>Ga0214471_10002842_pt1 | contig 13530 bp, 8 predicted proteins | sample RVTome_5_FD_207665 | JGI IMG/M metagenome (GOLD analysis project Ga0214471, IMG submission 207665) | Soil microbial communities from uranium-contaminated site in the Upper Colorado River Basin, Wyoming, United States - RVT142D155 | ecosystem: Environmental > Terrestrial > Soil > Contaminated >...
CGAGGGTGTCAGGCGTGCCACGGTGCCGACGCTGCCGGGGCGAGCGCGCCGGACATCACGGGTGCCTCTCGATCGGCGATCACGAACGCCCTCAGTGGGGTGATTCCCGCGATGGACTTCACGCCAAGACTGACCCCCGACGAGATCGAGGCCGTGTACCGCTATCTGCTTTGGCTGACGGGCCGGGACGAATAGCGCCGCGCCCGGGTCGGGCGACGGGGGCGCACCGCGCGCCGACCATACCCGATGGCCACCTGTGCTGCTCGGCGGTCGCTGTGCTACCCTCGGGTCGCCTACCGGGCACCCCGCCCTGATGGCTTCCCATCCTTGAGGTACCCAAATCCAATGACCGACGAGACCGTGACCGCGCCCGGAGACGATTCCGAAGCGCCCGAGGAGACCGCCCCCGAGGCGGCTCAACCCGAACCGACCAGCGACCAATCGGCAGCGCCTACCGAGAAGGTCGAGGAGACTGTCCCCGAGGCGCCAGAGGCCTCCGAGAAGGTCGACATCGATGAGCCCGTCGATGCGCCAGCTCCGGCCGCGGCTGATCCCGGCGAGACACCAGCACCCGCCGCTGCCGGGACCCCCACCAGCGACCGTATCAAGGTGGCCGATCTGGCCGCCGCCATGGCCGAACTGGGGGAGCTGGGAGACGACCTGTCCGAGGAAGCCTTTGCCGACGCCGTCGAACGGACGGTGGTCGAGTTCTCAGAGGGCAGCCTGATCAGTGGCACCGTGGTTCGGATCGACCCCGACGAGGTCATGGTGGACATCGGCTTCAAGTCCGAGGGTGTCATCCCGGTCAGAGAACTCTCCATCCGCAACACGGTCAATCCGAACGACATCGTGTCGGTGGGGGACCCCATCGAGGCGATGGTCCTCCAGATGGAGGACTCCGAGGGTCGGCTGATCCTGTCCAAGAAGCGCGCCCAGTACGAGCGCGCCTGGGGACAGATCGAACAGATCATGGAGTCGGCTGGCACCGTCACCGGCACCGTCATCGAGGTGGTCAAGGGCGGCCTCATCGTCGACATCGGGCTGCGCGGGTTCCTCCCCGCTTCTCTGGTGGAATTGCGCCGGGTGCGCGACCTGCACCCTTACATCGGTCAGCCGCTCGAGGCGAAGGTGATCGAACTCGACAAGAGCCGTAACAACGTGGTGTTGTCCCGTCGCGCCTACCTGGAGGAAGAGCAGGCCGAACAACGCCAGGCGTTCCTCGACGAGCTCAAGGAGGGCGAGATCCGCGACGGCGTCGTGTCCTCGGTGGTCAATTTCGGCGCCTTCGTCGATCTCGGTGGCATGGATGGTCTGGTCCACGTCTCCGAGCTGTCGTGGCAGCACGTCAGCCATCCCTCCGAGATGGTGTCGGTCGGGGACAAGGTGACCGTCAAGGTGCTCGAAGTCGACCTCGACCGGGAGCGGATCTCGCTGTCGGTTCGACAGACGAAAGATGACCCATGGGCGACCTTCGGTGAGGCGAACCACGTCGGCGACGTAGTCGACGGCACGGTCACCAAGACGGTCCCGTTCGGAGCCTTCGTGTCCGTGGCCGACGGTGTCGAGGGGCTGGTCCATGTCTCCGAGATCGCCATGCACCACGTCGACAGTCCGGAGCTCGAGCTCTCGGTCGACCAGCCGGTAAAGGTGAAGATCACCGAGATCGACCCCGAACGGCGTCGCATCAGTCTGTCGATCAAGCAGGCGATGCCCGAATGGGAGAGCCGCAGCCAGTGGCAGGACGACGCCGGTGCCGAGGCTGAAGGTGGCGGCCCGGAACGCGGCGGCGGCAAGCGCAAGCGGGTGGAGAGCTTCGAGGCGGAGGACGCCGAGAGCGACAGCGAGCCCGAACCCAGCAGCTTCAGCGCCGACGCCTCACTCGAGGCCATCCTCGAAGAGCTCAAGCAGCGGGGCATCGGGCGAAAATAGGCGCCAGCCTCCAGTCGCCAGCCTCCAGCCAGTCGGCCGGTAGCCTCGGATCGATGCAGTTCGTGTTCATCATTACCGGGGGGATCGGGAGTGGGAAGAGCGCCGCGGCCAGGGTCTTTTGCGGCCTCGGGGCCGAGGTGATCTCGGCCGACGACGAGGGTCACGCCGTCCTGGAGGCTGATGGTGAGGCGTTCGATGCGGTCAGCGACCGCTGGCCGGGCGTGGTGAACGGCGGATCCATCGATCGAGCCATGCTCGCCACCATCGTGTTCTCCGACCCCGATGAGCTGGCCGAACTGGAAGGCATGACTCACCCCGCGATCCGCTCGCGGATCCTCTCCGCCATCGAGGCAACTGACGCCGACGTCGTCGCCATCGAGACCCCGCTCCCCGGCTTTCTGCCGCCCGAGTGGCCTCGTGTCGTCGTCGACGCTCCTGACCGGCTCAGAATGGATCGGCTGCTCGGTAGGGGGATGGGTCCCGGCGACATCATCGCCCGTATGGCGGCACAACCCTCGCGGGGGGAGTGGCTTGCCCTCGCCGACCTGGTCGTCGACAACTCCGGAGACCTGGGGGCCCTCGAGGCGCAATGTCGCGTGGTCTGGGAGGAGCTTCGATCCGGTGCTTGGCGCCTGGAGCCTGAAGCCTGATCGGGAGCCGGTATCGTCTTTCCGGTGCGCCCCTTTCGCGTCCAATCCGACTATCGACCGGCGGGTGATCAGCCGCGCGCCGTCGCCGAACTCGCCGCCGGTATCGAGGCCGGGGAGCGGTTCCAGACGCTGCTCGGGATCACCGGCTCCGGGAAGTCGGCGACGATCGCCTGGCTGATCGAGGCGGTGCAGCGGCCCGCGCTCATCCTGGCGCCCAACAAGGCGCTCGGCGCCCAGCTGGCTAACGAGTTCCGGCAGTTCTTTCCTGAGAACCGTGTCGAGTACTTCGTGTCGTATTACGACTACTACCAGCCCGAGGCGTACATCCCGCAGAGCGACACCTACATCGAGAAGGACTCGTCGGTCAACGACGAGATCGATCGGCTGCGACATTCGGCGACCGCAGCCCTACTCACGCGTCGCGACGTGGTCATCGTCGCCTCGGTGTCGGCGATCTACGGCCTGGGGTCGCCCGAACAGTACGAGGGGCACCTGCTCCGGCTGGTGAGGGGGGTCGAGTACCCGATGGCGGATGCCGTGCGGCGACTCGTCGGCATGCAATACGAGCGCAACGAGATCAATCTCGCCCGGGGTCGTTTCCGGGTTCGGGGCGACACGCTGGAGATCCACCCCGCCAACGAGGAGGTCCTCACCCGCGTCGAGTTCTTCGGGGATGAGGTGGAGCGCATCACGCTGATGAACCCGGTCACCGGCGAGGTGGTCGAGGAAGCCAGCGAGGCGTGGGTGTACCCGGCCACCCACTACTCGACTACCCGGGACGCCCTGGACCGATCGATCGTTGCCATCGAGGAGGAGCTGGCGGGCCGGCTGCGGTGGTTCGAGGGACACGACAAGCTGCTCGAGGCGCAGCGGTTGCGCATGCGGACCCACTACGACCTGGAGATGCTGCGAGAGCTCGGCTACTGCAACGGCATCGAGAACTATTCGCGCCATCTGGACGGCAGGGCCCCCGGCCAGGCGCCGTACACCCTGCTCGACTATTTCCCTGACGACTTTCTCATGATCCTCGACGAGAGCCACGTCAGCATCCCTCAACTTCACGGCCAGCACGCCGGCGACCGCAGCCGCAAGGAGGTGCTCGTCGAGCACGGCTTCCGGCTCCCCTCCGCAATGGACAACCGACCACTCGCCTTCGATGAGTGGCTGGAGCGGGTCGGGCAGGCCGTGTTCCTGTCGGCGACGCCCGGGCCCTGGGAACTCCAGCACTCGACGCGTATCGTCGAGCAGATCATCCGGCCCACCGGGCTCGTCGACCCGGAGGTGGTCGTGCGCCCGACCAAGGGACAGATCGACGACCTCATGGCAGAGATCAACGCCTGCGTCGCAAGGGATCAGCGAGTCCTGGTGACGACGCTGACGAAGAAGATGGCCGAGGATCTGTCCGAGTACTTCTTGGAGATCGGAGTCAGGGCCCGCTATCTGCACTCCGACATCGACACGCTCGAACGGGTGCAGATCCTGCGCGATCTGCGTCTCGGCGAGTTCGACGTCCTCATCGGTATCAACCTGTTGCGCGAGGGCCTCGACCTGCCGGAGGTGGGGATGGTGGCCATCCTCGACGCCGACAAGGAGGGCTTCCTGAGGTCGGAGACATCGCTCATCCAGACGATCGGGCGAGCGGCCCGCAACGTGGACGGGCAGGTGATCATGTACGCCGACTCGGTGACCGCCTCGATGCGGCGCGCCCTGGACGAGACCAACCGCCGGCGCGCCGTGCAGCAGGCGTTCAACGAGGAGCACGGCATCGACCCGCAGACGATCCGCAAGAAGGTGTCGGACATCCTCGAGCTGGTGCAGAGTCGCGACGCTCCGTCGGTGGACCGCCGGCGGCGGGAGGTCGAGACCCGCCCCGCGCTCGACCTCCCGGTCGACGACCTGGACCGCCTCATCCGGAGCCTCGAGGAGGAGATGAAGGAGGCCGCCTCGGAGCTTCGGTTCGAGTACGCCGCTCGGCTCCGCGACGAGGTGAACGACCTGAAGCGGGAACTGAAGGAGATGGCAGAAGCGGCACGCTGAGCGCGCCGCGGCCACCGGTTGCCCGTCGCCCGTCGCCCGAATCCACCAGGGTGCTTAGACTCGGCTCATGTTCCGACAGATCGGTGCCGGTGAGATCCTGCTGATCCTCGCCGTGCTCATCCTGCTCTTCGGTGCCAAGAAGCTGCCCGAACTGGCCCGTTCCCTCGGCAAGTCGGCTCGCGAGCTCCGCAAGGGCATGGAAGACGACGAAGACGACGACGCCGACGATGAAGCCACTATGTCCGCGTCGGACAAAGAGGACCCCCCTCCCATCGCCTGACCAGCTCGGGTGGGCGTCGGGAGACTGGCAACCGGCAACTGGCAACCGGGGACTGGCCCTAATCCCACCGGTGGAATTCGCGACACGCTCTGTCGGTATCATGCCGTCCACCATCACGGAGGACGCTGGGCGTGTCGTCGGACTCGATCGTCATCCGGGGCGCGCGCGAACACAACCTCAAGGATGTCTCGCTCGACCTACCCCGAGGAAAGTTGATCGTCTTCACCGGTCTATCCGGTTCTGGGAAGTCGTCCCTCGCCTTCGACACCATCTACGCCGAGGGGCAGCGCCGTTACGTCGAGAGCCTCTCCGCCTATGCACGCCAGTTTCTCGGCCAGATGGAGAAGCCCAACGTCGAAATCATCGAGGGCCTGTCGCCGGCGATCTCCATCGACCAGAAGACCTCGAGCCGTAACCCGCGATCGACGGTGGGAACCGTCACCGAGATCCACGACTACCTGCGCCTCCTCTTCGCCCGCATCGGCGTGCCTCATTGCCCGAATTGCGGGCGTCGCGTAGCCAGACAGACGCCGCAGCAGATCGTCGACCAGATCCTGCTCCTCGATGAGGGCACCCGGTTCCAGGTACTCGCCCCGATCGTCCGCGGCCGCAAGGGGGAGTTCGAGCAGATGCTCAAGGAGCTCGGCAAGGAGGGATTCAGCCGGGTCCGGATCGATGGTGAGGTGCGTGACCTGACGGAGGACATCAAGCTCGACCGGTACTACCAGCACAGCATCGAAGTCATTGTCGACCGGCTGGTGAGTCGCGATGGCATCACCCGACGGCTGACCGACTCGTTGGAGACGGCTCTGCGGCTCGCCGGGGGCATGGCGGTGGTCGACATCGTGGAGGGCCCGACCATCACCTTCAGTCAACATCTCGCCTGCGACGACTGCGGGCTGTCGTTCGAGGAGCTCCAGCCCCGAAACTTCTCGTTCAACAGCCCCTACGGGGCCTGCCCGACCTGCAACGGTCTCGGCACCCGCTTCCAGGTCGACTGGAGGCTGGCCGTACCTGACGACGAGCGCTCGCTGGCGGGCGGCGCCATCGTCCCGTGGGCGGGGCGCCACCGGTCGTCGTATTACCAGAGGGTTCTCGAAGGAGTCGCCCGCGAGGTGGGCTTCTCGATGGACACGCCCTTCAAGAAGCTGACCAAGAAGGCACTGGCCGCGGTACTCGAGGGGTTCGGCGACGAGCAGGTCACCGTGTCCTACACCAATCGCTTCGGCCGGGAGCGCAGGTACCAGACCGGCTATGAGGGCCTGATTCCATGGTTGCGCCGTCGGCATGAGAGCGCCGAGACCGACAGCGCCCGCGAGAGCTACGAGCAGTTCATGCGGCTCGTGCCCTGCGACGACTGCGGAGGGGGCCGCCTCAATCCGGTATCGCTCGCCGTCACCGTGGGAGATAGGTCGATCCACGATCTGTCGATCCTGCCGCTGCGAGACGCTCGCTCGGTCATCGAGGGTCTCGAGCTCGACGATCGGGACCAAGCCATCGCCGAGGCGGTCCTCAAGGAGGTGCTGGCGCGGCTCCAGTTCCTGCTCGACGTCGGTTTGGAATACCTGACGCTGGCGCGGGGTGCGGCGACTCTCGCCGGTGGCGAGGCCCAGCGGATCCGCCTCGCCACCCAGATCGGTTCCGGTCTCGTCGGTGTCCTCTACATCCTCGACGAGCCCTCGATCGGACTCCACCAGCGCGACAACCATCGACTCATCGAGACACTCACCAGGCTGCGCGACCTGGGCAACACGGTCATCGTGGTCGAGCATGACGAGGAGACCATGCGATCCGCCGACCACATCGTGGACATCGGCCCCGGCGCCGGTGAGCACGGCGGCCGGATCGTCGCCGAGGGCACGGTCGAGGACATCGTCGCCGAGCCGACGTCGATCACCGGCGACTACCTGGCTGGCCGTCGGCTGATTGCCATGCCCGGGCAGCGCCGCCAACCGGAGGGGAGAGCGCTGCGCATCGTCGGGGCCGCCGAGAACAACCTGGCCGATATCGATGTCGACGTCCCCCTCGGTTTGCTCGTCGCAGTCACCGGCGTGTCCGGGAGCGGCAAGTCGTCCCTGGTGAGCGAGATCCTGGCCAAAGCGCTGCGCGCCAATCTGTATGGATCCCGGGACCTGCCCGGCCTGCATCGCAGGGTCGAGGGTCTGGAGCACATCGACAAGGCGATCGACATCGATCAGTCGCCGATCGGGCGTACCCCGCGCTCCAACCCGGCCACTTACACGAAGGTGTTCGACCGGATCCGAGCCCTGTTCGCTTCGGTCCCCGAGGCCCGCGCCCGTGGCTATCAACCCGGGCGCTTCTCGTTCAACGTGTCCGGCGGTCGGTGCGAGGCGTGTAGCGGCGACGGAACGCTTCGCATCGAGATGCACTTCCTCCCCGACGTGTACATCGCTTGCGACGCCTGCAAGGGCCGGCGCTACAACCGGGAGACCCTCGAGATCTTGTGGAAGGGGCACTCGATCGCCGACGTGCTCGACATGTCCATAGAGGAGGCGCTCACCTTTTTCGAGCATCAGCCGCCGATCGCCCGGGTGCTGCAGACCCTGTACGACGTGGGACTCGGCTACGTCCGTCTCGGCCAGTCGGCGCCGACCCTGTCGGGCGGCGAGGCGCAGCGGGTCAAGCTCGCCAGCGAATTGGGCAAGCGTTCCACCGGCCGCACCTTCTACATCCTCGACGAGCCCACCACCGGTCTGCACTTCGAGGACGTACGCAAGCTGCTCGGGGTACTTCAGCGGCTCGTGGACAGCGGGAACACGGTCCTGGTGATCGAGCACAACCTCGATGTGGTCAAGTCGGCGGATTGGATCATCGACCTGGGACCCGAAGGCGGCGGCGAGGGCGGTCGACTGATCGCCGAGGGTTCGCCTGAGACCGTCGCCCTGGTCTCCGGGTCGTACACCGGCAAATTCCTGCGCGAGGTGCTGGCGGGATGACGGGGTGGTCGGGGGACCTCGCCGACTGGTGGATCGGCGAGGCGGCGACCGACCCTGTCTACCGGACACAGGTGCAGCCATTGGCGCTGGCACTGCTCGACCCCCGGCCCGAAGAGCGGTACCTGGATCTCGGTTGCGGGGCTGGCCCGCTGCTTCGGGAGCTCCGTGCGGCCGGCGCCATGGCCATCGGAGTCGATGCCTCGGTGGATCTGGCTCGCCGGGCTGCCGACCATTCGCCGACGGTGGTCGGGCTTCTGCCCGAGCTGAGTTTCATCCGCGACAGATCGGTGGACGGGGTGGCCATCGTCCTCGTCCTCGAGCACATCGAAGATGCGGGTGGCGTGTTGGCCGAGGCACACCGGGTTACCCGCCCCGGCGGCGCGCTGGCCCTCGTGGTGAACCACCCTCTGCTCACCGCACCGGGGTCGGGACCCTTCCTGGACCCCGACGACGGCGAGGTGCTCTGGCGCTGGGGCTCCTATCTCAGCGGTACCCACAGCGATGAACCGGCAGGCGATGACAGCGTCCGATTCCACCATCGGACGCTGTCGGAGTTGTTGAGCACGGCCGCCTCCGCCGGTTGGGCTCTCCAGCGGATGACGGAAATGGGCTACGACCCGCACGGTGCGGACCCTCTCTTCGCCGTTCAGTCGGAGGTACCGCGTTTGCTCGGGGTGAGATGGGTGCGGCCCGCCTGACCGTTGACAGCACCGAAGGAAGGACCTACCGTCGTCGGATTACCACCGGGAGTGGGATCTGACCCGTCCACGACGCACCACCGTCACCAGGGTTACCGGCGGCACGCTGGCGCTGGCGCTGGCCCTGACGCTCGTCCTCCCTTCCAATCTCGCTCCGCCCGATGCCTCCGCCGGGTCGCGTCAGGGCCTCGACCGGATCCTCATCGAGGAGCTCGGGTTCGCCTCCGATGCGGTCCCGGAGTGGGATCTCGGTCTGGTCCCGGTCGATGGAAACTGGAGCGCCTTCGGTATCGGCGGCAACGCCTCCAACCCCGCCACCCTCGACCTCGACGACGTTCCATGGACCGAACCGATCATGCTGGGCGTCAACATCCTTCGGTGGACCGACCCGGATCTGGTGCCGACGTTTTCGAACGGCTTCGAGGTCAACGGCATGCTTCGTGGCCCCGGGAGCCTCGGCGGCCCCCGCGTCGACGCCACCTACCTGGTGGGCACGCTGGTCATGGGGGACGACATCCCCTTCGCCTTCCCGCGCGACTATTTCGCCCAGTTCGACCTCGTGCTCGACATCCCGGGCCGCGAGAAGTGGCAGGCGCTCGACCAGTTCCCCAACGACAGCTGGGATGACGGGTCCTACGTTCTCAGCCTGCGCCTCGACTTCGATACGACCAGCCTCGACGCGTACTCATTCTCCTCCGGCAACATCATCACCGAGCAGCGGACCGGGTTCGCCTACGGCTTTGGCACCACCATCGTCTTTGGAGTCGAAGTCGACAAGACGACCTTCCCGGAGGGCCGGGTCGATGTCCGTGGCGGCATCGGGCTGGACGTGCGCACCGCCGGTTTCCCACCCGTGGGGCATCGGGTGGTGGTTGCCCCGGAAGTTCCGCGCGACCAGACCGGATTCTTCAACTATCTGGGCATGACCCGGGTGCTGACCCCGGGCTTCCCGGGCATGCTCGACTTCACCTCGGCGCGGGTGCTCGAGGGTCCCGACGGCAACATGTGGTTCGGCCTGACACCGCGAGTGCCCTGGGCCGGAGGTCCGCCAATGGGCTTTTTCAGCGACTTCTTGCGCGTCGGCTTTGCCCCGCCCGGCGAGACCCCGACCGGTTCCTTCGGGCACCAGACCCACGCCCAAGTGGACGAGACCTTCAAGGAGGAGGGTGGGTCGCGCACCGCTTCACCGGGTCTTCCTGCCTTCGTCACCGGCGAAGGGGACGTCGTCATCGCCACCGACATCCCGTTCCAGGGCGGGGACGGCTACATCTACGTGCAGTCGGGATTCCTGGTCGAGGAGTCGAGCACGTTCCAATCGCGTACCGACCAGTTCCGTGTCACTTCCAGCGACGTGGTCACCGGCGATCCGTACTCCTTCGGTGGCTCATTCCCCGTCTACGACCTGGCGACCGGCACTGAGATCGAACCGCCACCGACCACAACGACCACGGCCGCGCCGACGACCACCACCACCACGCCCGTGAGCAGTAGTGGAGGCGATGAAGCCACCTCCTGCGGCTGGTGTTGGATCGTGGTCATCGTCTGGGCGCTGGTGCTCGTGGTGCTCATCTTCTGGCGGCTACGCCTGCTCACCTGGTGGACCTGTTGGATCGCCTGGTTCCTGGTCATCGTCGCCTGGGTGCCGCTGCTCCTCGCCGGATTGTGGTTCTGGTATCCGTCGTGGTGGTGGTGGCCGCTGCTCGCCTGGTACCCGCTGGTGCTCGGCTACGGCATCCGCTGGGCCCCGCGCCAGCCGTGGTGGCGACCCAACTACCGTTTCGTCGCGCCGGCATACCTGGTCGTTCTCGCCGTGGCCACCTACCTGGTGGGTCGCCCCGAGTGGTGGCTGCTCTTCCCCCTCTACTGGCTGCCGGCCCTCGTGTTCTACGGCTGGGCCCGCGGGCGCCTCATGACGTGGTGGCGGCCCTTCGGCTTGCCGCTGCTGATCGTCCACTACTTCTTCGTCCTGGTGTGGGCCCGCTGGCTGACCCCGGCCTGGTTCCTCTGGTTCTTCGTCGTGCTGATCGCGGTGCTCGGATGGTGGTTCGTCGTTGGGGGGCGGCGGTGGTCCCTGCTGGTGGGTCAGAAGTGGACCTGGATCCTCGGCTTCGTCCTGGTCCCGATCCTGGCATTCGCCATCGCCCTGTGGTGCTCATGGTGGTGCTGGCTGGCGGTACTCCTCTTCCTGGCGTGGCTGCTGGTGTCGTGGCGTCACGGTTTCTGGCTCGCCGACCCGGCACCGAACGCGTCGGCGGACCACGCCGCCACGCCGTTCTGATCCAGCAGGCAGCGCGCTAGGGGCGAGCGGGCGCCCGGGGCCTCGCCCGTACACTCGTCCCATGGTCGAGCGGCCCTCTCCCAACGAGATCCCGGACGCCCCTGGGGCCTACCTGTTTCGCGACGACCATGGCGCGGTGGTGTACGCCGGAAAGGCGAAGTCGTTGCGCAAGCGCGTCACCAGCTACTTCACCGGTGACCACGAGGTACGTACTCGCCACATGCTCGATACGGCGGCGTCGGTGGAGTGGATCGTCACCGGCACCGAGGTGGAGGCGATCATGCTCGAGTACACGCTGATCCACCAGCATGTGCCCAGGTTCAACATCCGGCTCCGCGACGACAAGTCGTATCCCTTCCTGGTCCTCACCGACACCGACGAGTGGCCCCGCGCCGCGGTGGTTCGTGGCCGCCACCGCAAGGGCAATCGCTACTTCGGGCCATATGGCCACGCCTATGCCATCCGACAGACGCTCGACCTGGTGTTGCGTACCTTCCCGGTGCGGACCTGCTCCGACACCAAGTTCCGCCGCCACGAAGCGCGGGGCCGCCCCTGCCTGCTCTTCGACATCGAGCGCTGTTCGGGCCCCTGTGTCGGTGCGGTCGACCGTGCTGACTATGACGGTTACGTGGAGGGCCTGGCCCGTTTCCTCGATGGGGACAGCGACGACATGGTCGCCACGCTTCAGGCGGACATGCAGGCGGCCTCGGAGGCGCTCGAATTCGAGCGGGCGGGACGGGTCCGCGACCGCATCGCTGCGGTGGAGCGGGCGCTCGCCACCCAGGAGGTCGTATCGTCGCGCCGCGAGGATTTCGACCTCTTCGCCATCGCCGAGGACGACCTGGAGGCGGCGCTGGTGGTACTCACGGTACGCCACGGTCGCGTCGTGGGTCGCCGGGCATCGATCATCGACAAGGTCGAGGACCTGCCCACTGCCGACCTGATCGGTCGGATGATCGAGGATGCCTACGGAGACGCTCAGCCACCGAAGCAGGTGCTGGTGGCGGAACTGCCCGATGACGCCAGCGTCTGGGAGGCGTGGCTAGAACACCGACGGGGGAATGCTGTGTCGTTGCGGGTCCCGCGGCGGGGAGCAAAGCGGCGGCTCATGGAGACGGCTCGGCGCAACGCCGAGGAGGAGTTCCAGCGTCATCGACTCAAGCGGGCTTCCGACCACAACGCTCGCGCCGCCGCACTGCGGAACCTCCAGGAGCGGCTGGACCTGCCCGACCCTCCGCTGCGTATCGAGGCGTACGACATCTCAACGATCCAGGGCACCGACACGGTGGGGTCGATGGTGGTGATGGAGGACGGGCTGCCCAAGCGGCGGGACTATCGCCGATTCAAGGTGCGCAGCGTGTCGGGTCAGGATGACTTCGCAGCGATGGAGGAGGTGCTCACCCGTCGACTGACCGCTCACCTCTCCGAGCGCCTACAGCCGGTAGAGGAACGCGGTTCGTTCGCCTATCCACCGTCGCTCCTACTCGTGGACGGAGGAGCGGGTCAGCTGGGTCGTGCCGTTTCTGTGCTGGCTTCCCTCGGCCTCGACATACCGGTGGTCGGGCTGGCGAAACGACTCGAGGAGGTCTACGTGCCGGGCCGTCCCGAGCCGCTCCGCATCCCCCGCGGTGAGCCCGCACTCCACCTGCTCCAGCAGATCCGTGACGAGGCTCATCGATTCGCCATCGGCTACCACAGGACGTTGCGTAGCCGCCGTATGGTGGGGTCGGTCCTCGACGAAGTTCCGGGAATCGGTCCCGAGAGGAGAAAAGCCCTCATGCGACGCTTCGGGTCGATCAAGCGCATGCGGGAAGCCACCGTGGACGAGCTCGCCTCTGTGGTGCCGTCGAGGGTGGCCACCGACCTCCACGCCGTCCTCGTGGGAGATCAACCCTCCGGAAGTCGGGGGGAGGAGTGACGCCGAATCTGGTCGTCATCACCGGGATGTCCGGGGCGGGGCGCTCCCTGGCCGCAAAGGCGCTCGAGGACCTGGGACTGTTCGTGGTCGACAACGTCCCTGCCGAGATGCTCGGGAGTGTCGTGGAACGCGCCATGCGGCCGGACCGGGGCCGGGACCGGGTGGCGGCGGTGGTGGACGCCCGCAGCGGGCTCGACTTTGCCGCGTTGTCCGACGAGCTCGTGGCGATCAGGTCCGGGGGGATCGAGACCCGGGTGTTGTTCCTCGACGCCGACGACGGGGTGCTGGTCCGACGCTTCGAGGAGACCCGCCGCCCCCATCCGGTGGAGGGGACCACTCTGGAGGAGTCGATCGCCCGCGAACGCGAGGCCCTCACACCTATGCGGGCGCAGGCCGACCTGGCGATCGACACCTCGACACGAACGGTTCACGACCTGCGCGCCCACGTTCAGACGATGCTCGCCGACCTGGGAGGCGACAACACGCTGCGCATCGAGGTCCAGTCGTTCGGCTTCAAGCACGGTGTTCCGCGGGTTCTCGACCTCTTGTTCGACGTTCGATTCCTCCCCAATCCGCACTGGGACGACGATCTCCGGCCCCTCACCGGACTCGACGAGCCGGTGATCCGCCACGTCCTCGACACCCCCGACGCCACCGACTTTCTGGAGCGGGTCGAGGATCTCCTCGGCTTCCTTCTGCCGCGGTACCGCGGAGAGGGGAAGGCCTATCTCACGATCGGTTTGGGGTGCACCGGAGGACGGCACCGGTCGGTGGCCCTGGCGG
>Ga0214471_10002844_pt1 | contig 13515 bp, 14 predicted proteins | sample RVTome_5_FD_207665 | JGI IMG/M metagenome (GOLD analysis project Ga0214471, IMG submission 207665) | Soil microbial communities from uranium-contaminated site in the Upper Colorado River Basin, Wyoming, United States - RVT142D155 | ecosystem: Environmental > Terrestrial > Soil > Contaminated >...
CGCGGCGAGGGCCGCGGCCGCTCCTGCTGCGTACAACTTCGGTTTGATCATCTAAGTGCCCGGCGACCGGTAGGTACCCTTCGACGTCTTCTCGACGGTGCCGGCCTTCGCCTCCCGCGCGAGCGCGCGCACCAACTCGTCGCGGGCGTCGGGCTGCTCGCGCGGGTCGATGTACCCCGCGCGCAGCGCGCGGTCCCAGACCACCGTCCAGTGCAGCATCTCTCCCTCCGCCTCGGCGAGCACGCGCAGCGCAGCGTCACGGGCGTTCATCGACGGACCAGCGGAAGCAGGTCGCGCGCGAGATCGAGCTGCTCGTCATCGGGGAGGGAGAACGGCAGCGCGCCGAACCCGAGGATGATCTCCTCGACCCCCAGCGCCTCGAACCGCTCGATGCGTTCGGCGAGCTGCTCGGGCGTACCGGCCAGGGCGCCGTCGGCGAAGGATCCCAGCGTCGTGCCGTCGAGCACCCCGCCGGGCGCCCACGCGCGCATCGCCTCGAACCGCTTCGCCAGGTCCGCGTCGTCGGTGCCGAGCAGCGTGTACAACCCGATCGACAGCCGCACGGTGTCGGGGTCTCGGCCCGCGTCGTCACATGCGCCGCGCAACACGTGCAGTCGCGCGCCGTAGTCCTCGGGCGTCATGCGCCAGACCACGTTCCAGCCGTCCGCGTGCTCGGCGACGATGCGAGCAACCTTCGGCCCGCCCTTGCCTCCGACCCACACCCCGGGGCGATCCTTGGCCGGCCCCGACCAGCGCGGTGGATCCCCCTCCGGCGCGCGGGCCGCCCCGTGCTCCAGCGCGCTTCGCACCGTCCCCACGTAGGTCCGTAGATGCGCGAGACGCTCGCCTGCCGAGCCGTACTGGAGGCCGGCGGCCCGGAACTCGGCCTCGTACCAGCCTGCCCCCAGGCCGAGGTCCAGCCGTCCACCGGAGACCTCGTGGATGCCGGCCGCCGCCAGCGCCGTCACCGGCGCCGGGCGGAACGGCGCGCACAGCACCAGCGCACCCAGCCCGACGCGCTCGGTCCCGGCAGCCAGCACGGCCAGCGTCGAGAGCGCTTCGGGCGTTCCGTACCGTTCGTCCGGCCCGCCGTAACGGCCGAGATCCAAGAACAGGTGATCCGACACCCACACCGAGTCGAACCCGACGGCCTCGGCACGCCGGGCGTAGGCCAGAACGCGCTCGACCGTGGCCGGTCCTCCGTCGGGAAACGAGAAGTCGTAATGCGGCAAGGCCATCCCGATGCGCATCCGCCCAGTGTAGGCCGCATCTCAAGGTCGGGCCCGGGCTGGCCGACGACAGCGAGAGACGGCGGTGATCGGGGCCGTTCATCGAGGTTCCATCGCGACCGGGGGCTGTGGAGATGACCCAACGACTCAGGCTCGGAGAGATACTCGTCCAGGCAGGCATCCTCACGGACGAGCAGCTTGCGCGCGCGCTCGATGCGCAGGCCGGCGCCGACGGCGTGCGACACCGGCTCGGGTCGGTGATCACGCGCCTCGGCTTCGCCAACGAGACCGAGATCGCGACCGCGATCGCGCGACAGCTGGGCGTCCCGTTCCTTGACGTGTCGGACCTGACGCCGGATCCCGAGCTGGTGAGCCTGATCCCGCGGCGCATAGCCGAGCACCACCAGGCCATACCGGTCGGCCGGAACGACGACGGCGTGATCACCGTGGCGCTGGCAGACCCCACCAACGTCGTGGCCCTCGACGACCTCGGCATGATCCTGGGCCGGAGGATCGAGCTGGCGGTTGCGACGGCCGCCGCGATCGGCGAGCGGATCGAGCGATGGTACGGCATCGGCGGCGGCGCGAACGAGGCTGTGCTATGGATCGGCGACGCCTCGGCGGTCGAGGTCCTGCCTGACTTTCAGATGGACGAGGACCTCGAGAGCGTCCGTCGCTCGACCGAGATGGCGCCGATCGTACGCCTGGTGAACGCGCTGCTGTCGGACGCGACCAAATCGCGCGCGACCGACGTGCACATCGAGCCCTACCCCCGCGAGGTGCAGGTCCGCTTCCGGATCGATGGTCACCTCCGCGAGGTGATGACGCTGCCGAAGTACGTGCACCTCTCCACGATCTCACGCATCAAGGTGATGAACGGGATGGACATCGCCGAGCGCCGGCGCCCGCAGGACGGGCGCGGTCGCGTGCTCGTGGACGGCCAGGAGGTGGACGTCCGAGTGTCCACCCTACCGACCATGCACGGCGAGAAGGTCGTGCTCCGCCTGCTTCGCAAAGACGAAGCGCAGGTCGACTTTGCCGTCCTTGGCATGGCCGACGACGAGCTGGCTGCGATGCAGCGTCTGCTGGCGATGCCTCAGGGATTGATCGTGTTCACCGGCCCGACCGGATCCGGCAAGACGACCAGCATGTACGCGGCCATGCGTCAGCTCGTCGATCCGTCGCGCAACGTCGTGACGCTGGAGGACCCGATCGAGTACCAGATCAACGGGGTGAACCAGGTCCAGATCGACGACCGGATCGGCCTGAGCTTCGCGCGCGGGCTGCGTACCATCCTGCGCCAGGACCCCAACATCATCCTGGTCGGCGAGATCCGCGACGCCGAGACGGCGCAGATCGCGATGCAAGCCGCCTTGACCGGCCACCTGGTGATGACCACGCTTCATACAAACGACGCACCCTCGGCGATCACGCGGCTCGTGGACATCGGCGTCGAGCCGTTCCTGATCTCCTCGGCGCTGAGCGCCGTGGTCGCCCAGCGCCTGCTCCGCACGGTCTGCACCGAGTGCACCCAGCGGGCCGATCCGAGCGAGCGCACCCTGGCGATGCTCGGCCTCACCCGAGGCGACCTGATCGAGCACACGATCGTGCAGGGCGCCGGCTGCCCGACCTGCGCGTTCACGGGGTATCTGGGGCGCGCCGGCATCTTCGAGATCCTGACCATGACGACTCGCGTCCGAGAGCAGATCATCGCCGGCGCATCCGAGGCGGGGCTGGCGCGGGTCGCGCGCGAAGAGGGCCTGCGCACGCTGCGACAGACCGGCCTCGCGCGCGCGTTCGAGGGCCGCACGACGTTGGACGAGGTGTTGCGCGCCACCTACTTCGAACGGGAGGACACCTACCGGTGCCCCGGCTGCCGTCACGAGGTCGAGCGCTCGTTCGCGAGCTGTCCGTATTGCCAGACGCCGCTGGCAGGCGGTCACTGCGGCTCGTGCAGCAGGCCGACCAAGCCCGAATGGCACGCGTGCCCGTGGTGCTCGGCGAGCCTGACGCCGTCGTCGCCGTTCGCCGACGGCGTACCGCGCGTGCTGCTCGTGGACGACGACCCGGAGCTGTGCGCGATGCTGAAGACGCTGCTTTCGCCCGAGTTCGATGTGACCACGGCGGGGACGGCCGAAGAGGCGCTGCGCCGCGCGCCGGTCGACCGGCCGGATCTGATCCTGCTCGACCTGCTCCTGCCGGATCAGTCGGGCACCGCGGTGGCCGAGGCCCTGCGCGCGCAGGTCGCGACGGCGTCGATCCCGATCGTGATGCTCACCGGCGAAGCGGACGAGGACGCCGAGATCCGCGCCCTGCAGGCCGGCGCCGACGACTTCCTCCGCAAGCCGGTGGAGGAAGACGTGCTGCGCGCGCGGCTGTCCGCCCTGCTGCGGCGAAGCGTTCGCGCCTAGCGACGCCTACGCGGTCGCGGCGATGATCGCCGGAGACGTGGACGCGTTCCCGACGTTGTCCACCGCCGTCAGCTTCACGTCGTAGGTCGTGGCGGGGATCAGCCCGTCGATGCGCGCGGACTGCAGGGCGCCCGGCGGCGCAGGCCACGGCGCGGGAACCCGCCACCAGGCCGTCGTCCCACGTTTCCGGACGAGCAGCTCGTACCGGCTGACCGCGCCCGTCCCCACGGTCAGACCGTCCTCCTCGGGGGCCAGCCACGCCACCGTGATCGAGGTCGGCGTCCGCAACGGCGACACGAAGTGCAATGCCGGCGTCGAGGGACGCGCCGTGTCGTCCTCGACCCCGCGCGCGACGTTCAGGCGCCCGCCAGAGGCGAGTTTCGCCTCGAACTCGGGGGTACGGTCGACGCTGCCGAGCAGCCTTTGCACAACGGCGGGATACGCGAGCCCCGGATGCGCGGCCAGGATCAGGGCGGCCGCGGCCGCGACGTGCGGTGCCGCCATCGACGTGCCGGACTTGTTCGCCCACCCGCCGGGGATCGCGCTCAGGATCCCGACCCCGGGCGCCGCGAGGTCGACACTCGCCACACCGACGTTGGACGACGCAGCCAGCGCATCGTACGAGGTGCTGGATGCAACGGCGACGATGTTGTCGTACGGCGCCGACGACGGGTAGTGCCCAGGCGTGGTCACGTCGAGGTCCCGCCCATCGTTCCCCCCCGATGCGATCAGGATCATGCCGGCCGCGCGCGCGCGTGCGATCGCCTCGTTCAACGCCTGAGACGATCCGGCCGTCCCCCAGGAATGGTTCGTGATCTGCACGCCCAACGTGGTCGCGTAGTCGAGACAGCGGATGGCGTCGCTCACGCGCCCTCGGCCGTCGGCGCCGAGGAACCGTAGCGGCATGATGCGCGCGGTCCGGTCGATGCCCACGATCCCGACGGCATTGGCTGCCGCGCCGATGATCCCGGCGACGTGCGTGCCGTGACCGTTCGTGTCGGTTGGATCGCCATCGCGGTCCCGGCAGTCGGCACCGTGGATATCGTCGATGAATCCGTTTCCGTCGTCGTCGATCCCATTGAGGATCTCCCGCGGGTTGCGCCACAGCCGCCCGGCAAGATCCGGATGCTTCAGATCCACGCCGCTGTCCACCACTCCCACGATCACATCGACCGAGCCGGTCGTGCGGGCCCATGCCTGCGGGGCACCGACCTTCTGCGGTCCCCATTGCTCGTCCCATCGGGGATCATCCGGGCTGCCGCCGTCTGCGGCGGCGATCGGGTCGGACTCGGCGAACCGCACCCCGGGTATCGATCGGACCGTTTCCGCCGCGAGCCCTTCCACGACGAGCCAGCCCCCGGTCTGGTGCTCGTCGACGACGCGCGCGCGCTGCTCGAGCAGCTCCCGGACAGGTCCGCCGGATCCCGGTTGATAGGCAACGATGAACCTCCCCGACCCGCCGAGAGTCCCGGTGACGTGCGACACGAGGGCGTGCGAGGGGATGACGGAAGCGACGCACATCGTCGCTGCGAGCAGCGCACGGGCCACGGTCCAACTCCTCTCGTCGCCGGTCGGTCGCCGGGCTGAACGAGAGGTCGCCGGGCACGTTCATGGCGCGCGTGCGTAGGTATCGGATCGTCCCTAGATGTCCCGGCCAAACAGGGAGAGCGGTAAGACGGATCGGTCGAACACGTATAAGCGGAAGAAGCAGGAGAATCGGGCGAAGCGGCGAAGAGCTAGGGACCGCCCCCCACCGAGGGCACGCGCCCCCGGCTGGAGGACCAACAGGGAGTCACGTGGCTCAACAGAATGGAGGGGCAAGATGTCAAAGGTGATGAAGCTACTCGCGGCTGCGGTGCTTGCGCTGGCCAGCTTCGGCGTGGCCTTCGCCGATCCGTCCAACGGAGGAAACCACGGGAGGCCTTCGAACCCGCCCTGCGACGCCGATCATGGGCATCCCCAGCAGAACGTTCCTCGGTGCCAGGACGACGGCGGGGAACCGGAGGATTCCGACGGCGACGGGATCCCCGACGAGGAAGACAACTGTCCCGACGTCCCCAACGCCGACCAGACCGACACCGACGGGGACGGACTCGGCGACGCCTGCGACGACGACGACGACAACGACGGGACGCCCGACGAAGAGGACCCCTGCCCCCTCGACCCGCTCGACGAATGCGAGGGGCCGTCGGATCGCGATGGCGATGGGATCCCCGACGAGGAAGACAACTGTCCCGACGTCCCCAACGCCGACCAGACCGACACCGACGGGGACGGACTCGGTGACGCCTGCGACGACGACGACGACAACGACGGCGTGCCCGACGAAGAGGACAACTGCCCGCTGGTGCCCAACGCCGACCAGACCGACACCGACGGGGACGGACTCGGTGACGCATGCGACGACGACGACGACAACGACGGCGTGCCCGACGAAGAAGACAACTGCCCGCTGGTGCCCAACCCCGGCCAGGAAGACAGCGACGGGAACGGCGTCGGAGACGCATGCGACGACGGCGGCGGCGAGGAAGAGTTCACCTGCGACCCAGCGATCCAGAAGAACGAGGACGGCACGGTCTCATCGATCGTGCACAACAGCGTCGAGCCGCCCGTCCGTGGGATCAACGGAACCGCGGCGGATGTGATCCACACGGTCAACTGCCAGATCGTGGTGGATACCCTCGGCCTGTAAACACAGAACAGTGGATGAGGGGCCTTCGGGCCCCTCTTCTGCATCTATGCCCTCGACGCGGTGCGCCCCTCGACGCGGTGCGCCCCTCGACGCCGGCTCGAGTGCGCGCGCTGCGAGAGCCAGGATCTCCTTCGCCGGGCCGTCCGGACAGATCGGGCGGTCCGGGGAGGCCCCCGGAAGACGGTGGGGGAGCTGGTCGGCTTGGTCTCCGCCCCCGAGGGCCTAGCTTCACTAAGGATTATGCGCGCGCGGACGTGCTTCCGCACGCGCGATCCGGACGAACCAACCGTTCGTAAAGGGTTCGTAACCTTGCTAGCCTGCCCTTAGATCACGTCGGAGGACATCTTGGCCACCACAGAGCAGATCATCGAAGCGCTCGCGACCGTGAATGACCCGGAGATCGGCAAGCCGATCACCGAGCTGGACATGGTCAAGAACGTCGCCATCGACGGCGGCACGGTGACCGTCGAGGTCTACCTGACCGTCCCCGGCTGCCCACTGAAGGACCGGATCGAGCGCGAGGTGACCGCCGCCGTCCAGCCCCTCGACGGCGTCGAAGCCGTACGCGTCGTCCTGGATGTCATGAGCGACGAGCAGCGCCAAGCGATGGTCGGGAAGCTCCGCGGCGGCCAGGCCAAAGAGGAGAACCGCCCGATCGAGTTCTGGCAGGAAGGCTCGAAGACGCGCGCGATCCTGATCGCCTCCGGCAAGGGCGGGGTCGGGAAGTCCTCGACGACCGCGAACCTCGCCGTCGCGCTCGTGCAGCAGGGCTTCAGCGTCGGCGTGATCGACTGCGACGTATACGGCTACTCGATCCCCCGGATGATGGGCGTCGCCGGGCGGCCGACTGCGTTCAACGGCATGGTGCTGCCGCTGGAAGCGCACGGCGTCAAGGTGATCTCGGTCGGGTTCTTCGTCCCAGACGAGCAGCCGGTGATCTGGCGCGGCCCCCTGCTGCACCGGATGATCCAGCAGTTCCTCTCGGACGTGTACTGGGGCGACCTCGACTTCGTGTTGCTCGACCTGCCGCCGGGCACCGGCGACGTATCCATCTCGATCGCGCAGTTCCTGCCCGGTGCCGACATGATCGTGGTAACGACGCCGCAAGAGGCGGCCCAGAAGGTCGCCGCGCGCGCCGGCCGGATGACCGAGCAGGTGAACCTCCGCGTCGTCGGCGTTATCGAGAACATGGCGACCTTCATCTGCCCGGGCTGCGGTGAGCAGCACGACATCTTCGGGTCAGGCGGCGGTGCGCTGCTCGCCGAGCAGCTGGACACGACGCTGCTCGGACGGGTGCCGATCGATCAGCGGTTGCGTGAGGGCTCGGACGAAGGCAAGCCGCTCGTGCTCACCGATCCGGAGTCACCTGCCGCGAAGGTGCTGCTGGAGATCGCGCGCGAGATCGGCAAGACCGGCCCGTCACTGGCCGGCAAGCGCCTGCCGCTGCTCAGCGGTCCGATGGGCGCGGGCGGCCACGGCCACTAGCGCCGTTGCTCGCGTAGCGAAGCCACAGGTCCCCGACCGCGCGTCCGAGCAACATCCCTCCGATCACGTCGGACGGATAGTGCACGCCCACGTAAACGCGCGAGAACGCGACCATGCGTGGGATCTTGCCCAGGAACCCTCGGGCCGGCGCCGTCACGCGATCCTCCACCACGCGTGTCATCGCGGCGGCGACGGCCGGGTGCCCGCTCGGATAGCTCAGCCCGGCCGGTTTGCGGACGAGGACATCGACGGTGCCCGTGTCGTAGGGACGGGCCCGGCGGAACAGCGGCTTGGCGGCCTGCGCCAGCGTCCAGGCGATCCCGCCGGCGGCGGTGAGGTCGCGCGCCAGGCGCCGGCGACCGCTCAGCCAGAGGACCGCGCTCGCGCCGGCGATCGCGTAGGTCGAGCCCAGATCGGTCAAGACCGGCATCGCCTTGTCGAAGGTGTCCGAGCGACGGTGCGCGATCGCCTCCCTCGCACGCGCGTCCGCCACGGCGATGCGGCCGCGCGCGGCGAAGCCGAGCGCGGCCGCAGCCGCGAGCCTCAGCACCGGCCCGGCGAGTCCGGGTCGTCGCGCGCGCGCCACCCCTACGTGTCCTCGAGCAACCGGGCGTCGCGGTCGAGCGCCGGCTCGGGAGGCGCCTGCTCGGCCGGAGGCTCGGCCGGGTGGGGTGCCGGCGGGCCGTCCGGCGCTCCGATGCGCTCGGTCCCCTCGGGTGCAGGCTCGGCCGGCGCCTGTTGCGACGAGGGTGTGTCGGGACGATCGATGACGCCGACGGTGCTGCGGGGCGCATCGTCCTCGACGGCCGAGCGCAGCACATCGGCCGCCTTCTGTCCCTCGGCTTGGAACGTGCGGATCGCTTTGCCGAGGCTGCGCGCGATCTCCGGCAGCTTGTTGGGCCCGAAGATCATCAGGGCGAGCAGCAGGATCACGAACAGCTCTCCCATCCCCAGGTTCTGGATGAAGCCGATGGTCCCCATATCAGCGCTCCGAACGTTCGGCGAGGGTGGCGGTCGTCGTGCGCCGCTCGCCGTCGCGCACATAGATGATCGAGACACGGTCGCCGACGTCCTTGGTGATCAGGTAGCTGATCAGCTCTTCGAAGGAGGAGATGGTTCGGCCGTCCATCCCGACGATCACGTCCTCGGCGCGCAGGCCCGCGCGAGCCGCCGGCGCCCCAGCGAGCACGCTGGACACCAAGGCTCCCCGCCGGCCGGGGATGCTAGAGCCCTCGATCCCCAAGAACGGCAGGCTCGCGGTGCCCGTCTCGATGATCTGATCGGCGACCTTGCGCACCGTGTCGATGGGGATCGCGAACCCGATGCCGACATTGCCACCGACGTCGCTGCCCAGGATCGCGGTGTTGATCCCGATCACCTCACCGTTGATGTTGGCGAGCGCGCCGCCGGAGTTGCCGGGGTTGATCGCGGCGTCGGTCTGTATGGCATCGGGGATCCCCGACGCCGCGCCCTGGAGCGCGTTGCGATGCAACGCGCTGATCACGCCGGATGTGACGGTCGCCTCGAGGCCGAACGGGCTGCCGATCGCGACCGCCAGCTCACCCACGCGAAGGTCGTTGGAGGTGCCGAACGTCGCAGCGGGCAGCCCCTCGCGCGCGACCTTGATCACCGCGATGTCCACCACGGGCATCGCCGTACCTACCAGCGCGCCGGGGAGCCGGTCGCCGCTGGGCAGGCGCACCTGGATCTCGTCGGCGTCACGGACCACGTGGTCGTTGGTGATGATGTAGCCGTCGGAACGGTAGATCACTCCCGAGCCGACGGCCTGCTGTCCGAAGTCTCCGGCGACGTCGATCTGAACGATGTTGGGCAGCACCGCTTCGGCGACCGCGGCGGCGGCGTTCGCGGGCTCGTCCGGTGGATCCTCGATCGGCGGGGAGACGCGAACAACGGAGCCGCCGCTCACGCGGTCCTCGAACGCGTAGAAAGCCCCGACCGCCCCCGCCGCCGCGCCGAGCACGGCGGCGATCAGCGCGACGAGCACCACGACCGCGAAGCTCCGATGCGGCGGTCCCAGTCGCTCGTCCCAGAACGGTGTCGGGGGCTCCTCGGCCGGCTCCGGCTCGCCGCTAATCGGCCCGTCCATAGGCGGCTCCAGATCAAGCTCGGCGTGCGGCTCGGCCGGCAACCGATGCTCCACCGCCCGGACGTCCTCATCCGGCTCCGGCGCGAGCGCCAGCTCGAACGGAAGATCCGCCTTCTCGGGATCGCTCATCGGCTCTATCCTACGGCCCGCGCGATGGTGCGGCCGCGGGCCGCCGCTCGCGTGCCATGATGGCAGCATCGAGAGGAGGCCGAGCATGCCCGACGACCAGGAGCAGCGGACGGAGGCCGAAGGCGAGAAGCAACGACGCTTCGGAAAGGTCGAGGCACGCTGGACCGCGGCCGGCATCATCGCGCTACTGTTCGGGATATTCGTGGCACAGAACAGCGACCCGGTGCGAGTCTCGTTCGTGTTCTTCGACGCCGAGGTGCGCTTGATCTGGGTCTTCCTGATCTGCGGCGTCATCGGCGGGATCGTGGACCGGCTCCTGCAGCGGCGCGGGATCCTATAGCAGCATCACTGCACGTCGGGACGGGTTCAGAAGAATCGAACCTTGGCCGCGAACTCGCTGGCCAGCGCGAGGATGACCGCCAAGTAGAAGAACCCGGTCGCCGCCTGTAACGAGTTCTCCTTGATCAGCGCGCGGATGAACAGAGCCATCACCGCGCACAGCGCGGCCAGGCCGACCGCGAGCGACACGGTCAGAACCCCGACGCCCAGCAAGGGTGAGAAGTCGGGGCGTGCCTCTCCCCCACCGGTGCCCCCGAGCAGCACCGCGAGCGCGGCCAGAGCGGTCCCGCTGAGGAAGAATAAGTTGATCCGGCCCAGGTATTCACGCGACAGCTTCCGGTCCACCAGATGCCAATGGCCGAGCAGCAACCCGTCCACGACCGCGCCGGCGAACAGCGCGCCCGCGAGCAACTGGAACGCCGCCAACGGCGCGCCGTTGCGCTCTGCCGGGACCAGCGCCATCGCGATCAGCGCAGCGACCCCGACGGGCACCACCGCGATGCCGACGACGCGCACGACACCCGGCGCGCGCAACCACACCACGACCTGCCAGACCACGGTCGCCACCGCGAACGCGCCGAGCAGCGCGAGCGCCGCCGCGCCCTCGCCTGCATCGGACAACGGGCCGCGCGCAGCGAGGAACGCCAGGATCGCGAAGGCCGCGAGCACTGCCCCATTGACCTTGTAGAAGCTCTCGCGCACGCGGCCCCACAACGGCGTCAGCCACAGCACCGCCAGGCCACCGACCGCGATCTCGGCCAGCACCAGGGCGAGCACCATCGCGGGTCCACCGAGGGGATCATCCATGGGTGTTCATTCGCGCGGTTCGACTGAGGCGCGCGCGGCCGCCATGATAGCGGGTGATGGCAGACGACATCGTCCCCGGTCTGGCCGGCGAAGCGAGGCGCGTGGTGACCGAGGCTCAGACCGCGATCGGGCTCGGGTCCGGCGACGTGCCGGTCTTCGGGACGCCCGCGCTGCTCGCGATGATGGAGGAAGCTGCTGTGGCCGCGCTGCTCGGGGCGCTGCCCGACGGGCGGACCAGTGTCGGCGTCTCGGTCGAGCTCGAGCATCTCGCACCCTCGCGCGTTGGCGCTGAGGTGCGTGCGCTCGCGCGCATGGTGTCGGCCGAGGGCGGACGCGTGATCTTCGATTGCGAAGCTTACGACGGGGAGACGCTGATCGGGCGGGCGAGGCATGCGCGCGCGATCGTTGATCGCGTGCGCTTCGGCCGATGAGCACGTACGTCGAGGCCGCGCGCTTGACGGACGTCCCGCCGGGGACCGGCCGGAACGTCGACGTGGACGGCCGGCCTGTTGCGCTGTTCAACCTGGACGGGACGTTCTACGCCTACGAGGGAGTCTGCCTGCATCGCGGCGGCCCCGTCGGCGAGGGTGATGTCGAGGACAGCGTGGTCACGTGTCCCTGGCACGGCTGGCAGTACGAGGTCGCAACAGGCCGGCACACGCTCGATCCTACGATCGGCCTCCGCCCCTACGACGTACGGGTCGAAGGGGACGCGGTCCTCGTGGCGATCCCCGATCAGCCCTGAGCAAGCACGTACTCGACCAAGGTGCGCACGCCCGAGCCGGTCGCCCACTTGCTGTTCTCGAATTCGTCCCTATCCGCCTTCGCGGTCCCCGCGATGTCCAGGTGCACCCACGGGGTGTCCCCGGCGAACTGCTTCAGGAACAGAGCGGCCTGCGTCGCGCCGGCCCCGACGTCGATGCTGCGATGATTGCGCAGGTCGGCGATGTCCGACTTCATGACCGGGAGATACTCCATCTCGAGGGGAAGCTCCCACGCCTTCTCCCCCGCTCGCTCCGCCGCGTCGAGCACCTTGCGGGTTTCGCTGCGGGGCTCCCCCACAACGCCGAAGACTTTGTTCCCGAGCGCGATCACACAAGCACCGGTCAGCGTCGCGATATCCACGATCACATCGGCGCCGCGCTCGCGCGCGTAGGCGATCGCGTCGGCCATCACCAGACGGCCCTCCGCGTCGGTGTTCCCGATCTCCACGGTCGTTCCGCCGTATTGTGTGATCACGTCGCCGGGCCGCAACGCGTTGCCGTCTGGCATGTTCTCGGCGGTTGCGATGTAGGCCCACACGTTGACCTTCGGCTTCAAGTGCGCGATCGCCTCCATGGCCCCGAGCACCGCTCCGCCGCCGCCCATATCCATCTTCATCCAGTCGATACCGCTGGTGCCCGGCTTGAGGTTCAGACCGCCGGAGTCGAACGTGATGCCTTTGCCGACGAGCGCGATCGTGCGCTTCGCGCCGGCCGGCTCGTAGCGCAGCTCGATCAAGCGCGGAGCCTTCGGGCTGCCACGGCCGACGCCGAGGATGCCGCCGAACCCTTTCGCCTCCAGCTCCTTCTCGTCGAAGACCTTGATCTTGAGCCTGGTATCCTTCGCGATCCGCCGCGCTTCCTGCGCCAGCGACTCGGGGCTCTTGTCGTTCGACGGAGTGTTGGTCAGGTCGCGCGCGAGGTTCTGGCCCCGCGCGACCACCTGGGCGCGATCGACCTCCTTGCGTAACGCGCGCGCGTTCCACTTCTTCTCGCCGAGCAGCGTCACCGTCTCGACCACGTTCGGCACGCCGTTCTGCTGGGCCTTGTACCGCTGGTAACGATAGGTAGCCAGCTCGAAGCCCTCGACGAACAGGCGAACCACCGCGTCGGTGCCACCCTTGACGGCGCGAGGGATGGTCGTCGCGACGCTGCTCGCACCTCCGCTGCGACGCGCGACCATCGCGCCTGCCTTCATCGCGACGGTGCCCTTGGCCCCGGCCCGCTCTCCCATCCCGATCAACAAGACAGACCTCGCGGGCAAACGGCCGAGCGTTTCGAACGCGATCGCGTCGCCCAGCTCGCCGGCGAACGTCGGCCTCTTCGTCGAGATCTCGCCCAGCTGCGGCGTCCGCGCGATCACGTCGGCCAGCGACACGTCCAGCGCTGCGAGCACCTCCTTGACACCCGGCCCGGCCTCGCCGCCCTTGAAGACCGGCAGCGCGAGGACATCGCAGGAGACATCCTGCGGTCGATCGATTGAGAGAGAGAACGTGGCCATGAGATCGACTCCTCATCCGTCGGGAGAACGACCCCGAGTATATGCACGGACCTC
>Ga0214471_10002845_pt1 | contig 13514 bp, 13 predicted proteins | sample RVTome_5_FD_207665 | JGI IMG/M metagenome (GOLD analysis project Ga0214471, IMG submission 207665) | Soil microbial communities from uranium-contaminated site in the Upper Colorado River Basin, Wyoming, United States - RVT142D155 | ecosystem: Environmental > Terrestrial > Soil > Contaminated >...
CTTCGGCGTGCTGCTGCGCGACGCGGCCTTCGCCGGCTACGCGCTGAACGTCTCCTTCACCACCGCGGTGTTCTTCGCCTTCCTGGCCGGCGCGCCCTACATCATGATCGAGCTGATGCAGCGGCCATCCAGCGAGTACGGCCTCTACTTCATGATGAACGCGTTCAGCTACATGGCCGGCAACTTCGCCTCGGGGCGCTTCGCAACGCGCATCGGCCCCGACCGCATGATCTTCACCGGCAGCATGCTGGCGCTGGCGGGCGTCGCCCTGCTCACCGCGCTCGCCCTCGGCACCAGCATGATCCCGCTCTTCCTCTTCGGCCCGGTGATGCTGGTCGGCATCGCGAATGGCCTCAGCCTGCCGAGCGCCATCGCCAGCGCCATCTCGCTGCGCCCGGACCTCGCCGGCACCGCCTCGGGCCTCGTCGGCTTCCTGCAGATGATGGTCGGCGCGCTCGCCACCCTGCTGGTCGGCAAGCTGCAGGACGACACCGTGTTCCCGATGGCCGCGGTGATGAGCGCGGCGGCGATCATCGCCTTCCTCGGCTACAGCCTCGCGCGCGCCACACTCGCCCTCCGGGCCGCCGCCGTGCCGTCGCCCGGCGACGACTGAGCCGAGGAAGGCGATGATCGCCGCCCTTTGCATTGTTTCCGGGAGCCTTTGGCGATAAACAGGGCGGACTCGAGAACAAGGGGTTCCGCCATGCTGCCGACCGCTGCCGTCCCGTCCGGCGAGATCGCCCAGATCACCGCCCGCATCCTGCTGGAGATCGAGGCGGTGCTGTTCCGCCCCGACGAGCCCTTCATCCTCACCTCCGGACGCGCGAGCCCGGTCTACGTCGACTGCCGCAAGATCATCTCCTTCCCGCGCGCCCGCGCGCAGCTGATGGACTTCGCCTGCGCCCTCATCCAGCGCGAGGCCGGCTACGAGTCGATCGACTGCATCGCCGGCGGCGAGACCGCCGGCATTCCCTTCGCCGCCTGGATCGCCGAGCGGCTCGGCCTGCCGATGCTCTACGTGCGCAAGAAGCCGAAGGGCTTCGGCCGCGACGCCCAGATCGAGGGCTATCTGCCCGCAGGCAGCCGCGTGCTGCTGGTTGAGGATCTCGCCACCGACGGCGGCTCCAAGCTGAACTTCGTCGAGGCGATCCGCCGCGCCGGCGGCGAGATCGCGCATACCTTCGTCATCTTCCACTATGGGATCTTCCCCGAAGGCGTCGCCGCGCTGGCCGAAAAAGGGGTAAGGCTGCATGCCCTGGCCACTTGGTGGGACGCGCTCGGCGTTGCCGAGGAGCGCGGCTACCTCTCCCGCGCGCAGGTGGAGGAAGTGCGCAACTTCCTGCAGGACCCGGAGGCCTGGTCGGCCGCGCACGGTGGCAAGGAGGGGGATGATCGCGCGTCAGGCGCTTAAGGTCCGCCACCAACCACCAGACATGGCAAAGCAACACACTGTTAACCATAGCGCCTTGTCTTTTTCGGCAAGCCGCGCCCAGGGGCGCTTCTCTTCCCCGCCAAATTGGGTAGTATCTCTCTGCTGCTCAGGGACGGGGGTCGATGGGCGAATACAAAGGTAAGGACGGCATCATCAGGCGCGTGGTGTCGACGCTGGAGACTGCGCCCGCCGGCGGCCAGGAACTGGACTGCATGATCAGCTATGCCCTCGAGCTGGCGCGCGGCGAGTTTGATCAGCTCATGATGGAACTGCTCGTCAACGAAGGTTATTCCTGGAACGTCATCTCGGAGATCTGGGAAGGCAAGGTCGCGCGCTACACGCAGTCGCTTGACGCCGGCATCGAGGGCGAGAACATCGCCTTCGTCATGAAGTCCGAGCGGCGCACGCAGTGGGCGGCGGTGCACAAGTCGCCCGACGGGACGGAGTACGTCGCCTGGGCGCGGACGGAAATCCTCGCTCGGCGCCTGGCGGCGCTGAAGGGCATCCTCGCCGACGCCGACAGGCGCAGCGGCCGCCCCGCGGCGGCCGACGAAGACGAGGACGCCGAGGAGGGTCCCGCAGACCCCGAACAGCTGCGCGTGGTTTCCGCCGGCGGCGGCTCGGCAAGGGACGCCGAGAACTGGACCCTGCTGTTCTAGCCGCGGCGCCCGGCCAGGCCCGGGCAGCCTGAGCGGCGCGCGCCCTCCTGCCGTAGCCCGCAGATCGTGGAGAAGGCCGTCACCAGCATGCAGCGCGACAGCCATCGGCCGGAAGAGTCGGTGCCCTACGTCATCGTCGTCGGCAGCGAGAAGGGCGGCACCGGAAAGTCGACCACGGCGATCCACCTGGCCGTCGCGCTGATGAAGCTCGGCTTTCGCGTCGGCACCATCGACCTCGACGCCCGCCAGGGCACCTTCACCGCGTTCTGCCGCAACCGCGCAGCCCAGGGCGAGCACGCCGGGCGGCCGCTCGAGCAGTCCAAGCACCGCGCCATCCTGCGCTCCACCGCGACGAATCCCCCGGCGGCCGAGGCCGACGAGGCCGGGCGTCTGCAGGACGCCTTCGACGACCTCGCCGACTGCCATTTCATCGTGGTCGACACGCCCGGCAGCGATTCCTATCTCTGCCGTCTCGGCCACAACCGCGCCGATACCCTGGTGACGCCGCTGAACGACAGCTTCCTCGACATCGAGGTGCTGGCCCACATCAACCGCGAGCGCCGCGAGGTGGAGGCGCCCAGCATCTACAGCCAGCTGGTGTGGGAGCAGAACAATCAGCGGGTCGTCGCCGGCCGGCCGCCGATCGATTGGGTCGTGCTGCGCAACCGCCTCGCCCACCTCGAAGCGCGCAACATGCGCGAGATCCAGGCGGTGCTCGACCTGCTGGCCAAGCGCATCGGCTTCCGCGTGGCGCCGGGAATGAGCGAGCGCGTGGTGTTCCGCGAGCTGTTCATGAAGGGCCTGACGGCCCTCGACCTGCCGGAAGTCGGTAACGACCATCCCGGGGGCCGTCCCGGCGCCAGCAGCCACGCCGCCGCACGGCGCGAGATCCACGGACTGCTGCAGGCGATCGGCCTGTTCGAGGCGGAACGCGCCTGAGCGTCGGGCGGCGCTAGCTAGCGCGGCCGCTCGGCCTGCTGGCGCACCGCCGTGGCCGCATCGGGCACATCCTCGGCCACGTCGCTCGCCGGCGCCTCCGGGCGGCGCACCACGAGGCAGCCCTGCCCGGCGGCCTCCAGCCGGCGGCAGAGGTCGCGGGCGACGCCGAGGTCGCCGATGGCGCCGCTGCGCACGCGGTAGAACACGCCGGCCCCGTCGAGCCTGGCTTCCTGCACCCGCAGATCCATCGCGCCGAGCAGCTTGGGATGGGCCGCGGCGAGGCGAAGGCGCTCGCGGTTGGCATCGGCACTCTGGCGCACCGACGCCAGCTGCACTTCGTAGGCGCCCGCCGCAGCGGCCTGGAAGGCGGCCGGCGCAGGCGCCGCGATCGCTCCTTGCGGCTTCGGCCGCGGCAGGGCGGGGGTCGCGGCGTCGGCGCGCGGCTCGGCGGGTGGCGTGGCTTCGAGCGCCGGCGCCGTCTGGGCGGGCTCGCCGGGCGCCGTCTCAGGCGGGACCGCCGCCGGGGCGGGAATGGAGACGCGGCCGCGCTCGGCCTTGGGCACCAGACTGAAGGCGTTGGCGCCGGGCACCAGCGCGGCATCGGGCAGCACCACCCACTCGCCGTTGGCGTCGGCGCGCACCGCGGCGATCGGGCTGTCGTTGTTCAGCAGGATCCATTCGCTGCCGGGCACCGCGCGTCCGGCGATGATCGACTGGCCGTCGGGCTCGATGCGGATGATGTCGAACGACGGCTCCGGCAGCGCCACCTCGACGGCCGCCGGCGGCTGCGCGGGGACGGCGATCGCCTGCGGCTCTGCGGGCGAGACTGCCGCCTCCGGCGCTGTGGTCGAAGTGGTCGCCTCCGGCGCTGTGGTCGAAGTGGTCGCCTCCGGCTCCGGACTGGTGGGCGGCACGGCGACGATGGTCGGCGCGGCGGGTGGCGAGGCCGGATCGCCCGTCAGCGCCAGATAGAGGCCCAGGCCCAGAACGGCGCCCAGCGCGAGCACGGCGGCACTGCGCCAGGCCCGGGCCGGCGCGCGGGGCAGCGGTAGCGGCGCTGCCCCGGAGGGTGGCGAGGACACGCTGTGCCGCGCCGCCGCCGCGCGCAGCGCCAAGCTCGCCGGCATCGCCGGCGCGGCAGGCGGCACCGCCACTGCGGCGGCCTCGTCCGACGCCGCGGCCGTGTCGACCGTGACGGGGTTGGCCGTGACGGGGTCGACTGTGACGGGGTCGACTGTGACGGGGTCGGCAGGCACGGCTTCCGGCCCGGGTGCTTCGGCCCGGCCGTCCTCGTCCGGCGGCGCGTCCTCGATGGCCGCGACGTTGGCGTCGCCCGAAACCGTCTCGGCGTCGATGATCTCGCCCTCGATAATTTCCGCAGGCTCGGCCGCGGCGTCGCCCTGCGGCTCGCCGCCGGCCGCAGCGGCATTGCCGTTGGCCGGCTCTGCCGCCGGCGGCACCGCGCCCTCCAGCCCGTTGGCCAGCCCGTTGCGGCCGCCATTGGCCCGGCGCAGCGAGCGGGCGCCGCGCTCGAGCAGGCTGGCCGCCGGCGCCGGCTCGCCGGCAGGCGCGGCGGCAGGCTCGGCGGGCGCGGCCTCGTCGCCAGATTCCTCCGCCGCCTGCGCCTCGACGAAGTCGAGCAGCGGCAGCTCGGCCGGCGGCTTCGGCTTGCGGCGGCCGTTGTGTCCGCCGGCCCGGCCGTTCGCGGCCGCTGCCGGCCCGCCGGGCCCGAAGCTCCCGGCGCCAGCCGCCGCCAGCTCGGAGATCAGCAGGCTGGCAGGAGACGCCTTGCCCTTGTGCGCGAACAGACTGCTGCTCAGCGAAGCCGCCTTCTGCTGCGTCATCTCAGGCCCTGCCCTCGGCCTTCGTCTGGACGCTCATGGCCGCCAGCGGGCCGGGAATCGCCGGCAGCCGGCGCCGCCGCAGGGCGCCGCCCTGGAGGCGGTCGCGCAGGTAGCCCCACAGCTCGGCGATCTCCACCGCCGAGCGTGATTCCCCCGGCAGCTCCATCACGGTGCGGCCGTCGATCATGGCGGCGGCGAAATCGACACGCTGGTGGATGATGGCCGGCGCCAGCGGGCCGTACTGCGACAGCAGGGCGACGGCCTCGGCGGTGATCCGCGCCCGCGCTGCGGCGCCGTTCACCACGAAGACCAGCGGCTTGCCGAGGTGCTCGACCAGCTCCATGGTGGAGCCGATGGAGCGCAGGTCGTGCGGGCTCGGCCGGGTCGGGATGAGCACCAGGTCAGCGACCCGGATGACGTCGGCGATGGTGGCGGTGAGCGCCGGCGGGGTGTCGATGATGAGGAGCTCCAGCCCGTGGGCGGCGAGCTCGCGGATGTCGTCCGCCAGCCGCGGCACCGCCGTCTGGATGAAGAAGGGATTGGGCGCCGTGCGCTCGTTCCACCAGTCCGCCAGGCTGCCCTGGGGATCGACGTCGATGAGCCCGACCGGCCCCTCCCCGTTCAACTCCGCCTGAACCGCGAGATGTCCCGCCAGGGTGGTCTTGCCCGACCCGCCCTTCTGCGACGCAACAACCAATACCTTCAACCTGCTCGCCCCCCGAGTTCCTCGATGAGCCGGTATTACTTGGCTGCTGCGGCCCGGGCAGCGCCACTGGCTCCGATCACGTCCGACACCGAACCCTACCGTCCGCCGGGCGGCCGTGAAAGTTAATATTTAGTTAACCTCTACTATATGTAGCGTCTCATGGGAAGGCGAAGCTGCAGGTGTTGGGATATTCCCCCCTCATTAGCGGTCTGCCTACAGCCGCTCCTGCGCCGGCGCAAGAGCCTGGATACAACCTGCAGGCAAACGCATCCCTTGCTTATTGAGCGGAGGGTGATTGAGCGGGCATTCAACCGCATTCCGGGCGCAACGATACTAAGTAGAACTAAAGGAAATCTGTGGAAATCGCGGCGTAGAATCGGTAAAATTTGATATTGTTTTAGTATAAACTACAATAAAATTGCGAATTATATAAGTCTTTACTTAATCTTCCAACTCTATTATTTTAGCAGGCTGATTAGATGCCTGACGTGTGCGGAGGAGAAAATGCAGATCCAACCGACACCGGCGCCTCTGGCCTACAGCGGCCCGGAAGCTGCCGGCAGGCCCCAGGAGGGGCCGACCGTGACCAAGGCGGAAACGCCGCGACCGGTGGACGCGGTGTTCAAGGACCCGGCCCCGCGGTTCCCCTATCCGGAACCCAACCGGGGCCAGGCGGTCGACATCGAGGTCTGATCGCCGGGGTTAGTACCGATACCGCGGGGGGAGACATGATGCTTGGGCAACTGTCGCTCCGAAGGGGATGAGGAATACTCCCCTTCGGAGCGTTTCCCGTTGCCGCACCCCCTCAAGGACACTTGTGGGCGGGGCCTCCCAAGCCATATACAGCGGGTACTTCAGACGCCTCCAGAGTCGCCATAACGCTGGGGAGAGGTCCGGCCTACGGCCGCCCCCACCGGTTCCAGCGGGAGGCAGTCACCCCGCGATGGCAGCCGACAACGGACAGACCGCTATGTCTCCAGACCCCACCCGGATGGCACCGCTGCGGCGGAACCTCGGATTCCTGCGCCGCTGGCTGCAAAACCCGCGGGCGGTCGGGGCCGTGGTGCCGAGCAGCCGCAGCCTGGCCAGCGCCATGGCCGCCGAAATCGACCTCACGGCCCCCGGCGCCGTGGTCGAGCTGGGCGGCGGCACCGGCAACGTCACCGCTGCCCTGCTGCAGGCCGGGGTGCCGCCGCAGGACATCGCCGTGGTCGAGCGCGATCCCGTCTTCGCCCGGGTGATCGCGGCGCGCTTTCCCCAGGTGCGGGTGCTGCAGGGCGATGCCGCCGAGCTGCGCCGGCTGCTGCGCGAGGCCGGCATCGGGCCGGTCAAGGCGGTGATCTCCGGCCTGCCCCTGCTGTCGATTCCGGATCGGATCTGCCTGCGCATCATCGCCGAGGCCACCGGCGCGCTGACCGAGGACGGCGTCCTCGTCCAGTTCACCTATGGCCCCGCCTCGCCGGTCTCGCGCCGCATCCTCGCGCGGGTCGGCCTCGAGGCGAGGCGCACCTCCTGGGTGGTCGACAACTTCCCACCGGCCAGCGTGTGGCGCTACCGCCCCGCCGGCCGGCTCGACCACAAGCGCAGCGCGTAGGCCGCGCCGCCGGTTCCCTCGTTTATGGGGCGGCTATCTACTGGGCGGCGACGCGGCGGATGAGAGTCTAATCGGCCGCATCGTGGTGGCGGATGATTTGCGCCGGCTTGGCCTGGATGCGGCGCTTGAAGGCGGTGGAGCGGATCATCTCGCGCACCCGCGGCTGAATCTCGGTGCGCCAGCGCGTGCCGTTGAACACGCCGTAGTGACCAATGCCCGGCTGGACGTAGTGGTAATGGTCGTCGATCGGGATGTTGCTGCAGAGATCGTGCGCCGCCTCCGTCTGGCCGAGCCCGCAGATATCGTCCAGTTCTCCCTCCACCGTCATCAGCGCCGTGTTACGGATCTTGCGGCAGTCCACCGGCTTGCCGCGATGCATCATGCGGCCGTCCGGCAGGGCGTGCTCCTGAAACACTGTGCGCACGGTCTGCAGGTAGAACTCGGCGGTGAGATCCATCACCGAGAGGTACTCGTCGTAGAAGCGCTGATGCTGCTCGACCGAATCGCAATCGCCCGAGACCAAGTGGCGGAACAGGTCGGCATGGGCGTCCATGTGGCGCTCGAGGTTCATGGTCATGAATCCGGAGAGCTGGATGAAGCCGGGGTAGACCTGCCTGAAGGCGCCTGGATTGGGCAGCGGCACGGCGTGGACCACGTTGCGCTGAAACCATTCGAGCGGCTGCGAGGCCGCCAGTTCGTTCACCGCGGTGGGGTTGCGCCGGGTGTCGATCGGACCGCCCATCAGCGTCATCGACGCCGGCTGCAAGGGATCGTTCTCGGCCGCCATCGCCGCCACGGCGGCCAGCACAGGCACCGAGGGCTGGCACACGGCGATCACGTGGGTGTCGGGGCCGAGGAACCGGATGAAGTCGATGACGTAGTCGATGAAGTCGTCGAGATCGAAGCCGCCACAGACCAGCGGCACCACGCGTGCATCGCGCCAGTCGGTCACGTAGACATCGTGCTCCGGCAGCATCGCGCGCACGGTGCCGCGCAGCAGCGTGGCGTAGTGGCCGGACATCGGGGCGACGATCAGCACCTTGGGGTCGTAGCGCTTGCCCGCCTCGCTCTCACCGCGCTTGAAGTGCAACAGGTCGCAGAACAGCCTCGAACGGACGACCTCCGGCTTGACCGGCGTCGGCAGCCCGAAGATCGTCACCTCGTCGATGCCCCATTCGGGCTTGCGGTAGCGGCGGGTGACGTTCTCGAAGACTTCGCAGGCGGCCGCCACCGCCTTGCCCACAGGGGTATAGGCGACCGGGCTGAAGGCGCTCCGGCAGACATAGCGCAGGGTATCGGACTGCAGGCGCAGCGGCTGCACCGCAGCATGGGTCATCTCGTAGGCATGATAAAGCAAGGTCACTCGGTCCTTAGAGTTGGCGCACCTTGCAGGGCACCCCCTTGTGCTGTCTTGCTTTTCTTTAGGGAGGGCCGGGTCGGGCCGCACCTTGGCGTCGTCGTGACAGCGGATGCTGCGACGCAACAAAACCTTAGCATCCGGAGTCTTAACGGCGAAGCAAAAAATAATCACCGGCGCCGCGGTTGACCCAGGTCAATGCCGCTCGGGCATCGAGAAAACTACAGTTCCCGACAGCTTCGGCGCAGGGACTGTAGGGGGCTCGAACGCCGCTGCCGGTGGGGGAGGCACCGGCACCACCATGGAAGGGCTTGGCATCAATGACCGCCATCATCGACTCCCTGCGCAGCGATCACTCCCGCCTCACCAAGCTGCTCGATGCCCTGGAACGCCAGATCGGCGCGTTCGAGGAAGGCGGCCTGCTCGACTTCCAGATCGTCGATGGCGTGCTGCACTACTGCCGCAGCTACCCGGACCACCACCACCATCCCTTGGAGGATCTGATCTTCCAAACCCTTCAGCTCCGCAACCCCAAGCTGGCGGCGGAGATGGGCGACCTCGGCCGCGAGCATGCCCAGCTCGCCGCGCTGACGGCGGCTTTCGGCGTGAGCCTGGAAGCCGTCGAGCTGGACGTGCCGATGAAGCGGCAGGAACTGGTCGCCGCAGCGCACGCCCTTATCGCCGGCCACCGCCGTCATATCATGATGGAGGAGAAGTATTTCTTCCCGGCCGCCGAGCGCTGCCTGACGCCAGGGGACTGGCGCGCCATCGCGCAGCGGCTGCCTGCCGCAGCCGATCCGCTGTTCGATCGCCGCGAGGATCAGCGCTACGCCGCGCTCTTCGCCGACATCCTCAAGTGGGACAGCCAGCTGCCGGCCGGCGCCTGAGCCGCCGCCCGGCCAGCCCGCCTTCACGACCTGCCCGAGTTCACGATTTCTTAGGTTGTGCCCGGCAGTCTGGCGCCGCGGCCGCCCAGCCGGCGGCGCATTCCCAGAGACCGCGACATCCGAAGGAACCTGCATGCGCCCAGGCGCCCTGTTCCGCCAGGCGATCCTCGTCGCCGGCTTCATCGCTACCGCCAGCCCGGCGCTGGCCGAGCCGACGCTGACCGTCGGCACCGGCAGCCGCGCCGGCGTCTACTTCCAGGCCGGCCGCGCGCTCTGCCAGCTCGTGGAGACGGCGGCATCCGGCCTCGCCTGCCAGGCCGCGGCGAGCGACGGCTCGATCGCCAACCTGCGCGACCTCAGGGCGGGCCGGCTGCAGCTCGCCATCGCCCAGTCGGACTGGCAGTACCATGCCCTCAACGGCAGCGACCGCTTCGCCGAGGACAAGCCCGACCCCGACCTGCGCGCCCTCTTCTCGCTGCACAGCGAGGCCTTCCTGCTGGTGGCCCGGCGCGACTCAGCGATCCGGCGGCTGCAGGATCTCGCCGGCAAGCGGGTGAACATCGGCAATCCCGGCTCCGGCCAGCGCGGCACCATGGAGATCGTCATGCGCCAGATGGGCTGGGAGCGCGCGAGCTTCCCGCTGGTCGAGGAGCTGCCGGCCGGCCAGCAGTCGCTGGCGCTGTGCAACGACCGCATCCAGGCCATGGTCTACATCGTCGGCGTGCCCAACGATTCGATCGGCCAGGCGGTGCGCCTCTGCGACGCCGTCATCGTCGAGGTGTCCGGCCGGCCGATCGACATCCTGGTGGCCAAATATCCCTTCTACGTGCCGATGGCGGTCCCCGGCGGCCTCTATGCCGGCAACCCGCACGACGTGCGCACCTTCGGCGTGACCGCGACCGTGGTGAGCTCGGCAACGGTCGACGCCGACACTATCTACGCCGTCACCAAGGCGGTGTTCGAGAACCTCGAAACCCTGCGCGACCTGCATCCGGCCTTCCGCCATCTCATCCCCCGGCGCATGATCGCCGACGGGCTCACCGCCCCGCTGCACGAAGGCGCCCTGCGCTATTACCGGGAACGGGGCTGGCTGTAGCCCGCCGCTCGCCCTATCATTCCGCCCGAGCAGCGGAACCCGGGTCGAGAGAGGTGGAGACGATGAGCGAAGGCAGCGCGGCACAGAACATGGCGGTGTTCTGCGACTTCGAGAACGTGGCCCTGGGCGTGAAGGACTCCAAGTATTCGGCCTTCGACATCGCGCGGGTGCTCGAGCGCCTGCTGCTGAAGGGTGACATCGTGGTGAAGAAGGCCTACTGCGACTGGGCGCGCTACAAGGAGTTCAAGGCGCCGATGCACGAGGCCGCCTTCGAGCTCATCGAGATCCCGCATCTGCGCCAGTCCGGCAAGAACTCCGCCGACATCCGCCTCGTGGTCGACGCCCTCGACCTCTGCTACACCAAGCCGCACATCGACAGCTTCGTCATCATCAGCGGCGATTCGGATTTCTCGCCGCTGGTCAGCAAGCTGCGCGAGAACAACAAGACGGTCATCGGCGTCGGCGTGAAGAACTCGACCTCCGACCTGCTGACCGCCAATTGCCACGAGTTCATCTACTACGACGACCTCATCCGCGAGACCGACACCCAGAAGAAGGCGCAGCGCAGGCGCACCGCCAGCCGCGGCAAGGCCCAGCCGAAGCCGGACAGCGCGGAGGGCCGCAAGCAGGAAGCCTTCGACCTGGTCACCGAGGTGATCGACGACATCGTGAAGGAGCGCGGCGAGGAGGAGAAGGTCTGGGGCTCCATGGTCAAGCAGACCCTGAAGCGGCGCAAGCCCGGCTTCAACGAGAGCTACCACGGCTTCCGCAGCTTCGGCCAGCTGCTCGAGGAGGCCCAGGCCCGCAAGCTGCTGCTGCTGGAGCACGACGAGAAGTCCGGCGGCTACATCATCAGGCACGTGACCCCCGACTGAGCGTCCGGCGACTCGGTTCGACGGCTGGGCGCCCGGCGACTGGGCGCCCGGCCGGCTGCCGCTCAGCCGGCGAGGGCCACCTCGCCGACCACCGCCGAGAAGTGGCAGGCCGCCGCCGCCAGCACGATGGCGTGCCAGATGGCGTTCTGGTAGGGCAGCCGCTGCCAGAGATGAATCACCACGCCGAGGCTGTAGAGCAGCCCGCCGAGGCCGAGCAGCGCCACGCCGGCGGCCGAAAGCGCGCCGAGCAGCGGATCGAGCGCCACCACGATGGACCAGCCGAGCAGCAGGTAGGCGGCGACCGACAGGCGGTCGAAGCGCCGCGGCCAGACGAGCTTCAGCGCCACCCCGCAGAGCGCCACGGTCCACACGAAGGCGAGCAGGCCGGTCCCCCAGGCGCCGCCGATGGATATCAGCGTGAACGGCGTGTAGGTGCCGGCGATCATCACGAAGATGGCGGCGTGGTCGAGGCGGCGGAACACCGCCTTCCAGCGGCCGGGGCCGGCCAGGTTGTAGAGCGCGGAGCAGGTCAGCATCGCCAGCAGCCCGGCGCCGTAGAGGCCGAGCGCCAGCCACAGCAGGGCGTCGTGGGTCGGCAGCACGGCAATGGCGAGGAAGACGCAGGCGGCGAGGCCGAAGACGAGGCCGAGGCCGTGCACTACGGCGTCGGCGATGCGCTCCGGGCGGCTGTACTGCGGGTGCAGGTCGTAGGGGTCTTGCATGGGCACGCCTTCGTCGCAGCCTGGCTCAGCCGGGTCCTTCCAGGTCCATCTTCAGGCTGAACAGCTCCAGCATGTCCTTCAAGACGACGATGCCGACCAGGCGGTCGCCGACGGCGACGAGCAGGCGGCTGGAGCCGGTGCGGTTCATCAGCGCCATGGCTTCGATGGCGTCCATGCCGGGGTCGACGGTGTTCTCCCCGGTGCAGGGCTGCATCAGCTTGCCGACCGTGAGGTAGGGCCACTTCTCGCGCGGCTCCGCCTTCAGCTGGCGCACCGCGATGCAGCCGAGCAGCCGCTGGCCGGAGACCACCGGGAAGAGGTCGTGGTGGTGCTCGTAGACGTAGTCCTCGACGAAGCGGTCGAGCGGGAGGTCGGGCGGCACGGCGACGGTGTCGTGGGTCATGAAGCGGCGCACCGGCTCGCCGGCGAAGAGGCTGCGGCTCAGCATCTGCTGGTAGGAGGACTCCGCCGCGCCGCGCACGAAGAGGCCGATGAGGAACCACCACATACCGCCGATGAAGTTGCCGGTGACCACGCTCAGCACGCCGAGCGCCATCAGCAGGAGGCCGAAGCCCTTGCCGGCGTTGGAAGCGATGCGCGTCGCCTGCCGGAGATCGCCGCGCCAGTGCCACAGCGCCGCGCGCAGCACGCGGCCGCCATCCATCGGGAAGGCGGGGATCATGTTGAAGGCGCCGAGCAGCAGGTTGATGAAGGCGAGATAGTCCAGCACCGCGTTGACCGGCACCGGCAGGCCGAGCGCCGCGCCGAGGAGGCCGGCCGTCAGGTAGAAGGCGGCGGCGAGCGCAAAGCTGGCGAGCGGGCCGGCGATCGCCATCCAGAACTCGACCTTGGCGCTCTTCGGCTCCTCCGTCATCTCGGCGACGCCGCCGAAGATGAACAGGGTGATGCCCTTGATGGGCAGGCCGTAGCGGCGCGCCACCACCGAGTGGGAGAGCTCGTGGAAGATCAGCGAGAACACCAGGCCGAGCATGCCGGCGACGCCCATCGCCCAGTAGGTGGCGGCCGACAGGCCCTCGTACCACAGCGGGAAAGCGCCCTGCGCCAGCGACCAGGTGACCAGGACGGCGAGAAACAGCCAGCTGATGTCGACCCGGATCTTGAAGCCGAGCAGCTCGAAGAGCGTGATGCTGCGTCCTGCCATGACTACCTTGCCAGCCTTGCCAGCCCCGTCCGCCTTCTTCCGATATAAGCGAAGGTAGCGGAAATCCAAGCAGCAGCGCGCGGACCGCGCCACTCCTCGGTCGTCATCCTCGCGCTTGACGCACGGCTGTCCGGTTAAGCGTCGCGAAGCGCGGCCTGACAAACACCGAACAGGTGGCCCCACCCCCTACCCATCCTTCCCCCATCAAGGGGGAAGGGGCTTTTTTGCGCGGCTTCAATAA
>Ga0214471_10002846_pt1 | contig 13502 bp, 14 predicted proteins | sample RVTome_5_FD_207665 | JGI IMG/M metagenome (GOLD analysis project Ga0214471, IMG submission 207665) | Soil microbial communities from uranium-contaminated site in the Upper Colorado River Basin, Wyoming, United States - RVT142D155 | ecosystem: Environmental > Terrestrial > Soil > Contaminated >...
TCCCGTAAACTCGCTGCCAAGCGCCCGTATCAGCCTCTCATCCGCGGTCACCAGCTCCACGCCCAGGTTGCGTGCGAGCGCCACGTACAGCGCATCGTAGAAACTCACGCTCGCCGTTGTGCAAATCTCGAGCGCGACATCGAAGGCGTCCTCCGATGTCACTAGCAAGACACGCTCGAGGACGATCTCGATGGCCTTTGCCGAGTCCTGCGTTGTCAGCTCCCGCGAACGGACCTTCTCCCGGAAGATGCTGCCCAACTCCGGAATCAGCAAGTCTGGCGCAACCAGGACGGACTCCGACCGCAACACGCGCCGTGCGTCGTCTGAGTCGGCCTCATTAAGAAACCACTTCGCCACGACGTTGGCATCCACGACGACACCGTGCGCGGACGCATCGCCTTCATGCCTCACGAACTCGTCGCAGGATATCTACGCTGTCTGTCCTCTGCGGACCCGAGCGTTCGCGGATCTCGTCCGCGGCGTGCAGCAGTTCACTGATTCGCCTCCGGTTAACCGGCGCTGCCCCTCGCACCGACGCGCTCTCAAGGATCAATCGCACCTCTGCTTGCAGCGATCGCCCGTTGCGCTTCGCCCGCTTCTTGAGCTCATCGACGGTCTCCTGCGACAGGTTTCGAATCAGCATCTGGCTCATGCAGCGATGATATCACAATGCTATCACCCTGCTACTGCAGCAGCTGCACCGCCTCGCGCAGGCGCAGCACGCAGCGCTCCCGCCCCAGCAGCTCCATCGACTCCGTCAGCGGCGGCGAAACCGGCCGTCCGGTGATCGCGACCCGCAGCATCCCCGCCAGATCGCGGAACTTCACGCCAAGTTGGTCAGCCAGCGCGCGATACGCCTCCAGCAGCGGCTCACTCTCCCACGCCGGCGTCTGCTCCGAAAGCACCAGCACCTGCGATAGCACCGCGGCAGCCTCGGCGCGCTGGCCCGCGTACGGCTTGCCCAGCAAGTCCTCGATCGCCGGCTCGACGCCGCCCGGCAGGTAGAAGAAGCCCATCATCTCGTGCGCCTTCGACGCCAGCTTGACGCGCTCCTGCACCAGCGGCAGGATGCGCTTCGTGTACTCGCGGTCCAGCGGCCGTTCGACGATCGACGGCAGGCCACCCTCAGCGTCAGGTTTCTCCAGCCACGGCATCACCACGTCGGCAAACTCGTCGACGGAGAGCGCGCGCATGTACTCGCCGTTGATCCAGTCGAGCTTCTCGGCGTTGAAATGGGCCGGGTTCTTCAGAAGGCGCTCGAGGCTGAAGTGCTGCACGAACTCGGCTATCGACAGGATCTCGGTCTTGTCGTCGAGCGACCAACCCAGGAGGCCGAGAAAGTTGAACACGGCCTGCGGAAGATAACCCTCGTTTCGGTAGTCGATAACGGACTTGGCGCCATGACGCTTCGAAAGCTTCCCCTTATCCGGCCCGAGAATTACCGGCGTGTGTACCCACACCGGCGCCTCGTAACCCAGCGCGTCGAAGAGACGCACGTGGAGCGGTGCCGAGGGCAGCCACTCCTCACCGCGCAGCACGTGCGTGATCTGCATCGCGTGGTCGTCCACCGCCACAGCGAGGTGGTAAGTCGGGAAGCCGTCCGACTTCAGCAGCACGGCATCGTCGATGCGGTTGTTCTCGAAGCGCACCTCGCCGCGCAGGAAGTCGTGTACCACCGTCTCGCCGTCGTCCGGCGCGCGGAAGCGGACCACGGGCGGGCGGTCGCCGGCGGCCGCCTTGGCCTTCGCGCGGCCCTCGTCCGTGCTGCAGAGGCCGTCGTAACCGGGCGGCAGCTTCTGCTCGCGCTGCTGGTTGCGCATCGTGTCCAGGCGCTCCGGGGTGCAGTAGCACTCGTAGGCGTGACCGGCCGCGAGCAGGCGCTTCGCGGCGTCCTGGTATAAGGGTAGACGCTGCGACTGGAAGTACGGCGCGTAGGGCCCCCCGACCTCCGGGCCCTCATCCCACTGCAGCCCGAGCCAGCGCAACGACTCGTAAATCTCGTCCAGCGATTCCGGGACGTACCGATTCTGGTCCGTGTCCTCGATGCGCAGGATGAACTGCCCGCCGCTGTTGCGCGCCGCCAGCCAGTCGAAGATCGCGGTACGCGCGGTACCAAGATGCGGCGTCCCCGTAGGACTCGGCGCAAGGCGTACACGAACGGGGCTTCTGGTCATGACTGCATCTTATCAGCGGCTCTCGCGCGAGCCCATGGACAGCTAAAATGCCCTGTGTTGAATTCAGCTGAACAGATAATCTCGCTAGCGAAAACGCGAACCCCTTGGGATCTGGTTGCGGAATTAGTACTTCTATTCTGCTTCGTTGTCATAGCTATCTCTCAGGCTCCTATCACGTTTGGAATCGCGTCGCTGTTGCTCTTTGTTGGAATCCTCTGGCGCCACAAGCTGGCTGCCTTTCATCCAAGGATCAGGACACTTACCCGAGTATCGCCATGGCTAGCAATCGCCTGCAGTTTCGTTGTCTTCTCTGATGCGCTTATCTGGACTCTGTTCGGACTTGTCGGAGTCTCGATTCTGACTATGGCCGTCGCCACTGCTCAGGAGCCCCAGGCTCGATTCTTCGCGACTCATTTCGAAATCGTCATGCCGCATCTCCGAACGTTTCGATACAACTACGCTGAGCTGGAGTCCGTTTCACTCGCTCGCTATTCAATCCTGAAGCTGCGATTCAAAGACAGTTCCGACCGGGCCGCCAAACTCGCCTGTGATCAGGAGACCGCAACCCGACTCGTCGAGGCCTTCCGGTACCGTGCGGCGATTTCGTAGTGATCCCGCTCACATCGCCAATTTACCTAGCGCCGTCGCCAAATCCCCCGCCAGCGGCGCCTCAAAGCTCATCTCCCGCCCGTCAACCGGATGGCTCAGCGCCAATCGCCAGGCATGCAAGAACTGGCGCCCCACCAGCTTCGTCGGCCGCCCGTAAACCGCGTCTCCCACCACCGGGTGGCCCAGCGACGCGAGGTGCACGCGTATCTGGTGCGTCCGCCCCGTGATCGGCGACGCCTCGACGTACGTGTAGCCGGAAAGGCGCTCCCGCACGCGGTACGACGTCTGAGCCTCCCGCGCTGCCGCGCCGTTAATCAGCATCCGTTTGCGGTTGTTCGGGTCGCGCCCTATCGGTGCGTCGATCAGCGCCTCGTCCGGCTGCAGGCTGCCTTCGACCAGCGTCAGGTAGGTCTTGTGCATGCGGCGCTCCGCCAGCTGGCGCGTCAGGCCGTGATGCGCCCGCTCGTCCTTCGCCGCGACGATCAACCCGGACGTGTCCTTGTCCAGCCGGTGCACGATGCCCGGCCGCTGCACACCACCGATCCCCGGCAGGTCCGGGCAGTGCGCCAGCAGCGCGTTGACCAGCGTGTGGCCGCTGTGCCCCGGCCCCGGATGCACCGGCATCCCCGCCGGCTTGTCGACCACGATCATGTGCTCGTCCTCGAACACGATGGCGAGCGGTATCGCTTCTGCCTGCGGCTCGGCAGGTACCGGCGCCGGGATCTGGACCGTCAGGCGCTCGCCGCCCTCCATACGGTCGCCGGGCTTGTGGCGCACACGGCCGTCGTGGCTGACGAGCCCCTCGGCGATCAGACGATGCGCCTGCGCCCGCGACAGCTCGCAGAGGCGCGCTACCGCCACGTCCAGCCGTTCGCCCGGTTGCCCAGCGACGACCTCCAGCAGCGCGTCAGCCGCCTTCAGCGTTGCCCTCCCGCTTCGACGGCTCGATCAACAGGAAGAAACCCACGAGAACGAACAGCCCGATCACGATCGACGAATCCGCCACGTTGAACTCCGGATAGCGCGGGAAGTCGATGAAGTCTGTCACGTGGCCGAGGCGCACGCGGTCGACGAGGTTGCCCGCGGCGCCGCCCAGCAGTAGGCCCATCGCAACCCGCAGCAGCCCGTGCTCAAACGGCGGATACAGGTAGTAGAAAAGGATGGCGCCGATCGCGATGACCGCCGTAATCGTCAGGAACAGCCCCGCGTTCTGCAGGATGCCGAACGCGGCGCCGGTGTTCGTGACATGAGTAATCTTCACCAGCCACCCGTCCGACGGCCACGACTCGCCTACGGCCAGCCAGTCACGGACCGCGGCCTTCGTCAGCTGGTCGAGCGCGAAGACGACGGCCGCGACGAGAAAAAACGCCGCGCCGCGCCGTATCTGCCGCGCGACAGCCGCTATCCAATCGTTTTCGCGTCGAGTCGTGGCATCCGTGGTGGACATCGCTACGATCTTAGCAAGTCGCCGATTCAAGGAGGCGCAACCGGCCCCATGGCAATGACCCTAGCTTTCGATTGCCATGCTTTCCACCCGTTCCTTCAGTCCCTTGCACATGCTGCGAGCCATGAGGAAGTCGGCCGGCACAATGAAGAGATGGGAAGCCACCAACAGCCACAGAGGGCGCACGTTCAGGCGAACTCGAAAGTGGTAGCGTGTCCGGCCGCCGGGCTCAGGGTCCAGCGTGAATGTCCAGGTCCAGCTCAGCGCCACTCTGGGGTCTCGCAGAAGCTTCGCCGGCAGATGTGTCGTGGAATGAAGCACTAGGAGGCGGTCGGCCTCCATCCGCTCAACCACGAAGAAGCAGCCAGATTCAGGCGGACCGTCCGGGACTTCGTCACCTGCTTCCAGGCTCTGAAACTGCGGCAAGATCCTCCGGGCGCTGGGCGCGTTGTTGGGGAATAGCAGCCGGTCAACCCAACGATACGTGTACCAACCGGCGCGGCCCCAGCCCACCTGCAGCAGCCACGGCCAGACCCGCTCCGGTGGCGCGTCGATCGTGATCGCGTGGTCGGTGACCAACTTCGCGGACGGCACGATCTCGTCGCCCGAGAGCCTGCGCCCGCGCTCCTCAGGCCGTGATCCCCAGGTGCGCCCGAGATAATAGATCGCTGCATACAAGGATGCGACAACTGTGGCGAGCCTGATCACTGCAGAATCCTAACAAACATGAATCACGTTCCGCGTGCGCTCCGCTATTATGGATTCGAATCCAACTGGAGTCGCCATGAACATCTTTAGCCGACGCAACGCCGACAAAGAGAAGTGGGGCGAGCGCCTGCCGCCCGGTCAGTCCGCCACCGACGGCTGGCCCATCCTGCACTACGGCTCGATCCCGCTGATCGAGACCAAAGACTGGACCCTCGAGCTCGGCGGGGCGGTCGCGGCGCCGGTCAAGCTCGACTGGGATGAGTTCATGGCGCTACCGCAGGTCACGCTCGAAAACGACATCCACTGCGTCACATCCTGGAGCAAGTTCGACAACGTCTGGACCGGCGTCCCGGTACGCGAGGTGCTCAAGCTGGCCCAGATCAAGCCCGAAGCGACGCACGTGATGGTCCACTCCTACGGCGGCTACACGACCAACCTCGCCCTCGCCGACCTCGACCGTGAGGAGAACCTCTTCGCGCACACGCACAACGGCGAGGCGCTGACCCGCGAGCACGGCTGGCCATTGCGCCTAGTCGTGCCGCACCTTTACTTCTGGAAGTCGGCCAAGTGGATACGAGGCTTGAACTTCATGGTGCAGGACCAGCCCGGCTTCTGGGAGATGTACGGCTACCACAACCGTGGCGACCCGTTCAAAGAGGAGCGCTATTCGTAGGAGAAAGCGCCAGACAACGGAGCGTAAGCCGCACGGCGTCCGTATCGAACGCAGCCGCTCTCTCGTCTCTGGCCTCTGTTTTGCCCCTCTGAACTATGGTCTATGATCGCCTCGAAATGTCCCGCTTCGTCGCACACGCTCCCGGGCTCCGGCCTGGTTAACGCCGCAAAATGAACATCCCCTTAGCCCTCTTCGTCCTCGTCGTTTCCGTCATCGGATTCGCCATCGTCAACAGCATCGAGATTGCTGTCGTCGGCGTTAACCGCATCCGCGTGCGTCACCTTGCCGAGGGCGGCAGCCGCTCCGCGCGCGCGCTCGAAACGCTGCTCGGCGATCAGGAACGCTTCTTTGCTGCCATCGTCCTGGTCCAGAATGCCCTGTCCGTCCTCGCCGCAACGATGGGGACGCTGATCGCGGTCGAGGCGTTCGATGGCGCCGGCATCGTCGCACTTTCGACCGTCAGCGTGATCCTCGCCCTCGCCCTCTTTGGCGAGTTCACGCCCAAGGTCTTCGCCGCGCACGCCGGTGAGGGCTTCGCGCTGTTCGTCGCGTTACCCGCCCAGGCGCTAACGAAGGTACTCGGCCCGTTCGTCCAGGCCATCGCGCGTCTCATCGGCTTCTTCTCCCGCAAGCTGCTGGGCGTTCGCCTCGAAGCCGGGCCCTCGGTCACCGAGGCCGAGCTGCGCATGCTGATCGACATCAGCGCTGAGTCCGGCGCCATGGAGGAGCACGAAGCCGAGCTGCTCGACCGCGTCTTCCACTTCGGCGATCGCCGCGTCCATGAAGTCATGACCCCGCGCACAGAGGCAATCGGCATCGAAAAGCAGGCGACGCTCGGCGACTTCTACGCCGTCTACCGCGAGGCGCACCACTCTCGCTTCCCAGTCTTCGACGAGAGCCTCGATAGCGTGGTCGGCATCCTCGTCATCAAGGACGTACTGTCGAGGCTAGCTACCGGCGAGGTCGACCTGAGCAGCCCCGTCGAGCCGATTGCACGCCAGGCGTTGTTCGTGCCGGAGACCAAGCTGATCGGCGAGCTGTTCCGCGAAATGCAGGGCCGCGGCGACCAGATGGCGATCGCCATCGACGAGTTCGGCGGCACCGCCGGCATCGTCACGCTGGAACAGCTGCTCGAGGAGATGGTCGGCCGCGTTCGCGACGAGCTGTGGCCGGCGGATGCCGAGATCACGACCATCGACGAGCACACCAAACAGGTTGACGGCGGACTCGGCATCGAAGAGGCGCGCGAGGAGCTGTCACTGAACATACCGGACGGCGACTACGACACCGTGGCCGGCTACGTCCTCAGCATGCTCGGCCACATCCCGAAGGTGGGCGAGACCGTGACGCTGGACGGCTGCCGCATCGTGGTAGCAGAGATGCGCGGGTTGAAGATCGAGCAGCTGCGGGTCACGCGGGCGTGAGGTTCGTCCTCGTCCTGCATGGCGAAACCGCGGCGAATGATGCGTCGCTGACCGAGACGGGACGCCGCCAGGCGCAGGCCGTGGGCGCCGAGCTACGCGGTCAGGCTGCGACCGTAATCACCAGCCCATCCCCTTCTGCGATGGAGGCCGCGACTATCATCGCCGCGGCGGCAGGCGCCGCCCAGCCCGAAGCTCGCCGTGAGATGGACGCCCCCGAAAACGAGGCGGCACGCGCGTCAGCTCAGGAAGACGCCTGGGCCATCATCGAGGCAGCGAAGACGGAGCTCGACCCCGACGCGACCCTGGTGATGGTCACGCACGAGGTCAACATCCGGCTTCTCGTCGCACGCGCCCTCGCCATGCCGCTCAGCGAGATGGACCGCTTCGCCCTCGAACCCGGCTCGATGTCGACCATCGAATGGCGCACGCAGCCCCGCGAGCGCCTCCTCATCGCCTCCCTGAACGAGGTCTGCCACCTGGAGGCCTCGTCCTAGCCGGCAAGACCCGTGGGCTACTTCTCGACGTAGATCGCCAGCGGCGGAATGACGCCGTGCTTCTCCATGAGAGCCATCAATTCGGGCGGCGGCGAGGACACCATCGCCTGCAAGGTAGCCACGTCGTCGACCTCCATGGATACTGCGGTCTGATTGCCCCCATCGAGCGCGACATGATCCGTCACACTGGTGGCAACTGTCCCAAGCGCTTCGACGCGTTCGGCCTTGCCGCCTAGCCATCTGTCGATGTCGATGACCGATTGAGCAACGATTACCTTCGGCATTTCATCCTCCATGCAGTACGCGTGTGCCGCCAAGTGACGGCTCGCGGAGATTACACCCTTGTCAAGACGCAGTACATCGATCAACCAGATTCGACGGAGCTTTGATGCTATCGATGCTCTGAGTGGGATGTTCCGTCCAGCTGCGCCACCAGCGTCTTCGGCGCCACGCAACGATACGCGTCGTCCACGATCACGTTCACGGCGTCCCAATCGACATCCACGTCCAGGTACACGCCGAGCCAGCCGCGATGCCCCACATACGGCGGCACGAAGTAGCGCTCAGGCTCGGCGCCCACCAGCAGGTCTTGCCCGCCCTCCGAGGCCGCGCACCAGAACGCCAGCCGGTTCGTATGGTGGTACGCCGCATAGCTAACAAACGTCTTCTTGCCACGCACAAACCACGACGGCTCGCCATGAGAAATACGCTCCGTGACCTCCGGATACGAAAGGCAAAGCGCGCGCAGCCGGTCGAGTGGGTTTTCAGTCATCTCGAAATGGCGGAGGGGGAGGGATTCGAACCCCCGGTGGAGTTGCCCCCACAATGGTTTTCAAGACCATCGCATTAAACCGCTCTGCCACCCCTCCGCCAGCAGTATAGCGAAGGCGCCTCTCACCTCGGAGGGTCTTGAATCTCCGTAAATGCGTAGCGGATGGCATGGTGAGCTTGTCGAACCACGTCGTCCCATGCCCCGAAAGAGTTCAGCACTCAGGCCTATAGCGACGTCAGAAGACGTTAGTCCTCGATCAACACCACGCCGTGGCTACCGTCCACAGTCACCGTCGCGCCGTCACGAATCGTCGCGCTGCCGTTGACCGTGCCGATCACCGCAGGGATACCGAACTCGCGCGCCACGATGGCCGAGTGCGACAGCGCGCCGCCGCCGTTGGTCACCAGCGCCGCGATGATGCCGAAGAACGGCGTCCACGCCGGCGTCGTGGCGCGGCAGACCAGGACGTCGCCTTCCCGCAACGATGCCGCCTCTTCTATGGAATCGATAACGCGCGCCCGCCCACGGTAGCTCCCCGGCGAGGCGGCGACGCCGCGCAGCACACGCAGCTCTGTCGCGTGCAGCTCCGCCGGCAGCGGTTCCGTGCTCGCCGCAGGCGGCTTGCCCAGCACCGGCGGCGGCGCGACGCGGCGGATCGCCTCCAGCTCGGCGCGTCGCTCAACCAGGGAGGCCTTGTCCGGCGTTAGCTTGCCTTCGAGGACATCGATCAGCTCCGGGCGGGAGAGGTAGAACACGTCGTCGGCCGCGTCGATCAGTCCCTGCGATACGAGGTGCCGCCCGATCGCAAACCAGCGCGCCCGCGACGCGGCGGAGAGGCACTGGTCCGTGTAGTAGTTGTGGTCTTCCAGGTTCGGCATGTGTTCCTGGGCGATCGGCAGCAGGCGCAGTATCTCCGACGCCGCCTCGTCCTTCGGCGCCAGCTCGCGCAGCTCGCGCTCCAGCCGCTCGCGGCGTTCGCTCTGCTGCCGCTCCATGTCGAGCGGCCCGCGCCCGTCTTCGAGCTTCATGTAGGCCCGCACCGCGGCCAGCGGCAGCGCCGCGTCTTCACGCCAGTTCGGCCGGTCCTCGACGAAGCCCTCGCTGCTGCTGCCAAAGCGGTCACGCAGCTTCTGCAGCGCCTGCTCGAACACCTGGCCGCCCGCGCTCGGTGGAACTTCCGCCCCCTTCTCCAGCGCCTCGGCCACGTCCGCATGCGCCCGCGCGATGCGGCTCAGCTCCCACAGCATCCCGGCGCGCTCGGTCGAAGCGTTGGGCATGCCCTGCAGCAGCGCCAGCGCATCGCCGCGGCGTCCCTCTCCGAAGCGCTCGACATACGCCTCCTGCAGGCGACCCGAGACGGCGTGGGCTGGGAACACGGCGCTACGGTGCACCGCCCCGAAGACGCGCCAGTACTCGGCCCGCTGCGAGTCCAGCGTCTCCTCCCACGTCCCCGGAGCCACGGTCGACGGGCCGAAGTTCGCCAGCGCCTCGATAACCTTGTCAACCTCCGGCTGCCACTCCGCGCGCCAGCGCCGCATCGCTTCCACGGACGCCGGCAGCTCCTGCCCGCGCATCGCCCCGGCCGGGGAGGGGATCATGTCCTCGCGCATGTAGGTCAGACCGTGGATCTGGAGGCTGCGCGGCGGAAACTCCTCCGGCGCCTGTCGCCCCATCCCACCAAAGTGATTCCCGATCAGCGGCGACGAGGCGACGGGCATATGCTCGTCGAACAGCACCCACGTGTACGCCTCCAGCCTCTCGTCCGGCAGCTTGAACTCGATCTCAGGCATCTCCCCGCCCTTGTTTACAACCCGTTAACAATCGAGGCCAGTATACCGGCGCGGCGCCTTACGAGCGCCGCCCGCACTGTCATCCATCCTGATGGCGAAGCCGGAGAAACAACAGGCTCCGCCCAACTCCGTCACACCCGTGAAGTCCATCGGGTGGCCAAGCGTCAAAGCCCCTCGCCTCGCAAGGAGAGGGGCGCGCGGAGCGCGGGAGAGGTGCCGCTACGGCATCGCGTTGACGGCGGGGTTCACCTGCTCCGCCAGCATCGCGCTCTGCGACATCATCTCTTCGTCCGACATCGCGATCGGCCGCGCCACGAATTTCGAGATGCCGGCTTCGTGGAAGCGCGCCACGAGCTCGATAATCGCCTCCGCGTCGCCGACCGCCATGAAGTTGCGCGGGTCTGCATCCGCCCCGGCACGCGCTCTGTAGGCCTGCACGCTGCGCTCGACGGCGGGCTCCTCCCAGCTGCCGAACCGGAAGCTGAACCCCGCGCCGTAGTGGTCCTCGTCAATCGGCCGCCCCAGCTCCGCCGACCGCGCCCGGATCGCGGCAACAACGCGCGCGATCTGCTCCGGTCCCTGCGCCGCCCCGGCCAGCCAGCCGTTGCCGTAACGCGCCGTCCGCTCGATCGCCGCCTCGGAGCTGCCACCGATCCATAAGGGCAGTGGCTGCTGCTTTGGCTTCGGCGCTATCGTGACGTCGTCATAGTGATAGTACTTACCGTCGAAGCTGACGTGGTCTTCCGTCCACAGGCGGTTGAGCAACGTCAACATCTCGTTCGAGCGCGCGCCGCGGCCCTTCGTGTCCAGCCCCACGGCCTTCCACTCCGGCGCCACGTCGTTGCCGACACCGAACATCGGCAGCAGCCGGCCATCGCTCAGGTAGTCAACCGTCGCGCACTCTTTGGCGAGCACCAGCGGGTCGCGCAGCGGCAGCACCGTCGCGTTCATGCCGAATTTGACGTGCCGCGTACGCCCCGCGATAGCCGCCAGCGTCGTCAGCGGCTCGAGGAACGACTGCGCCGAGACCAACCGCTCGCTGAGCCAGACGGAATCGACGCCCCACTCCTCGCACGCGTCGATCCAGCGCCAGAACGCGGCGGCATCCGAGAATGGGAAGGCGGCGAAGCCAAGGCCGATTCGAACGCTCACAGGCGTAGCTTAGCAGCCATGAACTTCGATACCTGACCTCGACTATGGCCTTTCGCATAACGCGGTAACTGCTTAAAGTTGCGCTGATGAACGAAAACGGCGATTTACCTGCGCAGAGACCCGGGTCCGTAAGGTCCGTTCAACGTGCGGCGCGCATAATCACCGCCCTGGCAGAGCATCCGCACCCCATGGGTGTCCTGGAGCTGTCCTCCCGCGTCAAGCTTTCGCCGGCCAGCGTCCACCGCATGCTTACCACGCTGGTCAGTGTCGGCTGGGTCGATCAGAACTCGCGGACGGCTAAATACCGCCTCGGGACGCGAATGCTCGGTATCGGCTCCACCGGCCTTATTACCAGTCCGTTGGTTCAGAACGGCAGGACCTTCCTCACCAGACTCGCGAGGCTAACCGGCCACCACACAGCACTGAGCACACTTGTCGGCCTTCGCGTCATCCATCTCGCTCGCGTCGCGGGGCAAGAGAGTGGCACGCCTGACTTCGAGCCGGGCGTTTCGCAACCGGCTCACGCCATGGCCGATGGCAAGCTCCTTATGGCCTACATGCCGAAGGAAGAAAGACAGTATCTCTACGAGGTAGACGAGCTCGTCAGCTACACGCCCAATACGATCGTCGATCCTGAGCTTCTCGAGCAGGAACTGGAAGCTATTCGTCAGCGGGGCTACGCCGTGGACCGGAACGAGAGGTTCGACATCCACCGGGGTGTTGCCGTACCCGTCCTCGACCTCGATGGCAGACCCCTGCTGGCGATGCTCGTCATCGGGTCAATTCCATCCGACGTAGGATATGAAGCCTGGCTGGTCAATCAGATGCAGTCGATGGCGGCTGAAGTGTCCGATCACATCGCGATCATGGGTGACATGCCACGGGCAAATACCCAGTTCGCCAAGTACAACCTCGAATAGCCCGGCTTCCGACCCGCCGCTCGCCCGTTCCCCGATCGATAACTTCGAGAAGCCGCCCGAGGCCGCCCTTCCTGCTCGGGGCCTAGCTGAACGCCTTCTGCGCCAGCTCGACAACGAGTTCGAGCTTGCGGCGCTGCTCGTCCCACGTCACCAGGTTGCCCTGCTGCGTCGACGCAAACCCACACTGAGGCGAAACCGCCAGGTTCTCAATCGGCACGTATTTCGCCGCCTCTTCGACACGACGGCGAAGTTCGTCCACCGACTCCAGCGCGCCGATCTTCGAGCTGATGATGCCGAGGACTACCGACTTGTCTCGCGGCACGAACCGCAGCGGTTCGAAGCCGCCGGCACGCTCGCTCTCATATTCCAGCAAGAAGCGGTCCACGTTGAGCTGCTGAAACGCCTTCTCGGCGACAGGCTCGTAACTGCCTTCGGCGTGCCATCGGCTGCGCGCGTTGCCGCGGCACATATGCAGGCCGACGGTCAGACCCGGCGTACCGCGCAGTCCCGCAAGCGCGATGTTGTCCAGGCGAATCAGCTCCTCCAGGTAAGCGTCTGGGTCTTCGCCCTCCGTCTTCATGCGCTCTCGTATCGTGACGTCGGCCACCCGCTCCACGTAGTGCAGCGAATCGAGTTGGACGTAGGGCGCCCCATCTTTGACCAGCGCCTTGAACTCGTCGTTCAGCATCGGCGCCAGGTCCTCGGCAAGGGCAAACCGGTCTGGATAAGCGGCCTCGCTCACCCCAGGCTCGAACATCCCGCCGGCCATCGACATCGGGCCCGGCAGCGTGATCTTCCACGGCCCCGGGGCGTTCTCGCGCAGGAACGCGGCGTCCGCTTCCACGAAACGCCGCATCTTATGCACCTTGTCGCCGGCAACCATCGCCTGCACGCGGCTCAGCATCTGGTTGACCTCACCGGCATCCGGGCCGCGCCATTCCGCGAAGATCCGGCGGATTGGTGAGCCTTCGACGGGAACGAGGCCATCAATCGCGCCCGCGGCCGCCGCGCTCCAACCCGTGCGGCGGTACTCGCCGTCGGTGAGGACGTGGACGCCTGCCTGCCGCTGCAGTTCGAGCGCCTTCGAGACGCTTTCGTCTTCGATCTGACGGAACTGCTCTTCCGACAGCTTGCCGTCACTGAACTTCGCGCGAGCCTCAAGCAACTCGGGCGGCCGCAACAGGCTGCCGACGTGGTCCGCTCGATAAGGTGATGCAGTCACTTGCTAGACCCTCGCGATTTCTAAACTACGAAACGACTTTGACTAACGCGTCGGACGGGCGTCGATTCGTGAATCGTCGAGCGTCACGAGGTGGTGGGGTGTCCAGACACCCAGCTGCTG
>Ga0214471_10002847_pt1 | contig 13501 bp, 14 predicted proteins | sample RVTome_5_FD_207665 | JGI IMG/M metagenome (GOLD analysis project Ga0214471, IMG submission 207665) | Soil microbial communities from uranium-contaminated site in the Upper Colorado River Basin, Wyoming, United States - RVT142D155 | ecosystem: Environmental > Terrestrial > Soil > Contaminated >...
GATTTGACGAACTTCACTACCTTCCAGGCGAACAGCAGGTCGGCGAGCTGCGTGGCGCTCGGCTTGCGCGCCGTCACGATCTTGAGGTCGCGCTCGCCGATCTCGCCGTTGTCGCGGTCCTGAACCAGCAGGCCGCCGGTGACGCGCTTGTAGTCGAGCCCGGCCGGCCGCGCCTCGCCCCAGGCGCCGCAGGCCAGCACCCGCACGTTCTGCTTGGCGGCCAGCACCGGCAGCGCCGCGGCCTCGACCTCGGGGGCGATGATCACCTCGACGAACTGGCGGTCGACGATGGCCTGGGCGGTGGCGGCGTCGAGCGGGCGGTTGAGGGCGATGATGCCGCCGAAGGCCGAGGTCGGGTCGGTGGCGTAGGCGCGGTCGTAGGCATCGAGCGGCGACCCGGCGACCGCCACGCCGCAGGGGTTGGCATGCTTGACGATCACGCAGGCCGGGGCATTGAAGGCCTTGACGCACTCGAGCGCGGCGTCGGTGTCGGCGACGTTGTTGAACGACAGCTCCTTGCCCTGCAGCTGGCGCGCGGTCGCCACGCAGGCCTCGGGCGGCCGCGGCTCGCGGTAGAAGGCCGCGCGCTGGTGCGGATTCTCGCCGTAGCGCATGTCCTGGGCCTTGAGGAATTGCGCCGTGTAGGTGGCCGGGAGGCCGATGACCGACCCGTCCATGCTGCGCGCCCCGAGATAGTTGGATATCGCGGCGTCGTAACGCGCGGTGTGGGCATAGACCTTGACCGCCAGGCGGTAGCGCGTCTGCGGGCTCACCGCGCCGTTCCGGGCGCGCAGCTCCTCGATCACGTCCGCGTAATCGGCGCTGTCCACGACCACGGTGACCGCCGCATGGTTTTTGGCGGCCGAGCGCAGCATGGCCGGGCCGCCGATGTCGATGTTCTCGATCGCCTCGGCGAGCGTGCAATCGTCGCGTGCCACGGTCTGCTCGAAGGGGTAGAGGTTCACCACCACCAGGTCGATCGGCGGGATGTCGTGCGCGCGCATCGCCTGCCGGTGGCTGTCGAGATCGCGCCTCCCGAGCAGTCCGCCGTGGATGCGCGGGTGCAGCGTCTTGACGCGCCCGTCCAGCATCTCCGGGAATCCGGTGTAGTCGGCGACCTCGATGACCGGCACGCCGTTGTCGGCCAGCAGCTTCGCGGTGCCGCCGGTCGACAGGATCTCGACGTCGAAGGATTTCAGGGCCCGGGCGAATTCCACGATGCCGGTCTTGTCGGAAACACTGATCAACGCCCGCTGGATGATGCCCATACCGCCTCGTAGTAAATATTAATGCCGGCCACGGGGGCCACGGGGGCCACGGGGAGGAGCAGGTCTGCGGTGGCCCGGTCTCAAGGAAAAGGATTTTCCCCGTGATCCCCGTGCCCCCCGTGGCTAATGTTATTTATCCAAACCGTGCAGCTTGAGCTTCTTGCGCAGGGTGTTGCGGTTGATGCCCAGCATGCGCGCCGCCTTGCACTGGTTGCTGCGCGCCTCGCGCATCACCGCCTCCAGCAGCGGCCGCTCGACCTCGGCGATGACCATTTCGTAGAGCCGCCCGGGTTTCTCGCCGTTGAGATCGTTGAAGTAGCGGTCTATGGCGCTCTTCACGCAGATCGCCAGCGGGCCCTTGCGGTGGTGGCCGTCCTTCACGCCGCGATCTCCCGCGGGCAGCCGGTCTGGGCCGCGAAAAACTCGTCGATCATGGCGGTCTGCCCGGCCGGCGTCTCGACCCGGTTGACGGCATGACGGAAGGCGCCGCCGCCGACCAGGCCCTTGCCCTTGGTGTACCAGGCGATGTGCTTGCGCGCGACGCGCACGCCGAGGTGCCCGCCGTAGAATTCATAGAGGTTGTGCAGATGGCCGAGCAGGATCGCGCGGATTTCGTCGAAGCCCGGCTCCGCCAGGCGCTCGCCGGTGGCGAGGTAATGGGCGATTTCGCGGAAGATCCACGGCCGGCCCTGGGCGGCGCGCCCGATCATCACGCCGTCGGCACCGGTATGGTCGAGCACCTGCCTGGCCTTTTCCGGGGAATCGATGTCGCCGTTGGCGACCACCGGAATCTTCACCGCGGCCTTGATGGCCGCGATGGTGTCGTACTCGGCCTCACCGAGATAGGCGTCGGCGCGCGTACGGCCGTGCACCGCCAGCAGCTGCACGCCGATATCCTCGGCGCGGCGCGCGATCTCGATGCCGTTGCGGTGGGCGCGGTCCCAGCCGGTGCGGATCTTGAGCGTCACCGGCACATCGACCGCCGCCACCACCGCCTCGAGGATGCGCGTCACCAGTGGCTCGTCCTTCAGCAGCGCCGAGCCGGCCATGACGTTGCAGATCTTTTTGGCCGGGCAGCCCATGTTGATGTCGATGATCTGCGCGCCGTTATCGACGTTGAAACGCGCAGCATCGGCCATTATCGCCGGGTCCGCGCCGGCGATCTGCACCGATTTGGGTTCTGTCTCGCCCTCGTGGTTGGCACGCCGCCGCGTTTTCTCGCTGCCCCACAGCAGCGAGTTCGAGGCGACCATCTCGGACACCGCCATCCCGGCGCCGAGTTTCTTGCACAACTGGCGGAACGGTCTGTCCGTGACCCCTGCCATGGGCGCGACCAGCAGATTATTTTTTAGAAGATAGGGTCCGATTCGCATGCCGGCCTCTCCTCCGGCTTTGCAGAGGAAAAGGTCGGCATCATACCCACAAATCCGGGTCGCAGGGAAGAGGCAAGGATGAGCGTGTTGAGTTTTCCGACGCGTGCCGGTTGACACTCGGCATTACGGCGCCGGGAGCACGCGGATTTCGTAGCCGCTGGCGCGCACGTCCGGATGCGTCACGTCCAGCGATACCTTGACAGCGACGTACGGCGGCAGTCCGTCGTTGTCCTCGGCCGGTTGCGCGAGATAATCGCCCGGCGCGAACACGCGGCGCGCCACGACCAGGCCCTTGCTGGTGCTCAACGAGACCTCCAGGTGCGGGAAGCTCTGGACGTAGCTGGCGCGGTTCACCAGCGTCGCCCGGATGCGCAGGGCGCGATCGAATCGGGGGTGCGGTGCCACCCGGGCCTCGACCAGATCGATGAGGTCGACGCGCTGCGGCGGCGTCAGCCGGCAGCCGAGCAGCGCGCACACCGGACTCAGGGCCGGGCGCAGGGCCGGCAGCTCGAGCACGATGCGTCCGCCGTAGAAATACACCGCCTGCGCCAGCAACGCCAGGATCAATGCGACGCTGCCGGCGATCCAGAACGGCGTGCGCGTGTAGGGCACGAGCCGCGCGTCGAAAAGCGGCAGATTCGAGTCGGTCTCCGCCGGGCGCGGTTCGGCTTTGGGCTTGCGCTCGACGCGCGCCTTGGGCGCACTCTTTGGCGCCGTGCCGGCGGCGGTCTTGCGGGTGGATTTCTTGCCGGTGCGCTTGGCGGCGGCACGCGCCGGTTTGGCCGCGGCCGGCGCCGCATCGACGCTGTCGCCCGGGAAGATACCGTCCTTCGACAGCTGCTCGGCGCGGAACACCGCGCTGCAGCGCCCGCAGCGCACCAGGCCGCCGCGCGCTTCCAGGTGGGCGCGCGTGATGGCGAAGGTCGTCTGGCACTTCGGGCAGCGTGTGTACATCGGCATGACGGTCAACCCGGCGCGCGCCGCTGTCCGGTCAGCATCGCCCAGCCGTCGCGTAGCGTGCTCGTCAAATCGAACTCCCCTCTATAGTGGTCGCTCACTTCCTCGACCTGCTCGGCCAGCATTCCGGAAAGCACCAGCATGCCGCCCGGCCGCACGCAGGCCCGGATGACGGGGGCGAGCTCGATCAGCGGGCGCGCCAGAATATTCGCCAGCACCAGATCGGCTGCCGGCGGCGCGGCGGATGTCATGGGCTGCGCCAGATCGAGTCGCTCCGCCACGCCGTTGCGCGCGGCATTGGCGCGGCTCACCCCTAGCGCCTGCGGGTCGACGTCCAGGCCCAGCACGCGGCGCGCCCCGAGCTTGAGCGCCGCCACCGCCAGTATGCCCGAGCCGCAGCCATAGTCGATCACCGTGAGCCCGACGGGCGGATGCGCGGCGAGCCAGGCCAGGCACAAGGCCGTGGTCGCGTGGGTGCCGGTGCCGAACGCGAGGCCGGGATCGAGCAGCACGTTCACCGCGTCGGGATCGGGCGGCGCGTGCCAGCTCGGACAGATCCACAAACGCCCGCCGCAATGGATCGGCCGGTAGCGGTCCATCCAGGCACGCTCCCAGTCCTGGTCGGCGAGGATGTCCTGGGTCCAGCGCGGCGGCGTGTCGTCCGCCAGGCGCGCGGCCACGCGCTGCATCAGTGTCTCGGCGTGGGTATCGGGCGGAAACAACGCCACCACCCGCACCGCCGACCACAGCGGCGTGTCTTCGGTTGCCACCGCCAGTACCGGCTCATCGCCGGCGTCCTCGAGCGTCACGGCGATCGCACCGAGCTCCTCGAGGGCCGCGGCGAGCGGCTCGGCCGTTTCGCGGTTTGTCGTCTGGGTAATGCGCAACCAGGGCATAGTAAAGTCAGATACAAGAGAAAAGTTGCAAGAGAAAAGTGAAACCTGATCGTGTGGCGCTGGCGTGCAGCACGCCAGGATTCGCCGTTACGGTTGTCTTGTATCTTGTAACTTTTCTCTTGTCTCTGCCGTTCAAAGTCCCAACTTCTTCTCCAGATAATGAATATTCACGCCGCCGGCCTCGAACGCGGCATCCGCCATGATGTCCTGATGCAGCGGGATGTTGGTCTTGATGCCGTCGATGACCATCTCCGAGAGCGCGATGCGCATGCGCGCCATGGCGATCTCGCGGGTGTCGCCGTAGGCGATGAGCTTGCCGATCATCGAATCGTAGTAGGGCGGCACGGTGTAGCCGCTGTAGATGTGGGAGTCGACGCGGATGCCGGGGCCGCCGGGCTGGTGATAGGCGGTGATGCGGCCGGGCGAGGGCATGAAGCTGCGCGGATCCTCGGCGTTGATGCGGCACTCGATGGCGTGGCCGCGCCAGGCGATATCGCGCTGCTTGATCGACAGCTTCTCGCCGGACGCGATCAGGATCTGCATCTTCACCAGGTCGATGCCGGTGACCATCTCGGTCACCGGATGCTCGACCTGCAGGCGCGTGTTCATCTCGATGAAGTAGAACTCGCCGTTCTCGTACAGGAACTCGAAGGTGCCGGCGCCGCGGTAGCCGATCTTGCGGCAGGCCTCGGCGCAGCGCTCGCCGATCTTGTGGCGCAGCCGCTCGGGGATGCCGGGGGCCGGGGACTCCTCGACGACCTTCTGGTGACGGCGCTGCATGGAGCAGTCGCGCTCGCCGAGGTGCACGGCGTTGCCGTGCTGGTCGGCCAGCACCTGGAATTCCACGTGGCGGGGGTTTTCCAGATACTTCTCCATGTAGACGACATCGTTGTTGAATGCCGCCTTGGCCTCGGCACGGGTCATGGCGATGGCGTTGCGCAAGGCCGCGTCGCTGTGGACCACGCGCATGCCCTTGCCGCCGCCGCCGCCCGTGGCCTTGATCAGCACCGGGTAGCCGATCTCGGCGGCGAGCTTGAGGTTCTCGTCGTCGTCGTCCGACAGCGGGCCGTCGGAGCCGGGCACGCAGGGCACGCCGGCCTTCTTCATCGCCTTGATGGCCGAGATCTTGTCGCCCATCAGCCGGATGGTCTCGGCGCGCGGGCCGATGAAGATGAAGCCGCTCTGCTCGACGCGCTCGGCGAAGTCGGCGTTCTCCGACAGGAAGCCGTAGCCGGGGTGGATGGCGACGGCGTCGGTGACCTCGGCGGCGCTGATTACGGCCGGGATGTTCAAATAGCTCTGGGCGGCGGACGGCGGGCCGATGCACACCGACTCGTCGGCGAGCTTGACGTACTTGGCGCTGCGGTCGGCCTCGGAATGCAGGGCGACGGTCTTGATGCCCATGGCGCGGCAGGCGCGCTGAATGCGCAGCGCGATCTCACCACGGTTGGCGATGACGACTTTTTCGATCATGGACGGGGATCAGTCGATGACGAACAGTGGTTCGCCGTACTCCACCGGCTGGCCGTTTTCCTTGAGGATGGCCTTGATCGTGCCGGCCTTGTCGGCCTCGATCTGGTTGAGCATCTTCATGGCCTCGATGATGCACAAGGTGTCGCCGACCTTGACCTGGCTGCCGACCTCGACGAAGGGGCTGGCGTTCGGCGACGGCGAACGGTAGAAGGTCCCGACCATCGGCGAGGTCACCACGTGCCCGGTCGGCGTCTCGGCCGCCGCCGGCTTGTCGGCGGCGGCGGTCGCGGCCGCGGCCGGCATCGGCATGGACATGGGCATCTGCGGGGCCATCATGGCCATCGGCATGCCGCCCGAGGGGTTGGCGCGGCTCAGGCGGATGGTCTCCTCGCCCTCGCGGATCTCGAGCTCGGTGAGGTGGGACTCCTCGAGCATCTCGATGAGTTTCTTGATCTTGCGTATGTCCACGGGTTTGTCTGGCTCCTTATTTCTTCGATTCGAGCAGCCTGAGCGCCGCCGCCAGGGCGAGCTCGTAACCCTGTGCGCCGAGGCCGCTGATCTGCCCCACCGCCAGGTCGGAGAAATACGAATGGCGGCGGAATTCCTCGCGCGCATGGATGTTCGACAGGTGCACCTCGATGAACGGGATGCGGCTGGCCGCGACCGCGTCGCGCAGCGCCACGCTCGAATGGGTGTAGGCGGCCGGGTTGATGATCATGACATCCACCTTGTCGGTGATGGCCTGGTGAACCCGGTTCACCAGCTCGTGCTCGGCGTTGCTTTGGAAGGTCTCGAGCGTATGGCCGGCGGCGGTGGCCGTGGCGGCGAGCCGGGTATTGATCTCGGTGAGGCCGGTGCGGCCGTAGTGCTCCGGCTCCCGCTGCCCGAGCAGGTTCAGATTGGGTCCGTTGAGAACTAGGATTTTCGCCATTTCTGTTGATACTGCGGCGAACTGCCGCTATTTGTCCGGTATTGAGCGGAGAACTGGGCGACCGCCCAGGTTCGGGCACGGATACTACGCAGCCGGTAAGGCTTTGTCCAGTTGATTGTAATTTTGCCGACGATTGGCGATTTTCGCCGCAATCTAGGGTTTGGACCGGGATATCGTGGTCAGATAGGGGGCGAGCAGGGTGGCCAGCCGGGCGTGGTCGACGGCGCCGTGCTGGCTGGCGACCACCTCGCCCGCCGGGTCGAGGAGCACGGTATAGGGCAGGGTGCCGCGCGGGTTTCCGAAGCCGGCCATCACCCGGAGCGCGTCGTCCTCGCCGAGCAGGGTCGGATAGTTCATTCCCAGGCCGACGTAGAAGCTGCCGACATTGGGCAGGTTGTCGACGGCCACGCCCAGGACGGTGAGGCCGTGGGCGCCGTGCTCGGTCTGGGTCGCGATCAGCAGCGGGATCTCCTCCAGGCAGGGCGGGCACCAGGTCGCCCAGAAGTTCACCAGCACCCAGCCGCCGCGCCACTCGGCGATGCGCCGCGGCTCGCTCTTCAGGTCGAGGAGCGGCAGCTGCGCGGCGTCGGCGAGCGCCGTGACCGGCGCGGAGCGATGGTGGAATTGGTAATAGCCGGCCGCCACCCCGGCCGCCAGCGCGAGCGCGGCGACACCGGCGATCAGCGCCTGGCGCACCGGCGCGTCAGCCGCCGACCGCGGCGCGCACATGCGCGGCGAACGGCTCGGCCTTCATGTAGCCGACCACGCGCGAGCGTGACAGCTCCTCGCCGCCGGCGGTGAAGAACAGGATGGCCGGCGGGCCGATGAGCCGGAACTGCTTGAGCAGCGCCTGGTCCTGGGCATCGTTGGCGGTCACGTCGGTCTTGAGCAGCACGGCGTTCGACAGCGCCGCCTGAACCGCCGGGTCGCTGAAGGTGTACTTCTCCATTTCCTTGCAGGAGATGCACCAGTCGGCGTAGAAATCGAGCATCGCCGGCCGGCCCTGGGCGCGCGCCTCGGTGAGCGCCGCGCTCAGTCCCTCCGGCCCTTTGACGTAGCGGAAAACGAGCTGCGGCTGAGCGCCGCCGCCGGCTCCGCCGCCGGCCAGGGTCATGCCCTTGAGCGGCTGCATCAGATCGTTGCCGCCGCCGGCCGCGCCGAGCAGCATGACGCCGCCGTAAATGACGACGACCAGGCCGAGTCCCTTCCACAAGCGCCGCCAGCCGCTGACGCCGGCCGCGAGACCGTCGAAGGCGCCCATGTAAATGCCCGACACGATCAGCAGCATGCCGGCGAGCAGCATCGTGACCGCGGTCGGCAGCACGCGCTCCAGCAGCCACAGCGCCACCGCCAGCATCAGCACGCCGAACACCGCCTTGATCACGTTCATCCACGGCCCGGCCTTGGGCATCAGCTTGCCGGTCGAGGTGCCGATGGCCAGCAGCGGCGCGCCCATGCCGAGGCTCAAGGCGAACAGCGCGGCGCCGCCGAGCACCGCGTCGCCGGTCTGGCCGATATAGATCAGCGCGCCGATCAACGGCGCGGTCACGCACGGGCCGACGATCAGCGCCGACAGCAGGCCCATGATCGCCGCGCCCGCCAGGCGCCCGCCCTGCTGGCGATTGCTGATCTCGGTGAGCTTGCTCTGGATGCCGCTCGGCATCTGCAGTTCATAGAAGCCGAACATCGACAACGACAGCAGCACGAACACCGCGGCGAAACCGCCCAGCACCCAGGCGTTCTGGAACCAGACCTGGAGATTGGCGCCGAACAAGCCGGCCAGCACCCCGGCGACGGTATAGGTCAGCGCCATCGCCAGCACATAGGCCAGCGACAGGTAAAACGCCTGAAGCGTCGAGGTCTTGCCGCCCTGGCCGATTACCACGCCCGCCAGGATCGGGATCATCGGGAACACGCAGGGCGTGAAGGTCAGCAGCAGGCCGAAGCCGAAGAACGCGAGGATCGTCCACAGCGTATTGGCGCTGGCGAGGCGCGCGGCGAGCGCGTCCTGCTCCGACACCGGCGCGCCGCCGGTGTCGGCGACGCTCATCACCGCATCGCCGAAGCCCGGCCGCGCGCCGTCGGGCATCGCCAGCACCTCCCCCGAGGGCCGCACCAGGAATTTCTTCGTGGTCGGCGGGTAGCAGATCACCACGCCCTTCTCCGAGCAGCCCTGGTAGCCGACCGCCAGCACCAGGTCCTGGGCGGCGCGGCCGCTGAGCGGCAGGGTCAGGTCGAATCCGCGGTGGTAGACCTCGGTCCTGCCGATGAACTCGTCGGTCTTGATCTCGCCGGCCGGCAGCACGGCCGCGCCGAGGCTCACGCCGTCCGGCGGCGCGCCGCCGCCGTCGGCGGTCGTCAGGCTGAACTTGGTCTTGTCGCGATACAGGTAACAGCAATCGGCGATGTCGAAGCGCACCGCCAGCGTCTGCGCGTCACGCGCCGTCACCGACACCACGAAGGCCTTGTCCGGATCGACCGGCTCGTCGGAACCCGACGGCTCGATGAGCCGGCTCAACGCGCCGAGCGAGCGCAGCGCGTCGTCCTGGCCGGCGGCCGGTGCGGCGCCCGTCTTCGGCGCGGGTGCCGCGGCCTTGACCGCCGGCAGGGTGAAGCTCACTTCTTTGACATGCGGCGGGTAGCAGACGCCGATCGGCTCGTTGCAGCCTTGCACGGTGACGCGCAGCACGATGTCCTCGCGTGCCGTGCCGCGGCGCTCGAGCGGCAGCGTGGCGGTGACCGACTGGGTATAGGTTTCGACCTCGCCGAAGAATTCGTCGGCCTTCTTCTTGCCGGCCGGGAGCTTCGCGGCTTTGAGCTCGACGTCGCCGCGCAGCAGCTCGAAATTGAATTTGTCGCGATACAGGTAATAACCGTCGGCGATCTTCCACTTCATCTCGAGCGTCGTGGCGTCGCGCACCTTGCTCGTCAGCGCGAACGCCTGGTCGGCCTCGAGCAGCTCGTCCTGCAAGGGGTTGGCATAGGCGGGCGCGGCGGTGAGCGCGGCCAGCAGGAGGGCGTTCAGGATTCTCATTCAGCGTCTTCCGGGTTGGAGATCCAGGCGAGGTAGGCCGGCAAACCGTCGGCGATTGGGACCGCGATGACCTCGGGAAGTTCGTAGGGGTGCAGCGCGAGGATGCGTTCCTGTATGGCCGCGTAGCGGTCGGTGCGCGACTTGATGATCAGCAGTTGCTCCGTGGCGGTTTCGGTCCGGCCCTTCCAAGTATATACAGACCGGACCCCGGGCAGGATATTGACGCAGGCGGCCAGGCGCTCGCCGACCAGGGTCTCGGCCACGGTCGTGGCGGTCGCGGGGTCCGGGCAGGTGGTCAGGACCAGCTGCTGCAGCGGTCGGGTCATGGGCGGAACTCCTTGGGCCGAGGCACGGTCACATTAGGGGTCCGATTGATGCTTCGCAGCCTTCGGACTCCTCCTTTATGTGGTTAGGGTGACATAACTTACCGTCATGTCACCCTTTTTTTATTCTACCGGCCCTCGCTTAGCGGTGGATTAACCGCGTTACCCCGACACCGGTAGGGACGCTCCGGACGGCGGAAAAAGTCCCGGCAGCCCCGTGCGACGGCCCCTCCCCGGTGTCGGGCGCCAATAATTCTTGACAGTCATGACCGTTGATTTGATTGAGTTTTTTCAGGCTATCAAATTGATCCCGCCGCCCTAAAACGACAATAAAAATGACAGTCGTAGCAATTTGGGACAGTAATTTTGACAGTCGACCACTCTATGAGAGATTTGCATTAGAAAATTTACGTTATAGCGGCACCTGAGAGCTCTTCCCAGGCACGCTGGTGAGCGGGTTCGAGAAAACGCCGGGTCGACCCGACCGCGGGGGCAAGGTATTTCTTGGCCCGCCGGGGGATCTGCGCCACGGCGGCTTCGACGGCGCCGGGATGGCTCTCCGCCAGCGCCGCGCACAGCACGCAGGCCTGGAAGACGTCCTTGTCGGATTTCGCCTCACGTCCGGTGCGCAGGCGCGAGACGATGAGCTTGTGCACGGCAAAGCGTTCGGGCACGGGCACCCGCACGGGGCAACAGCCCCCGCGTGCCATCATCATCGCCGTCTGGGATTCGGCCAGGAGATAGGAGAGGTAGGGCAGACCGGTGGCATGCGCCTGGAGTTCAGGCACGCGCACCACGGGAAAATCCTCGTTTGCCGACGGTACCAGGAGGTCGACGTGAAACCGCGACCGCCCCCGCTGTTTGAAAGAAGTCGGCGGTTTCTTGCGGTTGAGCGAGGGCACTTCGACGAAGGGGATTCCGGAGTCCTTCAGCATCTCGAGCAGGCCTTGTTCGGGCGGTCTTTCAAAGGTGAGCGCCTCGCGCCGGGCGATATCGATGTCTTCGGTGGCGTACGGGGTTGCGCGCACGCCCATGCGGTTCAGCAGCACCCCATAGGCGTGCGAGCCGATGAGCATCCCGCCGGCCGCGAACACCCCATGGTTATGCAGACTCGCGAGGGTGGCGTAAGTCTTGGCATCGGCCAGGTTAAACCCCTCTCGTCCCAGCAGGCGCAGCGAAGGCACGATCTCCTTGAGCTCCTGGATTCGCCCCCTCAGCTCGGCCGCGGCGCCATCGGCTTTCGGGTTTCCCACGGGTCCGGCCAGGTAGCGCTCGCGCTTCTTGCCCTCGCCGTCGTAAAACTGGTGGGCGTAGAAGCGAAACCCGGAGGCATTCCTGCGCTCGATCACCGAGCCGGCAGTGCCGACAAAGACTTCTCGCTGCTGCAGCGCGTGGCTCTCCACATCCGCGTACAGCACCGTCAGCGCGCGGCGGTGCGGGGTGAACAAGGGACGCCGTCTATTAGTATCCGTCATACTATAATTCTAGTGGATACTATAGTATCCGTCAACAGACTAAAATGACGGATACTGACGGGCGGTCGAGCTGGATTGCGAAGGAGGTGATAGAGGCGGTGGGTGAATTCGTCACGCGCCAGCCGGCCCGCGGCGCGGATGAATAGACCCGCATCTTGCCCATGGTGTGAGCGTCTAGCCGTCGGGCGCCTGCGCGCACTGCGATTCGCAATACCGCTTCAGCGCCGGCAGCCGCGCCTCGGTGTTGCGCTGCAACACCCGCCGGATCAACTCCTCAAGCGGTGATCGCAGCGACACCGGCCGGGCGACGAAGCTGTAACGGAATCGGACCAGCGTGCCGCCGTCAGCGGCCGGCTCGAATATCCAGGTGCCGGCGAATTTCTCGAAGAACCACGGGCCGTCGATCATCACGATCGCGGCGCGCTCCGGTCGCCGGTACTGTACGTATTTGAAGGTCATCTGAAAACCATTGCGCGCGCGCACGAATGCCCGGACGCCGAGCGCCGCCCACCGCGCGTCGTCCAGCAGGCCGGTGGCGCGCGAGAACGGGTCCCAGCGTTTGCGGATCGCGTAATCCTGGGAGATATCGAAGATCCGCTCGCGCGGCGCCTGGATGCGGATGCCGGCCTCGACGACGGTCATCGGGCATCATTCCCGTCGCCGCCGGCGCAACGGTCGTCGGCGCAGGCCGGTCGCCGCCGCATGCCGGCGATGCGCCATCGTAGGCGCCGCGATAAGGCATAGCGGTGACTCGCGAGGTAAGGATAGGCAAGACATGCCAGTCGGTAGATCAGCGTCATGCCCAGCAGGCGCGCGATGACGACGTGGCCGGCGGCGGCGTACGCGAGCCGCAGCGCGTCCACGCCGCGAACCAGGTTCCCATCCGGTCGGCGCGCATGAATGACGCGCATGAGCTCGGCGCGCGTGCTGGCGCATTCGGCGGCGTCGAACGTCGCCGCCGAGGCGTCGACGAAACGCAGCAGTCCGTGTCGGTCGCGGGCCTTGAGGCGTTGCATCTCTTCCGCACACAAGGGGCAGGCGCCGTCGTAATACAGTGTCAGCGGATAGTTGCTCATGGGCGCAGCCCGCGGCGCGACGCGCACCGGCCGAACAGCATGACGCGCCAGGCGTCCGGCTCGCGGTCCCAGGCGTGCAGGACGATCCACCAGAACGGCAGCCACCAGATGATGTCGTTGAGGAAGATCATGATCCAGCCCTGCGCGGCGAAGACGCCGGTGAGGCTGCCGTGCAGAAAGCCCACCGGCCCCAGAGTCTTTCCGACGATGCCGACGGCGACCAGCGGCCAGTAGTGGACCGGATCACTGCCGGCGATCCAGTAACACAGCGCGTACACGCCGACCATCATGCCGATGCAGCGGATCATGATCTCCGGCGTTTCGGGCATGCCGAGCCACGCGAAGGTCTCGGCCGGATAGGCGGCGAGCAGCAAACCGTAGCCGAGATTGTAAAGTCCGGCGGCCCGCATCACGTGATGCATCCAGCGCGGTGTTTGCGTCATCGGGGTCCCCCTCGGTTTTGATTAATCGACGAAGCGCAGTGTGCCGCAGTATTGCAGCAGGCAGCCGAGTAGCGGCGAGCGCAGGCGCATGTCGCAGTACAAACTGTCCGCGTCGATCGCCCGCTCGCGCGCGACGATCTGTAGGCCGAGCAGCGCCGGCAGCCGCAGGCCGAACAGCGTCGTGGGGGCGGGGGGCGGCCCCCAACCCCCCGGCGCGCAGCGCCTGGGGCGGCGGATGGGCCGCGGCCCGCG
>Ga0214471_10002849_pt1 | contig 13495 bp, 12 predicted proteins | sample RVTome_5_FD_207665 | JGI IMG/M metagenome (GOLD analysis project Ga0214471, IMG submission 207665) | Soil microbial communities from uranium-contaminated site in the Upper Colorado River Basin, Wyoming, United States - RVT142D155 | ecosystem: Environmental > Terrestrial > Soil > Contaminated >...
ACGGCCGAGTATTTTCATTTAGGGAACTTAATGGATGCGATGTAGCATCGGCCCGCCAATCGGAGCTTGGCTGGCCATCGTATCGGTCGCGTTGCCGCTATCACCAGCGCGCGCTCAAACATCCGGCTCGTCCATCAAGGCGCTCGAGATGGTCCGCACCGAGACCGTACCGATCATCGACGGGCGTCTCGACGACGCCGTCTGGGCGACGGCCGCGGTGGTCACTGATCTGCACCAGCTCGATCCGGTCGAATACTCGGAGCCGTCCGACCGCAGCGAGTTCTATATCCTTTACGACGACGATGCGCTCTATGTCGCGGCGCGAATGTGGGACAGCCGGCCCGATAGAATATCGGCAAACACGCTCCGGCAAGGCGCCGAGATCGGAGACGACGATCAGCTGATCCTGATTCTCGATCCGTACAACAATCAGCGCGACGGCTACCAGTTCCAGGTCAACCCCAACGGCGTTCGCTATGACGGCATTTTCGTCGGGCCCAGCATCATGCAGTGGAACTGGGACGGCATCTGGGACGCGGCAACCATACGTGACGAAAACGGCTGGACCGTCGAAGTCGTGATTCCCTTCAAGACGCTGTCCTTCAATCCAGGCAGCGAAACCTGGGGCATCAATTTCGGGCGTCGATTGCAGGCCAGAAACGAGCGGATGGCGTGGGTGTCGAGGAACCGGCAGCAAACGCCGTCGATCTCGGGCCGCGCCGTCGGCATTCACGACATCAACCAGGGCATGGGGCTGGACGTCGTCCCCAGTGTCAGCCTCAAGCAAGCCAAAGACTTCTCGATCGGCGATGATGAGACGGATTTCGATCCGTCCCTGGACATCTTCTATAAGCTCACGCCGTCCTTGAGCGGAGCCCTGACGATCAACACGGATTTTTCCGCGACCGAGGTCGACGACCGGCAGGTGAATCTGACGCGTTTCGGCCTGTTCTTTCCGGAGAAGCGCGACTTCTTTCTTCAGGACGCCGATGCATTCGAGTTCGGCGGGATCGGCAGCCTCTCCAACTTCAGTTTCCTGTCGAGAACGCTCGAGCAGAACGCCCGGCCGTTCTTCTCCCGCCGCGTCGGCCTTAGCGCCAGCGGCCAACCCGTGGACTTGAATTATGGTACCAAGCTCAGTGGGCGCGCGGGCCCCTGGACGCTCGGCGCGCTGGCGATTCGCCAGGACGAGTTCGAGACCGTTGAGCCGACGAATCTATTCGTCGGACGGGGGGCCATGAACGTCCTTGGGGAATCGACCGTCGGTTTCATCGTGACCGACGGCGACCCCCGCTCCGATCTCGACAACTCCTTGGCCGGCATCGATTTTCGCTACTTGAACACACGCCTGCCGAGCGGCAAGACCATGCAAGCCGAGGTCTGGTACCAGCAGACCGACACCGAGGGCCTTCTCGGCGAGGATGCGGCTTACGGGCTGCGCTTCCGATGGCCCAACACCACCGGTTTGCGCTTCGGCCTCGGAATGAGAGAAATCCAGGAGAACTTCAATCCGGCGATGGGCTTCGTCGACCGCGTGGGCATCAAGCACTACTCGATGGAGCTGGGTTGGCTGCACCGATACCCTCAAACCAGCCGGATCCGAAACCTGTTCACCCTTATGGGCTACGATCGCACGGAGTTGATCGGCGGCGAGTTGCAAAGCGAGACGTTGAACGGCCGCCTGCTGAGCATCGCCAATCAGGCAGGTGACGACTTCCGCGTGCTACTCACGGCCAACAGAGAGGTGCTGCTGGAACCGTTCGTCATCTGGGATCCGGACCCGAGCTCGGGCGAATCGCCCGTAGTGATTCCCCCTGGCGAATACTCGTACAGTGCGCCCGGCATCAATATCGAGACGCAAGGGTCTCGAGAGGTCGCCGGCAGCTTCACCTATCGCAAAGGAAGCTTCTACGAGGGCGACCGCGAGAACATCGAGGGCGAGGTGACCTGGAGCCCGACGAGTCAGTGGCGCCTGTTCCTGAGCTATATCTACAACGACATCGATCTGCCCGAGGGCAGCTTCGACCTGCGCCTCGCGGTGATCGGCGTCGACTTCATCTTTTCCAACGAGCTTTCGTGGGTCAATCTGATCCAATATGACAACGCCTCGGAAAGCGCCGGCATCAACAGCCGCATCCATTGGATCCCCCAGGCAGGCAGGGAGGCGTATATCGTCTTGAACCACGCGCTCGCCGATCTCGACCGCGACAACGAGTTCCATTCGGTCAACGGCGATCTCACGCTCAAATTCGGTTACACCTTTCGCTTTTAGCCGCTGCGGTTCGTCACGGCGTTGTGATCGTCGCCCTTCCACGCTAGAGTCGCGCAGAATTCGACTGGCCGAGGAGGCGCACGTTTGAGCGAGCTTCCACCGCTGCGGGACATTCGAGTGCTGGAAATGACCGAGGCGCTCGCGGGTCCCTATTGCGCCATGATGCTGGGCGATCTTGGCGCCGACGTCATCAAGATCGAGCGCCCGAAGAGCGGCGATCAGTCGCGGGGATGGGGGCCGCCCTTCCTGGGAGGCGAGAGCGCCTATTTTCTTTCGGTCAACCGCAACAAGCGCAGCCTCGAGCTGGATATCAAGGACCCGGACGATCTCTCGCTGCTTCATCGCCTTATTGAGCGCTCCGACGTCTTCATCACCAATATTCCGCGAATGACGTCGCTGCAAAACTCGAGCATCGATCCGGAAACGCTGCGGGGAATCAATCCGGCGCTGATCTACGCGGCGATCAGCGGCTACGGACACAGCGGTCCGAAGGCGAATCGGCCCGGCTACGACATCATCGCCCAAGGCGAAGCCGGCCTCATGGCTCTCACCGGCGAGATCGAGGGCGCGGCGGCGCGCTTCCCGACGCCCATGGCCGACATCACGGCGGGCATCTACACCGTCTTGGGCATCCTCACCGCGCTCTACGACCGCGACAACGGCATCTCCGGAAGCGGCCAGGGACAGTTCATCGACGTGGCGCTCGTGGATGCTCAGGCAACGTGGCTTGCCAATATCGGCGGAAGCTATCTCGCAACCGGGGAAAAGCCCGAGAGACTGGGCAATATCCACCCCACGATCACGCCCTACCAGCCCGTTCGAGCCCGAGACAAAGCGATGATCATCGCCGTCGGCACCGAGCGTTTGTGGGCCCGTTTTTGCGACGCGCTGGGGATCGCGGATACGATCAGGACGGACTCCAGATTCTCCACCAACGCGCAACGCAACCTGCATCGCGCGGAGCTGATGGTGGAGCTGGAGAGAGTTCTAGCGACGCGCGACGCAGCCGACTGGATCGAGGAATTCGTCGAACGGGGTATACCGGCCGGCCCGATCAACTTTCCCGACGACACGTTGACGGACGAGCATCTGCTTGCAAGAGACATGGTCGTCGAGCTCCAGCATCCGCTGCTCGGAGTCGTCAGATCGATAGGCAACCCCATCAAGATGGCGCACGACGGGCCGACCTACAGACGCCATCCGCCGCGACTCGGCGAGCACAATGAAGAAATACGCGCGGAGCTCGAATCGGAACGCTGATCCGCGTCCCTCACTCCAAACCGGCGAGATATGACTGAAAATCCGCACCGAGCTCGGGATGACGCAATCCATACTCGACGGTCGCGCGCAGATAACCCAGCTTGCTGCCGCAATCGTAGCGCTTTCCTTTGAACCGGTATGCGTGCACGGCTTCCTTCTCCAGCAGGCGCGCGATCGCGTCGGTAAGCTGAATCTCGTTGCCGGCGCCGCGCTCGGTCGCCGCCAGCTCCTCGAAAATCGCCGGCGTCAAGATGTAGCGGCCCACGACGGCCAAATTCGAAGGCGCGTGCTCCGGCTTCGGCTTCTCGACGATTCTCGTGATCTTCGGCGCTTGACTTTGAGATCCGTCGACCGCGACGATGCCGTAGCTTGCCGTGTGTTCCGCGGGAACGGTTTCGACGCCGAGCACGCTGCACCCGTGCGTCTCGTAGTGTATACGCATCTGCTCCAGGCACGGCTGCTCGCTGAAGATCAAGTCATCGGCGAGATGGACGTAGAACGGCTCGTCGCCGACGGCGGGACGGGCGCACAACACGGCATGGCCGAGTCCCAGCGGAACGCCCTGCCGTATATAGATGCAATCCGCGCCCGGAGGCACGATATTCTGAATCGTCCGCAACAGGTCGCGCTTGCCGGCGCTCTCGAGCGCGCCTTCCAGCTCCGCGTCCGTATCGAAATGATCCTCGATCGCTCGCTTCGAGGCGCCCGTGACGAATATCAGCTTCGTTGCACCGGCCTGCAGCGCTTCCTCCACGGCGTACTGAATTAAGGGCTTATCGACGATGGGAAGCATCTCTTTCGGCGACGCTTTGGTCGCGGGTAGAAAACGCGTGCCGCGTCCGGCGACGGGAAAGACTGCTGCGCGAATCCTTGCTGGCAAGACGGGCTCCTTTCGCGGAAGTTGCTGGCGCAGCACGAATCATACCGTAGGGCCGGGCGCGGTTTGGAGTAACGGCTCACGAATGCGAAAAGGCCCGAGGCGTTAGCCGTCGGGCCTTTAGACTCACCAATCGGCCTTGCGGCCTATGGACCTACGGTGCGGCCGGCGGATCGCTGACGAGGATGTTCACGCGATTCATCTCGATGATGCGCTCGCCGACGCCTTTCACACGGGCCAGCGCCTGCGGCGTCGCGAACTCGCCGTTGATCTCGCGGTCCTGGACGATGGCCGCGGCCAGCGCGGGGCCGACTCCCGTGAGCTCGGCCGCGAGAGTCTCGGCATCCGCAGTATTGATGTTGACCGGTCCGGCCAGCAAGGCTGTCGGCCCAAGGCTCAAAATCAGTGCGCACAAGAAACGCTTGCTGCTCCATTGCATCTTTCGATCTCCTGAGTGACTACGACGGGGAACGACGGCCATGCTAGCGCCGGGCAATCGATCCGACATGCGCCGAATCTGAGAGCTTTAGCCAGTTTCCTCGGCGTTGCGGGACGCCGGCACAAGCACTCAGTCGACGAGGGCTTCGAGCTGAAACGCTTGCACGGGCCGTACCGATTCCCATGTCTTGCAACTCGGACAATGCCACACCAGTCGTTGACTGCTGTAACCGCAGCTGGTGCAGCGGTATCGCACGCCCGCTTGAGCGAGCTTTCGAAGCGCTTCGGTGACCTGTGTCACCGCCTCTTCGCGATCCGTCGGCTCGAGCGCGTAGATGCGCTCGATATCGACGAGCTTGGCGAGGATGTCGTGATGCTCGATATAGTCCTCGACGCAGTCCATGAGTATTCTCGGCTCGAGTAAACCATTGCGAATCACCGCGTAGGCCAATGACTCTTTGATCGACGCATCCTTCTCGATCAGGCTCTTGAGGAACGATTCGAGCTCCCGATCCCGATGCGCCTGCTGATAGCAATCGACGAGCTCCGGCAGGATGTCGGCCATGAGACGCCGATCCGTTTCCAACACCTGCTCGTAGAGGCGAATCGCTTGAGCGTAGTCCCCGTCCTCGCGAGCGATCGCGGCGCGAATGAGCTTGCCTCGAAATGCACCGGTTTCGCTGCGCACCGAGCTTTTCAAGTACCGCCGGGCAAGATCCAGATCGCCCTTGAGGCGGGCGCGTTCAGCGAGCTCACAGTAGTAGTGCGCAACCTGAGTCGATTTCTCGCCGGTCAGAACCTCCAGCTCGCGATGCGCCTCGATCGCCTTGTTCCAGTCGCTCTCGCGCTCGTAAATATCGACGAGATTCTCGAGCGCGGCTGCACCCAAAGTCCGGCTGCTTCGCAGCTCCAAAAACAGCTTCTCGGCGCGGTCGAAGAGCCCCGCGCCGAGGTAGTCCTGCGCCAGCGAGAACAGCGCCTGATGCCGCTGTGTGTCACTCAGATTGGGGCGCGCCAGCAGATTCTGGTGCACGCGGATGGCCCGATCGACCTCCCCCCGCCGGCGAAACAAGTGGCCGAGAGCGAAATGTGTCTCCAGCGTATCTTCGTCCACCTTGGCCATGCGCACGAACAGCTCCAAGGCTTCGTCGGTTTGACGATTCAATACGAGGTTGAGCCCGCGGAGATAGTCGGCATTGACGGGAGGTGGTGGCGGCTCGTCGCTTCCGCGACCGAAGTGCGCGAACGCCCAACCAGCTGCGGCGGCTACGACGAAGAGCCCTGCGAGAAAGAATGTCGCCTCAGTCGGCATCGTGCAGCGGAAGGCTGCGTAGGCTCTTGACCTCCGCTTCGGCCAGCCTGAGATCGCGGCGCAATCGCCGCCTCTCGCCCGACATGCGCAGAAGCGCGATTCCGGCGCTGATCAATCCGAAAACCCAGCCGAGCGCGAGGCAGACGACGAACGCGATAGACACAGGCACGCCCTCGATGCGCACCACTCCGAGATCCACGGCAATTCGATCGGGATTGTTGTACGCGAACACTGCCATGATCAACACGGCAAAGAGAATCGCCAAAAAAAGCACGGTCTTTCTTACCGTGGCCAAGCTAACAGCCCCCGGCGCGGATAAGGTTGGCGTTATTGTAAGTGATATCAGTCGCGGACGGGCAGATGGCGGCCGGCGTTGACTCGCTCTCGCAGATCTTTCCCCGGCTTGAAGTGCGGAACGTGCTTGCCGGCAAGGGCGACGGCCTCCCCGGTCTTTGGATTGCGTCCCATTCGCGGCGGCCGGTAATGCAATGAGAAGCTGCCGAAACCTCGAATCTCGATGCGTTCGCCGTTCGCGAGAGCCTCGCCCATCAACTCCAGGATGTGCTTCACGGCCAATTCGACGTCCTTCGCCGGGAGATGCTTTTGCTTTCGCGCAATGGCTTCAATGAGTTCGGATTTAGTCATCGCTCGGTACCATCCTGTGAGGCAGCTGCACGCCTTCGTGTTGTTCTTCGCACGGCCGGTCAGTCGTCCGGCGTCATCTGTTCCTTCAGTAGATCTCCCAACGTCGCGCCGGCGACGGGTTTCCCGGCTTCGGACTTGTAGTTCTGAAGCGCCTGAGCTTCGTCGTGCGCCTCTTTGGCTTTGATCGAAAGAGAGATCACGCGCGTCTTGCGGTCGACACCTGTGAACTTGGCTTCGAGTTCCTGTCCCGGCTTGAGAAGCATGCGGGCGTCTTCCACTCGATCCTTGGAAATCTCCGAGGCTCGAAGGTACGCGGCCACGCCGCCCTCCAGCTCGACGTTCGCGCCCTTGGCGTCGACATCCTGGACCGTTCCCTTGACGATGCTGCCTTTCGGAAACGTGGCCAAGAAAACCGAAAGCGGATCCTTGTCGAGCTGCTTCACACCGAGCGAGATGCGTTCCCGTTCAGGATCGATCGCGAGCACCGTTGTTTCGAGCTCCTCACCCTTCGAGTAGTTGCGGACGGCTTCCTCTCCCGGAAGGTCCCACGACAGGTCCGAAAGATGTACTAGCCCGTCGATGCCTCCCGGCAACCCGATAAAGACGCCGAAATCCGTTATCGACTTGATCTGCCCGGAGACTTTGTCGCCGCGCTTGTAGTTCTGGGCGAAATCCGCCCACGGATTGGGCTTGCACTGCTTCAAGCCGAGCGAGATTCGCCGCCGGTCCTCATCGATATCCAAAACCATGACTTCGACTTCATCACCGATCTGCACGACCTTGTGCGGATTGACGTTCTTGTTGGTCCAGTCCATTTCGGAAACGTGCACCAAGCCCTCGACACCTTCCTCGATCTCGACGAAACAGCCGTAGTCGGCGATGTTGGTCACCTTGCCGAAAAGCCGGGCATTCGGCGGATAGCGCCGCGCCAGATCCATCCACGGATCCGCGCCGAGCTGCTTGAGACCCAGCGAAACCCGGCTACGCTCGCGATCGTACTTGAGGACCTTGACCTTGAGCTCATCGCCGACATTGACGACCTCGGAAGGATGCTTGACCCGCTTCCATGCCATATCGGTGATATGCAACAGGCCATCGATGCCGCCGAGATCGACGAATGCGCCATAGTCGGTGAGATTCTTGACGACGCCCTTGATGGTGGCGCCCTCCTGCAAGCTCTGGAGCAACTCGTCGCGCTCGGCGCTGTACTCCTCCTCGACGACTGCCCGGCGGGAGACGACGACGTTGTTGCGCTTCTGATCGAGCTTGATGACCTTGAACTCGAGCGTGTTGCCTTCGAGCGCGCCCGGATCCCTGACCGGGCGCACGTCGACCAGAGATCCCGGCAAGAACGCGCGAACAAAATCGATATCCACGGTGAAGCCGCCGCGCACGCGGCCGCTGATCATGCCGCTTATGACCTTGCCTTGATCGAAGGCCTCCTCCAACCGCCCCCAGGTCCGGGCTCGCTTCGCCTTTTCGCGCGACAACCGCGTCTCACCAAAGCCGTCCTCGACGGCATCGAGGGCAACCTCGACCTCGTCGCCGACCTGTACCTCGAGCTCGCCTCGCTCGTCGAGAAATTGACTTACCGGAATGACGGCTTCGGATTTCAGCCCGGCGTTGACGATCACAACGTCGGAATTGACTTCGACGACGGTCCCTGTAAGGATCGCGCCCTGTTTTATCTGTTGGCTCGCCAGACTTTCTTCTAGCAGCTCCGCAAAAGAATCAGTCATAATTTTCGGCGTTCGCTTACGCCTAACCTCTCAATACCCGCATCGGCCGTCCCAGCGCGATGGGTCAGTTAATCGATGAGCCTCAAGCATCCTGCCGAAGCTCCCATACATCACTCTGCTACCTTTATCCCGCCCTCGCGTAGCCACGACAGAATCCGTTCGACCACTTCGTTGGCGGTCAGTCCGGTCGAGTCCAATACACGCGCGTCGGCGGCAGGCTGCAAGGGCGCGATCCGCCGGCCGGCATCGCGCTTGTCCCGCTCGATGATCTCCCGGGAAAGGCCGGCTAAGCTAACATCAATCCCCTTTTCTTTCAACTGCTTATAACGCCTTCGCGCACGCTCCCCGGGCTCGGCCGTCAGGAAGACCTTGAGCCGCGCACGCGGGAAAACCACGCTACCCATGTCGCGCCCGTCCGCGACGAGGCCGGGCGGGCGCGCAAAATCCCGCTGCCGGCCGAGCAACGCCGCGCGAACGGCCGGCATCGCACCGACTATGGACGCGTCACGGCCGCGGGGTTCCGTGCGTATGCCGGCCGTGACGTCTTCGCCGTCGAGATAGATCCGCTCGGCATCCGCCGTGGCCGCAAATCGGAAGTCCATGTCCCCGGCGACACGGGCCAGCACCGGCGGATCCTCGAGCGAAACGCCGCGGCGCTCCGCTGCGAGAGCCACGAGGCGGTAGAGGGCACCGCTATCGAGCAGGTGCCATCCGGTCCGCCGCGCCAACTCGCGACTGACGGTTCCCTTACCCGATCCCGTGGGTCCGTCGATAGCGACGATGGGAACCGTGTGACTCACATTCGTGGACCCTTGAGATCGGCGATGGACAACCCACAGCCCCGCGCGACGTCGACGAAATTAGGGAAAGACGTCGCGACTTCGGCGGTGTTGAGGATCTCGATCTCGTGCTCGGCCGCAGCGCTCGCGATCGCGCAGGCCATGGCGATGCGGTGATCTCCGCGGCTGTCGACGAGGCCGCCGCGCAAGCTCCCCCCTTGGATCATCAAGCCGTCCTCGCGCTCCTCGACGTGGACCCCCAAGGAGCCAAGGCACTGCGCCATCACCGCGATGCGATCGGTCTCCTTGTGCCGCAGCTCGGCGGCATCGCTGATCAGCGTGCGCCCGCTGGCGCACGCCGCCGCGATGCACAGCACCGGCAACTCGTCGATGCTCAGCGGCACGAGATCTCCGGCGACCGTCACACCGCGAAGCGCGCTCTGTACGACGTGGAGATCCGCGACGGGCTCGGCACCGCAGCTCGCCGGGTTGCGAATCTCGATCACCGCGCCCATCTGTCGAAGGATTTGAAGCAGCCCCACGCGCGTCGGATTCACGCCGACCCGCGGGATCAGCAAGCCCGAGCCGGACCCGAGCAATGCAGCGACGACAAAGAAAGCCGCCGAGGAAAAGTCGGCGGGGACGTCGATGTCTGCCGCCTCGAGCGTCGCCGGACCCGACAGCGTGACGACGAGATCGGAAGGTTGGCGAAGCTCGACGCCCATCGAGAGCAGCATGCGCTCCGTATGATCGCGACTGACAGCCGGCGATCTGACGGTCGTCTGCCCTCGCGCCCACAGGCCCGCGAGCAGGATCGCGGACTTCACCTGCGCGCTCGGCATCGGCAAGCTGACGTCGATGCCGGCCAAGGCCGCACCGCCGCCGATCTCGAGCGGCGGCCGGCCGTTTGTCGTCGCGATTCTTGCACCCATGCGCCGAAGCGGCTCGGCGACACGCTCCATGGGGCGGCGCCTAAGGGAGTCATCGCCGGTCAAGGTGCTGCCGAACGCCTGCCCCGCGAGGATGCCGGCCAAGAGACGCAAGGCCGTGCCGGAGTTGCCCAGGTCCAAGGGATGCGCCGGCGGGCGCAAACCAGCCGGTCCAACGCCGTGAATGCGAAGCTCGGTCAACGTCTCTTCGATGCTGACCCCCATCGCTCGCATCGCTGCGAGCGCGGCGAGGCAATCCTCGCCACGGAGAAAACCGCGCACGCTCGTCACGCCGTCGGCGACGGCGCCGAGCAATACGGCGCGGTGCGAGATAGACTTGTCGCCGGGAATCAGCGCCGTGCCGCCGATGCTCCTCGCCGGCCGAGCGAGCATCGCCGGCCCCGGATCCGCTCGATCAGGCATCGCGCGGCGGCCTAGCCGGCCGATAGCACTGCCCGCGGATACGCGCCGAGCACCCTGAACAGGTTGGCGCTGTTTTCGATCTTCCGCAGCGCTTGACTTACGTTTTCGTCTTCGACATGGCCGACGATATCGATGAAGAAAACATAGTCCCACTTGCGCCGCCTGGACGGCCGCGACTCGATTTTGGTCATGCTGATACCGTGCTCGGCCAACGGTTTCAGTAACTGATGGAGCACCCCGGGACCTTCGGTGCCGCTCGCGGAAAAGAGCAAGGTGCTGCGGTCGTCACCGCTCGGCGGAAAGAGCTTGCGCCCGATGACGAGAAAGCGCGTCGTGTTGTCGGCATGGTCCTCGATGTTCGCGACCAGGACGTGCAGATCGTATACCTCGGCCGCGGCATCGCCGGCAATCGCCGCCGTCCCTTCTTCGTCGCGTGCCCGCCGCGCCGCCTCGGCATTGCTCGACGCCGGTATTTTCTCGATATTCGGCAACGCATGCGCGAGCCAGGCGCGGCACTGGGCCAGAGACTGCGGATGCGAGCAGACTCGCCGAATCTTGCCGATGTCATCCATGCGCCCCATGAGGTGCTGATAGATACGCAGCTCGACCTCGCCGCAGATCTTCAGCGGCGACGTCAAGAACATGTCGAGCGTATGGTTGACTGTGCCTTCCGTGGAATTCTCGATGGGCACGACTCCGAAATCCGCCACACCGCCTTCGACCTCGCTGAAAACCTCTTCGATGGTCGTCAGCGGCAACGCGCGCACCGAATGGCCGAAGTGCTTCAGCACAGCCGACTGAGTGAAAGTGCCTTCAGGGCCGAGGAACGCGACCTTGAGCGGCTCCTCTTGCGCAAGGCAGGCCGACATCAGCTCGCGGAACAGCCGAACCATCTCCTCGTCGCGCAACGGCCCCTGATTGCGTTCGACGACGCCGCGCAACACCTGCGCTTCTCTCTCGGGGCGATAGAACTCGGCAGTGCTCGTCAAGCCCTTCGCGCGTCCGACGTCTTGAGCTAAGCGGGCGCGTTCGGAGATGAGCTCCTGTATCTGCTCGTCGGCCCGGTCGATCCGTTGCCGAATCGCGTCCAGATCCAGCTCGGCGGGCGTTTCTCTCTTGGCGCTCATGGCTTGAAATCACTATGGATTCGCGAACACGGGTAGAACTCTAACGCAGAGTATGCCATCTATCGCGCGGATTCGCGCCAAGGTTGCGTCGTTCACGGGGCCGTCGAGGTCGAGGATCGTGTGCGCGACGTCTTCTTTGGAGACGTTGAGCAAGTCGGCGATATTGATGTTCTGCTCGGCGAGGGCGGTGGATACCTGACCGACCATGTTGGGGACGTTGGCGTTGCTGATAGCGAGCCGGTGCGGGCGCGTTCGAGTCAATATGGCCTCGGGGAAGTTGACCGAGTGGCGAATGTTGCCGTTCTCGAGAAAATCGCGCAGATTGTCCGCGACCATCACGGCGCAATTTTCCTCTGCCTCCTTCGTCGAGGCGCCCAAATGCGGCAGACAGATCACCTTGTCGTGATTCTTGATCTCGGGCGTCGGAAAATCGGTGACGTACGCGCTCAAGCGCCCCTCGTCCAACGCCTCGATGACGGCGGCGTCATCGACAACCCCCTGTCGCGCAAAGTTCAGCACGGTCGCACCTCTCGGCAGCAACGCCAACCGCTCCCGGCTGAGTATGCCCTGCGTCTCGGGGACGAGCGGGATATGGCTCGTGAGCATGTTCGCCCGCCGAAAGACGTCCTCGAGGCTCGCCGCCTGCTCGACGCCTGAGGACAGTTGCCAGGCACGCCGCACGGTAATCTTGGGATCGTAGCCGATGACGCTCATGCCGAGCCCGAGCGCCGCGTTGGCCACCTCCACCCCGATGGCACCGAGGCCGACCACACCGAGCGTGCGCCCCGGTAGCTCGAAGCCGACGAATTTCTTCTTGCCGGCTTCGATCGCCGTCGAGAATTCGGCGTCGCTGCCGTCGAGCTTGCGAACGTAATCCCAAGCGGCAACGAGATTGCGCGCGGCCAGCAGCATTCCGGCGATTACGAGCTCTTTGACCGCGTTGGCGTTCGCACCCGGCGCGTTGAATACCGGTATTCCTCGCAGCGTGAGCTGACTGACGGGAATATTGTTGACGCCGGCACCCGCACGGCCCACGGCGAGCAGGCGTTTCGGTATCGTCATCGAGTGCATGTTGTGGGAGCGCACGAGAATCGCAACGGGCTCGGCGATGCCCGAGCCGACGTCGTAATGCTGCGCCGGCAGGCGCGCCAGACCCTCGGGGGCGATACTGTTCAGGGTCAGCACCTTGAAGCGATCCGTCATGACAACATCACCCGTTTCTCGACTCGAAATCGGCCATATAGGCGATCAACGCATCGACGCCGGCTTCCGGCATCGCATTGTAGAGGCTCGCGCGCATGCCACCCACCGATCGATGCCCTTTTAGATTCGTCAGCCCCGCGGCAGCGGCACCCTTGAGGAATGCGCCGTCGAGACTCGCGTCGGCGAGCGTAAAGGGGATGTTCATCAACGACCGGTACGGGGGATCGACGGGATTGCGGTAGAACTCGGAGCGATCGATCACTTCGTACAGCTTCGCCGCCTTTCGCCGATTGCGTTCGCCGACGACCGTGAGACCACCCTGTGCCTTGAGCCAGTCGAATACGAGCGAGGCGATATACCAGGCGAAGGTCGGCGGCGTATTCGACATCGAACCGCTGTCCGCCATGATCTTGTAGTCGATCACCGACGGCGTTTCCGGCCTCGCCCGGCCGATCAAGTCTTCGCGCACGATGACGAGCGTGATCCCGGAC
>Ga0214471_10002850_pt1 | contig 13493 bp, 12 predicted proteins | sample RVTome_5_FD_207665 | JGI IMG/M metagenome (GOLD analysis project Ga0214471, IMG submission 207665) | Soil microbial communities from uranium-contaminated site in the Upper Colorado River Basin, Wyoming, United States - RVT142D155 | ecosystem: Environmental > Terrestrial > Soil > Contaminated >...
CTCAAGCGCGCGCGGTTGTCGCGGACCAGGCGGTTGATCTCGTCGGTGACGCAGTCGGCTTCGTCTTCGGCGTCGAGCGCTTCGATGCGGTCCAGCGGCGAACCGTCGCCGAAGTCCGAGTGCAGCACTTTCTCGTGCCGGCCCGAGTTGTGCGCGATCAAGGTGTTCGCGGCTTCGAGCACCTGCTGCGTGGAGCGGTAATTGGTCTCCAGGCGGATGATCGTCGCGCCGGGGAAGTCGTTCTCGAAGCCGAGGATCTTGGAGACGTCCGCACCGCGCCAGCCGTAGATCGACTGGTCGTCGTCGCCCACCGAGCACAGGTTGTGCCGCGCGCCGACGAGCAGGCGCACGATCTCGTACTGCGGGGCGTTGGTGTCCTGGAACTCGTCAACCAGCAGCCAGCGGAAGCGGTCCTGCAGTTCGCCGCGCAGCTCCGCGTCCTCGGTGAGCAGCCGCAGGGTCTCGAGCAGCAGGTCGTCGAAATCGAGCAGCTTGCTGCGCCGCAAGGACGCCTGGTAGCGCTCCCAGGCAACGGCCAGCCGGGCGGCGTCCTCGTCAGCGCCGGCGGCGAGCGCGCTGCGGTCGGCCAGCCGGTTCTTGAGCAGCGAGACCTGGCCGAGGACCGCCGCCGGCGCGCCGGGGCCTTCGTCGGCGCCGAGTTCGCGCAGCACCCGCTTCATCGCGCCGAGCTGGTCGGAGCCGTCGCAGATGCCGAAACCGGCCGGCAGGCCGATGCGCTCGGCGTGCACCCGCAACAAGCGCACGCAGAAGGAGTGGAAGGTCCCGACCGTGAGCTCGGCGGCCTTCTTCGCGCCCAGCAGCCCCGCCACCCGTTCGCGCATCTCGGTGGCCGCCTTGTTGGTGAAGGTCATCGCCAGCACCTGGCGCGGGGACGCGCCCTTGTGGAGCAGTTGCGCGATGCGGTGCGTGATGACCCTGGTCTTGCCGGTTCCCGCCCCGGCAAGCACGAGCAGCGGGCCGTCCAGGGTGGTGACGGCTTCGCGCTGGGCGGGATTGAGTCCTTCGAGGTGTCGCGGCATCAGAGGGGTTGCGGAGTCTAGCCGCCAACCGGCCGGATTTCCCCGCGCGCGTAAGGGGAGTCGGCCGACACCGAGCTGTCCCAGCGCCGCGTGGCCGATTTCCCCGCGCGCGTGAGGGGAGTCGCGCCGCAGCCTCGCATTACCCGTGAGCCCGCTACGGCGGGCGGTCCCTGGGACCCCTTCCGGCCCTGCTGCGACACCTCCTCCCTCAACTGCCAATTCACAAAACGACAACCATGCGCTCGCTGATCCTCTCCTTCGTGGCCGTCTTTCTGGCCACCCAGACCGCCACGGCCCAATTCCAATTCGACCCGAAGGTCGACTACGCCGCAGCCAGCCGTCCGGACGGTTCCGCCGCCTTCGATCTCGATGGCGACGGCGATCTCGACCTGGCGGTGTCGGTGGACACGCCCGACCGCCTGCTGATCTACCTGAATCAAGGCAACGGCACGTTCGTCAACGGTGGAGCCTTCGCCCTGCCCAACAGCAGCAGCCCCGGCGCAGTGGTCGCCGGCGACCTCAACGGCGACGGCCTCGACGACCTCGCCGTGGCGCTCAAGGACTTCTCGCAAGTCCTGGTGCTCCTCAACACTGGCGGCGCGCTCGCCAGCGGCGGCACCGTGGCGACCGGTCTGAACAGCCGCGGTCTCGACGTCGCCGACATGGACGGCGACGGCGACCTCGACATGGTCGTCGCCAACCGCGACAGCAACTCCGCGACCGTGATGATCAACGGCGGCGCCGGCGCCTTCAGTCCGATCACCCTGACCGCCGGTCTGGATCCGCGCGGAGCCGCCTTCGGCGACTTCGACGGCGACGGCGACCAGGACGTGGTGGTGAGCAACCACGACAGCCGCAACCTGTACGTGTTCACCAACGGCGGCGGCGGTTTCGCCTTCACGCTCAGCGCCACCTTGCCGTTCGCCAACGTGCGCCCCGAAGGCGTGACCACGGGCGACTTCAACGGCGACGGCCTCGACGACATCGTGGCGGCGGTCAACGACCCCAACTTCGCCAGCTTCTTCTACTCGACCGGCGCCGGTTGGAGCGGAGTCGTGAACGTGGCCACCGGCGGCATCGACACCAGCACGGTGCTCGCGGCCGACCTGGACTGCGACGGCGACCTCGATGTGGTCACCGGCAACGAGACTTCGTCCAACCTGAGCTTGCTGGCCAACACCGCCGGCAGCTTCGCGCTGGCCGGAACCCTCGCTGCGGGAATCACGCCCGAGCAGCCTGGCGCGGCCGATCTCGACGGCGACGGCGACCTGGAGCTGCTCCACGGCAACCGCGACAGCAACTCGCTGTCGGTGCACAACAACGCGACCTGCAGCGGCGCTCTGGTGATCGCATTCCGCGGCACCTGCCCCGGGCCGATGACCCTCACGGTGAACGGCGCGACCCCGAACGGCAACCTCGCCATCGCCGCCGCCGGCGGGACGGGGAGTTTCGTGGTTCCCAACGGCCGGCCCTGTGCCGGAACCGTGCTCGGACTGAACGCCACCGTGCGCTTGATCGCCACCGTGCGCGCCGACGCTTCGGGCGACGCCTCGATGAGCGCCAACGTGCCGGCCTCGGCTTGCGGGCGGCTATTCGCCCAGGTGATCGACCTGGCGAGCTGCTCCACCAGCAACGTCGTCGGCCTCTAGCGCAGCACGAGTGCCGGGCCCGCGCCCCGCCCCAGCGATGGAGCGGGGCGCGTTCTCGATTGCACCCGGCCGGTCTCCGTGCCATGCCACCGCCTCGTCGCGGAATTCCCGGCCCGGCCGCGCCTCCTCGCGTAAGTTGGGTTTCCAGGCCTTCGCGCCGACGTCCGATCCCGCCAATTACCCCGGAATTTCCTCCGTAATGAGACTTGCCTCGCTCGCCCTCGCTCTTTTCCTGCCCTTCGCGCTCGCGGCTCCTGCAGCCGCGCAAGACGACCACGTCGCGGAAGTCTTCGGTCACGCCAACGCTCATTTCGATGCGGGCGATTGGACCGAAGCCATCGAGGCATTCCGCCACGGCCTCGGCCACGACCCGGCCAACGGCAACGCGACCTTCCGTCTTGGTTTCGCCTTGATCCAGGCCGGCCAGCCGGCCGACGCGCGCCCGGTATTCGAGCGCTGCCTCGAACTCAGCGTCGCCGTGGGCCCGTCGACCTACAACATCGCCTGCTGCAGCGCGTTGACGGGCGACACCGAAGGCGGATTGCAGTGGCTGGCGCGCGCGGTCGAAGGCGGATTCGACGACTTCGAGCTGGCGCGGACCGACGGCGACCTCGCCGCGATCCGCGGCGACGCGCGCTTCGAGCCGATCCTCGCCGGCAAGCCCTACGCCGTGCCGGACACCGGCAAGGTCAAGCTGCGCTCGGGCGGCTCGGTCGAAGACTTCTTGCGCCAGGGCAACGCCGCCCGCGACGCCGGCGACGCGAAAGCCGCAGCTGCGGCCTACGCCAAGGCGGTCGCGCTCGAGCCGAAGAACGGCTTTGCGCACTTCCAGCGCGGATACGTTTCGATCCAGGCCCGCGACTTCCTCTCCGCAGAGGCTTCGTTCCTGCAGTCGCGCGCGCTCGGCTTCGCCGTGCCGGCGTCGACCTACAACCTGGCTTGCACCAACGCCCTCCAGGGCAACATCGACATCGGCCTGACGTGGCTGGAACGCGCGGTCCAGGAAGGTTTCGCGGACGCTGAGCTGCTCCGCACCGACTCCGACCTCGACGCGCTGCGCAAGGATTCCCGCTTTGCCAAGATCGTCGCGCGGGTGGATGGCGGCGGCGACGTCGTTGCCGCTGCGCCGGCTCCCCCCAAGGCGGCGCTCACGGCGCGGCACCGCGAATTCGACTTCTGGGCGGGGGACTGGGTGGTCCTCGACAAGTCGGGCAAGCAGATCGGCAAGAACCGCATCGAAGTCGTGCACGGTGGCGCGGCGCTCCACGAGAACTGGACTTCGGCGGCCGGGAACACTGGCTCCAGCCTGACCTTCTACGACGCCGCCCAGAACCGCTGGCACCAGACCTGGATCGATCAGAGCGGCCAGGCCCTGTTCGTCGACGGTGGGCTCGTCGACGGCTCGATGGTGCTCGGCAACCAGATCGGTGAGCGGCGCAACCGCATCACTTGGACGCCGATGCCGGACGGCCGGGTGCGCCAGATCTGGCAGGCCTCGGCCGACGGTGGCAAGAGCTGGGCCGACGCTTTCGACGGCTTCTACGTGCGCCGCGAAAAGCCCGCGGATCAGCAGGAATACTGAGGGGGTCGTTCGGGCCGATTTCCGGTGGAATCCGGTGAATGAACGTTCACGCAGAGCGCGCCCGGCGCGCTCTGCGGCTGTTTCGAGGGACCTTGGCACGAAATTACGATTTCTTGCCGCAGGCAGGGTTCGCCGGATTTTGTGTCGGAAAAAAGCTGGTCAAAGACCGGCTGGCTCGTCAATTTGTCCAGTGCCTTCGCGCTGGTCGCGCCGAGGCATTCCCAGAAGACCACCCCTTCGATCTTTCTATCCCCGCCGCCTCGGACCGGCCGCAGATCTATCACGGTCGTTTTGTCGGAAGGCGGACATGCGTCGGCGGATTCGCTTGATGCGAACGTGCGGGCGTTTGCTCCGTGCCATTTTTCATGGTGCCATCTGAGGGGATGGAGTTGCGGTCCCGGCACTTCGGTGCTGGGGCCGCTTTTTTTGGTACGCGTGTTGCGGCCGTTATCCTCCGCGCCGTGTTCGGTGCCGCCGACTTCGAACTCTTCGACCTGCGCTTCCAGTCCGATCCGGAGTGGAACGGACGCCGCCTCGAGATCCGCCGCCGCCTGCAAGCGCTCGGCGATCGTGTGAAGGGCGAGTACGCGGCCGCGGGCGTCAGCCTCGACCGGCGCGAGAGCCTGCACCATCCCCACGCGAGCAATCGCAAGCGCGTGGCGCGGCAGCGCACCATGCTGTTCCGCGACCGCAAGGCGCGGAAGTCGCTGCAGGGCTTTCTCGGCAAGGAGCTCGGCAAGGACCTCGACTCGGCGCACAACAACGTTCACTTGCAGGCCGGGCTCGATCGCGCGGGCTGCTTCTGGGGGCTGCGCGTCGAAGCCGGCGCATGGTACGACCTGAACGTGCTGCTCAAGCGCGCCGAAGAAGGTGCCGGCCAGCGCGCCCTGGTCGAGGCCTGCCGCGCTGCCAAGGGATTCGAGCTGCGGGTCGACGGCCGCGGGGCGCGACCCGCGGACGGCGTCTCCGCACGCGACTGGCGCGACATCGCCGGCATCGTGCGCCCCGGAGAGAGCGAACTTGAGCTGCGCTGCGAGCTGCCGGCGGCCCAGGCGGTCGCCGCCGGTGCGTCGCTCGAGGACCGGATCGCCGGGGAGCTGGGGGCCCTGGCGGCTTTCCTGGCGCTCACCAGCTGGACGCTCGACGGCTCATCGCCTTCCGGGGCCTCACTTTAGGGGTTTCTCGGGGGAATCCCGACGACGGCGGCAATTCGAGGGGTAGGCTTCCTTCGCACGGCCCTTTTCCGGTTTTCTTCCCGACCCTGGTTTTCCCAAGATGGTGGTTCGCAATCTCCGCGTGATGGACGCCCTGACCATCGAAGCAATTCTCACGAGTTCCTTCGATCCGGCCAGCCTCCACAACCGTCTCGCCGAGTGCGGGCTGGCGGGACCCGACCGGCCGGCCGATGCGGCGCTCTACGACCGCGCGCACAGCGCCTTGCGGCGACCCGGCGCCTTCAGGACGCGCTTGCAGCGTCATCTGGACCGCCGCCACGCCGCCACCTTGGAGCGCGCCGCCGCCAGCAGCACCGATTCTCTGTTCGAATGGTGCATCGGCGCGACTCCGGACAGCCGCGAGGACTTTGCGGCCATGATCTGGGCCCTGGCCTGTGATTCGCGCCCGGTCGTGCAGCGGTTCCTCGAGGCCTTGCTGATCCGCCTTGCGCGCCGCGGTTTCGTGGCCGCCCCCCGGGTGCGCCCGGGCAAGCTCTCCTAGTAGTAGAAAGAGCGCGGAAACCAGGGCGAGCACGAAGCGTGGCCCTGCCAAGCGTGCGAGTAGCCGTGGTAGCCGCACCAGTACCAGGCACTCCGGTCCCAGGAGCGCGGATAGCGCCGCCAGGACGCACGCTCGAAAGTCGCCGAACCGTCCAGCCGTTCCGCGCCGCGCTCCAGCCGCCAGGCCAGATCGAGCACGCTCAGGTCGAGGTCCGCGGCAACGCGGCCGGCCGGGAAGGGGAACAGCGCCAGCAGGCGCAACTCCTCGCCTGGGGGCACGACGAGCGGGAGCGAGCCGTCCAGGAGCACGGCCGGCAGGGCTTTCAGGTCGCCGGTGGAGAGCCGCAGGCCGCCGCTCTCCATCCGCAAGGGGATCGCACCGGGATTCTCGATCCGCAGCCGCAGCTCGATGCCGGCCGGCGTCCCGGCGGAGGCGTCGGCGGGCTGCACTCCGTTCACGCGCACGAGGACCCGCGCCACGCGCTCGCCGTTGCCGCTCGCCACCACGTTTTCGACCAGCGCGGGCTCGTAGCGGTAGCGCGATGCGGAAGTCGAGCAGGCCAGGAGGAGCAGGAATGGGATCGCAAAGCGCACGAACGGTCATCGTACTGCGCGGGGCGGAGCCTAGAATTCGGGCCATGGGCGTTCCCATGTTCGACATCGGCTACAACCTCGGCCCCCAAGAGCGAGCGGCGCTGCTGCAGCGCTTTGCCGCAGTGCTCGAGCACGGTCGTTTCTTGAACGGCCCGGAACTCGGGGAACTCGAAGAGCGGCTCGCGGCGTTCCTCGGCGTGCCGCACGCCATCGCGTGCTCGAACGGCTCCGATGCGCTGGTGCTGGCGCTGCGCGCCGCCGACGTCGGCCCGGGCGACGAAGTGGTGCTGCCGGCTTTCACCTTCTTCGCCACCGCGGGCGCCGTCGCGCGCTTGGGCGCGACCCCGGTGTTCGCCGACGTCGAGCCGCACAGCCTGCTGCTCGACCGGCAGTCGGCGGCGAGCAAGTGCGGACCGCGCACCAAGGCGGTCCTTCCCGTGCACTTGTTCGGCATGGCCGCTCCGATCGCGCCCTTGCGCGCGGCGGTCGAAGCCGCCGCCGGCCACCCCGTGGCAGTTGTCGAAGACGCGGCCCAAGCCATCGGCGCCGCCGCGCCGGAAGGACCGATCGGCGGCCTCGGGCTCGTGGCGGCATGGTCGTGCTTCCCCACCAAGAACCTGGGGGCGTGCGGGGACGCCGGATTCGTGACCACGACCGACGCCGGGCGCGCCGCGCGGATCCGGCGCCTGCGCGAACACGGCGGCGGCCAGCAATACCACCACGACGAAGTGGGCTACAACTTCCGCCTCGACAGCTTGCAGGCCGCGGCCTTGAGCGAGCGCTTGCCGCAGCTGCCGGCGTGGAACGCCGCGCGCGAAGAGAGCGCCCGCCATTACGGCGAATTGCTCGAGAAGCACGGCCTGGCCGGCTGCGTCCAGCCGCCGCCGCACGTGGCCGGGCGGATCTATCACCAGTACGTGGTCCGGGCGGCCCGCCGCGACGCCTTGCGGGCGGCACTGACCGCGGCTGGAATCGGTTCGGCGGTCTACTACCCGGTGCCTTTGCACCTGCAGCCCTGCTTCGCCGGACTCGGCGGCCGCCCCGGCGATCTGCCCGAAAGCGAGCGCGCGGCGCAGGAGGTGCTCGCGCTCCCGATCCATCCGGGCGTGCGCCCCGAGCAGCGCGAAGAGGTCATCGAGGGTTTCGCAGCGTTCTACCGCGGGGCCTCCATGCCGGTGCGTTGAGCAGCCGGGACGGGGACGCCGCAATGGCGAGCCGCGCGGAGCGCGGCGAAACCCTGGTGCCTGGCTGCCTAGAGCAAGTGCTCCTGGCAGAGCCAGATCCGCAGTCGGGCGAGTTCTTCCTCGAGCCGGAAGAAGACCTCGGAAGCGCCGGCGACGTCGTGCTCGAGCGCGCAGGTCTCGAGCGATTCGGCGGCCTTCTGGACTCCGACGGCGCCGAGATTGCTGCTGCTGCCCTTGATGGCATGCGCAACCTGGTCGACGTCCACGTCGCTGCCGGCATCGAGGCAGCCGCGGATCGTCTGGAGCCGGTCGGTGAGATCGGAGAAGAACTCCTGGAATAGGATGGCGAGTTCTTCCTTGCCGTCGAATAGATCGATCAGTTCATCGAGCTTTCCGGCATCGACGGGGGTGACTGCGGTGGGATTCGTCATAGCGGCGTTCAGGGGGCGTCCAGGGGCGTCCAGACGTCTCCTTTGCGGCCGCAGGAACCCACGGTTGAGGGCCCAACCAAGGAAATTGCATATTTCCAAAAGGGCGTGCGTGCGCCCCGCATTCGAGCCCAAGCTCCTTACAAGAAAGTCTTTGCGACTTTCGCTAGACCTGGAAGGGCCGCCGTTCGGCCTCGACCTGGCTCGGCTCGACGGTCGGCTCGACCGGAACCGCGGGCACCGGCGGGCGGGCAGAGAACAGGCGCAGGAAGCAATACAGGTTCAACGCGATCAGCACCGCCCAGGTCGCCACGGTGAACCAGGTGCCGAAGGGATTCACCTCGAAGGGCGCCTGTTCGGCCGCCGCCGCCACCGGAACCGGGTCCTGGAAGACCAGCGGCGCAGCGGCGAGCAGCGTGACGACGGCGGGGTTCACACCCCTACTTGTACGCCTTGAACTCGCCGCTTTTCAACTTGCCCATGTACTCGACGAGGTCGCGGCGCACTCCGCCGCTCAGCAGGACCACGCCCAGCACGTTAGGAAAGGCCATGCCCAGGATCATCAAGTCGCCGAAATCGAGCACGTTCTGCGAAGTGATGATCGACCCGAGGAACACGAACATCAGGAAGATCATCCGGTAGATCATCGAGCTGCGGTCGCCGAACATCCACGCCCAGCAGCGCTCACCGTAGTAGCTCCACGAAATCATGGTGGAGAAGGCGAACAGCATGACCGCCACGGACAGCACGTAGGGGAACCAAGAGATGCTGCTCGCGAAGGCCTGCGAGGTGAGCCCCGCGCCGTTGGCGTTCTTCAGGTACGGCGCGAACTCGGGGTTGGCCTCGCCGTCGTAGGCGCCGGTGATCACGATCACCAGGCCGGTCATGGTGCAGACCACGATGGTGTCGATGAACGGCTCGAGGAGCGCCACGATTCCCTCGCGCACCGGGTATTCGGTCCGCGCCGCCGAGTGCGCGATCGCCGCCGAACCCACGCCGGCTTCGTTGGAGAAGGCCGCGCGCCTGAAGCCCTGCACCAGCACGCCGAGAAAGCCGCCGTAGCCGGCCGCGGGAGTGAACGCGCTGTCGAAGATACTGCCGAAGGCCGCCGGGACCGCTTCGGCCCTGGTGATGAGCACGAACAGGCAGGCCACGACGTAGATCAGGCACATGGCGGGGACGATCTTCTCGGCGGTATGCGCGATGCGCTTGATGCCGCCGATGATCACGATGCCCACCAGCACGGTCATGACCGCGCCGTAGATCCAGCGGTTCTCGGCCAGGAACGGAACCGTTTCCTGGATCGCGTTGAGCGACTGGTTGACCTGGAAGGTGTTGCCGCCGCCGAGCGAGCCGCCGATGCAGAGGATGGCGAACATGACCGCGAGCACCTTGCCGAGCGGCTTGAGGCCGAGTTCAGTCAGGCCCTTCGACAGGTAGTGCATCGCGCCGCCCATCACGCGGCCGTCGGGCCGCACTTCGCGGTACTTCTGGCCGAGCGTGCACTCCGCGAACTTGGAGGACATGCCGAGGAAACCTGCCAGGATCATCCAGAAGATCGCGCCGGGGCCGCCGATGCTGACGGCGATGGCCACGCCGGCGATGTTGCCCAGGCCCACCGTCGCCGACAGCGCGGACGCGAGCGCCTGGAAGTGGCTGACCTCGCCTTCGTCGTCGGGGTTGTCGTAGCGTCCGCCGACCACGTGGATCGAGTGCCGGAATCCGCGCAGGTTGATGAAACCCATGCGCAGCGTGAAGAAGATCGCGCCGAGCACGAGCCAGGCCACCACCAAGGGCACCGAGCCTTCGCCGGGCCAGACGTCGACGAAGAACACGTTGCTGAGCTTGGTCACAACCCAGCCCGCCGCTTCGTCGATGGAGCCGGTCAAGCTCCCGGATGCGTCGCCGGCTGCGTCTTGTGCGAGGGCCGGACTGCGCAGGAGGAGGGCGAAGAGGGGGAACAAGAAGAGCAGGCGCTTCATCGTGGCCACTGGGAGGGTGCTCGCGCACCTTGCGTGGTGGCCGCGATTGTGGCCGCAGCCGCCTCGATGGGCAAACCCAGATCGGCGGGGAACCCGGGGAAGGGAGGCATGTAACCCGGGAGCCGCTCCCGCGTCATCGGAGCGATGGGAGAGAGCCGCATTCGCCTGGATTTCTCGCGCATTGCCGACGTCGAGGACCTGCGCACCGTGCCCGAGGGGGAGTATCCCTGCCGGGTGGCCGAAGTCCGGGTCAGCCAGAGCCCGGCCGGGCACGTCCGCTGGGGACTGCGCTGGGAAGTCTGCCAGGGCGACTTCGCCGGCCGGACCTGTTGCTGGGATTCGCTGCACTGGACCGAACGCGGCATGCCGCGGGCCAAGTACCTCCTGCGCTTGCTGGGCTTCGACGTCGAGGGCCCCCTCGAACTCGATCCGGCCGCGCTCGAGGACCGCCAGGCGCTCGTGCTGGTCGCGTCGGAAGAGCGCGAGGATCCGACCACCGGCATTCGCCGCTTGACCAACCGCGTGCCCTTCTCGGGCTACCGGTCGATGGCCGAAATGCCGCCCGACGCAGCGGCGGATCGCGCGGCCGAGTGAGCACGTCCGCGCGCGCGGCGCGAGTATCCTGGGGCCGCTGTTCATGGACGATCGCAATCTGATCGCGGTGGCCGAGCAAGCGGCCGCCACGTCCCGTGTGATTCGCGGCGCGCGGGCCGGAGCCACCGTGCTCGCCGACGACGGCCGCACCTTCCTGGGCTGCCGCCTCGAGTTCGCCGACTCCGCCCTGGACCTCGACGCCGTGTCCAACGGGATCGCCGCCGGCCGCGCGCAGGGCCTGCGCCGGGTCGTGCGCGTCGGTTACTACGAACCGACCGAGAGCGGATTGCCGACGCTGCCGGCCGCCACCCTGCAGCGCCTCCACGAAATCGCCGCGCCCGGGCTCGTGGTGATCTTTTCCGCGGGACGGGGCGAATACCAGGAGCGCACGCTCGCCGATCTGCGCGCCCAAGCCGGATTGCAGTGAGCGCGGGCGGCAAGGCCGACAGAGCGCGTTATGCGGCGCTGATCCGCGAGATCCGCGAACACGACCTGCGCTACCACCACCTCGACCGGCCGACGATTTCCGACGCGGCCTACGACCGGTTGTTCCGCGAACTGCAGGAACTCGAAGCCGCGCACCCCGAATGGCAGCGGCCGGACAGCCCCACCCAGAGAGTCGGCGCGCCGCTTCCCGAAGGCAGCCGCTTCGAGCGCGTGGCGCACGCGGTGCCGATGATCTCGATAGAGAGCCTCTTCGACGCCGCCGAAGTCGCCGAATTCCACCAGCGCATGCTCAAGGGCCTGGAAGGAGAAACCGGCGCCGTTCCCCAATACGTGTGCGAACCCAAGTGGGACGGCGCCAGCGCGAGCCTCACCTACGAGAACGGTCTTCTGGTCCGCGGCCTCACGCGCGGCGACGGCATGGCGGGCGAAGACGTGACCCGCAACCTGCGCGCGGTCGGCGGCGTGCCGCTCGGCCTGCAAGTTCCGGAAGGCGAGCCGCCGCCGGAACTGCTCGAAGTCCGCGGCGAGGTGATGATGCCGCTGCCCGAATTCGAGCGCGTGAACCGCGAAATGGCGGCCGCCGGCGACGCGCCCTTCGCCAATCCGCGCAACGCCGCCTCGGGCAACTTGAAACGGCTCGATCCCGCGGTGGTCGCATCGCGCGGGCTGCGCTTCCTGGCCTGGGAAGTCGCACAGGTGCGCGCCGCCGACGGCAGCGAGCCGTTTGCGTCTCACACGCAGGCCATGCGTGCGGCCGCGGCGTGGGGCTTTCCGGTCAGCGACTTGCGCGCGCAGGCCGCGGATGCCGCCGGAGTCGTCGCGTTTCACGCCGAGCTCGAAGCGCGGCGCGACGGCCTGGATTTCGAGATGGACGGAGTGGTCGCCAAGGTCGACGACTACGCGCTCCGCGCCCTGCTCGGCGCGCGCGCGCGCACGCCGCGCTGGGCATGCGCGCTCAAATTCGCGCCGCGCGAAGAAACCACCTTGCTCGAAGCCATCGAAGTGCAGGTGGGGCGCACCGGACGCATCACGCCGCGCGCGGTGCTCGCGCCGGTGCAGCTCGGCGGGACCACGGTGCGGCACGCCACCCTGCACAACCGCGGCTACGTCGCCGAACGCGACATCCGCGTGGGCGACGTCGTGGTGGTCCGGCGCGCCGGCGACGTGATTCCGCAGATCGTCGGACCGGTCAAGGAACGGCGCCGCGGACGGCTGCGGAAATGGGTCATGCCCGACCGCTGCCCGGCGTGCGAGCAAGAGCTCGTGGAGCACGGCGAATACGTGCTGTGCGTCAATTTCGAATGCCCGGCGCAAGTCCAGCGCCGCATCCTGCACCTCGCGTCGCGCACCGCGCTGCGGATCGAGGGCCTGGGGGAAAAGGCCGTGGCGCAATTCACCGCGGCCGGACTGCTGAATCGCGTCGAAGACGTCTTCGACCTCGATTTCGAAAAGGTGGCCGACCTGGAGCGGTGGGGGGAGAAATCGGCCCAGGCGCTGCGCGCGCAGATCGAAGCTGCACGGCACCCCGAATGGCCGCGCTTCCTTTTCGCTCTCGGCATTCCCGACGTCGGCGCGGAGACGGCGCGCGCGATCGCGGCGCATTACGCCGATCTGGACGCGCTCGAAGACCTGGCGGATCGGGAGGACGCCGCCGAACGACTTCAGGAGATCGACGGCGTGGGCCCGGAAGTCGCGGCCTCGCTCCTCGACTTCCTGTCCCGCAAGGACAACCGCGCCGCGCTGGCGCGTTTCCGCGAACTCGGCCTGGAGCCGGTGGCGGCCGAATCCGCGGCGGTCGGCGCGCGCGAAGGCGTGACCGGGAAGACCTTCGTGCTGACGGGCACGCTGGGCACGCCGCGCGAAGAAGCCAAGGCGCGCATCGAGGCGCTGGGCGGCAAGGTCACCGGCACGGTGTCCAAGAAGACCGACTGGGTGGTGATCGGCGCCGACCCCGGTTCCAAGGCCGCGAAAGCCCGCGAACTCGGAGTCGAGATCCTCGACGAAACCGGCTTCGCCGCGCTGCTCGGCGACGAGCCCGCAGCGGCCGGATCCTAGGCGTCGATCGCCACGTGCCGCGGGTGGTCGGCCACGCGCGCGATCCACTCCCGCACGGCCGGCAGGTCGCCCAAGTCGAAGCCGCCTTCTTCCGCCACGTGGGTGTAGGCATACAGCGCCAGGTCGGCGAGGCTCTCGCGCTCGCCCACGAACCACGTGTGCGCGCGCAGGTGGCGCTCCATCACGCCCAGCATGCGCGTGCCTTCTTCGAGCCAATAGCCCA
>Ga0214471_10002851_pt1 | contig 13489 bp, 14 predicted proteins | sample RVTome_5_FD_207665 | JGI IMG/M metagenome (GOLD analysis project Ga0214471, IMG submission 207665) | Soil microbial communities from uranium-contaminated site in the Upper Colorado River Basin, Wyoming, United States - RVT142D155 | ecosystem: Environmental > Terrestrial > Soil > Contaminated >...
AGCGCCTTCGAAGGCTGGGAGACGGATAAATTCCTGCGGTCGGTGCGCTGCGCCGTTCTCCTGCAACACGGCCAGCCCGCCCTTGGCTCTGCCCTCTATCCCGGCGAGGTCGAGCGTGCTTCAACGTTGCTGAAGGACTGCAGACTTCTCGAAGTCTCGGACAGCGGTCATTCACCCTTCGAGAGGTTACCGGAGTTGTTGCCTGCGCTATCCGACTTCATACGCAGCGCGACCTCCCGCGAAGCCGCCACCTAGATTCGGATCAGACAGCGGCAGCGGCAGCGCCCTCGGTTCGTCGAAGTCGGCCGGCTTCGGCGTCTTTCGCCTGCAGCTCCAGCGCCAGGTTGTGCAAGTCGCAGACCGCAAGTCGCAGACCGCCACTCCCAGGCGCCGGCTCAGCCGCTGCGCCAGCCGGCTTTTCCCGCGCCCGCCCGCCCGTGATGTGGAGGCGGCGGACGTTCACGCCTCTACCAGGCGGAAGACCGGATGTCGCGCCGCCTCGGCAATCAGTGCCGTCTCCGGTGCTTCAGGTCCGACCTCAAAGAACGACCGCGTGATCGCGTTTTCGTGCCAGTAGTCCTTCAGCACCGGTACCGCATCCGCTGCCGGCACCTCTTCGATTCGCCGGGCATCCCTCGTTCGGCCACGTCGCAGCCCAACTTCACCCGAAGCTCTCGCGTTCCTTACCCAGGATCGCTCACCGTACGGCGAAACCAAGTAACGAGAGCCATCCCGCTCGACTAGGCTGACAGGCGTCTCGTAGGTCTTGCCCGTTCTGCGTCCCTTCACCGAGAGCAGCCAGATGCCCGGGGGACCGAATCCCAGTCTGAGTACTGCCTCCATCAAGCCGTTAGTCAGCTTGCGTGGCCACGTGTAGCGATATTCTTCCGCCATCTCAGACCTCGAAGACGAAGGTCGATTTCCTCGACCTCCGTTTCCCTGATGGCCCCGGTCGCCCGATCGTCAGACGGCGTCCGCTACCGCCGGTTGCTTGCTCAGGTAGGCGTCGAATTCATACCTCGCCAGCACCGCCCGCAAGCGATCCTTCTCAGCATCTGTGAGGTCGATCAGGGGCAGCCGTGGGTTGCCGACTTTGAACCCCAGCTCGTTCAGGGCGGCACGCACCGGCATCGGGTTGGGCTGCCAGAACAGCGATTCCACCAGCGGTAGCAGCTCCAGATGGATCGTCGCCGCTTCCGCCGTCCGGCCCTCGGCGAGCAGGTTCACCATCTGCTTCTCGCGCTCGCCCACGATGTGCGCCGCCACGCTGATTACGCCGTACCCGCCCAGGCTCATGATCGTGTGCGTGTCGCTGTCATTGCCGCTGAAGACCATGAAGTCTTCCGGTACAGCTGACATGACGGCGTTGAACTGCTCCATCTTGCCGCTGGCCTCCTTGACGCCGACGATGTTGTCGACCTCAGCCAGGCGTTTGAGCGTACTTGCCTCCAGGTTTCGCGTAGACCGCGAAGGCACGTTGTACAGGATGCACGGCAGCGACGTTGTCGCCGCAATCGTCTTGAAGTGCTGGTACAGCCCCTCCTGCGGCGGGTTGTTGTAGTACGGCACCACCAGCAAGAAGCCGTCGACGCCGCACCGTTCTGCCTCGCGAGTAAGGTGCACCGACTCGGCCGTGTTGTAGTTGCCGGTCCCTGCGACGATCGAAGCGCCGCCTACGGCCCGCTTGGTGACGCGGTACAGCTCGAGCTTTTCGTCTTCGGTCAGTGTTGGCCCCTCACCGGTCGTGCCGGTGATTATCAGACCGTCGTTGCCAGAAGCGACCAGGTTCTTGGCCAGCTCGCCCGCCTTCGGGAAGTCCACGGCCCCGCTCTCCGTGAACGGCGTGATCATCGCCGTCATCAAGCGACCAAAGGTGTGCGTCTCCGCCATGGCGATCCTCCTGGATTATCTGCGGCGGGAGTGGAGTGCCAGTATACGATTTTTGCCAAGCCCCGGCCTCTGCATAGCCCTGGCCTTCAGGCCCGGGTGGGAGACAAGGCCTAGATCAGCCCGCGCTTGATCATATCCTCGGCAATCTGGATCCCGTTCAGCGCCGCGCCCTTGCGCAGCTGGTCCCCCACAACCCAGAAGTTCAGCGCGTTCGCCGTCGAAAAGTCCTCGCGGATGCGTCCGACGTAACAGTCGTCCTTCCCCTCAACCTCGACGGGCATTGGATAGCGGTTCTGCGCCGGGTCGTCCCACACCTTGAGGCCGGGAAAGGCGTCGAACGCTCGGCGCGCCTGCTCCACGCTGACCTTCGTCTCCGTCTCAGCGTTGACCGCGATCGAGTGCGCCGTGAACACAGGCACGCGCACCGTCGTCGGCGAGACCGGCAGCTCCGGCGCGTCGAGGATCTTGCGCACCTCGTTGACCAGCTTCGTCTCCTCGCCCGTGTAACCGTCCTCAGCAAAGCTGTCGATGTGCGGGATCACGTTGAAAGCAATCTGGTGCTGGAAATGAGTCGGCTTTATCGCTTCGCCGTTGGCCCAGGCCCGCATCTCCTGCTCCAGGTCCGCGATGCCGTTCACACCCGCGCCAGACACCGCCTGGTAGCTCGTCGCGATAACGCGTCGCAAGGTCCCGGCGTCGTGCAGCGGCTTCAGCGGCATCACGGTGACGATGCTCGTGCAGTTAGGACAGGAGACGATGCCCTTGTGCCCCGCCAACGCCGCACCGTTGATCTCCGGCACCACCAACGGCACGTCCGGCTCCATGCGGAACGCGCTCGACTTGTCGACGACGACGGCGCCCGCCTTCACGGCCCGCGGAGCGTACTCGCGCGACTGCTCTGAGCCCGCCGAGAACAGGGCAATGTCGATTCCCTCGAACGAGTCCGGCCCGACCGCTTCGATGATCAGCTCCTCGCCCCTGAACGTCACCTTCTTGCCCGCCGATCGCTGTGAGGCGAATACCTTGAGGCTCGCCACCGGGAAGTTGCGCTCCGCCAGCAGCTTGAGGGTCGTCTGGCCAACCGCGCCGGTCACACCGACCACGGCCACGTTGTAGGTCTTCGACATCACGGCACCCGAAAGGAATTGCCCCTGCAACAGGGGCTGTTCGAATGATAACTTGTCCAGAATCCACCCGCAATTGGAATCGCATTGGCACTTAAACGCGCTGCTGACGTAGAATCGAAAAGCTATCGATAATTCGTTCGGGGAGTCATATGCCCGCCAACGTTGGTAAACGCTACGTAGCGCCTTCAGGCGCCGAGGTCATCGTCACCAAGGGTGGCGCCGGTGAGCTTAGCGACGGCGAAGTGGCGTTATACCTCAAAGACGAAGCCCCGGCACGCCTCAGCGACGGCTCCGGCCGCACTGAACCCGCCATCGAGCTCGGCAAGCGCTATCGCTCTGCCGACGGCGAGGTCGAGCTCCTCGTCATCAAGGCCGGCATCTGCGACCTCCGCTACAACGGCGCCACGATGGAAGTCCTCCAACCCAAAATCCTCCCTTCAGCCGACTAGGTCAGTAGCCCCAATCGCCAGGAAGCCGCGCGGCTGTCCCGCTGTCCTCTCCTAGCAGATGAGCGGTATCGGCGGCAGCGGGAGGACGTCGCAGACGTTCTTTGGGGTCGCCGTCGGTTGCGGGGTGTTCGTAGCCGGTGGAGGTGTCGCAGTCGGCGCGGACGTGCTCGTTGGTGGTGGCGGTGTCAGAGTTGGCGGTGGCGTCGCCGTGGGTGGCGGCGTCGGCGTGAATGTAGGCCGCGGCGTATACGTCGGCGTGGGCGTAACGGGCGTCCCCGTGGGCGACGGGCCAAGAGTGGACGTAGGAGCCCCTGGCCCGCTGGTGCCGGCCGGTCTCGGCGCTGGGGTGCCTGTCGGGCCGGCAGGCGGACGCACGGTCGGGACCGTCGTCGCTTCCCGCGCGGGCGCGGTTGTTGGCGGTGACTCCGGCGTGACTCCAACCGGCGTGGCGGTCGATAACGGGACAGCCGGCTGCGGACCAGGCGAGTCCTCAGTAAGGTCCGCTTCGTCCTGAGCCGCGGCTCGGATTACGTCCGGGTCCAGTGGCTGCAGGCGCCTCGCGAGCGGATCACTGGAGTAGTCGGCAACCAGGCGAGAACGCGTTTCCAGCGTCAGGTGTGACGCGGACGGACGATTTAGCGCCAGCCCGGCGGCAACCGCCGTCACAAGGACACTGACCAGCGCGAAGGCTGCCAGCAACAGCGCCGCCTTCAGCAGTTCGGACATCTAGCCAACGGCTCTCTTGTCGTCCTCGGTCATTTCCTGCAAATCCCGCATGACAAAGCCCTTCAGCTGAGGTTCGGCGCGCAGACGTCGTCCCCAGGTCGGCAGGACGCGGACCAACCCCGTCACTGCGCGCTCGTCCAGATGCCTTGCCGCCACTTCCTTCTTCAAAATCGACATCGATTCCTCGATCGTGAAGCCTCTTCGGTAAGGACGGTCCGTAGTCAGCGCATCGAATACGTCCGCGACTGCCCCGATGCGCGCGAAGATTGATATCGCTTCTCCGTCCAGACCGTACGGATAGCCGGTCCCATCCAGGCGCTCGTGATGTCCGATGACGAGGTCTTTCACGGACTGCGCCAGGTCAACGTGCTGCACGATCTCGAGGCCGATACGGGGGTGCTCTTCGATCATCGCGCGCTCTTCGTCCGTCAGCTGGCCCGGCTTGAGCAGGACGTTATCGCGGATGCCGATCTTGCCGACGTCGTGCAGATAGCCGCCTATCTCCAGGTACTGCAGGTCGCGAGTCGGCAACTCGAGCTCGCGGCCGATCTCGACCGACAGCTGGCCCACGCGTACCGAGTGTCCCGCTGTGTACGGGTCGCGCGCGTCGATCGCGGTCGTCAGGGCGCGGATCGTCGCCAGGTGCTGGCTCGCGAGGCGCTCCGTCATGACGTCGAACGAGTGCGCCAGCTCGCCAACCTCATCGCGGCCCGTGACGCCGGAGCGGGCCGTCAGGTCACCCTCCGTCACAGCATGCGCTGTCCGCACCAGCCTCAGCAGGGGTTCCGTCACTCCCCGGGCGATCAGCAGGCCGATTGCGATCACTCCAACCGTCGCCACAGCGAACATTACCGTCATCGCCCAGCGCGTCGTCGCGCCGGCACTGGCGATAAAGGAGGAAGGCAGCGCGGTTGAGAACAGTCCCACGGTCTCACCACGCACCCGTAACTCTCCGTACAGCAGGTCGAAGTCGCGGTTGAATATCGAACGCACCTCGCGCACGCCCGCCAGGCCACTGGTCTCGTCGAGGAGGTTCGTCGTATCCAGGTCGACGTCCTTATCCTCAGCGCGCGCGAAGGTGCTCGCCAACGGGCTACCCTCGGTGTCGTACAGCGTGACGTCGGCCAGCGCCTCGAACTTCATCGCCGCCAGCAGCGCATCCAACGACGTGCCGACCACCACCACGCCGGTTAGCCCGCCGTTCTCATCGAAGATCGGCCCCGCCGTGTAAAAGGCTTCGCCGTCGGGCAGCTCGACGAACTGAGCAAACTTGTCGCCCTGTGTGTCGCTTTCACCGCCGAGCACGCGGCGTACCGCCTCCATATCGGAGTAGTCGCCTGTACCCGTCAACGGTGCGTAGAACAGGGTCGGCGCATCCTCCAGGTGAATGCCCACGATGCGCCTTCCGTCCAACCCCAACACCTCCACGTACTCGATACGTGAGTTCGCCGCCAGCGGCTCGATGAGCTCGCGGAGCCCTGCGGCATCTCGGGCGGCCGTGCGCTCCGGCACGCCGACCGTGAACGCGATCGACCTCACCGATTCGAGGTGCTCACGTTCCTTGCGGACGATCGAATCCGACGCAACCCGTGCCGCCTCCGCCAGCTGGTTGTCGAAGCGCTCCTCCAGCGGCCCCGTCACGAACTGCGTGGCGATGAAGGTGCCCGCGGCGGCGACAAGCAACGTCAGCACGATGTAAGGCGCCACGATCTTCCACCGCACATGCGACGGCACGAACAGCGCGGCAGCGGACAACAGTCGCCCTGCGATCCTGACCAGGTTCTTCATTTCTTCTGCACTTTTATCGGCTCAGACAGATGCAAAAGGAGTCTCGATGCTCCTGTTTCGTTACCGCAACGCTTGGAAGAGAACAGTATCCCGCCGCACGGCCGATACTCACTGTGAACAAAACTGGAGCGTAATGCGCATCCTCGAAGGGCGTTGATAGGGTAGAGGCCCTTTACCAAAGCAGGAGGCACCCATTTGAGACTCCCACGTCTGGTCCCGCGACACTCGTCAGATCGCGATGTCATGTTCAACAAGGCTGCGCGAGAGGCTGAGTCGGGGCGGCGCCTGGCGATGTTCGATCGCGAGACGGGTCTCTACGCCTACTGGTACCTGGGACGGCGCTTCGAAGAGGAAGCGAAGCGCTCCGAGCGCTACAGCCGCTCCCTCTCTGTCATCGCCATGGAAGTTCGCTGCGAGGACGACGCCTACCGCGTCCAGGATGAGTTGCGCAACTGGCTCGACCAATCGCTGCGCGCCACCGACATGGCAAGCCACCTCGGTGGCGGCCGTTACCTCGCTCTGCTGACGGAGACCGGGCTCGAAGACGCATCCGCCATCGCTGCCCGGACCGCGGAGAAATTCCCCGAGAGCGTTGCGATCGGCCTCGGCTGCTTCCCCGAAGACGGCAGTAACCTGGAAGAGGTCCAGAAGGTCGCGGAACGCCGCTCACACAGCAACTGGCACCTCGCCGTCTAGCACGCCCGGTCCCATTCGCGGTCGCTTCGGCAACCCCAGTCGGGACGCTTCTTTCTATTCGTCCGCTGGCGCCCCTTTGCCGTCACGCGGTGCCCTGTAAGATACGGCCATGAAGCTCGGAATCTTCTACGAATGGCCCAACCCCAGCATCGGTGATTGGAAACGTCTCTTCGAACAGGGGATCGAACAAATCCAGGCGGCCGAGGAGGCCGGCTTCGATTTCGTTTTCATTGCCGAGCACCACTTCTCCAACTACGGCATGTCGCCCGCCCCGCTGATGCAGGCGCTGGCCATCGCGGAGCGCACTAAGCGCATCCGCATCGGCACCGCCGTGCTCGTCCTGCCCGTCTGGCAGCCCCTGCGCGTCGCGGAGGAGATCGCCGTACTCGACAACCTGACAGACGGACGGCTCTTCGTCGGCATCGGCCGCGGCTACCAGCCGCACGAGTTCGCCCGCTACGGCGTCACGACCGAGGACTCACGCCAACGTTTCACCGAATGCCTCGACGTCCTCGACCTCGCCTGGACCCGCGACACCTCGTTCACCTACCAGGGCGAATACTTCAACCTGCCCCAAGACACCGTGGTATGGCCCAAGCCCCTGCAGAAGCCACACCCGCAGATGATGATCGTCGGCACCAGCCCGGAGACGCTGCGCATCGCCGCTCAGCGCGACTTCTGGGCCATGGTCAGCGGCTTCGGCGGCACGGCAGGCGTGCGCAACGCCGCGATCGAGCTCCTGGCCCAGCGCGCCGCAGCCGGCCGCTCCGTCGACCACTGGGAGCTAGGCGCCCAGACGATGTGCCTCGTCACCGATACCGATGAGGCCGCTCGCGAGGCGATGAAGTACCCGCGTTGGCAGAACCGCGCCGGCCGCGCCCTCAACCGCCTCGACGTGACCGACGGCCGTGTCAACCCGATACCCTACGACGGCGAAGCTGACGAAGAGAGCTTCTGGAACGCCCTGTACTACGGCAACCCGGATCGCGTCCGTGAAAAGTACCTCGGACTCGCGGCAGCAGGCGCCACCTTCGCGAGTTGCTGGATGATGCTGGGTGGGATAGAGCACGAGAAGCTGATGCGCTCGATACGCCTCATGGGTGACGAGGTGTTGCCCGCGGTTCACGCGGCGCCGCGTCCTGCGGACCTCGCCGGCGAGACCGTAGCCTCAGCGGCGAGACTACAGGCCCAGACGCCTTCGGATTAGTCCCGCATACTCCGGTGATGAATCGCCAGCGTCAGGTAGTCGCGCAGCAGGCGCGGTAGCAGCCCATGTTCCTCGACGGACTCTCTCGCGGCGGCGCCCAGCGTCTGACGCAACGACGGGTCGAGCAGTAGCTCAAGCGTACGGCGGGCGCACTGCTCCACGTCGTCGACGAGGAAGCCCGTGATGCCGTCACGAATCTGCACCGCGATCCCGCCCACGTTGCCACCGACGACCGCCTTGCTCTTCCACATCGCCTCGGTCACGGTCAGGCCGAAGCCCTCACGCGTCGACTTCTGTATCACAACCTGGGGCGCGGCCTGAAAAGCGCGCACGAACTGCTCGTCGATCTGTAGCGGGTCCCAGTAGAGGTGGATGTCGCTGTCGCTGTTCGCGTGGTGCCGCACGACGTCCAGCGTCTCGACTGCCTTGGCGTCGTCCGCCGCGGCTAGCGCGCCGACCAGCGCCAGCTGCAACCCCGGCAGCTTCTCCTTGATCAGACGATACGCGTCGATTACGCCGATCGGGTCCTTCCAGGGGTCGAAGCGCGAGATCTGCGCGATGAACGGGCGATCCGGGTCGATGCCATGCCGCGCCGCGTAAGTCAGCGCTTCGTCTTCCGGCATCGGCAGGTTCTTGTGCCGCAGCGGGTCGATCGCGGGCGGGCAGATCGAGACCGGCGTGCGGTCCCGGTCAAAGCTCTCCGGCACGTATTGCGGCAAGCTGAACGAGATCTGATCGTATTGCTGCATGAACGGCTGCAGCCGGCGGAACACCGCGGGGTTGGGATGGCTCGTGTCGACGTGGCTAATCCACACCTTTACGTCATCCGGCGGCAGGAATTCTATCAGCGGCAACAACTGGTGGTCGTGGACGAACCAGACGCGCGGGCGCGGGTCCTCGGCCAGCGGTGCGCCGCAAGCGCGCACGTGCGAGAGGTACGTCTGCCACTCATCCTCCGATAGGTCGCCCTCTTCGCCCTGCAAGAAGTCATGGATCTTGCGGGTCACGCCGAAGTAGTCGTTATCCGGTGGGATGACCAGCCATCGTGTGTCGAGACCGTACCAGCGGCTCAACGGGATCATGCTGGTCAAGATCTCCGCCACGCCGCCCCCGACGCCCGTCGAGTTCAGGTGTATCACCTCGACACCCTTTAGCTGGGCGGCCATGCGGCGTAGCTCGAGCTGATAGCGCTGCAGATACGGCGCGTCGAAACCCTCGGTCACGGCGCTTGGCTCTATCGGCAGCCAGTCTTCCATCAGTAGAGTTTCACCGATACTCGCCATACAGTCTCTCCCCTGCGACGAATATTCGTGATAAATCGTCGCACTTTACCTGATCATTAACGGCGCAAATAACGTCAAGGTGAGGCTCGGACTTAACCTGCCCTTTACGGCAGCTTAACCAGACCGAAACGCAGTTCCGGTATTGTCATCGATAGCGAGCAGCCCTCTTGCCCTGCCCGCGTTAGCAGAAAGAGACCGCCATGGTGGCTAGTAGTGGAATCGCTTCCAATCGATACGATGTCGAGGAGTCGCGCGCAGCCTGGAAGACCTTCGGCGCTGACCTCTCGTTCGACCTGTCAGTGAACTACGGACTCTGCGTCATCGAGGCCTGCGCCGGGATGTCATTTGTCGGCCTGCGCACCGAGACGGGACCGCGCCCCGTCTGCCTCAAACACTACGACGAGGTGCTCGAAACGCGGACCAAAATCCCGGACTAGGGCGGCTACAGCAGCAGGTCGATCATCTCGCGGATGATGGCGCTGTGCCGCATGTGGAGGTGCTGAGCCTCCATCTTGGCGCGTTCGGCGTTGCGCACCGTGCCGCTGCGCATGTTGATCACGAGCAGGTTGAAGTCGTCCATCACGCGACGGCGCTGATCGTCCAGTTCGTCGAATCGCGGCAGGTCGTCCTCGGGTATCTCCATACCTCAGAGCATAGAACATAGGACATAGAGCAGAAGACGCCTACACCCTTGGCCTGTGTCCTGTGCCCGACGCTCTTCTCCTCGTCACCAGAGCTGCTTCGACGCCAGCGCGGCGCCGTCCGATAGGGCTTTCAGCTTCGCCCACTGGATCTGAGGGTGTACGCGCGCCGCGTTCCAGCCTTGCGAGAAGCCGCAGTCTGAGCCGCCGATAACGTTCTCCCTGCCTACGACCGAGGCGTAGTTCTTCAGCCGCATCGCCACCAGCTCCGGATGCTCGACCACGTTCGTCGTGTGCGCGATGACGCCCGGGATCAGGATCTTGCCGTCCGGCAGCTTGACGTTGCGCCAGACCTCCCACTCGTGCTCATGACGCGGGTTCGCCGCCTCCACCGAGTACGCCTGCGCCTTGACGCGCAGCAGGATGTCGGCGAGATCGCGCAGCGGGATATCGCCGGTGTGCGGGCCGTTCCAGCTGCCCCAGCAGATGTGATACCGAACCTGCTCTTCCGGCACGTTCTGCAGCGCGTGGTTGGTCACGTCGACGCAGAGGTTGGCGAATCGCCGGTAATCCTCGATGCTGCCACCCTCCGCCTGCATGCGGTCGTACATGCCCGGCATCTCCGGAGCGTCGACCTGCAGCACGAAGCCCGCGTTGGCGATCGTCTCGTACTCCGTCTTCAGCGCGTCCGCGACCCCGTAGACGTACGCTTCGCCGTCCTTGTAGTACTGGTTGTCCGTCACGTTGTTGATGATCGTCGCTGAAGACGCCGGCACGAACGCCTCGTCGAAGCCCTCCGCGGTCACGGCGGCACGAAACGTCTCCAGCTCCGTCTTCAGCGCGTCCTGCCCCTTGTAGCTCAGCGGCCCGTCGCAGACCGCGCGTCCTGGCGCCGGGACCGGCGTCCGTTCCACCTCGGGAGGCAGCCACATCGTCGCCGCCAGCGGGTCGTACTGAGCGTAGAAGTCGGCGAAGTCGCGGCGGTCGAGGCCGGGCGCAAGTGGCGTGCGGTACTGGCCCGGCTCCTGAACCGTCGGCTTGATGTTCTCCAGGCGGTCGAACAGGTACCGAAAGAAGCCCGTCTTGCCTTGCTCCCCGTCGCTGGGGATGTCGATACCCGCCTGCTTCTGACGATGCACCACGTCGGCAACCGCCGCCTTCACGTCCGACGCCAGCTTCCCCTCGTCGTACGCCTGGCCCGCCTCCTTCGCCCGCATCGCCACCACGATCGACGCCGGCCGCACCAGGCTCCCAACATGCGTCGTCAAAATCCGATTCTCACTACGCCTCACGTCTCGACTCCTTCATCCAGCTCCCGGAAACAACCCTGGAGCGTGCTGCCTAAAGCTTTGCTGCTTGAAGCTTGAAGCTTGTTGCTTGTTGCTTGTTGCTTGTTGCTTGTTGCTTGTTGCTTGTTGCTTGTTGCTTGTTGCTTGTTGCTTGTAGCCCCTACCCCCACAGCCGCTTCGTCGCCAGCGCCGCCCCGTCCGACATCGCCCTCAGCTTGGCCCACGCGATCGTCGGGTGCACCCGCCCCCCGAGTCCGCAGTCCGTGCCCGCGATCACGCGCTCCCGCCCGACGAGCCCCGCGTACTGCTCAATGCGGTCCGCCACCAGCTCGGGATGCTCCACCACGTTCGTCGCGTGGCTGACGACGCCCGGCATCAGCGTCTTGCCCTCCGGCAGCTTCACCTCGCCCCAGATCTTCCACTCGTGCTCGTGCCTCGCGTTCGCCGCCTCAATCGAGTAGCACTCCGCCTTGACCTCCAGCATCAGGTCGACGATGTCAATCAGCGGGATGTCGGTGACGTGCGGGCCGTGCCAGCTGCCCCAGCAGATGTGGTAGCGCACGCGGTCCTCCGGGATGCCTCGCAATGCGTGGTTCACCAGCTCAACGCGATGCGCGCACTGCTTGCGATAGTCCTCCAGGCTCGGCGCCACCAGCGTGCCGTCCCAGTACGCCGGCAGGCCGGGGTCGTCGATCTGCAGCGCGAAGCCCGCATCGACGATCGCCCGGTACTCCACCGCCATCGCTTCCGCGACGGCGATCTCGTACTCCTCCTGCGTCTTGTAGTACTGGTTCTCGCCGGCGTAGGTTGGCCCCAGCGCCGGCATGTAAGCCTCTTCGTACTTCGCGCCCTGCAGCGCCGCCTTGAAGTTGTCGATGTCCGTCTGCAGCAACGCCTGCCCGATATACGTCACTGGCCCCGTGCAGGCCAGCTGCGGCCTTGCCGCGAAGCGGCTGCCCAGCTCCGCCTCGTAGAACTCCGGGAACAGGCTGCGGTCGCGCCGGTTGTCCGCCATCGCGCCCATGTGCTCCATCTTGCCCGTCCGCTCGAAGCCGCCCAGCCGCTCCTGCACGTAGTTGAGGAAGTTCGTCTTGCCGTACTCGCCGTCGTTGATCACGTCCACGCCGGCCTCGACCTGCTTCTTTACCACCTCTGGCACGGACGCCTTGATCAGCGCCGCCCGCGCCCCCTCGTCGATTGCTTCGCCCGTCTGTTTCTGGCGGTTCATCTGCAACAGGTCGTCCGGGCGTGGCAAGCTGCCCGCATGGCTCGTGATGATGCGGCTATCGCTGCGCTTCATGGCTTGGCTCCTTGAAGTCGTGGTCGCGGGGGAATGATCAGCGGGGCGGCGGCCACAAGCTAGCCCTAGCTGGTCAACGTGTCAAGCCTATGAAAATCGTTAGGGATGGAATCAGATCGTCCGTTAGACTTAGAGGCCCCGGCGCGATAGCGTATCGCTACTGACATACCCGTACGAACCTGGATTAGAGACCGCAATGACAATGCCCTCCCGACTCAAGTTTGGCGTCTTCATGGCCCCGTTCCACCAGCTCGGCGAAGACCCCACGCTCGCCCTCGAACGCGACCTCGAGCTGATGCAGTGGCTCGACTACCTCGACTTCGACGAGGCCTGGATCGGCGAGCACCACAGCGCCGGCTGGGAGATCATCGCCTCGCCGGAGATCTTCATCGGCGTCGCCGCCGACCGCACCAAACACATCAAGCTCGGCACCGGCGTCACCTCGCTGCCCTACCACCACCCGCTCATGGTCGCCAACCGCATGGTGCTCCTCGACCACATGACGCGCGGCCGCGTCATGCTCGGCGTCGGCCCCGGCGCGCTGGTCACCGACGCCCTGATGCTCGGCATCGAGCCCAACACGCAGCGCCCGCGAATGGACGAGTCGATGGGCGTCATCCTGCGCCTCCTCACGGACCCCACGCCCTTCACCTACAAGAGCGACTGGTTTGAGCTGAACGAGGCCCGCCTTCACCTGCGGCCCTACACACAACCCCACTTCCCCCTCGCCGTCGCCGCGGCCGCCTCGCCGTCCGGCATGGTGCTCGCCGGCAAGTACGGCCTCGGCGTCCTCTCCATCTCCGGCCCCCGCGGCGACGCGACGCTGGCCGACTACTGGAACATCGCCGAGCAGACCGCGGTTGAGCACGGCAGGACGGTCAACCGCGAGGAGTGGCGCCTCGTCATGCAGGTGCATCTGGCGGAGACGCGTGAGCAGGCGATGGCCGAGGTGAGGCAGCGCGCCGGCGTCTACTGGCGTGACTACTTCGAGGGTGTCATGGGCTTCCCCAAGCCCTTCGAGGCCGAACAGGACGAGATCGTCGACAAGATGAACGAGCGCAACACCTGGTGCATCGGTACACCCGACGACCTG
>Ga0214471_10002853_pt1 | contig 13474 bp, 10 predicted proteins | sample RVTome_5_FD_207665 | JGI IMG/M metagenome (GOLD analysis project Ga0214471, IMG submission 207665) | Soil microbial communities from uranium-contaminated site in the Upper Colorado River Basin, Wyoming, United States - RVT142D155 | ecosystem: Environmental > Terrestrial > Soil > Contaminated >...
GTGCTCGCCGGCTCGCTGCCGTGGGAGCTCGTCGGCACCGGCGCCGGCGTGGCGCTGTCGGCGATCCTCTGCGGCGTCAACGGCCTCGCCTTCGCCATCGGCGTCTACCTGCCGCTCGCCTCGATGCTGCCGATCTACGTCGGCGGCTGCGTACGCGCCGCGGTCGAGCACCGGCGCGCGGGCGGCGCGGCGCCCGCCAAGGGCGCCGACTCGAACCCCGGCGTCCTCGCCGCCTCGGGCTACGTCGCCGGCGAGGGCCTCTCGGGGGTGCTCATCGCGCTGCTCGCCTGGCAGGAGGTGATCCCGAAGGCGCAGGCGGCGCGGCTCGGCGGCGTGTCCGGCGAGCTCGCCGTCGTCGCCGTCACCGCCGGGCTCTGCTACCTCCTCTGGCGCGCCGGGCGGGAGGGCGGCGACGCCGCCGCCAGCTGACGCGGCGGTCCGCTCCCCCGTCCCGCGCGGCGCGACGAACACCGGCGACGTCCAGCCGCGCGCCACCCGGCCCTCCGTCTCGCCGACCAGCTCGCAGCGCAGGTAGACGGCGGCCGGCGCGGGCGGCGGCGATACGGTGAACGACTGCTCGAGCAGACGGCCGGGCTCGTCCCATCGCGCCAGGACGCTAGGCGGCACGTTGCTCTCCGGTACCGCGACCAGCTCGGCGTAGCGGATCTCGCGCGGCGCCGCCACGAAGACGATGCCGGTGAGCTCGCCCTCGGCGGTCAGCGCCTCGCCCATCCGCCGGTCGGCGAGCCGCAGGTCGAGCAGAATGCGCTCGCCGGTCGTCGCGTAGGTGCGCCGCGCGGCGATGGCGTCGAAGACCGCCTCGTGCGTCAGCTCGGGCACGATCGCCGCGGTCAGGCCGTTCTGCGGCAGGCCCGGCTGCGCCGTGTGGTTGTCGCTGCCGCCCACCACACCGACCCGGTGGCCGAGCCGCCAGGCGTCCCACGCGTAGTGGGGTCCGTCGAGCGAGCCGGAGGGCAGGTAGCGCACGCTCTCGTAGGCGAGCGCATCGTCGGGGTCGAAGCGCTCCGACGTGCCGTGGCTCGAGTAGATCTCGAGCGCCGGCTGCAGTTGCTCCGGAAACGCGCGGTCCCAGCGGATGACCTCGCCGCGCGTCGAGCGACGGCGCCCGAAGACGACATCGTCGAGCCCGGGCCCGAGCACGCGCTCGATCGCGACGACGGTCCACCGGCCCAGGTGGTGAGGGATCGCCAGGACCTCGCCCGGGGCGAGACGCGGCCAGAGCCTGGCGGCCTGGTGATCGAGCTGCGCCGGCGGCCAGGGCACTCCCGAGCCCGAGCGGAAATAGACGCAACGGTGCCCGTCGAGCAGATTGCACTCGTAGCCGAGCAGAGTGGCGAACTGCCCCGGCGCGTCGAAGTCGCGCACGTCTCTCCGCAGCGCGCTCCACTCCCGCGCCGTGATGCCGTTGCGCTCGATGCTGTGCGGCCGGTCGTCGTCGGCGTGCTCGGTGGCGGCGAAAAAGTCGAGGTGGGCGATGTCGCGGGCGAAGGCGAAGCTGTCGCGGCCGATGGCGTCCTTGCTGATCGCCGAATGAGAGTGGATGTCGCCCCAGAAGATCCGCTCCCGCGGCGCGGCGCCGTGCACCCTCATCGGGTTGCTGAGCGCCGAGATGACTGCTCCCGGTCCCCATGGCGCGAAGGCGGCGGTCGGCCAGCGGAGGCCCTCCGCGCGCGGCGTCCACGCCAGCGAGAGCACGCCGCCCTCCCAGCCGTCGACCTGCGCCGTCAGCGGCTCGTCGTCGAGACCGCCGACTTCGACCACGCCGGCGGCGGAAGCGGGATTGAAGAAGCGATCGAAGAGCGTCACTCGCACGTGTGTCGGTTGTGCGACGACGGCGTCGCTCGGTGCGACGAGCAGCAGCTTCTCGGCCGGACCGCTCTCGACAGTGTAGGGCGCGCCGTGCGCGATCAGGGCGTGCTCGCCGTAGCCAAGCCGGTCGACCGCGATCCGCACTTCGTCGTCGCCGGCGAGGAACGGCGCCGTGGTGTTGGCGAAGCGCACCCGCACCTCGTCGCCCTCGCGGAGCGGCGTGCCGCGCACGATGATCGCCAGAACGTGGGGGAAGCGATCGAGCTTGCTGTCGAAGCCGAGCCGTTCGGCAGTCAGGGCGAGGTCGGCCTCCGCGCGGGAGCTCTCGACGGCGAGGTAGTGCGGCGCCTCGGGGTCGCGCGTCTGCACCGGCTTGCTCAGCGGATCGCGCAACGCGAGCCACGGCTTCGGCAGTTCGACGAGGAAGCCGCCGCCCGCGTCGACGCCGCCGCGGCCGACGCGCAGTACAACCGTCCACGAGCCGATCTCGCCCGCCCGCATCGCGTCCGGCTCGAGCCAGGCACGGCCGGGGACAGGCCCGGCGAGCACCCGCGGCGGCAGCGCGTCGAGCGCCTGCCGCATTTCGGCCGATGACGAGAGGAGCTCGTCCGCGTGGGGACCGCAGGCGAGAGCGGCGAGAGCGCCGGCGGCGAGCGCCGCGGCCGCACAGCGGGCGCGGCTCGTCGAGGCGCCGAACGCGACGCGCCATCGCCCCGCGACGAGCGAGCGGGACAGAAGGAGGATCCTCGCGGTCGCCGGCACGGCTCACTCGGACGAGAGAGCGAGGAGGGCTGCGACGCGCGCTTCGCTCGCGGCCAAACGCCAGGAATCGACGACGAGGATGCGATCGTGGCGGAAGTCGTCGCGGATGCGCTCCCCGAGCCGTCGGTCGAATTCCTCGCCCGGCATGTCTGGCGTCCAGCCGAGATCGGTGGCGAGACGCTCGGCGAGCGCATCGACGCCGCTCTCGTCGGGATGCGCGGCGACCACGGCGCGTCCGAGCGTGCGCAATGCATCGTCGCGGCGCAGGCGCGCCGCGAGCGCCGCCGCCAGCGCCCGCGGATCGAAGCGGCGGCGGCACGAGACGAAGAACCCGGGCGCCGCCGCCGCAGCAGCGAACACGAGCACCACCTCGCGGCGCGCCATCCCTCGCGGCCGCATCGTCATGCGAGAAGCTCCTTCAGGTGATCGGCCAGTCGCAGCGCCAGCGCGATCAACGTCAGCGTCGGGTTCGAGCAGCCGCTGGTCGGGAACACCGAGCTCCCCGCGATCCACAGGTTGTCGATGCCGTGCACGCGGCAGTCGGTGTCGACGACGCCGCGGTCCGGCGTCGTCGACATGCGGGTCGTCCCCATGTGGTGATTGCTCGGCACCGACGCCTCCCAGATCGCGCCGATCTCTTCCGGCAGGTGAACGCGAGCCCGCAGCCGGCTGCCCAAGCTGCGGACGAGAGCTCGCACGGACCCCTGCAAGCTCGCCTCGTCCTGCTCGCCGATCGTCCAGCGCAGTGCCGCCCGCGGCATCCCCAGCGCGTCCCTCTCGTCCGTCAAGGTGACCCGGTTCTCCGGATCCGGGATCTGCTCGATCTCCGCCCGCAGCGCGCCGACGAAGTTCGATCCGTTCGCGGGGTCGGGATGCTCCTCGGCGAGCTGCAGCACGTCGGTCGCCAGCGCCATGACCTCGGGCGCCAGCTCGGGCGCCTCTTCGGCCCCGATAGGGTCGAAGACGAACACCGCATTGAGCAGCCGCTCGCGCCGCTGCAGCGCCTCGCTCGTGCGCAGCGCGGCGCGCACCGTCTGTCGGCGGCCGCCGGCGCCCAGATAGCCATAAGGCCTCATCAGGTGGCGCCAGTAAGGCATCACCAACTGGCCGAGGTGGACGCTCGGGTGGTCCATGAAGTAGCGACCCACCAGGTCGCGTTCGTTGCCCAGGCCCAGGCCGTCGCCCCCCGCGGCGAGCAGCAGACGAGCGTTCTCGATGCCGCCGCACGCCAGCACGACGCCGCGCGAGCGCACCGTCAGGCGCCGGCCGCCGAGCGACGCCGCATCGACGGCAGTGACCCGTCGCCGCGACCGATCCGTCCGCAGGTCGAGGACGTTGGCGTGCAGCACGACACGAACGTCGGGAGCGCCAGCGAGCTCGCCGCCGAAGGCCTCGCCGAAGCGCACCGGCGGGCTCATGTGGAAAAAGGTCGTCTCGAAGTCCGGGTCCTCGCCGAGCAGCGCGGCGCGGAGGGTCGAGGCATCGCGGTGATCGTCGAAATCGGGCACGCGGCAGAGCTCGCTCGCCCGGTGGTAGTACGGCCCGAGCCGCTCGAGCTCGAGCGGCCAGCCGCTCTCGAGCACCCAGTCGCGAACCTCGTAGTCCAGCGCGTCGTGGCGCCGGCACCAGCCCTGCCAGTGATTCGAAGCGCCGCCCAGATAGCGGAGCCGGCTCGTCGCCAGATAGCCCGACAGCCCTGCGAGGAGGGTGCCGCGACAGGGTCCCGAATAGAGGTGCTGGGTTTCGCCGTCGAGCTCGAGCCCACCGCTCTCGAGCACGACGACTCGCAACCGTGAGGAGCTCAGCTCGCGAGCGATCGAGAGGCCCGCGGGCCCGCCGCCGACGACGCAAAGGTCGGCGGCGAAAGTCGCCACCGGCTCGAGATCCGCGATGTCGAGAAGCATCCGATGCGCTCAGTGCCGCGCCAGCGTCTCGCGATCGTGGAGCGCGGAGGTGGCGAGCGCTCGGGACGCTCCGGATTCGTCGTCCGGGAGCATCACCTCCCGGTCCGCGCCACGCGCCTCCCCCGGGAGCGGGGCGCGCTGGAAGGCGGGAGCGGGCTTCGCGTTGCGCACCGGCACGACGACCGGGAGGGCGCCCAGCAGGCGGCGCGGCTCTCCGCCTGCGACCGAGCGCAGGGACTGTGATTCCTCCATTTCAGCTTATCTTACGATAAATGCAGTCGGATCATTTGATATGTAACAATTCACAGCCATGCCCACCTTCATTGGCGGGCCTTCGCATAAGCTCCTTCCATGAGCCCGCGAGCGCGCGGAAGGCCCCACAAGTTCGGCCGCCCCGGCCGCGTGCTCGCGCTGACCCTGCCGGAGGACGCGGTGGAGTCGCTGCGGCAGATTCACGCGGACCCGGCGTGGGCGATCGTCACCCTGACCGAGAAGGCGGCGGGGCAGAAGCCACCGGCGGCCCGCCCCCGCCCGCTGATCGAGCTGGCGGAGCTCTCGCCGCGGCTCAGCCTGATCGTGGTCGACCCCGCCAGCTTCCGTAACCTGCCCGGCATCGCGGTGATCCGCATGAGCCCAACCGCGGCGTTCCTCGCCTTCGACGGCGCGGGCGGCATCGCCAACCTCGAAGTCGCCATCGGCGATCGCCTCGCGGAGCCGCACCTCCGCCCGCGCGAACGGGAGCATCTCGAGCAAGCGTTGCAGGAGGTCCGCGGCTGGCGGCGCTCGCGCAACCTCAAGGTCTCGACTCGATCGATCGTGGTCGTCGAGTCGCGGCGGAGGGCGCGGAAGCGCGTCAGCTCTGGCGACTGAGGTCGGCGTTCGGCGAGCGCCGGACGAGGGTGGCCGCGGAGGAGGTGCAGGACTGTCGCTCCGGCCCGAGGACCTGAGAACCGTGCGGGGGCGAAGGCGCGACGAGCCGTCCGAGAGGCGCCGACAGCGCTTTCGGGCTCAGGGCGCGGCGACGCCGGCCTGCGAGGCGTCTGCGACTGGCGGCACGACGAAGATCGGCGACGACCATGCGCGCGCGACGCGGCCACCGGTCGTGCCTTCGAGCTCGCAGCGCAGGTAGACAGCCGCGCGCGCTCCGGACGCCGGTGCCTCGAACTCCGCTTCGAGGAGCTTGCCCGGAAACTCCCAGCGCGCGACGGGGTGCGGCGTCGGATCGCCGGACCGGACCTCGAGCACCTCGGCGAAACGGATCTCCCGCGGCGCCGCGACGAACACGCTGCCGGCGATGGTGGCCGCCGCGGCGACGGACTCGCCCATCGAACTGCCGTTCAACGCGAAGTCGAGCAGGATGCGCTCACCCGTGGTCGCGTAGGTTCGGCGCGCCGCGATGGCATCGAATACCGCCTCGCGGCTGAGCTCCGGGGCCAGGACGGCGGTCAGCCCGGTGTGCGGCAGACCGGGCTGGCCGGTGTGGTTGTCGCTCGCCGCGACGACGCCGGCCCGGTGCCCTTGCGCCCAGGCGTTCCACGCGTAGTGCGCGCCGGGGACCGACGAGGACGGGAGGAAACGCACCTTCTCGTAGGCGAGGGCGTCGTCCGGATCGAAGCCCTCCGAAGTGCCGTGGCTCGAGTAGATCTCGAGCGCCGGCTGCAAATCCTCGGGTTGCGGCCGGTTCCAGTCGATGATCTCGCCGCGCGAAGAACCGTCGTCGGCGAAGACGATGTCCTCGAGGCCGGACCCGAGGATCTGCCGGATCCCGAGGTGCGTTCCTCGTCCCATGTGGTGCGGAATGCCGAACGCGTTTCCTCGCTCGAGCCGCATCCACAGCTTCTCCGCCTTGTGCCCGAGCTGGTGCGGCGGCCACGGCACGCCGTCCTCGGTGCGGTAGTAGACGCAGCGGTGGCCGTCGAGCAGGTTGCACTCGTAGGCGAGCAGCGTCGCGAAGCGGCCCGGCCGGTCGAACTCCCGCACGCGATGCCGCACGTGGTTCCACTCGCGCGCGGTGATGCCATTGCGCTCGACGGCGTGCGGCCGATCGTCGTCCGCGTGCTCGGTCGAGGCGAAGAAGTCGAGATGCGTCACGTCGCGCGCGTATTCGAAATCGAGATGACCGATGGCGTCCTTGCTGATCGTGGAGTGTGAGTGGATGTCGCCCCAGAAGACCCGCTGCCGCGGCGGCGACGAGTGCGCCCGCACCGGATTGCCCGCGACCCGCAGCGGCGCGCCCCGTCTCCCTTGCGCCGCCGGCTGGAAGCTCGCCGTCGGCCATAGCATCCCCGCACGGGCGGGAGTCCACGGAACTTCGACGCTGCCCGTGCCGGCGGCGAGCCGCACCCGAAGGGGCTCGCCGCCGAGGCCGCGCACGATCAGCCTGCCGGTCGCCGTCGGCACGGGGTTGTGGAAGCGATCGAGAACGGACACCCGGACGGTGGTGCCCCGCCCGACCTCGACGTCGCTCGGAGCGACGAGCAAGAGGTGGCGTGGAGCACCGCTCGCCACCCGGTAGCGCGCCCCATGCGCCATCAGCGCGTACTCGCCGTAGCCGCGGGCGTCGACCGCGACGCGGACCTCGTCTTCGCCGGCGAGAAACGGCGCCGTCGTGTTGGCGAAGCGCAGGCGGATCTCGTCGCCGGCCCGCAACGGAGCTCCCATCACCATGATGTCGACGACGTGGGGAAAGCGCCCGTAGATGCTGTCGAAGTCGAGGCGATCGGACCGGACCGCGAGCTGCGCTCCTGGACGGCTCGACTCGGCTCCCAGATAGTGCGGCGCCGACGGGGCGTCGAGCTGCACCGGTTTGCTCAGCGGGTTCCGCAGCGACAGCCACTCCTTGGGCAGGTCCACCAGGATGCCGCCGCCTGGATCGACGCCGCCGCGGCCGATCTCGACGTGGATGGTCCACGACCCGATCTCGGCGGCCTCCATGGCGCTCGGCTCGATGCTTACCCGGCCGGGCGCCGGTCCCGGCAAAACGCGCGCCGGCGGCGAATCGAGCGCCCGATGGAGCTCCGGCGACGACGGCAGCAGATCCTCTCCTGGAGGACCGCACGCGACGAGAACCGTGCCCAGGGCGAGCAGCAGACGAGCTTCCGACATTCTCCCGGCCGTGCCTGTTCCGCAGCCGCGGCGCGAACGGCGCGCCGCTCCGCGTGCGGCCGCGGATTCTACCCGCGACGCCGGCCTCACCGGCGCTCCGGCTCGATCGCGTCCGGGAAGGTCAATGCCAGTCGCAGGTTCTCGCGGAAGCGGTGCCGGTTGAACGCCTTGCGCTCGATGACTTCGAGCGTGGGCAGGTTCGCGCGCACCCAGACCGGAGCGATGCCCGACTCCAGGGCCTGCCGGAACATGCCGCGAGCAGGTCGATTCCCCGTCGCGAGCTCGAGGCGGCCGATGGCACGAGCCATCCTCACGAGTCCCCACTTGTGCCCCGGCCTCGCGTGCGGCATTCGCGCCCGGGCCAGGAACGGGTCCGTCAGACCCAGGCTGTGCACGGCCCGATCCTCGGGTCGAGCGTAGATTCCCGCGCACCAGTAGTCGACGACCAGTCCGCGGTGCGGCGCCCCTGCGGCCGAGGCCGTCGCCCGGTACGCCGCTCGCCGGTCGACCTTCTCGCACCTGCCCCACGGCGGGCAGGCGAGGTCGCGGTGGTGGCGATGCGCCGCAGCGTCGTTGATGAGCGCGGGCCCGCCCTTCGAGGCGCGGTCCCGCTGTTCCGGAATCGCCGCCTCGCCTCCCAGCGTCGCCAGGATCGGATGCCGAGGGAGCTGACGCGGATAGCGCGTGAAGGCGACCGTCATCAGCAGGAGCCCGGCGACGAGAGGCACGACGCGGGGCGCACGCCAGCGCGTGCGGGCCAGCAGCTGCTCCGGCAGACCGGCCGTCGACATCACGGCGAGGCAGACGGGAAACGCGAGATACCGGTAGTGCCGGGAGTCGCCGCCGATCTTGACGACGTACGCCGTGACCGACAGCGCGAGAACGAGCAGCACGACCCGCTCGGGCAGGCGCAGCCGCGGCGGCGCGTCGTCGACGTGCCCGGCGGCGCGCCGGTCGCTCCACGCGAGTCCGGCGAAGCCGGCCGCGGCGGCGGCGAGCACCCAGTGCAGGCCGTACGGTTCGACCGCGTCGCGGAGATAGACGAATCCCTGGCGCACGAGCGAGACGTTCTTGAGGTAAAACGTGTTGGGCAGCAGCTCGGCGAAATACCAGACGCGGAACACGGTCCAGGCGGCGCTGGTCACGACGGTCGTCGCGACGAGCACCCACGGCACGCGCCGCGTGCGCCAGGTGCACCAGGCGACGAGCAGCAGCCAGGGCACCGCGAGCTCGTGCCGCACCATCGGCCCGATCCCGGCGGCCACCTGAAGCCAGGGGTCTCGCGGTCGCAGGACGACAAGCGCGAACGCCGCCGCCGCCACCTGCACGAGTGGGGTCTCCATCCCGGAGGTGAAGTAGCAGAGCACGGCGTAGTTCGGCGCCAGCAGGAGCAGCGGCAGGGCGAACGTCGTCCCGCCGGCAGGCGCCGTCTCGCGCTGGACGCGCACGGCCAGGGCCCAGAAGGCGACGCCGGCGAGCACGCCGAGGAGGCGGACCGCGAGCCACCAGCCGATCCCGCTCGCGCGCACGGCCAGGAGGGTCAGCATCCAAACCGGACTGCTGAAGCCCTCGACGTACTCGCCCTCGTTGTAGGTCAGACCGCGCCCGGCGAAGAGCGCGTTGTCGACGTAACGGAAGTAGACGAACGAATCGTCGAGAAGCCAGGCGTACTGAATCGTCAGAGTGACGGCCACGCCGAGGGCCAGCCACTCCACGGCGGCCGGTCGCGGGCGGGTCGGGCTCGGGGCGCGAACGGTGTCGTCGCGGGTCATCGGGATCGTGCCGCTCGAAGCCGAAGGCCTCGGAAGCGGTCGCAATCCTATGCGCGCGGCCGCCGCGCCGCCGGAGCGACGGCGGAGGCGTCAGCGGTCGACCATCACCTCGACGTCCTGCTGCAGCGTGAGCTCGAGGCGCGCGCCCTCGGCGAGGTCGATCGTCTCGCCCGGAGTCTTCGCCGCCACGGCGGTGCCGGCGGCGGCGCCGACGACGGCGCCGATCAGCTTGCCGCGATCGTTCTTCCTCGCCTGGTTGCCGAGGATGGTGCCGATTGCGGCGCCGGCGGCGATCGTCGCCGCGTCCTTGCCGGTCTCGCTCTTGCCCTCGCGCCGGAAGCCGGCGGTGATGGCGGCGCCGCCGTCGCCCGTCTCCAGCCGGTCGAAGCCGAGAGCGAGGATCGCCTTGCCGCCCACCTTCCTGAGCGGCTGCGCTTCGCTCACCCGGCCGGTGACGCGGGTGCCCGCCGCCACCACCACCTCGCCGTCGACGCGAATCGGCTCGACGAGCTCGGCGACGACCTCGTCGCCCAGCTGCGCAGTCTGGCTCGACTGCGGAGTGACCAGCTCGAGCACGATCGCCGTCGAGCGCGGGATGGTGACCGCGACCAGGCGACGCGTCGGCTCGACGAACGCCGGCGCGTTGGCCGCGGGCATCTCCTCCTCGAAACTCGCCTCGGGCGCGACCGGCTCGCTGGCGCGCGGCGCCGCCGTCTGACGCCGCTCGCCCACCCTGGATGCGGAGCTCCGCGGCGCGGGCGCCGCGACCGCCGGCGGTGCTTCGGCGCTGGGCTCCGAAGTCGCCGCGGCGTAGCTCGGCGCCGGTTCGGCGGCCGCGCTCTCCGTCTCGACGGCGTATGGCGGCGTCTCCCCGCCGGACGAGATCAGGTAGCCGGCGGCGAACGCCACGGCGACGGCGGCGACTCCGATGGCGACGTTGCGCTGCGTCTTGAGATCGGTCATGGCGTGCTCCTTCGTCGACTTCTGCGGTGCAACTTCGAGGCCAGGCAGCAACAGCCGCGCTGGTACAGTCTGCGCGATGCGTCGCAGGTCGGCAAGTCGTCTCCTCGCCGCCATCGCCTCGGCCACGGTCGCGGCCGGCGTCCGGGCGGCGGCGCTCGAGGTGCGCCCCGGCGCGGTCGTACGCTGGCCCGGAGCTGAGATCGAGGAATGCTCGCTCGGCGAGCGCCGCTGGCAGCCGCTCGACGGCGCCTGCTGGTACGCGATCGACCTCGAGGCGCGCGGCGTGGTCGAGCTCGTCCGCCGCTCGAGCGGCGGCGTGGCGAGCCGGCGCGTCGCGGTCGCCGACTATCCCTATCCGACCCAGGAGCTCGAGGTCGAGGAGAAGTACGTCGCGCCTCCCGCGGCGGCGCTCGCGCGCATCGCCGCCGAGCGCGTGCGCGTCGTCTCGCTCTTCGCTCTCGAGACGCCGCGCCGCTTCGCGCTGCCGCTCGCGGCGCCGCTCGCCGCGCTGCCGTCGTCGGCGCGCTTCGGCGCCCGCCGCATCTTCAACGGCGAGCCGCGCAGCCCGCACTCGGGCGCGGACTACTCGGCGGCGCAGGGGACAGTGGTCTTCGCGCCCGCCGACGGCCGCGTCGCCCTCGCCGAGGAGCAGTACTTCGCCGGCCGCGCCGTCTACATCGACCACGGCGGCGGCCTGCTGTCGATGAGCTTTCACCTCTCCGAGACGCTGGTCGCGACCGGCGACGAGGTCGCGCGCGGCCAGCCGATCGGCAGGGTCGGCGCCACCGGGCGCGTCACCGGCCCGCACCTGCACTTCGGCTTGCGCTGGCACGGCGCGCGCGTCGACCCCGACCTGCTCGTCGGCGCCGCGCGCGCGGTCGAGATCCGCTGACGCGAGCGGCCGCTCAGCGCCGCGCGGCGGGGCCGCGCAGCGCGCCGAGGTCGAGGGCGACGCTCAGCGCGCCGGCGCGCGTGCCGAAATCGTTGTAGCTCCAGCGCAAGCCGACCGCGCGCCAGGCGATGCCGAGCTCGGCCGTGGGCCCGGAGTCGCGCAGCGCCCCGCGCAGCAGGTCGAACTCGGCGCGGTTGAACTGGTAGCCGGTGCCGAGGCGCAGGCTCCAGGACTCGCCCAAGGGCCGCTCCAGCGCCACACCGCCGCGCAGATGCTGCCGGAAGTTGGGCGCGGCGAAGCCCTCGAGCGCGAGGCTCGCGCTGCCGCCGGCCACGCTCCACTCGCGGCGGGCCGCGGCCTCGAAGGTGGGATACCAGTGACGACCTTCGACGTAGTCGAGATCGACGGGCTCGCTGCCGACCCAGCGGTGGATCTCGTTCTGCGCCCGCTCGCCGCCGAGGCCCCTGCCGACGCGCAACACGCCGAGCCGAGGCGTGATATCCCAGCTGCCGAGCGCGAGCGGCTCCAGCGAAAGGTCGCCGAACGTCTCGTCGAACCGCCGGCCGAGGTCGCGGCGGGTGAACATGCGCTCGCCCAGGCGGAAAACGAAGCCGCGCGCGTGCGATTCGAGACGCAGCTCGGCGGTGTAGAGATCGTCGGGACGGTCGCTGCCGGCGACGAGATCGTCCGAGAAGGTCAGGCGGAGGCCGTCCTCGAGACCCGCGGCCGGGCGGGCCAGCGCGGTCCATCCGACCGCGAGGAGCGTCAGCTCGAGCAGCGCGGCGAAGAGGTCCCGGCCGGCTGCGGTGGAGAGTCGGCTCATGGCAAGCTCGCTTCTGGATGCGTTGGACCGGGGCTGGTTCCGTTCAATATGACCGGTCGTCTCATTTGTTGCCCAGCTTCGGGCCGCGGTTTCGGTGCTCTCATGGTCAGAGTCTCAGTCGGACGAGCGCAGGATGCGCTCGAAGAGGAGGCGCTCGAAGTTCTCGAGCGGCTGCGCCGTGTGGGCCGCCTTTGCCCTTTGCGCTGCGCCCTGCCAGGCGTTCAGGATGAACTCCGCGACCGCCTCGATGTCGAGATCGGACGGGATCTCGCCCTTCTCTCGCGCTTCGCGCAGCAGCAGCTCGAGGTGGCTCTGCATGCAGAGGAACGCCTCCTCGAGCGGGGCGCGAAACGCCGGCTGCTCTCCGGCCAGCTCCTGGGCGAGCCGTCCCGCCAGGCAGCCCACCTGGAAGCGGCGATCGGCCATCCGCTCGCGGCTGGCGGCCACCCATTTCCGCAGGCGCACGAGTGGGCTCCCCTGCCCCCGCAGCACCGACGACATCTCGCGGCAGGCCTCGACCTGGTAGCGGTCGAGGACGGCCAGCGCGAAGTCGTCCTTGGACGGGAAGTAGTTGTAGAAAGAGCCTTTCGGCACGCCGGCGGCGGCGGTGACCTCGGCCACGCCGGTCGCCGAGAAGCCCTGCGTGAGGAGGAGCTCGAGGCCGCGGTCGAGCAGGCGTTCGCGCGTCTGGAGTTTCTTGGGCATGACGAGATGATAAACCGACCGGTCGTCTTGTCTATTCCGGGCCAACCCGTCGGGGCCCGTCGGCGCCGCGATCGCCCGGCGCCTCGACGGGCCGGGTCCAGCCTGCGGCGATCGCCACCTGTCCCCCGACGTAGAGGGGCCAGATCAGGGCCCGGCCTCCGGGTGCCCCGCCGGCGAAAAGCTCGAGGCCGAGCAGCGCGTCCGAAAGGAGGAAGAGGGAGGCGCCGATCGGCACCCACGGCCGGCCCCGGCCCACCCACCACGCTGCCGCCACCATGGCCGCGAGCGCGGCGACGTAGAGCGGGATCGCGATCGCCTGTGCGCCGCGCAGGCGCGGCGCGAGGATGGCGAGAAAACCGGCCGCGAGGAGCGCCAGCGCGCCCACCGCCAGCTTGGTGCCGCCGGCGATTTCGTCGAGCGCGTTGCGCCGCGGCCAGAAAGCGCCGAGATAGAGCAGGTGGCCGAGCAGGAATGCGGCGACGCCGGCGAGGAACGCGAGCTCGAGCAGCAGGTCGCCCGCGCCTTGCACGACCAGGGCTGCGGCCACCAGACCGCCGCCGGGGGACCGGGAGAGCGCGACGAAGCCGGCGAGCAGCGGCATCGCGGCAACCTTCGCGAGAAGCCAAGGCGCGGCGGCGCCGCCGGTCAGAGTGACACCGAGCCAGAGGCCGGCGGCGACGAGCGCGAGGACGAGGCAGGCGGCGCGCGCCGGCCCGCT
>Ga0214471_10002854_pt1 | contig 13472 bp, 13 predicted proteins | sample RVTome_5_FD_207665 | JGI IMG/M metagenome (GOLD analysis project Ga0214471, IMG submission 207665) | Soil microbial communities from uranium-contaminated site in the Upper Colorado River Basin, Wyoming, United States - RVT142D155 | ecosystem: Environmental > Terrestrial > Soil > Contaminated >...
GTCCAATCCCCGTTCCTCACATTCCCGTTCAGTGACTCGGGCAACTCGTGAAACCAGTGCAGTCGGATCGACCCGGGCCCGGCGCTTGGTGGTACCAGATTCCTCCCCCCCACCTCGCACGGCTTCCAGGAGACCGCGCAACAGGGCCCGAGAGCGTCCGGCTTGATGGCGGATCACCAGCAGTGCTTCCCGCTGTTCCACCGTCGGCTCAGCCTGGAGGAGGTCGTCCGAGAACGCGAGGATGGCGGTAAGTGGATTGCTCAACTCATGAGCCACGCTGGAGAGTTGACGACCGGCGTCAGCCAAGCGTCGTATCTGATCGTCAGAGCTATCGGTCTGGGTCTCGGGCACCGACGAGTGTGGTCGGCGACGACGGAGAAGCACTCCGGCAGCAAGACCGATCCCAATCAGCAAACCAACGGTGGCCGACAACAGAGGGGACATGAGTCACCAACGATACACGAATCAGGGTACGACCGGGAACCTCATTCGAGTAGAGATGGACACTGGCACGGTTCGGTGCAGATTCCAATGTACTGAGGCCTGGATCCGATCTACCCGGAGGTTCCCATGGTTTTCGTCCCAGTTCCGATGCCTCCTGCCCAGCCTTCGCGGCAAACAGAGGAACTCGCGCGTCGGCTCGAGGAAACGATCGAGACGTATCAACGACACGCCCCGTCGATGAGTCGAGCCGAGATCCGACAGGCGCTCAAACTCGCGGGCGACAGGGAAAGGGGGGAGATCGGTGCACGGACGAAGCCCGTGGCCGTCGCGGCAAGTTTGTTTGCGGCACTGGTCGCCGGCGTGGTGGCGTTCTATGTCGCCGGCAGTGGCAAGGCATTCCCCGCCCTGCGCGAAACGTCGGTGATGACATTGATTGGCGGCGCAGCTGTGCTCGCTGTCCTCCTGGTCCTGATCAAGCTCCGGTTTCGCGGCGACTAGCCCGTCGGGGGGATCGTCCAGATCTGCACTTGATTGTGCTGAAAGAGCGGGATTGCGACGCGACTCCTTGAGGAGTCGTATCCGATGTCCGCGGGCGACGGGACGTTCGTAATCAGGGGCGTCCGGACCCGATCCGAACCGAACAGGAACAGCGAAGAATCCGCCCAACTTGACACGAGGAGCATCCCCCCAGGGAGTGCCACCACACCATCATGACCTCCTGGTCCCTCTCCGACTGGGCTGAGACCGAAGGCGGGGCCCCACCGGAAGAGGTCGGCACCCCCAAAGGGGACGATGAAGAACCGCTTGTACGCCTCGTCCCACACGATCCCATTGGGACTCTGCAGCCGCTCGTCGACCAAGGCCACCCGGGCTTGCCCGCCGAAGACACGAAAGATCTGGTCGGGCCCCGGATGACTCATTTCCCCATTGGCATCGAATTCGATCCCCGTGTCCGTTACATACAGCGCCCCATCGGGATGAACGGCGATGTCGTTGAGAAAGTGAGCCTGACCGCTAAGATCTACCGTCTCCAAAGTGATACCGGTTCTCTTGTTGAACCCCCGAACCACATCGATATCGGCGACCCAAAGGGTATCCCCCTGGAGAGCAGTGCCCTTGGGTGCGTGGAGGGTCACGCCGGAGGCGCCGCCCTCGATGAATCGCAGCTCCTGGATCGCGCCGTCGGGACCGATGCGGCTGATGAAGCCATTGTTGTCCTTCGCCGAAGGGTTCCCGTTGATGTTCGTCACAAACCAGACATCAAGTTCTGCATCGAAGATTGCGGATTCAGGGGTCGCGAAGCTATCCACGACCGTGACCAGCGTGGCCCGTCGTGGTGAGGCAACTCCCGACTCCGGTGGCTCTTCTCCCCCCCCCTCCCCTCCTGCACAGGCAACGAGGGTGATACCCACCAGGATACAAACTCTGCGCATATGGATCTCCTGCCGTGACGTTACGGAACCGGAACGTAGAGTTCCGATCCCACCTTGCGAAACTCCTCTGCTTTTTCCTGCAATCCCCGCGTGCGCTCCAGCTCGGCGGCAGCGAACTCACGCACGTCCTGGGATATCCTCATGGAACAGAACTTGGGCCCACACATGGAACAGAAATGGGCCACCTTGGCCCCTTCTGCCGGAAGGGTCTCGTCATGATAGGCGAGCGCCGTGACCGGGTCGAGGGACAGGTTGAATTGGTCCTGCCAACGAAACTCGAACCGGGCCTTGGAGATCGCATCGTCCCGAGCCCGAGCCCGCGGGTGACCCTTGGCAAGATCGGCGGCATGCGCCGCAATTCGGTAGGCAATCACCCCCGCCTTCACATCGTCCCTATTGGGCAGCCCGAGATGTTCCTTTGGCGTGACATAGCAGAGCATCGCCGTGCCGAACCATCCGATCATGGCGGCCCCAATCGCGCTGGTGATGTGGTCGTATCCAGGTGCGATGTCCGTGGTCAGCGGCCCCAGAGTGTAGAACGGCGCCTCACCACACCAGTCGAGTTGCTTCTCCATGTTCTCCTTGATGAGATGCATCGGAACGTGCCCAGGGCCTTCGTTCATCACCTGGACGTCATGATCCCAGGCGATTCGATTCAGTTCCCCTTGGGTCTTGAGTTCGGCAAACTGGGCTTCATCGTTCGCATCGGCGATGCTGCCGGGGCGTAGGCCGTCTCCCAGCGAAAAGGAGACGTCATACGCCGCCATGATCTCACATATCTCAGCAAATCGAGTGTAGAGGAAGTTTTCTTGATGATGGGCCAGGCACCACTTGGCCATGATCGAACCGCCGCGCGACACGATCCCCGTAACGCGTTGCGCCGTGAGCGGGATGTACCGGAGCAACACCCCAGCGTGGACGGTGAAGTAATCCACGCCTTGCTCCGCTTGTTCGATCAGCGTCTCGCGATAGATGTCCCAGGTCAGGTCTTCGGCCACGCCTCCCACCTTCTCGAGCGCCTGGTAGATCGGAACGGTCCCGATCGGGACGGGCGAGTTCCGAATGATCCACTGCCGGGTCTCGTGAATCTGTTCGCCCGTCGACAGGTCCATCACGGTATCGGCACCCCATAGGGTAGCCCACCGCAACTTCTCGACTTCCTCCTCGATGGAGGAACTCACGATGGAATTCCCGATGTTGGCGTTGATCTTCACGTGGAAGGCCCGACCGATGATCATCGGCTCGAGCTCGGGGTGATTGATGTTGGCCGGGATGATCGCTCGACCCTTCGCGACCTCGTTTCGCACCACCTCGACGTCGATCCCCTCGCGCAGTGCGATGAACTCCATCTCGCGGGTGATCACCCCACGGCGAGCGTAGGCCAACTGGGTCAGAGAACCGGTGCCACGGTACACGGAGCGCCGAAGTCCGACCGGCCCATCCTGGTGCACCGAACCAATCTCCACCGGTTCGACCGGTCGCTCGAGAATCCAGGGTTGGCGCAGGGGGTTCAGTCCGTGATGGACGTCGGTGCTGGGAGGGCCACTGGTGTCGTAGACCCGAAGAGGTGGCTCCTCCCCACTCAAGGAGATCTCACGCATCGGGACCCGAAGGCCATGGGGCCCGTCGAGGTACACCTTTCGAGAGTTCGGGTAGGCGGTCTCGAAACGGCTGTCATTCATGGTCGTGTCGGTCATGATCGCTCCTCAGCGCCAATGGCGGAGCGGAGCACAGATGCCTGACAAGTTGCCCTGGATTCTGTACCGCGCTCCCTACGCCGGTGTAAACCGGATCAGGTTCCAAGGGTGCTTTCTCAATCCCGATGAGTACAGGATGCCCCTGGCGGTCAACGGAAATTATGCCTCCCCTCCCAAGGCAGCAACCGCAGCTATCAGAATGTGAACTCGAGGCCCGTGCTCCAGAACACCGCCGGTTGCAGCCCGCCGTGATAGAACGGGATCAGTGCGTTGGTGACCAATGTGGGACCGGCGGTTTGAAACTTGAACCCCAGAGACCCCGCGACCTGATGATCACGCCGATCCGGAATGTTCGAGGGTTCGATGATCCGCTTGAAGGGAAACTGGTATTCGATGGTGGCAGGGATGGTGAGATCGCCATGGCTCATTTCCCACTCGCTCACGACGTCAACCAACATCGTGGCCCAGGATGACATCGGCTGCTCGAAGCCGAGTGTGGCAAGCAGAGCGTCTCCCCGCACACCACCGGCTTTGACCTGATAGCCGAGATTCACGTGGGGCTGAAACTCCCCGAAATGCGCCGATACCACCGCCAGACCGCGGAAACTCGCATAGCCGGCCCCGAGAAAATTCTCCTCGTCACCGGTAGGGAGTCTCACATCACCCATCACCGCAATGGCAAGGTCGTTCTGGGAGACAATGTTCGCCTTCACCCGAACGGCCACGTCACCGATCCCGGTCGCGGTACCAAACGACGCCGAACTGGCAATCAATCCCGGATCCTCGAGCGTTCCCGTGAAGAAGTGGACTGCGGTCGACCCGAAGGGAAAGACCTGTGCCTGACTCCGACCCTGGAAGGATGCCTGCACAAAGGGGATTGCAACACTCACATCGACATTATCGGCGAGGCCGTAGGTCGCAAAAAGACTGGTCACGAGAATGTTGAGATTCAGGTCCAGCCGAGTCTCGAGGACGTCGTTCTCCAACACCGGGTCACCAAGTCCCGGTGTTCCAACGTCTTGGTGAGTGAAATTGAGGACGATTCCATCAAGCGGGACTCCACGGAAGGAGCGAAAACTGCTGCCACTCAGATTCGCACCGAGGAAGAGATTGCCCCGCCCCAGGGTTTGACCTCGCTCCGCGAGAATCGGGCCGCTCGAGGTCGATCGGGTAACGAGAAGACCGCCCACCAATCGCGTGGCTGGTCCACCGCTGCTCGCAGCTAGTGGTGTGGACGCGATCGTGGCCCCGATTGCATCCGTGAGAAAACCGATCAGTGAAGAGTTACCCGCAATCAGATCGGGAAGGAAATGCTCGCCGTGTCCGTTGGCCGCACTGACTGAGCCGTCTAGACAGAGCACCTTCCCACAGTTACCGAAGGTGAACAAGTCGGTGAGTCGGTTCCGGAGCGTCTGACCTGTAAGCGAAGAGGTTACACAAGAGAGCATGACGCCAAGAGCGAGTCCACGTCGCATTCTTGATCTCCGGTCGTTCGAGAGAGGGGTCAGTTGACGAGGGCCGTAACGATCCACTCCGAGCCGCGCCGTTCGAAGCGAATTCTCAATTCCACGGGCGTGGCCGTGGGATCCTCACCTGGGCGTCGAAGCGTGCTGGTTCCGGTTACGCGCCCCGTCGCACTGTTGCCCGTGACTTCAACGTCGCGGAGAACCCAAGCCGCCGTGAGAGTTGCCCCATTAGCTCGCTCGCGAGCAAAGGCCTCGAGCCCCCCACGCTGTTCGCGCGGCATTCCCGGGAAGACCGTCTGTGCCGCGGCGAGATCGCCGTTCTCCAAGGCCTTGGTGTACCTCCTCAAGACGCCGTCCAGGAGAGCTGCATCGTTGGGAACGACAGCAACAGGGACCGGAGGCGGTGGAGGCGTGGAAGGCTCGACACGCCGTATCGGAACGGGTTGCGGCTGGGACACGACACTTTCCGCGCGGGCTCTGGTAATCGCGGCCACCGAGTCGGCAGTCTGAATGACGGGTGCTGCGATGGCCGCACCCGATGGAGGCGTGGAAGATACCGGCGTCGACGGGGCGGGTTGGGGCACTGCTGGAGCCGGGGGCGGCACCACCTGCCGCTGGCCGTCGGGAGCTGCCGCGGCACGTTGCTCGGGGCGAACGGGTGCGCTCGGAGGAGGGGGCGGTGCAACTGGGGTCATCTCCTGGACTGCCGGGACCTCTACCCCGGGCCCGCCTGGCGGAAGAATCTCCATTGATGCAGCAGCCGTGTCACCCTCACCTCCATCTCGCCCACCGAGAAGCGTTACCATGCCCAACGCGAGCACGCTCAGGCCGATCAGTCCCCCGATCAGCAACCGCGAACGGTGTTTCGAGGAAGCAATGGAGGGCTCGGTGGGAACCGCGGAGTCCACCGATGCCTGGGCCCGGTGGGAATGTGTCAGCGGTATGGGACTCCTCGGAGTCTGCACGGCGCTGATGAGACGGTGGGACAGACCCGTACGCGCGAGGGCCACCAATTGGTCCCTCGTGGGATCATTGTGCGCGAGGGTGCGGAGCCCAATCGAGGCCACGGCATCCTCGAGAGTCGGCCATCGGTCTGTCGAGGTCTTGGCGAGCATTCGCTCGACGGCACCCTGCAGGACGGGAGGACAATCAGGGCGAAGTGCGGATAGCGACGGAGGCGTATCGTGGCAATGACTGTACATCAGGGCCATTTGCGTCGGCGCGCTGAACGGTGGCTTCCCGGTCAGCATCTCGAAAGCGACGCATCCCAGCGCGTACTGATCGCTTGCCCCGTCAACTTCGCCACCGACACATTGCTCCGGCGCCATATAGGACGGCGTCCCGACCGACATGCCAGTCATCGTGAGCCCTTCGGCCTCGGCCACCTTCGCGATCCCAAAATCGGTCACGATCGCCCATCCCTCTTCGTCGATCATGATATTCCCAGGCTTCACATCTCGGTGAACGACCCCTTGTCGGTGGGCGTAACCGAGGGCGCCACCGACCTGACCGAGGAGGGCCTCCACCATGGGAATCGGGAGCGGACCTAGCTCCTTGATGACGGCATCGAGCGGGGTCCCTTGGACCAGCTTCATCACGAAGAAGAGCAGTCCCTCCACTTCGCGAACCGAATAGACGGGGATGATATTGGGGTGGCTCAGGGCCGCCGCGGTGCGCGCCTCGCGCTTGAAACGCTCCACCATGCCCTGGCCATAGACCAGCCCTGGGGCCATGACCTTGATCGCCACTTTGCGATCGAGCGCCAGATCATGCGCCAGATAGACGGTCGCCATGCCGCCCTGGCCGAGTTGCCCCGCGACGTCATATTCCCCGAGGGTGACCCGCCGAAGATGCTCCAGAAGGTCATCGCCGCTCGGGATGGCGGAAGGGCTGGTCGGCGCGGCGGGCACGCGTGCATCGGGTGACATAGGAATAGTGAAAGAGAACCACGCTCCCCCATCCCGCAAGGGCAAGTCGGGATTCACCCCTTGACCTGAAGCGTTGGGGATGAAGGTTCTGGTCATGTCACGCGCGTTCGGGACAGGCGCCTCGTACCCCACATTCGACGCCTGCTAGAGCGGGCACGAGAGGAACAGAACGATCGTTACGAGCAACTCGCAGAGCGGTTCCTCCGGAAGGCGGGGGATCTCGACGACTGAACCTTCACCGGAAGGGTGAGGATGGGACAAACACAGGCAACACTCGCAGGGGGATGCTTCTGGTGTTTGGAGGCAGTGTTCAAGCCGCTTCGAGGGGTGACCCACGTGGTCTCTGGGTATACCGGCGGAACGGTACGGAATCCAAGCTACCGCGAAGTGTGCAGCGGGACGACTGGGCATGCCGAGGCCATCCAGATCACCTTCGATCCGGATGTCATCTCCTATCGGGACCTCCTGGAAATCTTCTTCGCCTTCCACGACCCCACCACGCTCAACCAGCAGGGCCCTGACGTTGGGACCCAGTACCGTTCAGCGGTGTTCTATCATTCCGCCGAACAGCGCCATGCAGCGGAAGCACTCATCAGGGACCTCACGACCGAGGGGGTGTTCCCGTCCCCGATCGTCACCGAACTGGTAGCTTTGACGGATTTCTTTGAAGCCGAAGAGTCACATCAGGAGTATTACCTTCGGAACCCAGAACAGGCCTATTGCCAGGCGATGATCGCTCCCAAGATCGCCAAATTGAGGGCACGGTACCGGGACCGATTGGTCGCCGGGGCTCCCTAGGGCGCTTCGTCGGAGGCGTCGACCGCCTCCCTGATGGCTCGGAGGATTTCAGTCAGTCCGTCTCCAATCCGCTGGATGTTGTCCTCAACTGCGAAAACGACGACCATACGCCGGTTGTAGTCCACCAGCGGGTAGAACCCTTGGGCCCCCGGGCTGGTGAGTGTCCGGGCAAATCCGTCTTCATCCAGCGAGCCAACCCACGTACCCAGGCCATAACTGGCCGTTTCGGTTGGGGAATAGAAGGGCGTCGTACCCTCCGCCCAGTTTGTGCGCATTGCGAGCACCATCTCGTGGGACAGGACCCGCTCCCCCTCCCACATGCCGTCATCGAGAATCATGGCGACGAACCGTCCGTAGTCCTCGAGAGATGACGTCACGAATCCTTCTGACAGCGTCGGATTCTCCTCGCGGTAGGTTGTCGAGGTGAGTCCCAACGGAGTTGCCATCACCTCGGCGAAGATCTCATACCAGAGTTTCCCCGTCGCTCGCTGAGCCATCGCGCCGGCGAGACTGAAGGCAGGCCCCCCGTAGAGGAACCCGGTACCCGGCGGGAACAGGAGATCGATGTCGAGCATGTCCTGGACACACATGTCCAGTGTGCCCTCGGTGACATCCAGACAGGGGTGCCAGCCCGGCATGCCCGAGGTGTGCGAGATGAGTTGCGCCAGTGTCACATCGGCGAGTGGGTGCGGCGTGCTCGGATAGAACGCGCTCACCTTGGTATCGAGTTGGAGGTCACCTAGGTCGATTACGGCCAGAATCGCTCCGGCACTCAACCACTTCGCCGCCGAGGCGATGTACATGGGCGATGTGGGTGTGTACTCCCCATACAGCAGTCGACACACTGTTTCTCCGTCGACCTGCACCAGGAGCGCCGCGTCACCCATCCCCAAGTCCGCCACCTGGGCATCCGTGACGTCGGCGATGGATTGGAACCCCTCCCGGCACCCCACGAGATCGTCCCCGCCGCCCAACCCCAGGAACCCACATCCTGTCAGGGTGGAAACAATAAGTCCCACGGCAATGGTTCGAAGCATCATGCCCTCGTCGGCCCAGGAGCGTCCGGGTGCAGTTGGTTGCGTGCTAGAGACGCTCAGCCCTGTGTTGCCTTGCACGGTTGGCTAAGAGCCGCGCTAGAGCCTTTCGAACCTGGCCTGGAAGAACCTGAGATACTTGGGTTCGTAACACATCCTAAGTCCTCGGGTTCCCGTTCGCCCATCGTGCACCCGCTTCACCGATTCCGCCACCACGTCCATGTGGGCCTGGGTGTACACTCGACGCGGGATGGTCAGTCGAGTGAGCTCGAGGCGGGGATGGTGGTGGTCGCCGGTCACCGGATCGCGCCCGGCGCTGGCGATGCCCCGCTCCATCGCGCGCACCCCAGAGTCGAGGTAAAGCTCGGCCGCGAGGGTTTGGGCGGGGAACTCATCCTGGGGTAGATGGGCGTAGAACCGCCGAGCGTCCAGAAAGACCGCATGTCCCCCGATGGGGAGAACGATGGGAATACCCCAGTCGGTCAACAGGTCTCCGAGATACCGCACCTGTCCGACGCGAGCACGCACGTAATCGTCTGCCACGGCCTCGGAGATCCCGATCGCCATGGCTTCCATATCCCGCCCGGCCAATCCACCGTAGGTGTGAAGGCCCTCGTACACTACGACGAGGTTCCGCAGTTCCTCGAACACGACCCCATCGTTGACCGCGAGCCACCCACCGATGTTGACGAGATTGTCCTTCTTGCCACTCATCCAGGCGCCATCGGTGTAACTACAGAAGGTCTTCAGGATACGAGCGATCGACCAGTCGGTGAACCCGGACTCCCGCTCCTGAATGAAGAACGCGTTCTCGACCATCCGTGTCGCATCGAGGTGGAGTCGGACACCGTGCCGGTCACAAAGCGATCGGAGTGCCCGCACGTTCTCCATACTCACCGGCTGGCCGCCCGCCATGTTCACGGTCCCCGCGAGACTCAGGTACGCGATGCGAGCTGCACCCTCCCGCCGGATCAGGTCCTCGAGTTTGTCGAGGTCCACGTTGCCCTTGAAAGGATGAAGGCTCGTGGGGTCGTGCGCTTCATCGATGATCACATCGACGAAGGTTCCACCTGCAAGCTCCTGGTGCAGGCGAGTGGTCGTGAAGTACATGTTTCCCGGTACTAGTTGACCTGGTTCGATGAGCACCTGACTCAGGAGATGTTCGGCGCCCCGCCCCTGATGCGTCGGCAGCACGTGAGCGTATCCGTAGTGGTCTCGGACGGCCTCCTCGAGATGGTAGTAATTCCGGCTTCCGGCATAGGCTTCGTCCCCCAGCATCATCCCCGACCACTGCCGGTCACTCATGGCACTGGTTCCGCTGTCCGTCAGGAGATCGATGTACACCGACTCGGAGCGAAGGAGGAAGCTGTTGAATCCGGCTTCCTCCAGCGCACCGACCCGCTCCTGTTTGGTGAGCATCCGAAGTGGTTCCACCATCTTGATCTTCCACGGTTCGGCCCATGACTGCCGCCCGAATTGCTGACCCATGGTGCGTGAGGACATGAGGGTTACCCCGGAGGCCAGTGTTCACACTCCTCGGCGTCGGTGCAGGTCCGACAGGAGCGGCGTAGGACATCGTACCCGGTGAGGCGCACTTTACTGCTGAGGTAGTCGGAACGCGAAGGCTCGTCACCAAAGAGAGCGGTGCTCAAGTACTTGCGGTTGTCATCAGGGAAGACCGTCGTGACCACCGCCTCCGACCCCATCTCCCGGGCAACGATCAATGCGCCGAGGAAATTGGCGCCCGAAGAGATGCCCACACCCAGCCCCAGGGTGCGGGACAGACCGCGCGCCATTAGGATGGCATCACCATCCGCCACGGCTATCACGGCATCGAGTTCACTCAGATCGACGATTGCCGGAATGAACTCGTCGGAGATCCCCTGGATCCGGTGGTGCCCAACCTGATGTCCGGTCGAGAGCGTCGGCGATTCGGCGGGCTCGAGCGGATGGATCCGAATCCCCGCACGCATCGAACGCAGGAACCGTCCCACACCCATTACGGTTCCACCGGTTCCGACCCCGGCCACGAACGCGTCTGGGGTCAGTTCCCTGGCCTGAAGTTGATACCAGAGTTCAGGTCCCGTGGTGAGTTGATGGGCCTCTGTATTGGCTACGTTGGAGAACTGACGCGGAAGGAATACGTTCGGCTGCGACCCCGACTGTTGCTCTGCCAGGTTGATCGCGCCGATGAACCCGCCCTCCTCGTGACTCACCGGTACGACCGCGGCACCATACCCCTGAATCAGAGCGATGCGTTCTCGACTCATCCAGTCGGGCATGAAGATCGTGACCTCATGACCAAGGGCTCTCCCGATGGCCGCGAAGGACAGGCCCGTGTTACCGCTGGTGGCTTCAACGATCCGATGCCCCACCCCGAGAGACCCTGTCTCGTGGGCCCGTCGCAGGATATGGAGAGCCATGCGGTCCTTGATGCTCCCCGTGAGATTGAGCTGTTCGGGTTTGGCGTAGACCGTGTAGGGGGTCTCCTCGAAGGTGCACTGAATGGCCAAGAGTGGTGTGTTACCAACGGACCGTGAAAGACCACGGAAGACCATATCGCGGGTGAGGTCGTGAGCTGGCGCCATGACGTTCGGCAGATGCATGTGTGAAACCTGCCGCAGATCCTTAAAACGACGGTGAACAGACCGTGAAGCGGGGTGGTACATTCCTCCACCACCGACAGGAAGCCCAATGTCCTCACGCCCTAGAAACCCCATAACTGCCGTGGTAGGTGCCTGGGATCGCCTCCACCAACTTCCCGGAGGAACCTGGCTCTTCTCCCGTCTGCTGGGGCTCACGGTCCCCTACACAGGAACCATTGGTGCACACGTTCGCGAACTGCGCCCAGGATTCGCCCGGGTCACGCTGCGCGACCGGCGCCGTGTCCGAAATCACCTCAAATCGGTGCATGCACTGGCGCTCGCCAATCTCGGGGAGGTGACCAGTGGCCTGGGGATGCTCTCCGCACTCTCGGCCAATGTGCGTGGAATCCCCGTCAGCCTCTCCATCGAGTTCGTGAAGAAGGGTCGCGGCACTCTCACCGCGATCAGTATGTCCTCCCCACCAACACTCGTGACGGAACCCACTGAACTCGATGTGGAGACCCTCATCACCGATGCAACCCAGGAGCTGGTGGCCCGCACTACGGTTCGTTGGCTGTTGAGCCCTGTGACGCCGTGAGTTTGCTCGAGACACCCCTCACCCGACACGCCGGGATCGAGGTCCCGCTCATCGGCGGGGCGATGTACCCCTGCAGCAATCCCGAACTCGTGGCAGCCGTTTCGGAGGCTGGCGCCATCGGAATCGTCCAACCCATCTCGCTGACCTACGTCCACGGTCACGACTTCCGTGAGGGCCTGCGCTACATCCGGACCCTCACAACGAAACCCATCGGGATGAACGCGCTGATCGAGGCCTCGAGCCGAACCTACCACGAACGAATGGTTCGCTGGGTGCATGTCGCACTTGAGGAGGGCGTACGATTCTTCGTAACGTCTTTGGGAAAGCCACGTTGGGTCGTGGATACGGTGTCCTCGGTTGGTGGAGTCGTCTACCACGACGTCACGGAACGGAAGTGGGCCGAGAAGGGGCTCGAAGGCGGAGTCCAGGGTCTCATCGCCGTGAACCGCCGTGCCGGGGGACATGCCGGGCCCAAGTCCGCCGAACAGTTGATGGACGAGTTGGCCGATCTCGGCGTACCTCTGATCTGCGCCGGTGGGATCGGCACCCCGGCCCAGTTCCGAGATGCCCTCGAAATGGGATATGCAGGAGTACAGATGGGGACCAGATTCATCGCCAGCACAGAGTGTCGGACGAGCACGCCCTACAAAGTGGCCATCGTTCAGGCCAGGGAAGACGACATCGTCCTCAGCGAACGGATTACTGGGGTGCCGGTTGCCGTGATCAACACACCATTCGTCCGTCGGATGGGACTGAAAGCCGGTCCCCTCGCCCGCTGGATGCTGCGTGGGAGGAGGCGCAAGCACTGGATGCGCACGCTCTACGCCCTCAAGTCCCTGTGGCAACTCAAGCGGTCGTCCCTCGATGAGACGGGGGAGCAGGACTACTGGCAAGCAGGTAAGAGCGTGGAGGGCATCACATCGATCGAGCCCGCAGGCGAAATCGTACGACAATTCACCAACGCCCTGGCGGAGGTGGACCCACGCCCAGTCTGACTCGCTTCGCGCTCAAGTGCGCCCTCCTCTACCTCATGGCCGCGCTGGCGATCGGGGTCGTGATGGCGGTGTCGTCACCTGGGGCACGAGCCGGACTCCCGGCAACCTACGTGCACCTGCTGGTGGTCGGATGGCTAACGCAACTGATCTTCGGCGTCGCTCATTGGCTCTTCCCCAGAGCCTCCGCCGGTGCCCCGCACGGTAACGAAGCACTCGGATGGGCCGGTATCCTCCTCCTCAATGTCGGTCTTCTGGTCCGGGCGGTAGCCGAACCCTCGGCGCTCAGCGGGGCACGGCACGGTCTCCTTGTGACATCGGGGGCGCTCCAGTTAGTCGCAGTTCTCTTGCTCGTGGTTCACATCTGGCCGCGCGTGAAGGAGCGCTAAAAGCCGTGCCGAGCTTGGCCGTGCTTTTTGTCAGAACCGCCATGCTGTCGCTCCTCGGTGGCACATTGCTCGGGGCGTTCCTGCTGGCAGGCGAGCCCGCGATCGTTC
>Ga0214471_10002855_pt1 | contig 13458 bp, 9 predicted proteins | sample RVTome_5_FD_207665 | JGI IMG/M metagenome (GOLD analysis project Ga0214471, IMG submission 207665) | Soil microbial communities from uranium-contaminated site in the Upper Colorado River Basin, Wyoming, United States - RVT142D155 | ecosystem: Environmental > Terrestrial > Soil > Contaminated >...
CCTCGACGAGGCGGGCTACCGCGCCTGGGCCGCCGCCGGCCGAGAGCTCGCCGAGTCCGCCGCCGCCATCGCTGCCGCCTATTTCCGCGCCAGCCCCCAGGTTGTCCCCGCCCTTGCCGGCCCGCAAGTCGGCGACTGGGCGGCCCTGGGTCAGCGCCTCTACAAGGCCACCTGGAAATCGATCTCGCTCTCGACGGAGTTCTTCGATAACAGCCCCGCACTGCTACGAGGCCTCTCCCTGAGCGAGCTGGGCCGCCTCGCGCGCGTCCTCGAAGGCATCTCCGACCGCTCAGCTGACCTCGCCGCCGCCTGTCTCGACGCGGCCCCCCAGGCCGTCGAATCGCTGCAGCACGAAGAGATCGTCGCCTTTATCGACTTCGCTGCCTCCATCTCCGACTCCGCCTGGCCTGAAGCCAGCCTCTATTTCCAGCGCGGCCCCGAGCTTCTACGCGGCGTTGAGCCCACACAGCGCGCCTCATACCTCGAACTCTCGACACGCGTCGCGCGCCGCATCGGCCGTCAGTCCTACGCGCTGTTCGCCGAAGGCACCACCGCCATGCGCGAGGTCGATGCCGACCGCCACAAGCGCTTCATCGAGCTCGGCGAGCGTCTCGTTGCCGCCTCGCCCGTCGCCGCCATGTCGTTCCTCAAATCGGCCCCCGCGCTGGCAGAACGCCTGCGCCCGGACGAACTGGAGGCCTGGCACGAAGCCGGCTTCGAGATACTGCAAGGCAGCGTCGAGGGCGGCGAGGCCTACTTCCGCCTTGAATCTGGTCGCGCCGAGCAGATGATCCAGTCGTTGTCCGCCCGCGTCGATTTGCCGCGCGTCAGCGAGCTCCTGCGCCTCTACGGCAAGGCGCTCACGGGCGCCAACATCAGCGTCCAGCCCCTCTCTGCCCTCGAATCGAAGGGTATCGGCTGGGTCCAGGAGCGCGGGCCCTCCACCGAAGGCACCTCTGTCTACCTCCCGGACCACATCGAGCTCTACGAGGACAAGGCGGACAACTTCGCCGTCTTCAAGGTCTACGCCACGCATCAGACCGCCCACATCGAGTTCGGCAGCTTCGTCTTCAGCTTCCGCCGTGCCGGCAAGGTGCTGCCGCGCCGCCGCCACCAGCGCGAGCGTGAGCGCCGCGCCGAGGGCCTCGTCGAGAAGAAGCGCTGGCTCACCGACATGGAACGCTACTTTGACCTCTTCGGCGAGCGCCAGATGGCGTCCGATCTCTTCGCGCTCGTCGAGGACCTCCGAATCGACCGCCGAGTCCATCTCGAGTACTCCGGCATTCGGCGCAGCAGCAGGCAGGTGCAGGTGCGCGAGCTGCAGCAGCGCCCCGAGGTCCGCACGCTCCCGCTGCGTCAGGGTTTCATCGAGAACCTGATTCGCGCCAGCCTGGACGGCGAGGCGACGATGGAGTGGCCCAAGCCCCTCGAGTCGATTCTGGCGAATGGCGTGCTGACTTTGCGCAAGCTGCACGACGCGAAAGCCACGGTGGAAGACGCCGCTGAGGCGACGCTGATCCTCTATGAGCTCGCGGAACAGGTGCCTAACCTGCCACCAGAGCTGCTGCAAGACCTCGACTGGGAGACGATGACGGAGGAGCAGCTGCAGGACCTCGAGCAGCAGACGGAGCAGGGAGCCGACGAAGCCCTGGACGATCTGCCCGAGGGTGAGGAGATACCCTACGAGAGTCCGGAGCCGATTGAGTTCCGCGGCGACTTCAAACCAGAGCTGGTCCAACTCCTGATGCGGATGCGAAACCAGAACCCGGACGACGATATGGACGACCTGGCAGACCTCACTCCGGAGGAGATCAAGGAGCTTCTCGAGAAGAGCGTTGAGGTTGATGTGGACATGGACGAGTTCGACATGTCACAGCTTGCGGCGCTTATCGAGAACCTTGAGAAGGAGGCCGGTACGCCTTCGTCTGACGATGAGATACCGGACGACGCGCCGGTGCTGGAGAATCCGCAGGCGCCCGAGATACCTCCTGAGGTCAAAACGTACTACTACGACGAGTGGGACTTCCGCGCGATGGACTATAAACCACGCTGGTGCGCCGTAAGAGAGCGCTACCTCGAGGAGGGGGACGAGGACTTCTACGAGAATACGCTGCGCTACCACCGCACGCTGGTCAATGAGACGCAGCGACAGTTCGAGCTGCTCAGGCCGGAGACGTTCCGCAAGCTGAAGCGACTCGAGGACGGGGAGGATGTCGATCTCGACGCCGCTATAGAGTTTATCTCCACGAAGAGGGCCGGGCATGGCGACGTGCCGAAGATCTACTGGCGCCGGAACAAGGTGGAGCGCGACGTGGCCGTGGCGTTTTTGCTGGACATGTCGGCGTCTACGGATGAGGAGATTGATAAGAGACGGCCCCGGAACGCGACGGACACGTCGGACCCGCGGCGCTACTATCAGTGGCTGGCGCAGAATCGGACCGCCAACGCGATCGAGCCTCCGAAGCGGATTATCGACCTCGAGAAGGAGAGCCTGGTACTGCTGACGAAGGCGCTGGAGACGATCCACGACCGGTACGGCATCTTCGGCTTCTCAGGTTATGGTCGCGAGAACGTCGAGTACTTCATCATCAAGGGGATGGATGAGCCCTTCGACGAGGTGATCAAGCGTCGCATCGACCGCGTGACGCCGATCCGTTCGACACGGATGGGGCCCGCGATCCGCCACACAACGTTCAAGCTTGAGGAGTCTGACGCGAGGGCGAAGATCCTGTTCCTGGTCTCCGACGGCCGGCCGCAGGACCACGGTTACGGCCGCGACCGCACCGAGAAGGAGTACGCGATCCACGATACGCACAAGGCGCTTGTGGAAGCCAAGCACAAGGGCATTGTGCCGTTTGCGCTGACGGTGGACAAAGAGGGGCACGATTACCTGGGCCAGATGTGCGGCGACATTGCCTACGAGGTGCTGGGTGACATCGAGCTGCTGCCATCGAGGCTGCCGACGCTGTATCGGCGGCTGACGGAGTAAGCGCGGGGGAACCTCACCCCCTGCCCCCTCTCCTCGCGAGGAGAGGGGGTTTTTGGTTTGCCGGGTGCCATGGGCGGCTGGGAGGTGGGCGTGGGTTGGCGGTAGGCTGCGGCTATGAGTGAGCCAGAGGACGGGCAGGGCGGGAGCGGCGGCGAGTCTAAACGAGACGAGAAGGAGAACGAGCTGAGGCCTTTGTGGGACCGGGAGCGGCCCGGGCTGGGCCCGACGGGGGGCCGCGACGGGACCGAAGGGGAGCCGGAGGGGGACCGGGAGGAGGCCGAGGCGTTGCCGGAGGAGGACCCGGCTGAGGCCGCGATGCGGCAACTGGCGCGGTTGTGGCCGGATATTTCGGGCGAAAAGCGGCAAGAAGGGGGCGCGGAAGGGGCGGATTACGGGCCGTTGGGGCCTCGGAGGGTGCGGGCAGGCGGTGGGGCGCGCCGGCGGTCACGGCGTTGGGGGGAGGCGGCGCGGCGGGCGGCGATCATCGCGGCGGCGGATGGGAAGAACCAGCCGTTGCCGAGCCTGAGGGCGGTGCGGGAGTCTTTCCCGCTATCGCAGCGGGAGCTGGCGCAGCGTACGGGGTTGTCGCGGGCGACGGTGGCGGCGATCGAAGCGGGCGGGCGGCGGCCGCAGCCGTCGACGATGCGGGCCCTGGCGCGGGTGCTGGGGGTGGGGGCGGGGGAGATTGCGTGGCCGTGAGCGCCGCAGCGCGGCGGGCATACGTGGCATAGGGGCATACGTGGCATACGTGGCATACGTGGCATACGGGCATGGGGGCATACGGGCATAGGACATAGGGCATAGGACATAGGGCAGGGGCTGGCCACAGATTTCGCGGATTGGCGCAGATTGGCGGGCGGGGGGCTGCCGTACCGTGGGATGAATCCCACGGCATGGGCAAGGTGGTGGGCGGCGGCCGCAGCCTTCGAGGCGCGGATCGTGGCGGCCATCTTGAAGGTGGAGGTTACGGCGATCGCGTGGGGTAGGGAGGAGTAGGGGGAGGGCGCTGCGGGTTGAGGCACGAAAGCGGCATATTGACTTCGATGCTATAATTGGATCAAGGGATCTAGCCCTTGACTGATAACTGGCTCACAAACTGCTGGAGTCCCGAAGCCGAAGTCGTCCTGCAAAATGGTGATTGTCTCGATCTCTTGCGAGGCATGCCGGATGAATCGGTGAACCTTGTGGTGACCTCGCCGCCTTACAACATTGGCAAGCCATATGAGACGAAGACGAGCCTCCTTGCCTACACTCGCGGTCAAGGTGCTGTTATCAAGGAGTGCGTACGCCTTCTGCGACCTGGCGGGAGCATTTGCTGGCAAGTAGGCAATCTCACCAGATCTGGCACGATTCTGCCACTGGATATTCTCCTATATCCAGTCTTCCGGCGTCACCAGGAGCTGCGCCTCAGAAATCGTATCGTTTGGCACTATGAGCATGGGTTGCATGCGAGAGTGCGCTTTTCAGGGCGATATGAAACGATCCTTTGGTTCACAAAGGGAGACGACTACGTCTTTAATCTGGATACCGTCCGTGTTCCACAGAAATACCCGGGGAAAAGGCACTCGAAGGGACCGAAGAAGGGGAAGTACTCTGGGAACCCTTTGGGTAAGAACCCTGGTGATGTATGGATCATTCCTAACGTGAAGCACAATCACATAGAGAAGACCGTGCACCCATGTCAGTTCCCAGTGGAGTTGGCTGAAAGGCTAATCTTGGCCATGACAAACGAGGGGGACAGAGTCCTCGACCCCTACATGGGCGTTGCTTCCACCCAGGTTGCCGCTCTACTTAGTGGCCGGAGGGCTGTAGGTGCTGAAATCGATCCAACTTACTTTGAGATCGCTCTCCAGCGTGTCCATGATGCTCATAATGGAATCGCTCAGGTAAGACCACGATGCAGACCGGTCTATATCCCTGATTCAAGATCAAAGCTCTTGTACAGGGATGAACTGGACTGACGGTTTTCGTCAAGAAGCGAATAGCCAGAAGCCTGCCCGTTGAAGTTGGCTGAACGCGAGAATCGGTCGAAGTCCTGACATAGTGCTACGGGAGGTTTGAGGTTGTGGATTCTGGGCCTTCCAATCATCAGTCGATTCTAAGGCAACCTCAACTTCTGGCCAGAGATCGAGGAAGTCAGAGAGTTGATTTGCGGAATTCCACAAGCCTAAGTCATCGACTTTCTTCGTCCACCAGAAATCTGCATCAATAAGGTTCACGCCGGCACTCCTCAATGTCTGGGAAGTAAGTGCCGAAGCTAGGCGGAGTAAGAGGACAGCTCTGGATACTATCGCCGTGACATTATCGGAATTTCGTGTGTCGTCGGCCGCATACACCAAGAGAGGATGCGGCTGCCCAGAATCGGTAAGGAATCCGCGCAGCACTGGACTTGCATCAGGTTCCAGGTGTGAAATGAACTCCCCAAACTTTTCGTCCGAATGAGGCAGTCCGGAATCTCGAGAAAAGGCCAACCGAAGAGCTTCTCGAAGAAGATGCGAATCGAGAAGGTCAGCGGTTCCTGGCGTGGACGGCTTAAGTGCCTCCCAACACTCAATAAGCGGCTCCACAATCTCCGCGTCCGGGTGAAACGCCTGAGTGTCTGGCCAGCGAATTCCGTCGGGCCGGTAACTTACCTCGTTTCGAAACCTTTGGTCTTCATCGAACCTCTTCAGGTCGATGCTCCACCCCGTAAGCCAATCATCAGCTACGAGTGCGCGAGTTAGTGGTCCAACGGAGGCTTTGTCAAGCCACATACTTAGCGTGCCACTTTGCACTTTCACTGAATCCAGGAGGACGCGGGCGCCGTTGCCACTCTTTGCCCAATCGCGCAAGAACTGCCAACAAACTGAATGGGTCCCTCCGTTGTGGTAGACGGCACTGCGACGATTTTCGAGACCGACGTGTCTTTTGTCGAAGACGCCGATTCCCTGAGTGGCGAGCAACGACATCGCTGCCCTTAGCTCAGCGTAGTATGCGAGATGAACCGCAATTCTCCTCTCGCCGGACAAAAGCGCGTCAAATGCTCTGGCCACGTAGTTCCAGCCATCAAAGGCGTGCAGAAATGTCGAACATGCGACATATTGCGCGAGGCTCCCTACGATTGGAGTGTGCCCAGGAAGGCCCTTCGCGGGAGCAGGCCTGTTCTTGTTTAAAACGGCCGATATGTTCCCACGATAGTGATGCCCTGGTCCTAACCAAGCATGCTTGATCGAAGCACGTTCGCTAACTTCCCGAAGAGCATCCACGACAACCTGACTGGATGCTCTGGAAACCAGGTCGCCAGCACCCACCCGAGTGTAGGAAACTGTCAAGGCTCAGAGGGTCCTAAGAACTTCATTCGCGGCGTTTCGAAGGAGCTCGTCTGAGCCGAGAGCAATGCGTCGCGTAATATCCAAACGGAGCTGCTTGTAGCCGGTACCGGTCCGATAGACGAGCTGCTGGTTCCTCTCCTCAGATGTAAGGTCCTCGGTTCGAGCACTCCGCCAATCGAACTTTGCAAGCTCCGCGCCAAGTCGTCTCGTGAAATCTATGATCCGGTCTTGGTTATTCAGAGATGCCAACGCCTGAGTGACGTCTTCTTCATTTATGTAGTCCCCTATCCAACTATCGGTCCATGACGACAGTTCCAGCTCTCGGTGTAGGACGAAAGAGAAGTCATTCATTACGTGGAGTACGCCACGAACACCCTGGTCAGTATTGAGGAGGGTGAGGTTTCCCGAGAATGCAGCGTGTCCTCCGGAAGGGACTGCATCGCGGAGTGTGTACTTCAGTAGAGATTGGACCCAGGCTGCCGCAGAAACCTTTACATTGGCTTCTAAGTCCGACCAAAGCCGAATAAGGTACGCGGCTTGCTGCGGGCGGTTCCACGCAAGGATGGTGGCGGAGTCGCGGGGGACGAAAGCTGCACCGAAAAGGCCACCAGGTCCAGTACCAGAGCCCTCCCAAGGTTTCACAAAGGTGACGGTAAGAGACCTAACCCATGCGGCTTGGCTAACATTGGTTCGACCCTTCCCGAGCATGCTTATTCGGTTATGCCACGGACTGCTGGGATGGCTCCACAGAGCTTCGGTAAGCTCCTGAGCTCTGGTTTCCCTGTAGGTTGCTGGCCCCTCGATTCCTTCCAACCAATCTTGTGTACGGAGCAAGGGATAAAGATCAAATGCGAAGGATTGGCTGATTCTTTTAGGCCTGATGTTAATCGTCCAAAATAGATAAGCCTGCCAGCTAATGTCTAGGTCGTTGAATAACACGACAGGCAGATCGTAGTTGGCGGCAACTGACTCCCCCTCTTCGAAAGCCAATAGACGGTGCTGCCCGTCAATGATCTCGATAGGATGAAGCTCTCCATGCAGCGCCCAGTTGGACTGATCCGATCCATCGGGCGTCATCAGTCTAATTTGCCCATCCTGGGTCTCGATGGTCACGAGATCTCGAGGATCGATTTTCCGCCCGCTACGTTCGGAATTCGGCCCGATTACATTGGCCACGATGGCTGTTGGGAGCCAACCGGGCTTCTTGAGGTTTGGATACCTGTCTTGGTCCCTTTTGGGCAGAGATGCCCATGGATAGCCAGCATCGACGAATCTACGAATTTCCTTGGAACGCAGCCCTTCGTGGGTTCGCTGAATTCCGATGTCGAGGATCCTTTTGCCTGAACCATGTCGACGGCTGACGTAAGCCAGCCTTCGCAGCACGGCCGCGGGGATGGAGGCAACATAGAACTCGGACGGTGGCTTAGATTGATGGAGCTCTTCGTCGTAGGAGAACGAATCCCAACTGCTCAGCCATTGACGAACTCGTAAAAGAGGTACTTGGCCCATAAGCGGGAGTTTAGCCTAGGAGAAGCACGCAGCGCTACATCCCGCGACGAGGGGTGGCAGTGCCCTCTGGCGGTGGAGGAAGTCAGAGGCCCTCAATCGAGGGGCCTCTGAGTTTGCGATGACCAGGTGCCGCTGGTTGCGCGGCAGCCTCACGCCCTACGCAGTAGCGGGGAGAGAACGGGGCGCCCTACGGATATTGAGGAGGCGTAGGGCGCTCCTGACCCCGCGACCTGATGAGTGCAGATCGAGGGGCTGAGACGCAGTGTAGAGGAAGAGGCGCCGGGGGTGATGACGTTGCGCTTTGATCCTCCGCCTGGCGGCATCAGGACGACAGGGGCCTCTCCCCCGCTGCCCCTTCCACTTCGCGAAGGGCGGGCCCTTCCGCTCCGCGAAGGGCAGGCGCGCGCCCCTCTCCGCGAGCAGAGAGGGGCTGAGGACGGTGGCAGCCCGTTCCAAGAGACGGCAGCAGGGGTAGCGGGGGCGCAGCCCATGCGTGGGGTGTTTGAGGGGTGTCCCCTCAATGACATCTCGTTCTTGGAGCGGAGCGCACAAGGCGGAGCCGCAGGACGCGGAGCGATCGGGCGGGGCGTGCGGAGGCGGCGGTGCTTCGGGGCGTCGCGGTGGCGGGGGTTGGGGGTTGGCCCTGCGCTCCGAGCCATCCGACAAGGCGACATTGCAGCATGTCGTCTGCGTAGTTTGGGGGGCGCCTGACTCAGCTCTCGAAATGGCCGAAGTCCCCTACGAATACCGTCCGAAAGTGTCGAAGTACAAAGCGATGACTTACTTCACGCTCTTGAGCCAGCGTCGCGTTTCGGGCACGTTCGTGTTCCTGGCCTTTTGCGCAGGGTTCCTGGGGCTATATGCCGCCGGACTGATCATCCAACCCAGCGAGACGTACCTGCGGCTACAGAGCAACATCCTGTACAACATCGCGGGGCTGATCGCCATCGCGCTGGTCGTACGGCGTATACGGTCCGCGAAGCAGGAGCGCTGGGGCTGGCTCTTCCTTGCCCTCATGTTGATAAGCTGGCAGGCGGGCGACTGGATATACAGCTTCTACGATCTGGGACTCAATCGGGAGCCGCCTTATCCGGGTGCCGCGGACGTTTTTTACACGATCGGCTATGCCGCCCTGCTGGCAGCGCTCCTGCGCCTGGCCTATCCGCCGCGTCTGGCAGCGAGCTTACGCTGGGTCCTCGACGTAATCCTGATTATCACCGTGGCTGCAAGCTTCGAATGGATTCTGATCATTCGACCCATCCTGGATGAAGGCGGCCTGGGAAGCCTGGACTCGTTGGTCGCGCTGAGCTATCCAGTGTGGGACCTGGCGCTCGTGACGATTGTCGTGGGAGGCATCTTTGCCTGGCATGGCCGTCTCACCGCACGGTCCGGCCTCCTGCTCCTGGCGGTGATTATGCTTGCGATCACGGACACGCTCTATTCGGTCGGTGTCATCGAGACGAGCTATGACAACGTTGGCAATCCCCTGGAGATCGGCTGGGTCCTCGCATATCTCCTCCTCGGCGTGTCGGCGATTTTGCCTGACAAAGTGGAGGATGTGAAGTTCGAAAGACGTCTGCCCTTCGTCTGGCTCAACCTTCCCTACGTACTCGCACTGCCGCTGCCCGTAATCCAGGGCGTGCGCGCGGTTACTGGGGATGAGGTAGACGCTTTGTCGCTCGGCGCTTCTGTGGTGCTGATGGTGGCATTCATGAGTCACGTCCACTCCTCATACATGGCTACGCGTGCCCTGGATTACGAGCGTCGCAGGGCGCGGCTGGACAGCCTGACGGGTACGTTGAATTACGGTGGGGTGATGGAGGAGGCCGAGGCTCTCATGGCAGCGAATTCAGGCACGGGACCTTTTGTCTGTATGGTCGACGTCGACGGCCTCAAGCGTTTGAACGATGAATTCGGCCACCGTATCGGTGATCAAGCTCTCAAGGTGATCGCGAGCCGTTTGCGGCGTTCCGGAGGCATTGTCGGCCGTTACGGCGGCGATGAGTTTCTCGTCCTTTTCGAGCCCCACGATTGCCTTGATGGAAGGGGTCCGGAGTTGCTGCTCGAGCAAGCCCTGGCAGATGCCTTCGTTCAGATCGGCCCCGACAATCAACTGCCGATTAGCGCCAGCTTTGGCATGGCGCTTCACCCGGAGGAAGGCGCCGACCTTGCCAGCCTCATCGAAAGAGCCGACGTGGCGATGTACGCCCAAAAGCGGTTGAAGCGACAAGGTCTGAAGCCGGCGCCGGCATGGGCCGACATGGCAAAACCAGCATAAGACCCCCACACTTTCCGGCACGTTCACGGCCGCGCTTGGCTGACTCCTGGGGCAGCAGTACGCTCAGTGGGGCTGCGCTTGGCGGTAACGGGAAGCCAGGGGGGCGGCAGGCAACAGGGGGTAAGTAACAGGTAACAGGCTGGCCACAGATTTCGTGGATTGGCGCAGATTGGCGGGCGGGGGCCTCCTATACCACGGGATGAATCCCACGGCATGGGCAAGGTGGTGGGCGGCGACATTGCCCTACGAGGTGCTGGGCGACATCGAGCTGCTGCCATCGAGGCTGCCGACGCTGTATCGGCGGCTCACTAAGTAAGCGCGGCGGTTCGAGCTATAAGCTGCAAGCTAGCCGCTGCCGCCCAATTGGTTTCGAAGCTGACAGCTCACTCCCACGATTGGCTACGGCTGCCCAGGCTATGCGCGGGTACTAGCTCCAGTAGTGGCAGCCTGGCGATCGTGATGAGTTTTGACTTGTGTAATCCAATGCCGATATAGGTAGTGGTAAACCAGCCAGGAAGCAATGCTTAAATAGCCGAAGTAAATAGTCACCAGCGGAGCCACGCTGTCCTTCGCGCCGAAAGCGCCTGTCGCGAGCCACATCGTGAGGATGGATAGCAGAATCCAGGCTTCGACCTTTCTGTTTCTAGTACCTACAAAGTAAGTAAGCGTTCCCATCATGCTTACTGACCCTGCGGCGACAATGGTATCGACTCCGGCCGGCAGCCCAATTATCGGAGTTAGAGAGGGTATTTCCACCGTCGGGAGGATGTATTTAACTGGCAAAATGGGGAAGCCAGCCAAAAGCGCTACAGCGGCCAATGTCAGCACGTAATGTCGACGAAAGATCGAATTGCCAAGCAGGATGAGGCTCCTGAAGATCCCTCCTTGGAGGAACACCGTAACCGGTCCTAACGACAGCAAGAACAGCCATTCTGCGGCTTCCGGCCTTACCCAAGTGGCCAGAGCCGCAAAGAGCGTGCCAAGCGGCAACAAAGCCCATTTTCCGAATCGCCTTACTATTGCGATTTCAAATGACGTGCGCCAAACAAGGTCCTCGGGCATCCCTCGGACCAGTCGGAAAAGCTGCAAGCTGGCCGCCTCAGGGGCACCATGACCTTCCAACAGTAGTGCTGCTCGGTGTTCGTAGACATCCGATCGAATCTCGGCGAGCCGACGCCTCTGGACCCTCGCTGGAAGTCCAAGAACCAAGGCTCGAGTCCATGCGACTGTCAGCGTCTGCACACTGGTCGGCAGCGCTGCACGTGTGCCTATCAGTAGGACACCGATAGCCAGAGCCATAAGCACCGTTTGCATCAAACGCCGAGTCCATTCAAGTCCAAGGTAACGGTGATCCCAGCCCTCACGCTTTGGCCAACTTCGACACCCAACCCCGTCAAGCGATACAGCCGCCTTGGTGGACGGCCCTCCCGCTGGGGCGCTTCTCCATCCTCCCAGCGCGACTCTAGTACGCCGTACTTGGTGAGGCGAGAAAGGAGCTTATATATCGAGCCGTGTGAAGGCAGCAGTAGCCTGTTTTCGGCGTCCTGCATTTCGCGCGCCACCAAGTACCCGTAGAATTCATGGCTCCCCGCTCGCCTAAGGCGGTCAGCTGCTCGCAAGAGCGACTCTTCGAGAGGCAATAGGGAAGGCTTTCGGCCTCGCATGGCCGAATCTTGGAGCATATCTTCCAAGTTGTCAAACCGGGCCTTGCGACACCTACTACCCTTCATTTAGACTTCTGCGAAGCTTAGCTATGCCAAATATACTGACCCGACTAGTCTTGTTCCTAAGTTCTTACTCGCCACTCTTCGTCCTGCTTGTAATTCGAAATAACAATGCGTCCCACTATGTGGCAGTTGGCCTGCTAGTGCTCGCTGGAGGTTCATTCCTGGTGCTAGCAGCGTTCCTTTGGAGGGTTCAGCACTTCGAGTCGCACGAAGTCGCGGTGAGCACCGTTGAGCCTAGGGGAACTGAGACGATGGGTTACATCATGACGTACCTGATTCCCTTCCTTGACATCGACCTGGCGAAGACACCCGACATCATCTCTCTCGGACTCTTGTTGGCTGTATTAGGCTTGCTCTACACGAATTCCAACCTCATTCATGTAAACCCTATGCTCGCCTTTTTTGGCTACAAAATATTTGACACGACAGTGGATCAAGGCAAACCGTCTGCTCTCGTAACAAGGAAGGCCTATGTTCGCTCCGGCACCAAGCTGAACGTAATCTCGATGGGTGACTACGTGCTAATTGAAAAGAAGTCGTGAGGTGAGTAAAGATGCCCGCCCAAGAGGCAATAACATCCGTTGCAGACCTTCTGGAGAGCCAGGACTACTCTTTAACCGTTGTATTGGCTGGCGCCAATGACATAAGGCGCCTCCAATTGAGCACCGCCGTCGCAGGATCGATAAAGGAAGCACTCGCTGGGAATGCCGAAAGCCTGAAGGAGTCTCTTCCGGTACCTTACAGTCCAGGATACAAGCCCGACACTCACCAGTTGGCAAGTCTCGAAATTCCAACTAACCAGAGTGTCAGTTCGACTCTCATCAGTCTTCAGTCCATTGATAGTCTTCCGCTTTATCAGGGAGACGATGACTTCATTTCCAGCCTATCCTTCTATGCACTCGACATAAGCAATGGGACTGATCGTCTCATCCTTTTTAAGCGTACAAACGCAAAGCTCGAACTCTCTCGAAGATTCCCCCACGCTGCAATCTTCAGTGGTGGCCAATTCGACAAGGTGACGCAAAAAACACTCCTCTTGGATGCGGACTTTGATTGCATCGCCAAAGATGAGGACTTACTAATTAGACGAGTGCCTGCTTTCGAATCAATTTTTGGCTATTTCGATGAACTAAAGGCGAATGCGAATGCCACGCTAGACTTAGTCTTGGGACACATAAAGATCAAGAACTACGATGAATTTCGCAAGGCGTGCACGGGGCAGATTCAAATGCTAGCCAAACTAGCAAACATCGCGTCTAAGCCCTACTTGGCGACTCTTACCATGGATTCCGTTAAGAAGACCGCAAGTGACTTTGGTGTTCAGCTAAGCTTCGAGACGAACTCCAGCGGCGAGGAAGAGTTGGTCTTCGATCCAAGCCCTTCGGGACGGTGGCTGGTTCTTAAGATTCTAGACGACGACTACTTGAGGTCTCCGATGACCACACTCAAATATGAGACCAATTCCAAGCTCCAGGTCTAACCGATCCCGCCGGGCGTTTTCACGTGCTTGGATCTATGCTGAGCCCTCGCGGCCCGCGCCATTCGCCCATAAGACCTAATTCTCATTCGCCCTACGCTCCTCTCAGGAGGAGGTGCGTCATGCCACGCGGCGGCAAACGCCCCGGCGCCGGCGCGTGGCATGAC
>Ga0214471_10002857_pt1 | contig 13454 bp, 9 predicted proteins | sample RVTome_5_FD_207665 | JGI IMG/M metagenome (GOLD analysis project Ga0214471, IMG submission 207665) | Soil microbial communities from uranium-contaminated site in the Upper Colorado River Basin, Wyoming, United States - RVT142D155 | ecosystem: Environmental > Terrestrial > Soil > Contaminated >...
TTCCCGGTCTTGTAGGCGTCATCTTCTGCCGCCCCAGCCGTGAGCATGATCTTGCCATTTTGCTCGGCAATGATGGAGGCTGCCGCGGTCAGGCCCGATGAATACGGGCTGATGAGGAAGTCCGCATTGTCTTCGGTGATGAGACGAGTGTAGAGCTCCTGCACGCGTTCCTTGGCGGATTCATCGTCATAGGTTTGCGCTGCAAATTTAACCACTGTCCCATCGCTCAACTTGAGCCCACCGGCTTCATTAACCTGGTCTATCCACAGGTTGAAACCAGCCACCTGGCGCTTCGACGAAACTTCCTGCGCGCCGGTCAGCGATGAAGTAAAGCCAATCGTGACGGTTTCTTCAGTCGCCACAGGTGCTTCTGTTGAGGCAGGAGCTTCTGTTGCGGCAGGTTGTTCCTCTGCCGGCGCCTCGGTTGGCTGGGGCGCGACCGGTGCTTCGGTGGGGGCGGCGCTGGGCGCGCAGGCTGAAAGGATCAGCCCCATGAGCACCAGAACTGTAAAGATACTGAAAAGCGAGCGTTTCATTCTATGCCTCCTGGAAAGAGAAAAGAGATTGGTTTGCGGAATGATATGCATTCCTCTTCTCTACTGATTGTAGGAGGTCTGTAGAAAATTTAGCTAAAAATAGGGCCGGGAGTTATAAAAAAAGTATAAAAAATTCGCTTACCCCTCGAACCGATACCCAATCCCATGCTCTGTATGAAAGTAATCCGGGTTGAAAGGGTCCGCTTCGATCTTTTGACGCAGCTTCCCCATGTATACACGTAAATACTCGGCTTCTTCACCATATTCTGTTCCCCAGACATGCTGCAGGATCGCCCGGTGGTGTAACACCTTTCCTGCATGTTTCATGAGATAAACGAGCAGGTTAAACTCGGTCGGAGTAAGCTCAACAGCTTCGCCCCGGACCATGACTTTATGACGGTCCACATCGACCTCTATCTCACCCCGCACGATTCTTTCCTCGTTTGGAGTTGGTTCAGTCCAATCGGCGCGGCGCAACACTGCTTTGACTCTCCCTAATAATTCACCGACACCGAACGGCTTCGTCAGGTAATCATCTGCGCCCAGATCGAACGCACGAACTTTATCCGATTCCTCTCCCATTGCAGTGAGGATAATAATAGGAACATGCGCCTGCTGCCGGATGCGACGCGTCGTTTCCAGCCCATCCATGTGCGGCATCATGATATCCATGATCACCAGTTGGATATTTTCAGTGTTGAAGATCGCCAGCGCTTCCAGCCCGTTGGATGCAGTCAATACTTTATAGCCGCGCACTTCGAGATTTCGGCGGACAAAATCGCGCAGAGGCTTTTCATCGTCCACAACCAGGACATTGATATTCATCGGCCGGTTTTCTTCCTTGATTTTTGATGATCCTCTGAAGAAGGAACCATCTTTGCCGGAATTGTAAAAGCGATGCAGGCTCCAGCCTCCTGTGCTTCAGCCCAGATCCTGCCTCCGTGCGCGCGCACCAGGCCCTGGCAAATCGCGAGACCCAACCCCGCGCCGCTCGTCAGGCGCGCCAGGCTGTCGTCCACGCGATAAAAACTTTCAAATATGCGCTGGCCATCTTTCGCAGGAATCCCCGGACCATCATCAATGACACGGAACAGAAAGTCTTTGCCATTCTTCCCGACTTCCACACGGATCTTGGCCTGCTCACCGCCGTACTTGACCGCGTTCTCGATCAGGTTTCGCAAAATAGATTCCAATCGGGGCGGATCGGCATAAAGCTCCGGCAGTTTCGCTTCGATCTGGACCTCAAATTTGTTTCCGGGCGTCAGACGGGACTGTTTTGCTGCGCTGTTGATCGTTTCTTTGATATCGCAGCTTTCGCGAGCGAGCCGCAAAGATCCAGCCTCGATGCGGGATAAATCCAAGAGATTGTTGACCAGGTTGGTCAGGCGGTCGGATTCGTCTGAGATGATCGTAAGGAATTCATGTTGCGAAGCGCGGTCCCACTCCACATCCTCTGCCAGCAGCGTGGATGCGTATCCTTTGATCGCGGCCAGCGGAGTTCTCAACTCATGAGAAACCGTAGACACCAGGCTTGACCTCATCCGATCCAGTTCGCGGTCGGCTGTGATGTCGTGGAACAATATCCCGCGCCCGATCGGCGTCCCTTCCTCATCGTTCACATTGAACACTTCAAGACGCAAGTGAATGGTTCTGTCCACCTGTGTTTGGGAGATTTCAACTTTTCGCTCGCCCTGCTTGTTCAAAATTTTGTGAACATCTTTTTGCTTACTTGATTTTTCTGATGTCCTGGCAATAATGCATGCCAGGATTTGATCCACATGCATGCCCGTCAGGCCCTTTACCGATAGATCTGCGAGTTCGCCAACCCGCTTATTTGCATAGATAGCCATTCCCCTTAAGTCGCTTAATATCAACCCGTCATGCAATGACTGAACAAGTGCTTCAATGCGATGGGTCTGTTCCCGTAGACGCATATCACTGCGCTCATAGAGCATTGCATTCTCGATCGCCATCGCGGCATGGTTCGCAAAACTGGTCAGCAGTTGAATCTCATTGGAAGTGAAAACGTGTGGTGTGGGATGGAATACGAGCAATGCAGTCGGCGGCGCATATTGAGTATTAAGTGGCACCGCAAGGACGGCGCGAAAACCCTCCACACGGGCGCGCTGTTTCCTAATGGCGTAGGAAGGATCGGTCTCAGTATCGCTGACTTGAATCGGCTCTTTTGCATGCAGTGCGCGCATGGTTACGGCGTCGGGTTCCGTTGGCAGGATGGATAATTGTTCGATGAACTGCCGCGAAAGCCCGCGGCTGGCACGGATTCGGAAACTCCCATTTTCTTTATCCAGCGCGATGACAGCGTACATTTTGATGCTTAACAACCGTCCCATTTGTTCGAGGATGCGGTTGAGCACGGTTTCAGGGTCAAGCGTTGACACCACCGCGGTGCTTGTCTCCAAAAGTGTTGCCTGTTCTTTCATCCGCTCTGCGATGGCATTTTTCATGTGCATGATGCTGCGGATCAAGCGGCCGATCTGGTCGTTGCGCTGTGATTGTGATTCAAGATGATGCTGGTCTTCAGCACTTAGGGCCTGATTCAGCCCGATTGTTTCGCTGATGGGGCCCAATCGTTCGATGGGACGGATCACCCGCAGGGTCAACGTCACCCAGAAGAATAAGCCGATCAGAATGAAAGTCCCGGCTGCGACCTGCACAATGCGACGCAAAATGATCTGTGTCGCGAACGCGGCAGAAGTGGGACGGCTAACCACCACTTCCCAGTTGATACTTGAAACCGGAGTGTGGGTGTAAAGTCTTTCTTCGCCGTCTGGCGCCAGGAGGATCTGTGAATGGCTTTCCCCTGTAAAGTAAACAAGATAGCTTTTTGGAATAATGTCATCTGCAGGGTGGAGCAGGAGTTGGGGATCAGGATACGCAATCACCTGGTCAGCGGAATCAAGGATGATGACTTGAAGGCCCTCCTCTGCTTGATGCTCTGAGATCACCGCGGTCAGGGTCCTGCTGAGACTTTCAAGTCTGATGTTTGCGCCGACCAGACCGAGGAACTGCCCATCCGCCGACCAGAGTGGCATCACCGCGGTTGTAACTGCCTGGTTTGTCGTTGGTGAAATCCGGCCTTGAGAGACCAATGGCTGGTCGGTTTGCAGGGCGTGCAGGTAATAGTCTCGGAAAGAAAAATCATCTCCAACTGTTGAGCCGGGCCCAGTTGGGTAGTGATACAGCATGATGCCATTCGCATCCAGCCGGTATATCAAATTAATGTCCGGAGAAGTATTCATAATTACGCTGAATACTCTTTCCATGCTGGCAGAGTCTGCCTGAATAACTTGCGGATAGCTAGACAAACCTTCCACCGCGCTCAGGGCCTGGTTGATCGCAAGGTCAACCTCCTGCGAAATGGATTGAGCCAACGATAAGTCGCTGGCCTGCACATCTTCGCGGATGCGTACACCGATCAGCCCATCGAATATGAACAACGTCACCAGGAATGGGATGATAAGCAATAGATACAGCGTGAACAGCTGAAGACCCAGATCGTGGTGGAAGACGAACCAGCGACGCATGCTTACCTTACTTCACAAATGCCTGCATGATCCGTGCTCTCTGCTGAGATGGATCCGGCGCGCTCAGCAGGGAGAGCAGATAGAAGCCTGCCACAACCAGAAGCAGGGCTTTGATTCCGATGATAAACGTGATTGACTGCAACAGTGCACCGACCAGCGCACCGATCAAGTTTGCACCCAGGGCGTTGTTCTTTTCTTTGGCAGCTGCGAAGGAGCGGACAAAAATAATGCCGCTGAAAAGCATCGGCAGGCTGGTTAGAGAGCCAACAATAACTGCTTTCATGAAATATGGCAAAAACCCAAACTTTGCCAGGTCAATAAGATATAGGCCGAGGGCACTGCCAATAAGCAAAAGATAAACCGGGATAATTGGCATATTTGGGAATTTATAGGCAACCCAATTTGCAAGGAGAGCTGTGCCAAGAATACCCGATATGATGACGGCGTTCACTTCCCACGTGTTTCCCAGTACCACAGATGCCTTGCTGATATTTTGTACTTCCAATAACAAAAACGCCGCCCCTAGGAAAGAAAAGTGCCAAAATGTACGGCCCGTAAGAGAAATGTCATTGCGTGCCTGCCATTTTCTGTAACTTCTTACAAATACAATGATTACCAGCCCAATCAGCACATAATATAGCAACGGTATTTTCGAGGATTCGAGATAAAGATAAGGCCAATCATCCGTAGTGATTTTGGTAGTATGAGTTAGCTGAATGGGATTCGTTGTCTGTAAATGTTTAATGTAGGCTGAAAGGCCATTATTTTGATTGAGTTGTTTTTGAACATTTTCTAAATCGCCGGTCACAAACATGACTCCGCCGGCTCCGTAGGCAGTTAAGGGTATTCGAAATACTAGCGGTGGCTGATTGAAGACCTCTTCCAGAACCATATGTATCCGATCGACGATGAAGGGTTTTTCGGCTTCAAAGGTAAGTACCATGATCCCGCCGTCTTCTAGCCTCGATTTTGCCTGGATAATGCTTTCCTTTGTGTAGACATAGTGATCCAACCTGGCATTGGTCAACGCTGTTGTTGTGTGCGAGTCTAACAGCCCGAAAGAAATGACATCGTATTTCTCGTCGGTCGTAGCGAAAAATGAACGTGCGTCATCATTGACCACTTTCCCCTTGGGTGATGAATAAGGATTTTCCGGGTGAAGTTCTCTACCAATCGCGATAATGGCTGGGTCAATTTCAACAGCGGTGACTGACTCAACGTTTTGACGCAAAGCGCCAGCCGCATCGTTTCCCGAACCAGCTCCAACAATTAAGAATGACTTTGGGTTTGGGTGCAGCAATAGCGGTATATCATATTGGCTTAACCCTCTTAATTCCGGTGGAAATTTCTCTGGATGCGCTGACACGCGCGCATCACTTAAATCTATAATTACTTGATAACCGATATTGTTCACGTCAATATAATAATCTCCGAGCCAATTGGCCCGACTCTCTCGCACTACCAATTTTTGATAGGGAGACCAAATCGTTCTCAGCGCGCCAGGAACTTGGCCTGCAAACCCGGCAAGAATGACGGTCAATCCAAGCAAAGCAAAGTTTATCTTCTTGTCACGGTTTGACCAGAGGATAAAAACTGCTAATAATACTGCCATGACGAGGAACCAAACAAAGGGAGGTTGATAAAAGAAGCTGAGCAGAACGAATGACCATGTCCCAAGAATGCTGCCAAATATGTTGACAGAATATGCCCATATCGGGTTTGGGTTGGCATTCATCAAACGTCCTAGAATCCGACCGATGGGTACAAAGATATCAACAATTAGAATAAGCACGATGTAGGTCAGGGCCAAGCCGGCGAATAGAAGGACGATTGTTCTATTGGTCTCGGCTATTTCGTGGCTGGTCCAAATGGCTAAATCACCAAATGCACTTAATATTTCACTAATACTTCCCAAGACTAAGCGAGTCACTGGTATCGCCATGAGCCATAGAAAAATAGTCAACGGAAAAAGGCTCTGTTTGATCTCGATCGGCTTATAGGAAGTAAACATACCCAATCCAAGCCCAAGAAAACAAACTACCAGAATGGTATTTTGAAGGTACGCAAAAATTCGAATCTCGGTCCCAATCCAGCGAATGAAGAGCGTTTCCAAGAATAAACCCAAAATGCTGATCAAAAATATTCCCCATGTTTGGTTGGATATTGTAAGATCTTTGTCTCGCATGGGTTGTGTTGTTGTATTCTTCATAAATCTCTTACTGCTATTTAGCAAACCCTTTGATCAGGCGCGCTTTTTGTTCTATTAAGCTTGGCGCGGTCAACAGGGAGAGTAGATAGAAACCTGCCACAACCAAGAGCAGGGCCTTGATTCCAATAATAAACGTAATTGACTGCAACAGAGCACCGACCAGCGCTCCCATCAGATTTGCACCCAAGGCATTGTTCTTTTCTTTTACAACCGCAAAGGAGCGGATAAAGATGATGCCGCTGAAAAGCATCGGCAGACTGGTCAGAGTCCCTATGATGATAGCTTTTGTAAAATAGGGCAAAAATCCAAACCTGGCCAGGTCGACGAGATATAAACCGAGACAGGTCGCAATCAGCATCACATAGACAGGCGTGATGGAAAGTTTTGGAAATTGATAAGCGATCCAGTTTGCCAGGAGTGCCATCCCAAGGATGCTGGATATGATGACCGCATTGACCTGCCAGGTATTCCCCAGAACGACGGAGGCCTTGCTGATGTTTTGTACCTCCAGCAGCAAAAATGCAGCTCCCAGAAAGAAAAAATGCCGGGAGGTGCGAGTGAGGAGAGCCGGATTGTTCCCGGCCTGCCATTTCCGATAGCTTCTGATGAAAATGACGATCATCAGCCCGATCAGCAGATAATAAAGCACCGGTATTTTTGGTGACTCAAGATAGAGATAAGGCCAGTCATCAGTAGCGATTTTGGTATTGTGCGTTAATGGAAGCGGATATGCGGCCTGCTGTTGCCTTATATACGCTGCAAGGCGGCTGTTTTGAGCGAGTTGTTTTTGAATGCTTTCCAGGTCTCCGGTGACAAACATGACTCCACCGCGCCCATAAGAGTTGGGTTCTACGATGAATACCAGAGGTGGCTGATTGAAAACTTCATCAAGTACCCCTTGTATTCGATCGACAATAAAGAGTCTTTGAGCATAAAAGCTCAGTACCATCACGCCACCCTCCTCCAGCCTGGACTTTGCCTGATTGATGCTCTCCCGGGTGTAAACATAATGATCCAGGCGCGCATTGGTGAGTGCGGTTGTTGTGTGCGAGTCTAATAACCCAAAGGAAATGAGATCATATTTCTCATCTGTCGTAGCGAAAAACGAGCGCGCATCATCATTGACTACCCGTACGTTTGATGAGGAATAAGGTTTTTCCGGGTGAAGTTTCTCACCAATCGTAATAATGGCGGGATCAATATCAACTGCGGTAATAGTCTGTGTGCTGTGCCGCAGGGCTCCGGCAATATCGTTCCCTGTGCCCGCACCCACGACTAGAACGGATTCCGGGTCCGGATGAAGCAGGAAGGGAATATCGTATTGACTCAACCCCTGCAATTCCGGCGGGAATTGTTGAGGATCTGCCGAAACGTACCCATCCCCTAGATCCATGATTTCCTGATAACTGGCGTTGTTGACTTCAATTTGATATTTGCCAATTTCGTCAGCCTGACTTTCCCGCACAACTAATTTTTGATAGGGAGACCAGATCACATCCAGCGCGCCGGAGACCCGGCTGGCGAACCAGGAAAGAACCACAATCATGGCCAGCAGGACAAAATTCAGCCTCTTGTCCCGATTTGACCAGAGAACAAACACCGCTGATAGGATTGCGGTGATAAAAAACCAGACAAACGGGGGTTGATAAAAAAAGCTGAGCAGGACGAATGACCAGGTTCCCAGAATGCTGCCGAAGATATTGACAGAATAAGCCCAAATTGGGTTCGGGTTAGCATTCATCAAACGCCCGAGGATTCGGCCTAACGGGACAAACGTGTCGACGATCAGAATAAGCACACCATAGGTCAGGATCAAGCCGCCGATTAGCAGGATGATTCTTTTGGTAACATCACTAGCCTCACCGCCAGACCAAATGACCAGGTCGCCCAATGTGCTTAACATTTCACTCGTGCTTCCCAGGGCCAGGCGGGTAACCGGAATGGCCATCAGGAATAGAAAAACAGTCAAGGGAAAAAGAGTCTGCTTGATCTCAATAGATCTGGAGGAAGTAAACGCACCCAACCCAAGCCCGAGGAAACACACCACCAGAATAGTGTTCTGAAGGTATGCAAATATTCGAATCTCAGTCCCGATCCAGCGGATAAAAAGCGTCTCCAGGAACAGGCCCAGAATGCTGATCAAAAAGATTCCCCACGTCTGGCTTGGTATGTTGAGATCGTTATCTTGTAATGGCTTCGATGTATTCATGATGCTCCTGAGATGTTACTCTGCAAACTCCTTGATCACGCGAGCCATGTGTCGCGCATGCTTGAGATATAAGTCTACACGGATGTTTTCATTCGGGGCATGCGCACGTGTGTCAGGGTAGCCCAACCCCGCGGTGGCAACGGGCAGTTTGAGATCATGAACGAACGGGTAACTCGGACCTGAGCCTCCAACCATCGGGACCAACTGCATGGGGGTCTCATAGACCTCTTCCGATGTCTTCGCGACCAGTTGAACGAAAGGCTCATCCGGATCAGTCCGCGCTGGTGGATCGCCGCCGAGATCGGTGATCTGCACATCGTTAAAGCCGTGCGCATCGAGATGGGCGCGCAACTTCCTGAGAATATCCTCGGGATCCTGGTCAGGCACCAGGCGGAAATCAACTTTTGCTGAGGCGCGCGCCGGCAGAACTGTTTTGGAGCCTGGGCCTTGATAGCCGGATGTGAGTCCACAGATCGTGCAGGTCGGACTAAACACTTCTTCCAGCTTGAGGTCAACCCCACCTGTGAGGCCTTTGATGAATTGCTTGACTCCATAGCGAGACTTATATTCCTCGGCGACTTCGGGTAACGCTTCCATCAATTCGCGGTCGCGCGTGGATGGAGACTGGATGCCGTCATAGAAGCCCGGGATTCGGATCCGCTCATCTTCCCCTTTCAGCGTGGACAAGGCCCATACAAGTCTCCACGCCGCGTTGGGGAAGATGGAGCCGCCCAGACCTGAATGTACATCTATTGAAGCAGTCTCGACACTCAATTCAACATAGCAAATTCCTCGTAAGCCGAGATACAGCATGGGAACATCTCGATGGTCCACACCGCCGAATTCCCACATGCAGGCATCCGCTTTGAGCAGGTCTTTGTTGTTTTTGATCAATTCAAACAGATTTATGCTGGCTGTTTCCTCCTCGCCTTCAATGATAAATTTGATGTTGCAGGGAAGTTCGCCATCGGTTTCAAGGAGCGAATCGATGGCAAAGAGGCGCGAAACAATGTGACCCTTATCATCGCTCACACCGCGGCCATACAATTTTCCATCCCGCAGACTTGGCTCGAATGGTGGACTTTCCCAGAGTTCGAGCGGTTCGGGAGGCTGGACATCATAGTGGTTGTAGATGAGGAGTGTCTTGTCAGATTGGCCGCTCCGTTCGCCAAAGACAACAGGCGCGCCTGGGGTCTCCATAATTTGAACATCGAAACCTCGTGCTTTGAGCATTTCAAGGACAAGTGCGGCACATTCTTTCAACCCCCAATTTTGCGCGCCGACACTAGGCTGTGCGACAAGTTTGGAAAGCTCCGAAAGGCTTTTATCGAGATTCTTTTCGAGATAAGTATCGATCTTACTGTAGTCAGACATGCTGCTCTCCTTATCGAATGAAATTGTTAAGCAATTGGATGGAGTATTTGCCTGCCAAGGCAAACAATGTCATTTTTATGAGTTGGCCGATCCATATGAATAACAGGAATGTTCGGATGGGCATTTTTGCCATGCCGGCCGCGATCCCCGCCACATCGAAGAAAGGATTGGGAATTGCCGAGAGAACCATGATCGCCCAGCCACCGTATTTCTTTACCCAGGGTTTAATGCGATCATAAACATCGGTTCGCTCGATCACGGCCTGGCCGCTGAAGCCTGCCAGGTAACCAGAGAGTTCACCGATAGCACCGCCTGTTCCTGCTGCGAGGCCAACGCCGAAGGGATTGAAGATGGCGCCCATCGCGTAAATGATAGCGACACCAGGCGCGGGGAGTAAGATGGTTGCGTTTGCAAGCAAAGCGATGATAAAAATGCCTGGATATCCGAACGCCGCGAAATCGTCTACACGATCACGGATGATGTAGATGAAAACAGTGATGCCAATGACCGTTAGCAATGCTAAAATTCTCAAGACGTTCATTTGGAATTTTGATCGCCTCGGCTTATCCTGGTGGGAGGCTGCCTGAGCGGCAGGTCCTTCAATTCCCTGTGAAGTGACGCGTGAAGAGCGCACAGAGGGTTTCTTTGTCGTCCTCTGCACGCTCTTTATTGGAGCTTTACTATTCGCTCTCTTCGATGATGACACGGTTGATCTTCACAGCAGGGGCATTGGGATTATTGGGGTCGCGTGGTGGAATGGACATCAATACATCCAGCCCCTCTACAACCTGACCAAAGACACTGTGCTTGTTATCCAGGTGAGGTGTGGGAATATGTGTAATGAAAAATTGCGAACCGTTAGTGTTTGGTCCTGCGTTGGCCATCGATAAGATGCCTTGCTTATTGTGCCTTAGGCTTGGATGGAATTCATCTTCAAACTTGTAGCCGGGACCACCGGAGCCGCGGCCCGTTGGGTCGCCGCCCTGCGCCATGAAATTGGAGATCACGCGATGGAACATGATACCTTCATAAAATCCTTCGCGTGCCAGAAAGACAAAATTGTTGACAGTCTTCGGAGTTTTATCGGCGAAAAGCTCAATGACCATTGTACCTTTATCAGTCTCCATGTGCGCTTTGTATTTTTTCTTGGGATCGATCTGCATTGGGGGTGGGGTCTTCCATTGTTTTGTCATTATGTCTCCTTAATTTAATTTGACGCAATAAACGCGACTCTACAGAATTATTTGAGTAATGCCTCGATACGTGCAACAACCATATCGAGCGCAGCGGTGTTGAATCCGCCTTCGGGGATGATGACATCAGCATAGCGTTTCGAAGGTTCGACGAATTCCAGGTGCATCGGGCGGACCGTTGACTGATATTGCTTTATCACAGACTCAGTGGTTCGCCCGCGTTCTGCCAGGTCGCGTTCCAGGCGGCGGATGAAGCGCATATCTGAGTCAGTATCTACGAAAATTTTCACGTCGAACATCTCCCGCAATGGGGCTTCTGTGAAGATCAGAATCCCTTCCACCAAAATAACCCCGCGCGGCTGAACGGTAAACGTTCGGTCGGTGCGGCTGTGAGTGGAGAAATTGTAGATCGGCACCTCAACGGCCTTCCCATCGCGAAGAGCGCCGATGTGCTGGATCAGTAGATCTGTTTCGAGCGAGTTTGGATGATCGAAGTTCACTTCGGCGCGCTGTGTGGGAGGAAGTCCACTTAGATCTTTGTAATAGGAATCGTGCTGGAGAAAAGCAATTCGGGCTGGGCCCACGCGTTGGAGAATTTCCTGCGCAACGGTAGTTTTCCCAGAACCAGATCCACCTGCGATGCCAATGACCAGAGGGTCCGGGTGTTTCATGCTCGAATTATACACGTAGAAAAACCCCTCTCCCTGCGAAGCGTGGGAGAGGGGTAGGGATGAAAGAGAAGTTATAGGCCTGCCATGAAGGCGAGGCCGACTGTGCCTGGTCCTGCGTGCGTGCCGACGGTGGGGCTGACCTCCGTGAAAATGCTTTCAATTGGCTTGAGCGCCTGTTCTGCCCTTGTAAGCAATGCTTTGGCATCTTCGGCAGCATTTGCATGCAGGGTTGCAAGCCGCACAGGTGTCCGCCGATTGACTTTTTCAATGCATAGTTCCAGGACACGGTCTTGTGCTTTGCTCTTTGTGCGGATGCGTTCGATGCCTTCGACGCGCCCCTCTTGAATGGCGAGGATCGGTTTGATGTTCAGAGCCGAACCGATGAAGCGCTGCGCGCCGCCAATGCGGCCACCACGATGCAGGAATTCCAATGTATCCACCGCAAAGAAAACGCCGGTAAATTCGTGAGATTTCTCTGCCAGGGCGATGGCTTCCTTAAGGCTTGCGCCGGCTTCGATGGCGCGGGCCACGGCAAGTGCTTGAAAGCCGAGCGCCATCGCAACAGACTGGCTATCCACAACATTGACCTTGTCTCTGGCTGAAGCCATCAAATCTCTGGCTTGCAGCGCAGATTGGACTGTGCCGGAAAGCTTCGATGAGACGAGCAGGGCCAGTACTTCAAAACCCTTGTCCACCAAATCCTGGAAGATCTCCTGAAATGAAATCACGGCCACCTGGGATGTGGTTGGCATTACCTTGGTGGTTTTAAGCCGGGTAAAGAATTCCCGCGAATCTATATCTACGCCGTCTTTGTACGTCTGGTCTCCCCAAATGAGAACCTGCGGGGCAACAGAAATATTATGTTTTCTTACCAATTCGGGCGGCATGTACGTAGTGCTATCGGTTACAACTGCGATCTTCGACATGGTTCCTCCAGGAAATTTGGTTATCGTAGTGCACTCGTTGCTATATTAACCCCGTTATAAGTCACGTGGATACGAATTGTTAGGTATAATACCTTCGCAAATAATTTTGCGTTGATACCCTCGTCGAGGAGCTGCTTTGGCCTTTAACCCAATAAACTGGCTGTTGGGCCTGTTTTCACTGGATATTGCAATTGACCTGGGGACCGCGAATACACTGGTAAATGTACGCGGTAAGGGGATTGTCATCAATGAACCGTCCTGGGTGACGATTGACAAGCGGTTACGCCAGCCATTGGCCATTGGCCTCGAAGCCAAAGCAATGATGGGGCGTACGCCTGGCAACGTGGCGGTCATTCGTCCTCTGCGCGATGGGGTAATATCCGAATTCGATATTACCCAGGTGATGCTGGAGTATTTTATTGGTCGTGTCCATGAACAGAGTGTGGTACCGTTGCCGCGTCCGCGTGTGGTCGTTGGCATCCCAACCGGCGTAACAGAAGTAGAGAAACGCGCCGTGTATGATGCCGTGATGGCCTCAGGGGCGCGACTGGCTTACTTGATCGAGGAGCCGATCGCGGCTGCGCTGGGCGCGGGCCTGCCCCTGGCCGATGTGCGCGGCAGCATGGTGGTGGATATCGGTGGCGGCACAACCGAAGTCGCAGTGCTGTCCATGAGCGGCGTCGTGGCCTCACGCTCGTTGCGCGTGGCTGGTGATGAAATGGATCAGGATATCGTGCAGTATCTGCGAAACAAATATAATTTACTGGTTGGTGAAGGGATTGCCGAGCAGG
>Ga0214471_10002858_pt1 | contig 13454 bp, 7 predicted proteins | sample RVTome_5_FD_207665 | JGI IMG/M metagenome (GOLD analysis project Ga0214471, IMG submission 207665) | Soil microbial communities from uranium-contaminated site in the Upper Colorado River Basin, Wyoming, United States - RVT142D155 | ecosystem: Environmental > Terrestrial > Soil > Contaminated >...
GTCCCGTACTCGGTGCGCGGCTCGACCAGGAAGTCGTCCGTCCCGCCACCCGTGTAGAGGGCCTCACCGTGCTCCTCCGAGGTGACCGCGGCGAGCGCACCGATCGATACGCCGCCCGCGGTGCGGCCCGCGAGCTTGGCCGCGGCCAGGATCGTCGCATTCTCCGGGACGTCGGTGAAGTCGGTGCCCGACGGATCTCCTCCCTGGGGCGCGCGACCCACGCGACGGCTGTAAAAGAGCTGGTTGCGGCCACCCGAGAGCGTGAAGTCGAAGACGCGCGCGTCCTCCACGAAGAACGGCCGTCGCTCCTCGAAGAACGTCTCGAACGCGCTGAGGTTGATCACGGCGGGGTCCGCCTCGACCTGCCCGAAGTCGGGGTTGATGGTGGCGTCTAGCGTGAACGCCACGCCGAGCCCGTAGCTCAGGTCGAGGCCGACCCGCCCGTTGGCCGCCGTGCCGCCGAAGAAGGGATCGCCGGGCTCGGCCGGCCCCCGGTGGAAGCTGCTGACCGCGTACGGAACGACCTCGAGTCGCCGCGCCGAGCGATCCACGATGACGTTGTCGAGGCGCGCCATCCTGCTCACGGTGCCTGTGCGCACCCGGGAGAGGAGCGAGTACCAGGTGGTCTCGTTGCTCGCGGTCCGCCGCCGGAAGAAGTTGATCCCCCAGCTTTGCGGCTCGGGCGACGCTTCGTAGCGGAGCTGCGAGAGCGGGATGCGGATCTCGGCGGTCCATCCCTGGCCGTCGGTCGAGACCTCGGACGACCAGACGGCATCCCAGGCCCGATCCTCCCGAACGTCCTCGTAGAGGTACAAGTCCATCTGCACGTTCGCCGCGCTCACGACGAACCCGTAACCGGTGAGCCCGTCCAGGTTCGGGTCGAACATCACACCGAACTGGTCGAACGAGCCGAAGTCATCGCGGCGTGTAAGGCGCGCCACGATCCGCTCCGGCTCCGTGTCCCACATGCGCGCCCCGATCCACACGGCGCCCTCGCCGAAGGTCACGCGCACCTCGGTGTCGTGCTCGGGCGGATCGCCCTCGACGGGCTCGCCCTGAGTGAACCCGGTGAAGACGCGTGCCGTCGCCCAGGCCGGCTCGTCCAGCACGCCGTCGATCTCCATGGATCCGAGCTCGAGGGAGCCGTCGAGAACTCCGCCCATGCCGACCTGCCCGGCTCGCGTCTGCGCCGCGTCGGCGTTGCCCACGCCCCCGCCGGGCAGCGGCGCATCACCCAATGGCTCGAGTTGAGCGCCGGCCGGGCTCGCGACCAGGCAACCCCAAAGCAACAGGGCTATCCGGACGCTGTGGTCCGGGCGCAGCCCTCCAAATGAACGCATCGGGGTCTTTCCGAAGTCGGGTCGCCCTCAGCGGGCGGACAACCACTCCTGCGCGGCTTCGTGCAGTGGGATGGGCGGGTCCGCGAGAAGCCCCAAGTCGATCTGCCTGGCCATGTCGTGGATTTGCTCCAAGGCGACACGGTCGTCCCTGAAGATGTTCAGCAGATTCGTGACGACCTCATCGTCGAGGGTGTCCATCCCGACGATCCAGTTCATCACGGCCACGGCAGGCACCGGGGCATCGACGCCCGGATAGAGGCCTCCCGGGATGTCCGCACGGATGTAGTAGGGGTGCTCCGCCAGTATGCGTTCCATGCCGTCCGGGTCGATCTCGAGGAGTCGAATGCCACCCATCGTGGCGGCCTCGAGCACCGCCGAGGCTGGGTATCCGACCGAAAGGATCGCAGCATCGATCGCCCCGTCGCTGAGCGCTGCGGCAGACTCGGAGAAGGAGAGGTACCGGGGACTGATGTCGTCGTAGGTGAGCCCATAGGTGGCGAGGACGTGGCGTGACATCTGCTCGGTGCCGCTACCCGCGGTACCGACCGAGACCCGCAACCCGGCGAAGTCAGCGACCGAGGTCACAGACGAGCTCGTCGGCACCATGATGTGCGTGAGGTTCGCGTATAGCGGCGCCACCGCGCGAAGTCCGGGGACCGCCTGGTCGTAGTCGCCGACGCCATTCTGAGCCTCGTACGCGGTTACGGCCATGACGATCCCGAGGTCCATCTGCCCCACCGCGAGCCGGTTGACGTTCTCCACCGAGCCGCCGCTCACTTCCGCCGTGTATTGGCGCGCCGGATCAGCCATGGACAGGCGGCTGGCGATCGCCCCGCCCAACGGATAGTAGACGCCTCCGGTTCCCGCGGTGCCGAGCGAGAGGAACTCACGGCGGCCCTCCCCACCGCAAGCGGCGAGGATGATCGCGACCAATACGAACGATTGACGACTGAAGTTGCCGACCATCGAACCTCCGTTGGCTCACCTGGCCTTGAAAAAGACAACAGTAACGGCCAGAAGCCCAGCCCCGTCCGTGATCGGACCGGGGAAGATCAGGAGGAGAGCCCCGGCGAGCGCGAGGAGCCGCTCCCACATGCTCAGCGGTCGCCTCGCATAGCCCATGGCCGACGCCGCCAGCGCGGTGACGCCCAGGGTTGCCGTGACGCTCGCCAGGGCGATCTCCCGGACAGACCCGACCAGCAGGAGAGGCGGTCCGTACACGAACATGAAGGGGACGACGAAGCCCGCGCTCGCGAGCATCGACGCCATGACCCCCGTGCGCATAGGGGGAGACCCGGCGAGCCCGGCCGCCGCGAACGCCGCCAGAGCGACGGGCGGTGTCACGTTCGAGAGGCACCCGAAGTAGAAGATGAACAAGTGCGCGGCGAGGAGCGGCACGCCGAGCTGCACCAGGGCTGGGGCGCCGAGCGCCGCGAGGACCACGTAGGCGGCTGTGGTTGGGAGGCCCATGCCGAGGACGATGCCTCCCAGGCCCGTCAGCGCGAGCGCTGCCAGCAGATTCCCACCAGACAGCGTGACGATGAGCTCGGACATGCGGAGCCCGATCCCTGTGAGCGACGCGACCCCGACGACGATCCCGGCCGCCGCGCAGGCCGCCGCGACCTGCACAGCGCCCCGCCCGGCATCCTCGATGATCTCCAGCAGCTGCGACCGCGAGGGGCGCGTCGACGGGCGCAAAACCGCGAGGATCAAAGCCGATGAGACGCCCCAGAACGCCGCGCGCATCGCCGACCTGCCCACGGCGAGGAGCACGACGATCACGACGAGCGGGAGCAAAAGGTGCAGACGGGTCGAGATCGGCCCCGAGTCTTCCGCCGGCGCCGGCCCGATACCCATGAGGCCAGCGCGGAAGTGGATCGCAGCAATGACGGCGACGTAGTACAGGACCGAGGGGATGATCGCGGCGACGGCCACCTGGAGGTAAGGGATGTTGGTCCAGGTCGCGAGGATGAAGGCGCCGGCCCCCATGACGGGCGGCATCATCTGGCCCCCGGTGCTCGCCGCCGCCTCCACGGCGCCGGCAAAATAGGGCTGGAAGCCGGCCCTTTTCATCATTGGGATCGTGAACGCGCCCGTCGTGACGACGTTCGCGACGGCACTCCCGGACAGGGACCCCATCAGGGCGCTCGCCACCGCCGCCGTCTTGGCGGGGCCGCCACGCGTGCGCCCGGCAACCTTGTTGGCCAGGGCGATCAGTAGCGCGCCCCCTCCCGCGGTCTCCAAGACGGCGCCAAAGAGGACGAATAGGTAGACGAAATCGGCGGAGACGCCGAGCGGCACTCCCCAAATCCCCTCGGTCGACAGGAAGATGTGCTCGATGAGGCGGACCGGTCCGTAACCACGGTGCGCCAGGAAGCCCGGCAGGAACGGTCCAGCGAAGGCATACAGCAGAGCAAGCAAGCAGACCACAACCAGTCCCCATCCGGTCGCGCGGCGAGCCAGCTCGAGGACCAGCAGGATCGCCACTGCTCCCGCAACCAGGTCGAGCGTCGTGGGGCTCCCGGACCTCGCGACGAGTTGCTGGTTCTCGAGCGCAAGGTATGCGCAGACGGCCACCATGAGGCCCGCGAAGCACCACCCGATCGCATCCAGAACGCGCGCGCGCTTGGCCTCTTCCGGGCCGTCCTTCACCCGTCGCCGCTGCACGCCCACACCGAGGAAGCCCAGGATTGCCATGAGCCCGAGGTGCACGGGACGCTGGACGAGGGCCGTAAAGGGTGAGACTCCCGCCGCGTACATGTGGAAGAGCGCTGCCGCCGCCGAGACGCCGGCGACGGTCCATGCCACCGCCTTCGCGCGCGGCGCAGTCACGCGGGCCTCGCTCTGCTCCATTGAACCGAAGCCGCGTCGCGCGAGGTCGATCCAGGTGCAGGCATCCCGAGTCCAGTCATGCGCTTCAGCGTAGCGGCTCCAAGCGAGGGGTCCCGCGACAGGCACCGGAGCCTCGAAGTTCGGCGGGAAGGGGCGACCGGGTCACCAATCCGGGGAAGTGGGACTTGGGCATCGACGGCGAATGGACGAGCAAGAGGCGGGAACCGCAAGGCGGCGACGCGAGCCTCGCCTATCCGCCGGACGGCACGGCGCATATGTTTCCAAGAGGAGCGCGCTGACGGTCATGGAGCGACACCGTTTTCTGCGGGTATGCTTGGGCCTCGGGACCGTTCGCCTCGCGGGATGCTCGGCCACCGCGCCCGTCGTCGGTGACGACGAAGCGTTCGAGGTCGTCAAGTCCGAGGCCGAGTGGCTCGAGCTGCTCACTTACGCGGAGTACCTCGTGCTTTTCGGGGGAACGACCGAGTTCCCCTTCTCCAGCCCGCTCCTGTCCGAGCATCGCGTCGGAACCTACATCTGCAAGGCCTGCCTACTCCCGCTCTTCCCAGCTTCCACCAAGTACGAGACGGGCACAGGGTGGCCCAGCTTCTGGGACGCGATCGACGGCGGGCTCCGGTTCAGGCCCGATTTCGAGCTCGGCGAGCGCCGTACCGAGTACCACTGCCGACGCTGCGGAGGTCATCAGGGGCATGTCTTCGATGATGGCCCCAGGCCCACCAGCAAGCGGTACTGCAACAACGGCCTCGCGCTCCTCTTCGTGCCGTCGGACGAACCACTTCCCCCGCTGAGGACCTGAGCTGAAGGCGCTACTGCTCTCGGCGGCCCTCGTGTTGGCGCACGTCGGCACGCCACCGACACTGGTCGCGCAGTCGATGATGGGCGGCGGTCGCGACCTCCGCGGGGGACGCGAGGCCATGACCGAACGATTGGCGGGTCTCGCGCCTGAGCTGCGCGCCTACCTGGACGCCCTGTTGCGCGAGCGTCATCCCGAACGCGACCGACGACACGCGCTCGACGCCCGCGTCGGCACTACGCACTACGAGAGCGCGGGAGCCGACATCGCGGAGTTCGTGGGGACGCTCGCTTACCGCTTCGTCGCCCCCCGCTTCTCCGTGAGTCTCGGCAGCGGGCCCCTGCGATTCGAGAGTGAGGACACACTCTCCGTAACCGGCTTCGCGCCGCTCCGGCTGAGCGTCGACTTCGGCCTCGGGTCGCAGGACTCTCTCCGCCTCGCGGCACGGGGTCCGAGCTGGCCCGCGTCGCTCACGAGAGCGGAGGTCATGGCGCTCACCTCCGTGGGCACTGCGGCGGCGGACTTGTCGAGCGTCCAGTTCGGGACGCCCGGCTCGGCCTCCGCACGATTCGTCCATGTGATGCAGTTCCACCGGTCGGTCTCCATTGCGGCGATGCTGGGCGGTGACTTCGAGCCGCGGCCGGGTGGCCAGGAGGCCGTGTACTGGCGAGGCACCACTGCACTCGCGGGTCTAGTCGTCAACGACTCCGGGGGGCGGACTCGCCTCGGTGGCAGCGTGACCATCACCCGAAGCTTCACGGATTCCTTGGATGGCAGGAACTTGTTCAGCGGTGGGGGGACGGTGCTCACGAGAGTGCACGGCGCGACGCTGCTGGCGCGACCCGAGGATGTCTTCGTGGGTGCGTCCGCGACGTACTTTCGACCCTACGCCGCCGGCGCGGCGTCTGCGGGAGCATCTTTCCCGCTGCGGGACTTCGCAGGTGCGAGCGCCCTGTTGGGCTGGCCGATCGGCTCCCTCCTCCTCTCGCCGGCGGCCGTCCTATCCGTCGAGTCGAGCGAGACGTCCACCGGAACCGGCTCGGTCGAGGGCTCAGGGTGGTCATTGAGGACCTCGCTCGGGGTCGACGTGCCGATGGGCCGGTCGGCGGCCCTGACTCCCGAGGTGGGATACACTACCGGCTCGGTCCGCCTGGACGTGGTGACGATCGTGGGGACGACACCCGCGGGGGACCCGATCACGCGGACATCGCGATCCATGGATCCGCTGTCGGGATGGTGGTTCGCCGCGAGCTGGGCGGTCGCCTTCTGACCAAGGCACACCCCCCACGCAGCCCGCCTCAGTACCACACACCCCACGGGCGACGGTACAGATCCGGCAGGAGCGCACCGAGCCTTAGCAGCTTGGGGATGCTGTAGAAGCGGACGTAGTCGTTCTCGGGGTTCTTCAGCACGAAATCCTGGTGCTCCTCCTCCGCCCAGTAGAATACGTCGAGGGGATCGAGTCTCGTGACGACGGGCTTGGCGAGCGCTCCCGACCCGTCGATCTGTTCGATATACGCGGCAGCGACGTCACGTTGTGCGTCGGTCATGTAATAGATGTGCGACCGGTACTGCGGCCCGACATCCGGCGTCTGCCGATCGAGCTGTGTGGGATCGTGCGCCGCTGAGAAGAAGACGCGCAGGAGCTGACCGTATGAGACCACGTTGGGGTCGAACGTGATCTCGACGGCCTCGGCGTGCTGAGTCGTGCCGGCCCACGCCACCAGATCGTAGCGAGCCGTCTCGGCGCTCCCCCCCACATATCCGGACACGACGTCCACGACACCCTTCACCGCTTCGAACACCGCTTCGACGCTCCAGAAGCATCCACCCGCGAGCACCGCCGTCTGAAGCCGGCCGTCAGCGGGCGCGCCAATATCGACCGCTGGTGGAGGCAGGGCGGTCTCCGGCGCGCCTCCGACGACGTCGGTTCCCGATCCTCCGCATCCCAGTTGGAGCAGAGCGCCCACCGCGACCGCTGCTGCCCATCTCGTACGACCACATCCGCGCATCACTCGGGTCCTCCTAAGTACCGCCCTGGCGCCCCCGCGGCCGGCGGGGGTTGCAGGCCTGCCGCCGCCTACTCGGGCAGGCGGAACACGTACATCGCGTTATGCCGCTCACCCTCGGGGTTCACATTTCCGATCTCCGGCTCCAGGTAGTGAGGCACCTGCCAGGGGCTTCCCCCGCCTCGGCCGGTCGACACCGCGAGGTACTGCACTCCGTCGACCTCGAAGGTCGCGGGATAGCCGATCACCGAAGTGGCGAGGCGTGTCTTCCACACCTCCTCGCCCGTGCGAACGTCGTAGGCGTGCAGCCAGCGGTCGAAGTCGCCGACGAAGGCGAGGCCGCCGGCCGTCGTCAGCACGGCCGTCTGGAACGCGGCGCGCTGCTCCACCTTCCATACCTCCTCGAGGGTCCGCACGTCGTAGGCGGCGAGCTTGCCGATGTTGCCGTTGCTCCCCGGCATCTCGAAGAACGCCCGGTCCGCCGCGGTGCCACCTGACCCCGGCTCGAGCACGACCGGACGAGGCGAGAACTCCATGCACGTCTGGAACAGCGGAACCAGGAGCAGCGCGTCGGCAGGGTCGTAGGCCGTCGAGTGCCAGTTCTTCCCCCCCGTCGTGGAAGGGCACGCGCTCACCCAGTCGCCCACGCGCATGTTCGTGATGTCGTCACGATAGGTGAGCAGGCCGATCTCCTGATCGACGTCGGCGTACACGTCCTGATAGACCGTCCGGGTGAGCCCCACGTACTCCCCTGTCCGCCGGTCGTTCTTCCACAGGATCCCGTCCTTGCCGACCGTAAACGACAGCGGACGGCCTTCCACGTCGACGAGCACCCGCTCGAACGCCACGTCGAGGTCGAGCGCCTCGCCCTTCTTGTGCTGGAAGTGCCAGACGATCCGCCCGTCGTCGGGGTCGATCGCGAGCGTAGAGTTCGCGTAGAGCGTCGCATCCTCCGTGGTCAGCCCCCGGCTCGCGGGCGCCCACGGCTTCGACTGTGCCGTTCCGAAGTAGACCAGCCCGAGCCCCGGGTCGTAGCTCGCCGCGGTCCAGATCTCCACACCCCCGCGCAGGGCGAACGGCAGGTCACCCCAGGTGTCCCCACCGAACTCTCCCGGCCGGGCCACGGTGAAAGTCCGCCAGAGCTCCTCACCAGTCCGAGCATCGTGCGCGGTGATGAAGCAGCTCTCCTCGACAAACCGGGCGCACCCGTCGATCCCGTCGATCACCTTGCCGTCGACCACGATCGGGCCTGCCGAGTTCTCGTAGCCGAGCTCCCAGTCGGCGACCCTCGTCTCCCAACGCACCGCACCCGAGCGCGCATCGAGCGCGACCATGTAGGCGTCGGCGGTGGCGACGTAGATCATGTCCTCCCAAACGGCGAGGTTGCGCAGCTGACCGCGCGTGGACGCGCCCTCGGGGAACTCGTGCCGGTGCTCCCAGAGGAGCGTGCCGTCCGTCGCGTCGACCGCCTGGATGATGTTGTGCGGCGTGGCCATGAACATCACGCCACTCCTGACGATGGGGGCGACCTGCGCGTTGCCGTCCGGCAGACCCCACACCCAGGCCAGGGTCAGCTGGTCCACGTTGTCGACGGTGATCTGATCGAGAGGGCTGTAACCCCAGGACTCCCGATTGCCACGCCAATTGAGCCAGTCCGCGGCCGGCGGATCGTCGAGCTCCGCCTCGGTCACCGGGACGAATCGGTCGGCCCGCCGAAACGTCTCGGTGGTGCCGGTCGTGGCCTCGTGGATCTCCCCGATCGTCGCAGGGGCGTTGTTCCGTGTGAACGGCGAGCGCTCGTTGCCGACCGTGCCCACCTCCGGATATCGGACCGGACCCGCCGCCGCACCACCGCCACGACCACCGCGTCCTCCGCCCGCGGCCGCGAGCACGACACCCGGGCTGGAGAACCCGAGCGGAATCGTGCTCGCCGACACCCCGTTCTGTCGCAGGATATACGCGACCACCTGCTCGTACTGCTCGTCGGAAAGAGACCGCGGCGCTGACGGCGGCATGGTCTCCCTCGTGAAGTCCAGTAGATCGGCCACTGGCGACGTCGCCCAACTGAGCTGGAAGTTGCCGCCCGCCAGTTGTGGCGCCTCGAACGAGCCCTGGAGGCTGGAGAGGTGGCATTCCGCGCAGCGCTCGCTGTAGACAGCGGCGCCCACCGTGGCTTGGTCCCCGGTGAACGTGGCTTGGGCCATCTGTGCGTGCGCGGAGGCCGCGAGGGCGAGGGAGCCGATCACGGCCATACTCGCCGGAAGCCGCCTAGGGACGCCCGGCGCGCTGCCCATCCCCGACCCCCGATCCATAGAGCTCCGAGTCTCCATCCGATTGCCTCGCGTTCGTGGAAGGCCGGCAGCCCGCCGGCAGGGGCGCAGACGCTCCGCGACATCCTCCCCGCAGCCCCTCGGCTTGATCTTCTGGGTACCCGCGCTCACGCGCAATGGCGCCGCCGTCGCTTGGTTGACAAGCGAGAACTCGCCGCACTAGGCTCGCCCTCTCACACCCGCGCGATGGCCGCCACAGGCGGCCGGGAGGTCCAGATGCGAAGCTGTCTGACGGCACTGTTGCTCCTCTCCCTTGCTGTTTCCGTGACGGCCCAACAAGGGGTTCCAGCGATTCCCTTCGAGTCCATTCCGGACCCGCTGAAGCTCCCTCCTGGGCTCAACTTCGGCGAAGTCCCCGGAATCGCGGTCAACGCGCAGGGCCACGTGTTCGTCTTCAGCCGGTCGAACATCTTCGGCGGGCCTGCCTACGGCGCCTCGGCCGCACAGCTCTTCGAGTTCGGCCCGAACGGGGAGTTCCTGCGCGAGATCGGGCAGGGCCTCTACGGCTGGGCCTTCGCGCACAGCGTCCGCATCGCTCCCAACGGCGACATTTGGACCGTCGACAAGGGAACGGACATGATCATCAGGATGAATCCCCAAGGCCGCGTGGTATGGGTCTTCGGCCGAAGGGCCGAGGCCTCCGGCGAGGGGGCGCACGCCTGGGAGGAGGTGGATCCGCCCCTGCCGCCTGTCGACGGGCGCTTCAGGCAACCGACGGACGTGGCCCTGGACTCAGGCGGCAACATCTATATCACGGACGGCTACGTGAACTCGAGGGTGGCCAAGTACGACATGAACGGCGACTGGGTGAAGTCGTGGGGTGAGCCGGGCACAGGCCCAGGGCAGTTCAACACGCCACACCAGATCGTGATCGACCAGGACGACAACGTGTACGTGGGAGATCGAGGGAATCGTCGCATCCAGGTCTTCGACACCGACGGCAACTTCCGGCGCATGTTCACCGTCGACGTGCCACCCGAGGCTGGGACGAAGGCCGTGAACGGGGCGACCCCCACGGACCTCACCAACCTGCGTGGCGTGGGCGCGCCGAACTCGCTGTGCATCCCACCCGGACAAAATCGCGTGATGTTCGTGGGCGAGAGCACCTGGCCCGGACGGATCTTCAAGGTGACCCTCCAAGGAGAGGTCCTCGGTGTGATCGGGCACTCGGGCCGGAACTGGGGCGAGTTCTCGGGTGCGCACGGACTTGCGTGCCCGTCCGAGAACGAGATCTGGGTCGCCGAGAGCTCGAACTGGCGCGTCCAGCGGCTGATCCTCTCACCACGGGGCGTGGCGGCAGGCGGCGCCGACTGATCGCGACGCCGTAGCGGAGGTCTGGGCGGGGTGACGGGCTTCGCCCCGTCACCTCGTCTCGCTTCGTGGCCAGGTGGGCCACGGGGAGCGCTCGGGGAGATCTCGTTCTCGGGACTCCTTGCGAGGCCCCTGCGCCACGGACCCTGGCAGACCCTTGCCGGATCGTCCGAGCTCGATCTAAAATCGCCCGGACAAGAGGCCCCCCTAGCTCAACGCAGGTAAGTCCGCAGGAACCGCTCGTCGGCCACCGCGGATCCCTCTGCTGGGAGTCACTGGTGTGATAACGCGCGCTCGCGCGCCGAATGGCTCCTGCCCCGCCCGCGGCTCCGCCGCGCCGGCCCGCAGAGCGGAGCCACGACTGCCTCCCGTCAAGGCACCGTCCCACTCAGGAGGATCGAGTATGCTCTCCGGTACTGTACTGAGAAGACTTCCATTTCAGCTGTTGCTCGCATCAGCGGCCGCGCTCTTGCTGATCGGACCCGCCGATGCTTCTGCGCAAAACTCAGTGGTTGGGCGCGTCACCGATCGCGGCACCGGCCAAGCCCTCTCGGGTGCGCAGGTCTACATCGGCACCACCGGCATCGGCTCGCTGAGTGACGCCGCGGGTCGCTACATCCTCGTGAACGTCCCTGCGGGGCCGGTGACGATCTCGGCGCAACTGATCGGATACGCAACGCTCGAGCAGGTCACGAACGTTGTGGCCGGACAGGGGACGCAGCTCAACTTCGCGCTGTCCGCCCAGGCCCTGGGCTTGGACGAGATCGTGGTCACCGGCACACCCGGCGGAACGCAGCGCAGGGCCATCGGCAACGTGGTCGAGCGAGTCGATCTCGCGAGCCGCGCCGAGTTCTCGCCGGCCACAGGCCTGCAAGAGATGCTCAGCGCGCGGACGCCAGGAGTGAGCGCGCAGGGGCTCAACGGACTGGTCGGGGCTGGCACCGCGATGCGGATCCGAGGCGTGTCGAGTCTCGCGCTGGGCTCGAACCCATTGCTCTACGTGGACGGCGTCAGGGTGGACAACAACCCGGAGACGGGACCGAATCTCCGCGCAGGCCGCCAGTCGTCGAGGATGAACGACTTCAACCCCGACGACATCGAGAGCATCGAGATCATCAAGGGCCCGGCCGCCGCGACGCTCTACGGCACCGAAGCCTCCAACGGCGTCATCCAGATCATCACCAAGAAGGGCGCCGCGGGACGACCCACGTTGGACCTCACGCTCCGTCAGGGCTACAACTTCATGTACGACCCGCAGGGTCGGTTCTTCGAGACGTTCTGGTGGGGTGACCCGGACGGGGCGGGCCCGGCGGGGCAGCAGATGATCGACGTGATGAACGTCTACGAGCGCTGGGAGCAGAGCAGCACGCTCAATCCGTCCGGAGACCCGATCTTCAGCAATGGAGCGATCCAGGGCTACGACCTCGCGGTTCGAGGGGGGACCGACACGTTCCGGTATTACACGTCCTTGGGCTGGGACGACGAGACGGGCATCGTCGACTACAACTGGAAGGACCAGCTCAGCGGGCGGGCCAACGTGTCCGTCACTCCGAACGAGCGGGTCGACTTCGACGTGAGCCTCGGCATCGTTCGCAGCGAGACGCGCTTCGCCCAGGCCGCGACCGGTTACGGCGTCTGGGAGTCGATCGTCTGGACGCGTCCAGACACGTGCCCTGCGCTGCCCGAGAACAACAACCTCGGCACGGGCAACACGAGGTGCTTCCGTTATCTGCCGCCGACCTCGTCCGACGACCTCGACGCACGGCAGAAGATCGGCCGCTTCACGGGCAGCTTCACCGTGACCCACAGGCCGTTCTCGTTCCTGACGCACCGCCTGACCGCAGGCATCGACAACTCCTCGGACCTCAGCGAGCAGCTCTTCCCGCGCGTTCCTGATGGTGAGATCAACTACTTCGGGAGCCGCGGGACGGGCGAGAAGACCGTCGAGAATACCAGAACCCAGTTCAACACGGTGGACTACTCGGCGACGGCGTCGTTCCAGTTGACGCCCGAAGTGCGCTCTAGCACCTCCGGCGGCGTGCAGTACTACCAGCGCCTCGCGCAGGGCGCGACTTCCTTCGGCCGCATCTTCCCCAGCACTCTCATCACGACGGTGTCGGGCGCCTCGGACACCCAGGCGGGAGAGACGTGGATCGAGAACAAGACGCTCGGCACCTACTTCCAGCAGGAGTTCGGATGGCGCGACCGTGTCTTCGTGACCGGGGCCGTCCGCGCTGACGCAAACAGCGCGTTCGGCGCGAACTTCGACGCCGCGATCTATCCGAAGCTGAGCGCGACGTGGATGGTGAGCGACGAGAGCTTCTGGAACGTCGATTGGGTGGAGCAGCTGCGGGTCCGCTACGCCTGGGGGAAGGCCGGCATGCAGCCAGGCACGTTCGACGCCGTCACCCTGTACGAGGGGAAGACCGGACCCAATGGTAGCGCGGTCCTGACACCCCTCTCGCGGGGCGACGCGAACCTCAAGCCGGAGGTCAGCGCCGAGCACGAAATGGGCCTCGATGCCACACTCTTCGACCGCGTCTCGATCGAGCTGACGCACTACCGCCGGAACACGACGGACGCGCTCTTCGAGGTCCCCGTGCGGCCCTCGTCGGGCTTCACCGGTGACCAGCTCGCGAACCTGGCCGAGACGAAGAACTGGGGAACCGAGCTCGCGCTGAACGCGAGCGTCCTCGACCGTGACCAGTACGGTCTCGACCTCGGCCTCACGTTCGCGCACACGCGAAACGAGATCGTCGACGTCGGCGGGCAGGATTCGGGCAACGTGAACGGCACAGCACAGCATGCCGGGTATCCG
>Ga0214471_10002859_pt1 | contig 13453 bp, 12 predicted proteins | sample RVTome_5_FD_207665 | JGI IMG/M metagenome (GOLD analysis project Ga0214471, IMG submission 207665) | Soil microbial communities from uranium-contaminated site in the Upper Colorado River Basin, Wyoming, United States - RVT142D155 | ecosystem: Environmental > Terrestrial > Soil > Contaminated >...
AATGAGCTAAATTTTACTCGACATAATAAGCTAAAAATGATACAACACTATAAGCTAATATTTGATCAGCATAAAAAGCTAAACAGTGCACAGCACAATAAGCTAAGGATAGCACGATCATGATAAGACCGCAGGAAAAGCTGGCTGACTCCCTTAAGGCTCTGAAAGAGCTCCAAGAGCGCGGTGTGGTCGCCATCCGCTCCGCCGACCTGACCCGCACCCATCGGGAGCGGCTCATGCGGAACGGGTTCTTGTACGAGGTCATGAAGGGCTGGTACATCCCGGCCCGCCCGGATGGAGCTGCCGGGGAAAGTACGTCCTGGTATGCCGCCTTCTGGGGCTTCTGCGCGGCCTACCTGAACGAGCGGTTCGGGACGGAATGGTCCTTATCGCCCGAGCAATCTCTGTCTCTGCATGCCGGCAACCGGGCGGTGCCGCACCAACTGCTCGTCCGCTCGCCAAAGGCGCGCAACCACGTCACGCCGCTACCGCACGGGACCTCCCTGCTCGATGTCCGGGCTGCCCTACCGGCGGAAGGACAACGGGACGAGAAAGAAGGTCTGCGCCTGTTCTCTGTGCCAGCCGCGCTGATCGCCTGTGCGCCGGGATACTTCTCGCAAAAGGCGATCGATGCGCGTGCCGCGCTTGCCATGGTGCGCGATGCCTCGGATGTCCTAGCCCTGCTCCTAGCCGGCGACCACAGCGTGGTCGCGGGCCGCCTTGCTGGCGCGTTCCGGAATATCGGGCGGGCGCGCATCGCCGACGACATCCTCAAGACGATGCGGGCAGCCGGCTATGACGTGCGCGAGAATGATCCGTTCAGTGACCGACCCGCGCTGGCTCTACCCGCGCGCGAAAAATCCCCTTACGTTACCCGCATTTGCCTGATGTGGCAGCAGATGCGCAAGACGGTGGTGGACATCTTCCCCGCCGCGCCGGGGCCAGTTGCCGACATTAATGCGTATATGAAGGCCGTTGAAGACGTCTATGTCACCGACGCCTACCACTCGCTGTCCATCGAGGGATACCGGGTCAGCCCGGCTCTCATCGAGCGCGTGCGCACCGGCGCGTGGAACCCCGATGATGACGAGAGTGATCGCGAACATCGCAACGCGCTTGCGGCGCGCGGTTATTGGCAGGCCCATCAGGCTGTCAGGGAAAGCGTGCGGAAGGTGCTCCGCGGTGATAACCCGGGTGCAGTTGTTGATGCTGACCATGGCGACTGGTATCGGGAGCTCTTTGCACCGAGTGTCACCGCCGGCATCATCCGCGCAGCCGACCTCGCAGGATACCGCAGCGACCAGGTCTATATCCGGGGCTCGAAGCACGTGCCGCCCCGCCACGAAGCGGTGCGCGATCTGATGCCGGAGTTTTTCGATCTGCTGCGGGAGGAGGAAGAGCCGCCCGTGCGGGTCGTATTGGGGCATTTCGTGTTTGTGTACATCCATCCCTATATGGACGGCAATGGCCGTATGGGCCGATTTCTGATGAACGTCATGCTCGCCGGCGGCGGGTATCCGTGGACTGTGCTGCCGGTCGAGGAACGCAAAGAATACATGGCGGCGCTTGAAGCGGCGAGCGTCGAACAGAACATCCAGCAGTTCGCGGCCTTCCTGGCCCGTCTGGTGCGAGCACGGCTCGAGGGCCGCCCCCTGGCCAGAGTACCCGCCGAGTAGGCAAGGGTTCACAGGAAGGGTGGGTGACAGGCTTGCCAATTGCGACTTGCGAGACGAGAAAGGGCGCACGCCCCCCTGGATCAGCCAGCCAAGTCCTGACCCCCAAGCCGAATGACCGATCAGAGCCAGCGATAGGAGGACTAGCCGCTGACGCGGGGGGCGGGGTCGTCGGATTGGAAACCCACCCGCCCATGGGTGCCATCGCAAAAGGGTTTGTTCTGGGACTGCCCGCAGCGGCACAGCGAGAACGCCGTCTTACCTTTGAGGTCGAACGCCTTCCCTTCTGCGTCCAGCAGCTTGCACTCGCCCTCGGTCACTTCCACGCGATAGGGGCCGTTCTTCTTTGCCGTGATGGTCACTCGCATCGACCTCCTCCTTCCGCTTCACTCCGGGGTTGAGGGGCATCACGCACGGAAAATCGCACTTGCGACAATCCACGCGTCAGGATCGCGGCTCGGCGACCTGGTTCCTGAGCACGCCGATCCCTTCGATCTCGGCCTCGATGACGTCGCCAACCTTGAGCCAGCGCGGCGGATCACGGCCCGCCGCGACGCCGGACGGGGTGCCGGTAGCCAGGATGTCCCCGGGTTCCAGCGTCAGGCCGGCCGACAGGACCTCGATGAGGTCCGGGATCTTGAAGACCATGTCGCCCGTGTGGCCCGCCTGGCGGATCTCGCCGTTGACCCGGAGGCCGATGTTGAGGTCGTGCGGATCGGGGATCGCCGACTTGTGGACGATCCAGGGACCCATCGGGCAGAAGGTATCCAGTCCCTTGCCCTTGAACCATTGCATGTGCCGCTTCTGCACATCCCGCGCGGTCACGTCAATCAGGATCGTGTAGCCGAACACGTACTCGTACGCCCTCGCCCGCGGGATGTTGATGCCCCGGCGCCCGACCACGACCGCCAGCTCAACTTCGTAGTCGAGCTCCGCCGTCATCGGATGATGAATCACCCGACCGTCATGCCCGATGACGCTCGTAGGCGGCTTCGTGAAGAAGACCGGAATCGTTGGGACCTCCGCCTGCCGTTCCTTGGCATGCGCTGCGTAGTTTCGGCCGAGACAAAAGATATTCTTTCGCGGCCGCGGAATCGGCGCCAGGACACGCACCCGGTCCATCGGCCTCAGCAGCGGATCCCGCGCCTTCGCCTGCCAGATCCCGTCCCTGAGACGGGGGACCGCCTCCCGGACGAGTGACTGTACCACCCTCACGAACGAGGCGCCGCCCGCGATCAGCTCGAGCATGTCAGGCGGGAGATCGCCCGTCACCCGCCGGGCCTTTTTCAGCGCCGCGACGCAGCCCGGCAGATTCAGGAAGTTCTGTCTGAGGGCCACGGCAAGCGTCGGCTTGCGATTCCAGAGGACCGTGGCAAGGCGCATGGACTCCCCCCGTGCATCATGTCTCGCTCTTCATGCATCATTCATCGCTGATGGCTCATCACTCGTACCGTGAGTCCCCGCCGATGCACCCGGCAGGGAAGAACCTGGACCCCATAGGCGGCGAGGCGCGCGGCCAGGCGCCGGTGCAACCCCGGATCGGCCAGAAAGGCGATGCAGCCGCCACCCCCCGCGCCGCAGACCCGGGCGCCAAGGGCGCCACCCCGGCGGCACTGGCGCACCAGCGTGTCGATCAGCGGGGTGCTCATGCGCGGCAGCATCGCCCGGCGGACGGCCCAGTCTTCATTCAGCACCTCGGCCACCGCCCGCAGATCGCGCCGGAGGAAGGCCTCGCGCATGGCGAGCGCATTCGCCTTGAGCCGTTCGAAGAACCGGAACACCTTCGGATCGCCGTCGACGTGTTTCTTGAAGAGCTGCCAGTTGTTCGCCCCGGAGAACCGAGGCCTGCCGGTGTAGATCAGGAACAGGTGCTGCTCCACTTCGTCGAGAAAATTCCCAACGGCCAGCGGTCGGCGGACGATCCCCGAGCGGCCGTACTCGATGACGCTGGCCCCGCCGAACACCGCCGCATAGTAGTCCTGGTATCCGGTCGGCACCCGGATGGTCTGCGTCTCGACGGCCCGCGCGTATTCGATAAGCCCTGCCCGCGTCATCCGGTGCTTCGCCAGGCGGGCCAGGGCGGCGGTAGCGGCAACGGCGAGGGCCGACGAGCCGCCGATCCCGGCGCCCGCCGGCGCCTGGGACTCGGTCACCACCTCGACACCCGCAAAGGGACCCAATGACCGGAGGAGTCGGGCGGTCAGTTCCACATATCGATCCTTCCGCCAATCGATCCGGTCGAATGACCGCCAGAACGCTTGCCGCTCCCGATCCCGCGCGATCAGGCGGATCCCGCGGCCCGCTCCCTTCCGGACGGTGACCGTCGCACAGAGGGTAATCGCCACGTTGATGGTCAGCGCCGGCTCATGAAAGAGATACAGCGGAGGAATATCGAGGGTCCCTCCGGCGAAGTCGATGCGCGTGGGAGCGCTCGCCACGATCGTACGCGTCACAGGGGCACCTCATCCAGGGTACTCACGCGCCGGTGGGGGAACTCGGCCGGGAGGGTCGCGTAGTTTCGCGCCTCGCGGAACCGCTCCCGCAGGGCGGCATCGCTCCCCGAGAGCGCCTCCGGCGGGACCCGGCTGATCCAGAAGGTCTCCACCTCCGGTCGGCGGGCCGTGATCAGGTCCAGCTCCCGCGGGTCGTTATCCACGACCGTGAGCCGCGTGAACCGCCCGGCGAGCGACTCGACCACCTCCGCCTTCGACTGCACCCGACCGGTGAAGAAGATGTCCCGGAAGAAGGGGGCGAGTCCCGCGCGGGTGACCTTGGCGGTCTGCCAGGCCGGATCCCCGAAGGAGACGAGAAAGCAGGGGATCTGCGCCGCCTGCAGGCGTGTCAGGAACGGCTCGACGTCGGGGAAGAGATACGCCCGGAGATCGCCGAAGGACTCGTGGAGGATCCGGCGCATATCCGCGACCGCCGCATCCGCCACTCCTCCCTTCCGGGCGAGCAGGTCCAGGTGCTTGTCCAGCGAGTACCCAGTGGGCCACACCTCGGCGTAGCTCGCCTCCCAGAGCGTGGCATCGATCGCCCACCGGGCAAAGGCGGCCTGCACGTCCACCCAGAAGAAACGATCCGTGTCGAAGAGGGTATGGTCAAAATCGAGGAGGAAGGCAGAAGGGCCGCCCGAGATCCGGCGGCCCCGCACGCTCCGCACGATCATCAGCCGGCCCGCCCTTCGCTCACCGCGTCGCCCCGGCGACCCCCGCCTCGTACCGTTCCTTCATCCCCCGGACCTCTTCCTCGATCCCCTCGACGCTCCCCTTGATCATGGACCAGGTCGCCCGGGCAGAGGCCCGCATTCCCCTCCTCCTTGGCCAAAATATTCGGATGGACCGCGGCGACCGTGGCATTGTACCCTAGGGCGAGATCAGGCGACAAGCCCGAACCCGACCCGCAGCATCTGCACAGCGATCGCGGGTCCCTCACGCGTCCCGACAGCCGCACCGTTCCCCGGGCGAGGATGATACGCCATGGGCCCCGCAGATGCACCACCCTATGCCGAGGTGGCGCTGCCGCTCGGCATTGACAAGACCCTCGTCTACGCGATTCCCCGCCACCTCCGGGATGCGGCTGCCCCCGGTAAGCGCGTCACCGTCCCCCTGGGCCCCCGGATCGTCTCCGGCTATCTGGTGCGGCTCACCGAGACAGCCGACCGCGCCGACCTCAAGGCACTGCAGGATGTCGTGGATCCAGAGCCCCTCCTGGACGGGCCCCTGCTGGAACTGACCCAACATGTGGCCGCGTACTACGGCGCGCCGTGGGGGGAGGTGATCAGGGCGACCTTGCCGCCGGGGATCGATGCCTCGACCCGCCGCCGCGTGCGGCTCACGACCGCGGGACGACATTCCGTCACCCAAGGCGCCCCAACCCTCTCGCCCCAGGAACGCGAACTGCTCCACCTCGTTCCCCTCGATGCGCCGGTCCCCGCCGGTCGCCTCACTCGACGCTTCGGCAAGACCACCACTTCCCTGCTCCACCGGCTCCAGGACAAGGGGCTGGTGATGGTGGAAACTTTCCGGATGCCTCCTCGGGTGCGGACCAAACAGGAACGATCGTTTCATCTCCTCCGGTCCGAGCAGGAGGTCGAGACGGCCATCGCCGCCCTCACGCTCCGGGCACCGCGCCAGGCACAGCTCCTCGCCCACCTGCTCCGGGTCGGTGGGACGCTCCCCGCACAGGAGGCGCGGACCATCGCTCAATCCCCCTCGGTCCTCTTCGGCCTCACGCAGAAAGGGTTCATCGCGCCGGTCCTAACCCCGGTGCGGCGCGATCCCTTCCGCGACCTTCCTGTCACCCCGACGGAGCCCTTTCACCTTTCTCCGCCGCAGCAGGAGGTTCTCGCCGAGATCGATGCGGCCACCACCGCTTCCCGCTTCGTCTCCTTTCTCCTCTTCGGCGTGACGGGCAGCGGCAAGACCGAGATCTATCTCCAGGCTATCGAGGGGACCCTGAAGCAGGGGAAGCAGGCGTTGGTCCTCGTCCCCGAGATCGCGCTGACCCCGCGGGCGGCGGAGCGATTCCGCGGCCGATTCGGCGACCGGGTCGCGCTGCTGCACAGCGCGCTCACGCCCGGGGAGCGGCTCGATCAGTGGCTGCGCATCCGCGAAGGCGACGCCGACATCGTGGTCGGCGCCCGTTCGGCGGTCTTCGCGCCGCTGCCCCGTCTCGGGATCATCGTGGTGGATGAGGAGCACGACTCCGCCTACAAGCAGGAGGAATCACCCCGGTACCACGCGCGGGACGTGGCGCTCTTCCGAGGGCAGCGCACGTCGTGCCCCGTGGTGCTCGGCTCCGCCACCCCGTCGCTCGAAAGCTATCACGGGACGCACAGCGGCGCGGTCCGCCTCCTCACCCTCCCCGATCGGATCGGGGAAGGAGTGCTCCCCGCCGTCGCCGTCGTGGACCTGCGCCAGGAACCGAAGGTGCCCGGGCGGCGTGTGATTCTTTCCGGCATTCTCGAGGCCCGCATCCGCGAACGCCTCGCCCGTCGCCAGCAGGTCCTGCTCCTCCTGAACCGGCGCGGGTACGCGACTTCCCTCCTCTGCCGGGATTGCGGCCATCTGGTGCGGTGCCCGCACTGCAGCGTCGCGCTCACCTTGCATCGCGCCGTGCAGCTCCTCCGGTGTCACCACTGCACACACCAGCGACGCCCGCCAGATCGGTGTCCGGCCTGCGGCGGCTCCAATGTGCGCCAGCTCGGGATGGGCACGGAACAGGTGGAACGCGAACTCCGCGCGTGCTTTCCCGAGGCGCGGATCGCCCGGATGGACCGGGATACCACGGCCGGCCCCCAGGGGCATCATCTCATCCTCCAGCGACTGGAACGGGGGGACCTCGACATCCTGGTCGGAACCCAGATGATCGCCAAGGGACACGACTACCCGAACGTGACCCTCGTCGGGATCCTCTCGGCGGACATCGGCCTCAACCTCCCGGATTTCCGGGCGGGGGAGCGCACCTTCGCGCTGCTCACCCAGATGGTGGGCCGCTCGGGGCGCGGCCCCCTCCGCGGAGCAGCCGTGATTCAGACGTATAACCCCGAGCATTACTGCATCCAGGCGGCGCTCCGGCAGGACTATTCCGCCTTCGCCCAGGAGGAGCTGGCGCGGCGCCGCGAGCGGAACCTCCCCCCCTTCACCCGCCTCGTCCGCCTCCTGATCTCCAGCCCGAAGGAGGCGGCGGCAGCCGAGGCCGCCGAGCAGCTGGGCACGCTGCTCCGGCACGCCCCGCATCCCTTCCAGATCGACGGTCCCGCCCCCGCGCCCCTCGCTCGGCTCCGCGGTCGATTCCGGTGGCATCTCTTCGTCAAGGGACCGTCAGACACCCCCCTACGACCGAAGGTGACAACCGCCCTGGAGGCCTTCTCGCCACCCCGGGGGGCATCGATCCAGGTGGAAATGGACGTGGACCCGGTCGACACCTTGTGACGCAACCGGGTCTTTGCACCTGCGTTGACATTGGTCCGCGTTTTGCTATAGAGTCAGCCCGAATAGCTCAACCTCTGTGAATAGGGCCGCGCGCACGCGGAAAGCGGGGGATGGCCAGGGACGACAGTCGAGGAACGCAGGCGGAGGCCGGATTTTCCCGCGACCTGGCTGAGGTTCTCGTCGCCATCAAGAGGGCGACCAAGGTCTTCCTGGCGTATCCGGCCAACCACCCGGCGAGGGCCCAGGCCCTCGACCGGTCCCACAAGCAACTCACGCAGGTCCTGGCGGGGCGGGCCCCCCTCGCCGTCCAGGTCAGCTACCACGGCTTCTCCCACGCCGACGCTGCTGTAGGATCGGATCATCCGCTCCTCCAGGACTTCTCCCTCGAGTTCACCCTCCGCGGAATTCAGGCCATCCGGTTCCTGTCCGGGGTGCGCCCGGAGGATCTGCAGCACGTCACCCAGCTCTTGATCACCGACGCCGAAGAACTGGCCCGGCAGGGAGGCAGTCGGGCTTTCTTGCGGGGCCGAGGAGCAAGCGGGGTCGAGGTGGACGATCTCGAGATGAAATTCGCCGCCACGACCCCACGCGCCGAGACCGTGACGGGCGAGGAGAGTGCCCCGCCAGAGGTCGCCCCCGAAGCCCCTCCCCAGGCGCCCAGCGAGCCTCCGCCGATGGAGGCCGCGGAGACCAGGGAGACGAGCGGGACAACGGCCGTCGAAGCCGAGTCGGGGGAACAGGCCGCACAAGAGGAGGCACCCCCCGACCTCGAAACACTCATCCTCGAACTGCAGCAGACCGATCGTCCCGCCCGGTACGAGCATCTCACAGAGGAGCTGGCCATCCGGGCGCGCGAGGCCGTGGGCCGGGGCGACGTATCCATTTACCTTCGCATCCTGACCGTGCTCGCCCGAGAGCTCCAGCCGACGAACGCGAAGCCAGAGACGGTGACGCGGTACGCCCGGTGGACCGTGCGGGCGATGCTCGATGAAACGGGGCCCCGCCCCGTGATCGAAGGGTACTGTCGAGGGGAAGGCATACCGCCGGAGGATGTGGCCCAACTCTTGCTGCTCTTCCAGGAAGAGATGGCCCAGCCGGTCCTCGATCAGCTCCTGATCGAGCGGGAGATGGCATCCAGGCAGAAGCTGGCCGACCTGCTGGTGCAGATGGGTCCCGTGTCGCTTCCGGTCGTGAAGTCGGCGCTAAAAGCGCCGTCCTGGGAGACGGCGCGGCGCCTGTTCCCCATACTGCCCAGATTGCCGGCGGCCGAGGCCATCGATATGCTGAAGCGACTCGCCCGGCACTATGACGCCAGGATCCGCCGGGAGTGCATCAGAGCCCTGGGGCACATGGGCGCCGAGCTGACGGGTGAGGCGCTCCTGACCGCGCTCCAGGATACGGAGACATCGGTCCGGCAGGCGGCCATGGCCGCGCTGGGAGGGCTCAAGGTGAAGGCGGCCGTTCCGCCGCTCAGGCAGATCGCGCAGGAGCCCATGGGGACCCGGGCCCTCGAAGAACACAAGATGGCCGTCGCCGCCCTTGGGGCCATCGGCGACCCCGAGGCCGTCCCGACGCTGGTCGGTTTGCTCCAGCGGAAGCGGTGGCTGCTGCGCCGCAGGACGGAGGAGCTGCAGGTCGCCGCCGCCTACGCCCTCGGGGCGCTCGGGAGACCCGAGGCGATGGAGGCGTTACGGGCGGCCGCCCAATCGGCGTCCGGAACGGTCCGGCAGGCGTGCGAGGCCGTTCTCAGAGGCCCGCACCGCTCCGGGGAGACGGAGGAGACCCGATGAATCCGGCGCAGAAAGACGCCGAGCAGTTTCTCCTGACTCTCAACGCCGCCTGGAAGAGTCTCGGCCTCTACTCGCCCAACCATCCGGCCGCCACCGCCGCCTTCAAGAACCTCGCCACCGCCTTCGAGAAGCTGCTGGGCGCACGGGAGCAGATCACCCTGGGGCTCCTCCACGATACCCTCGTCCTGGAGGGGGTTCCCCTCACGGCCAAAGCCGACCTTTTCCGGACCATTGTGACGCGACTCCAGAAAGGGGAGGTCCAGGGGATCACGTTTCTCAAGGGGTGTCCCCAGGAGGAGTTACGCCGCTTCGTGGAAATCCTCGGCGTGGGGATGAAGAGTGCGGAGATGGAGCAGGAATTCAAACGCCGGGGGGTGTCCCACATCTTCCTCGTGCAGCTCCTCCGCGAGGAGGAAGAGAAGGCCCCACCGCCCGAGACGGTCGAGAAGGCGGAGGAACGCGTCGGGGCGGGCGCCGTGTACAGCCGCGCCATCCAGACCATCCGGAAGGTGTTCCAGGAGACGCGGCTCGGGAAGGTCCCCTCCCTCGCCGAGGTCCAACGCACAGTCGAGGACATGGTCGGGGGCATCCTCAAGGGCAAGTACTCCCTCTTGGCCCTCACGATGATCAAGAGCTACGACGAATATCTATTCAACCACTCGGTGAACGTGGGAATCCTGAGCATGGCCTTGGGGGAGAGCTCGGGGCTGGACGCGACGGCGCTGCGCGAGCTGGGGCTGGGATCCCTCCTCCACGATCTGGGGAAGATCCACGTCCCGGAAACCATCACTCGCGCCCCCCGCAAGCTGACTGAGGAGGAATGGGAGATCATGAAGCGGCACCCGATGGACGGCATGCGGCTCCTGGAACAGATGGGGGTCCAGTCGGAAATCGCCCTCCGGGTGGTGAAGGAGCACCACATCAACCACGACCGGACCGGCTATCCGACCCTCGCCCCCGGCGAAGAGCCCCATCCGTACAGCATGATCGTCCACATCGCCGATACCTACGACGCCATGACCACGGTTCGGGTGTACCAGGGCCCCGCCGATCCCAGCCAGGCGATCTCACGGATGAAGGTCCTGGCCGGTTCGGCCTTCGAGCCGCAGATGCTCGACCGGTTCGTCGAGATGCTCGGCATCTACCCCCCGGGGACGGTGGTGCGCCTCACCACGGGGGAGATCGCCGTGGTGACCCGTCCAGGCGGCGAAGACACCTCACGGCCCTGGACCCAGATTGTCCGAGATCGCGAAGGGAAGAGCGTGGAGGGCCCCGAAGTCAACCTGATGGAGTGGGACTCCGAGGCGGGGGATTATGCCCGGTCCATTGTGATCGCTTTGGATCCCACCGCACGCGGGATCGACGTGCCGAAAGTCCTCCAGGAAAGGGAGGCTACGCCGGCGGGGCACTCTCCTTGAGCCCCCCCTCTTCTGCCGCGCGGACGCCCAGACGACCGAGCGCCTCCACGACCCGCTCCCGAATGGTCGGCGACAGATCCGTCACCAGCGGTAGGAGCGCATCAACCGCCCGCAGGTCTCCCAGGGTCCCCAAGGCGTTGATGACCGGCTCGCGCGTCTGACCCGAGACGCTCGGGAGCTGCTGCAGGAGGATATCGACCAGGCGTGGTTCCCGGTGCTCGCTCAGGGCCTCCAGGATCAGCGCGGCCACGTCGGGGTTGGGATCGCTGAGCGCCTCGATGAAGTGGTCCACAACTCTCCGGTCGCGGGTCCGTGCAAGGAGCTTGACCGCCGTCGCGCGCATCTCGGCCTGAGGGTTCTTGAGGGCCTTGCACAGGAGGGTGAAAGACTTCTCGCCGCCGATGTCCGCGAGGGCATACAGGGCGCGCAGGGCGCCGCCCGTGTCGGTCCCCTCCGCGGTGACGGCGAGATGGTCCAGGGCGGCCGCGCCCTCGATCCGCTCCAGAGCCCGCGCCGCCTGGACCTGGACCCCAACCTGCTGATCTCGGAGCGCGAGGGTCAGCGCCAGGCGGATGCGCATAAGGATTTCTTCCATGCTCGCTCCTGGTCCGTGCGAATGTGGGGGAACCTTACACAATCGTTGATGGCCTGTCAAGGAAGGGAAGGATCGCGCCGATGGAGAAATTCACCCTGGGTCTTGCGCAACTGGCCCCGGCGCTCGGAGACCTAGAGAGAAATCTCGCATTGCATGAGAAGATCTGCCGCGAGGCGGAGAGTCAGGGGGTCGACCTCCTCCTGTTTCCCGAGCTCTCGCTGACCGGGTACTTCCTGAAGGACCTCGTCCCCTCGGTCGCGCTCACGTCCCGAGACCCCCGGCTCGACCTGTTCAAGCAGGCGAGTCGACGGATGGCCATCGTTGCCGGGCTGGTGGAGGAGTCTCCCGATCATCGCTTCTTCAACGCGGCCGCCTACTTCGAGGACGGCACGCTCCGGCATCTGCATCGCAAGCTGTACCTCCCCACCTATGGCCTCTTCGACGAGCACCGCTATTTCGCACAGGGGGAGACGCTCCGGGCCTTTGACAGCCGATTCGGCCGCATGGCCCTCACCATCTGCGAGGACCTATGGCATCCCTCCACCGCCTACCTGGCGGCCCTGGACGGCGCCCAGATCCTCCTCTGCGTTTCCGCCAGTCCCGGGCGGGGGCTTCGGCCAGACGGGATGTTTGCCAACGCGGCGGCCTGGGAGCACCTCAACCGCGCGTATGCCCAGCTGTACACATGCTTCGTCTGCTTCTGCAACCGCGTCGGATACGAGGACGGCACCTGCTTCTGGGGAGGCTCGGAGGTCATCGCGCCCACCGGGGAGGTCGTGGCCAAGGCGCCGCAGCTTGAGGAGGTGCTCCTCCCCGTAGGCATCGATCGGAGAGAGGTGCGACGCGAGCGAATCGCCAATCCCCTCCTCCGGGACGAGCGCGTGGACCTGACCCTGCGGGAACTCAAGCGGATCACCCGCCAACTCGAGCGCATCCTTCAGGGGCGCGAGAAAGCGACCCCATGAAGATGACCGACACGCTGGCGGAACTCACGCTGGACTGGGATCTCTGCACCAGGACCCTGACCGGCTTCATCCAGAGCGAGGTGCGGCGGGCCGGCTTCCATCGCGTGATCGTCGGCCTGTCGGGCGGCGTGGACTCCTCACTCTCCGCCACATTGGCCGCGACGGCGATGGGTCCCGACTCCGTGTGGGGCGTGAGCATGCCGTACAGGACCTCGAGTCCCGAGAGCGCCATCCACGCCCGGCTCGTCGCCGAGCGGCTCGGGATCCATTTCTTCCAGGTGGACATCACCTCGCAGATCGACGCCTATTTCGTCGCCTTCCCGGATGCGGATCAGATCCGGCGGGGAAACAAGATGGCCCGGGAGCGGATGACGGTACTGTACGACCATTCCGCCCGGCTCGGGGCGCTGGTCCTGGGGACCAGCAACAAGACGGAGCTGTTGCTCGGGTACGGGACCCTCTACGGGGACATGGCCTCGGCCCTCAATCCCATCGGCGACCTGTACAAGACCCAGGTCCGAACCCTTGCCGCCCATCTGGGCGTCCCGGCGGAGATCGTCGCAAAGAAACCGAGTGCGGACCTGTGGGTCGGCCAGACGGACGAGGAAGAGCTCGGCTTTACCTACGAGGCGGTCGACCGACTCCTGTATTACCTGGTGGATCGCAGGTACGAACTCCCCGCCCTGCTCGAACTCGGCTTCCCAACCGACTTCGTCCACACGGTCCTTCGCCGCGTCCAGTCCTCGCAGTACAAGCGCCGGCCGCCGCTCATTGCCAAGATCTCGGTCCGCACCATCGACCGCGACTTCCGTTACCCCAGGGATTGGGGACTGTGACAGGTAGTCGGTGATTGGTGACAGGTGATTGGTGGTACTTGATAAACACCAGCCACCAGCCACTAACCACGAATCACTGATCTCTCGATCGAAGGGTCAGAAGTATCCGCCGCACACTGCGCACGGCGTACGGGCATCGAGATGGTGATCGGGGTGCCGAAGGAGATCAAGGACGACGAATACCGGGTGGCGATGACGCCGCCGGGGGTGCAGGTCCTCACGGCGCGAGGGCACCACGTG
>Ga0214471_10002860_pt1 | contig 13451 bp, 13 predicted proteins | sample RVTome_5_FD_207665 | JGI IMG/M metagenome (GOLD analysis project Ga0214471, IMG submission 207665) | Soil microbial communities from uranium-contaminated site in the Upper Colorado River Basin, Wyoming, United States - RVT142D155 | ecosystem: Environmental > Terrestrial > Soil > Contaminated >...
CGGAATCACCTTCTCCGTGTTTCGCGAGGGGCCCTTGACGCTGGTATTCTGGGAGGAGGGCGACGTGCTGTGCGTGCTGGCGTCTGACGCGCCCGCCGAGGAGGTGATCCAGCTGGCGTACGCCAAGGCCGTGAAGGTGTGAGCGGCGGGCTGCTGGCGGCGGTTGTCCGGTTAGGTCCGCCGATCGTGGTGCTGCTCGCCGGTACCGCATGCTCCTTGCCCAGGGGGACGTCGCTCTTGCCGGCGCCCGTTCAGGACCTCCCGATCCAGAACCCCGGCCATCCAGCGTGGTTCGAGCCGGCCCCTGGGGCGTTTCGCGTCCGGTTCGAGACCACCCAGGGGGTCTTTGTCATCGAGGTCGTTCGGGACTGGGCGCTGCGCGGCGCGGACCGACTCTACCATCTGGTCCGTGCGGGATTCTTCGACGATTCGCGGTTCTTCCGGGTGCGCGCGGGCTTCATTGCCCAGTTCGGGATTCCAGGCGATCCGGCCATCGCGGGCGTGTGGCGGGACCGGGCAATGCCCGACGACTCGGCCACGCAGAGCAACCAGCGCGGCTTCATGGCCTATGCCATGACGGGCCCCAACACTCGCACCACGCAGCTGTTCATCAACCTGGCGGACAACCAACGGCTCGACGCCGAGAACTTCGCACCCATCGGGCGGGTGATCGAGGGAATGGACGTGGTAGATCGGCTCTACGCGGGCTACGACGAAGCCTCGGGTGGTGGCATGCGGCTGGGGCGCCAGGGGCGCCTGTTCACGGAGGGGAACGCCTACCTGGACCGCGAGTTCCCCAGGCTCGGCCGGCTGATCCGCGCCACGGTCCTGCCGATTCGGTGACGCTGGGGAAGCGCTGCAACGTGCGCAGCACTTCCCTACTCAGGTTTCTCGGCGTTCTCCGCGACCTCCGCGGTGAATCATCAACCTGACGGCTAGAAGTTGTATTCCAGGCCCAGCGTCCAGGCGACGCCGGCCCGCAAGCCTCCTTGGTTCAGCGGCCACAACGCGTTGGTGACCACCGTCAGGCCGGCGCCCGTAACGAACTTGAAGCCCAGCGACCCGTTGACGATATCATCCCGCCCGTTCGGAATGTTCGCCGGGCTGATGGTGCGGCGGAACGGCACGGTGACCTGCACATCGCCCGGGATCAGCAGCTCACTCTCCCCGGACTGAAGCTCCGAAATCAAGTCCACGGCCAGCGTGGCCCAGTCGGCCAGCGCGTGATCGAAGCCCGCCGTGGCCAGCACGGCGTCGCTGAGCTCCCCGCCGCTGCGGTACGCGTAGCCCACGTTGGCGTGCGGGGAGAAACTCCCGAACCGGGCCGAGATCACGCCCAGTCCCCGGATGGATGTGTGCCCCGAGCCGAGCAGATCGGCCGCGTCCCCGGTGGCGAACCGGGCGTCGGCCAGAACAGCGAACGCCGCGCGCTCCGACTGGGAGACCCGCGCCTTCACCCGCGCCGCGAGGTCGCCCACCCCGGTGGCCGAGCCCTCGACCAACCGGGACGCGGTGAGTTCGGGATTGGTGTTGGTCCCGCCAAAGAAATGCGTGGCGGTGGTTCCACCGAACGGCACCACCTGCGCCGTACTGGTGCCCCGGAGCGAGGTGGACACCACCGGGACGGCCACCCCGATGTCCAGCCAATCGAGCATCCCGTAGCTCAGGACGAACACCGTTGCCGTGACGTCCAGATGGAGCGAGAGGTTCAACGCGATGAAGTCGTTCTCCAGCGTGGGCCGCCCCATGACGGAGCAGTCACCCCCGAACAGCGTGTCGCAGCCCGGGAAGTCGGTGTTGGCGTGCGTGAAGTTCAGCTGGATGTTCTCCAGGTCCACGCCGCGCACCGACTGGAACCGCAGGCGGTTGACCGCGACGCCGGCCAGCACCCGCCCTCGTCCCAGCGTTTGCGCCCGCTCCGCGAAGATCGGCCCGGAGGAGGTCGAGGTGGCAATGGGCAATCCGCCCTCGAACCGGAAGGTGTGGCCGCTGCTGGTGGCGCTGATGGGCAAGTTGGCCACGCTGCTGCCAATAGCGCCCGTCAGGAACCCGATCAGGGTGGCGTTGCCTTCGACCGCGGCCGGGACGAAATGGCTCCCGTGGGCCTGGACCGACACCGGGTTGCTGGTCCCCGCCGTGCCCGCCAGAAACAGGGGCGCGTCACCCGAGCCGAAGATGAAAAGCTCGCCCACCAGGTCGCGGAGACCCTGCGCGCGAAGCGGGTGTGCCGCCGCGGCAAGCCCGAGGGCAGCCAACACGAGGTGACGGGTCATGGAACCTCCAGCGATGCGGCCGCGGGCCGGCCGGGGCGGGGAGAGCATCATTGCACGCTCTGGATCTGCCAGCCCGTGGCGGTGCGACGAAATCGCATGGTGAACGTGGTGTTCTGGGTCTGGCGGCGGTCGGAACGGAAATCGTAGACCGCCGCGACGGTGGCGCGCGCGGAGTCGCCGGCCGACTCGAAGCTGGTCATCTCGAGCCGCGCCGCCAACTCCGAGACGCTGCCGAAGAAGGCGCTCCAGGCGCGCTCCTGCTGGGCGGTGAGGCCGGGATAGAGCCGGCGAATGCCTTCCACCTGCCTGGTCTCGATGGCCTCGCGATACCGCTCCACCAACTGGCCGACTTCCGCCCTGGGATCGCGGGCGGGCTCGGCGGCCACGGGCCGGGACACGGTCACCGTCGCGGATCCCGTCACCTGCCCGGAGGACGCGACCAGCGAGGCCGACCCCGGCCCGACCGCGTTCACCAGGCCGCTGGGATCCACGGTGGCCACGGCGGCGCTGCTCGACCGCCAGGTGACCGTCCGATCCGCCAGTATGCCGCCACGGGCGTCCCGCAGTGTCGCCCCTAGCCGGGCCTGCCCGCCGACGATAAGCGTCAAGGCGGGAGGCTCAATGGCCACGGACGCCACCGCTGCCGCTGCCAACACGGTCACGGACGCCGTCCCCGTGCGCCCCTCGCTCGCCGCCGAGATCGCCACCGTCCCCGGCGAGGCCGCCGTCACCATGCCGTCGGCGGTGACCGACGCGACCCGGGGATCGGCGGAGGTCCACGTCACCCGCCGATCCCGCAGCGACGAGCCCTCCGCGGCGAGTGGTACCGCCGTGAGCCGCGCGCTCTCGCCCACCATGAGCGTGAGCCCCGTAGGCGCCACCCCGACCGATGCCACGCCGCCCGGACCCGCGCTCCGAGCGGCGGCCGGTGGGGCCGGCGCCGCAACCGTGATCACGACGCTCGCGGAACTGCCGCCGCTCCGCGCCACCACGCGGCCCTGCCCGGCACTCACGCCGCGAACCACGCCGCCGGCGGAGACCGCCGCGATGCCCGGGTCGAGCGTTTCCCAGGTAACAGCCATCGCCACGGGCGCCCCAGAGTCGTCGCGCGGAACCGCGCTGAGCGGAGCCTCGGAACCGACGACGAGCGCCAGCGACACCGGCGTCACGTCCAGCCGCGCCACTGCCGGGGCGGTCACGGTCACCGACGGTGTCACCGCCGCCGCCTCCGATGGGGGATCAGACGCGCGCCGTCCCAGGACGAAGATGCCCGCCACGACGCCCGCGGCAGCGGGCACCGCCCAGGCCCACGGCGCGAGCTTTCCTCGCGCCGGGGCACCGGGGTCGGGGGCGGGCGTCGTCAGGTGGGGCGCCGGCGTACTCGGCGTCGGGGGGCCGGCTGCGACTACCTGGGACGGAGGGGCCGGACTCCCGGCCCGGGCATGGGGGACCGGGCTCCCGGGAGTTCGGAACTTGTCCAGCAGCTTGGCCGTGGCGGTGGATTGCACCAGGGTCAGGAGCCGGGTGCGGACCGCGTCCTGAGTTTCTGACGCAACGCCCACGGCCGCCACCGCATCCTCGATGCTGGGAAACCGCATGTCGGGATCCTTTTCGAGCATGCGCATCACGGCGGCGGTCAGCTCCGGCGGGGCGTCCTCCCGCCGCCCCGCCAGCGGCGGCGGAAGCGTGTGGCAGTGGTCGTAAATCATGTTGACCATGGTCGGGCTCGCGAACGGCGGTTTCCCGGTGAGCATCTCGTACGCCACAACGCCCAGGGAATACTGGTCCGCGGCCCCGGTGACCGGATTGCCCTTGCACTGCTCCGGACTCATGTAGGCGGGGGTTCCCACCATGCCACCGGTCATGGTCAGGGCTTCCGCCTGGGCCACCTTGGCGATCCCGAAATCAGTCATCACCAACCAGCCGTCCTGATCCAGCATAATGTTGCCCGGCTTCACGTCCCGGTGGACCACGCCGTTCCGGTGGGCGTGCCCCAGGGCGCTGCCCGCCTGGTTCAGGATGGTCTGAATCACCGGAACAGGCAGGGGGCCTACTTCCTTAATGACGGACTCCAGGGAGCGGCCCTCGATGTACTTCATCACGAAGTACACCAGGTCCCGCCCCTCTTTCACGGCGTACACCGGGATGATGTGCGGGTGGCTCAGGCCGGCGGCGGTGCGCGCCTCGCGCTTGAACCGCTCCTGAATGCCCTTGTCCATGAGCATCAGGGCGGGCGCCATGCACTTGATCGCCACGCGGCGGTTGAGCGCAATGTCGTGTCCCAGGAACACCACCGCCATCCCGCCGCGTCCGATCTCGTTCATGATCTCGTATTCGCCCAGCGTGGCGTCCCGCACGGTCTTGAGCAGGCGCTGTTCGCCGGTGGCGATGGTCTCCGCGCTGGGGCGACGGCCACCCGCCGCTCCGGGGCCTTTGCCCACCTGGCTGCCACAGGCGGAGCAGAACACGGCGTCGCCCGCCAGCGTCGCGCCGCATTGACCGCAGGTCTGAGCCATGGTCTAGTACCGGCCCTGCATGAAGGCGATCCCCGGCGCGATCGCCGCCCGCCACGCCTCGGCAATGCCCTGATCGAAGGACGGATCGTGCTCGGCCACCGTCTGGACCAGGGCCTCCACGAAGCGCGGATACAACTCCGGCCGAATGGCCAATAGCCGCCGGCTGTGCCGTTCGGCCACACGGCTCAGCAGCCCGGGCCCATCCTCTGGCTGCGCCGGGAAGCTGAGGAGGAGACCCAGGGCGTGTTTCAACAGCTGGTGCTGCCGGGGGAAATCCGTCGCCGCGAACAACACCTCCACCTCGGGCGCGGCTTTGAAGAAGTTCCGATAGAAACAGCTCAGGAAATCCGGCACCGCGCAGCAGCGTTCGTAGCTCGCCCGGGCCGCCTGCACCATCGCCGCCGGAATGGTCGGGGAAGGAACGGTCATGACGGCCTCTTAGATAACACCGGCTACCCACCCAAGCAATTTGCCGCCGAGACGGACCGCGACGGACGGCGGACCACGCTGGCGAAAACGTCACCCCAACCACACTATACGGGAAATGTTCCCAGCGAGGGTGTGATGTTTCTCCCCGCGGAGCGCCTTCGCGCCGCCTGGGCCGACCGCTGGGCCCGGCTCCCGACGCCTCAACGCATCCTCGAAATGACGGCGATCGCGATCGTCGTCGTGGCCGCCCCACTGTTCGTTTGGGTGTTGTGGACCCAGCCGATGAATCGGCGCTGACGACCAAGACCCTTCCTCCTTCGCCGACGCTGTGGAGCGCACCCATGTCCCGCCCGTGGATCCTGCTGTTTCTCGCCGGTGTCGCCGAAGTGGTGTGGGCCATCGGGCTCAAGCAGTCTCACGGATTCGCCCGGCTATGGCCCAGCGTTGTGACCCTGGCGGGCATGGGGGCGAGCTTCGTGTTACTCTCGCAGGCCCTGAAGGCCCTGCCCGTGGGCACGGCCTACGCCGTCTGGACCGGCATTGGCGCCGTCGGCACGGCGATCGCCGGCATCGTGCTCCTGGGGGAATCCCGAGACGCCGCCAGATTGGTCTCGATGGCGCTTATCGTGGTGGGCATCCTGGGCCTCAAGCTGGCCAGCCCGGCGTGACCGGGCCCCGCCGCTCTGACCGCCTGGCCCGCCGGGTATGGTGGGCACTTTGTGCTGGACTGGTGCTCCCCCTGCAGGCATCGGCTCAGACTGTAGCCGGCGTGGTGTTCGTGGACCGCAACGGCGACGGGCGTCGCGAGGCGGGAGAGCCGGGCATCGAGCGGGTGGTGGTATCCAATCAGGTGGACGTGGTGGCGACCGATGCGGGCGGGGCCTTCACGCTCCCCAGCCCCGGACTCGGCGTGGTCTTCGTGAGCGTGCCGGACGGCTATCGGGCGGTCGGGCCGTTCTGGCGTCGAGTGGAGGACGGCGTGCCTCCGGCCTTTGCGCTGGCGACGGTGGCCCGCGCGGACGACTTCACCTTCCTGCATGCGTCGGACCCGCACATCCAGGAATCGGCTCGACCGCGGATGGACCGGCTGCGGGCCATCGTGGACTCGGTGAAGCCGGCCTTTGTGCTGGTCTCAGGCGACCTCACCCGCGACGCGTTGAGGGTGGGCGAAGCCGAGGCGCGCGGGTACTACGAGCTGTACGCGCGGGAAAGCGCGCGGCTGGCGGCCCCGGTGTGGAGCGTACCGGGCAACCACGAGATTTTTGGCATTGAGCGGCACCTCTCGCTGGTGTCTCCCATGCATCCGCTCTATGGCCGCAACATGTACCGTCACTATCTGGGCCCCGACTACTACAGTTTCACGCTGGGCGGCGTCCACTTTGTGGGCCTGAACAGCGTGGACATCGCCGACCTGTGGTACTACGGGCACGTGGATAGTACGCAGCTACGGTGGCTGGAGCGCGATCTGGCCCAGGTGCCGGCCGGCGTGCCCCTGGTCACCTTCAACCACATTCCGTTTTTCAGCTCCGCCCTGGCGCTGGACGGGTTCAACGAAGATCCGCCGGCGCCCACCCTGATTCGGGTCAACGGGCGACAGCAATTCCGGCACGTGGTTTCCAACGCGCGCGAGGTACTGGCTGTGATGTCCGGTCGCCCGTATCCGCTGGCGCTTGGCGGCCATTTTCACATGCGGGAACGGCTGGAGTACGGCACGGACGGCACCACGTTTACCCGGTTTGAGCAGACGGCCGCGGTGGTGGGGCCGGCGGGACCTCCCTGGCTCCGGATGGCGTCCGGTGTAACGGTGTATCGGGTCACGCGGGGGCGGATATCGGAGGGGGAGTTCGTTCGGCTAACGTCGCAACCCTGACCGGGCGGTCCGTACACCCATGGCTGGCTCGCGGGGCTACGCTGCCGGACTCGACGTATCGGGCTGCGTGCCGATGTACAGACCCACCGTCTCGACCCGTCCGTCAACGACCTCGCGCACTGTCAACGTCACCGGCCCGACCGTCACAGAACGCCCGACCTCCAGCTCGTCCCGCAGCTGTGCCCGCAGGAACTCGTCGAGCGTGTTGAACCCTGGGGCGTCCACTCGAAATCCGTAGAACTCTTCAAAATCCGCGAGCTGCGCCCCGCCCCGGAGCTGGAACTCGACCGCTGGCGGGCCGGCTTCGGCGCCCGACCCCCGGCTGCTGAAGACCCGGTCCACCAACCACCGGGTGTCGGGACGCAGCAGCACGAATACGTGGTCCCCCGGCAGCAACTGGGTCGAGCCGCGTGGCGCCACCACTTGCTGTCCGCGAGCCACCATCGCAACCAGGGCACCGTCCGGAAGGCTCAAGTCCCGAATCCTCCGCCCGGTGGCTGGGAAATCGCTGCCCAGCGTGTACTCCACGATGTCGCCGTCAACGTCCCTGAGGGAGGTGATCTCCAGGGTCACGGGTGGCTCCGGCACGGGCGGCCGTTGGAGCCGGAGCCACCGCGCCACCACGGGCAGCGTCCACCCCTGCGTGACCGCGGACACCACGACGGCGAAGAACACCACGTCGAACAGCCCTTCGGCGCCGGGTAAGCCACGCAGCAGCGGGTAGGTGGCCAGGATGATCGGCACCGCGCCTTTCAGGCCCCCCCAGGCGATGAAGCCCACTTCTCGCGACGAGAAGCGGAAGGGAAGCAGGCATGCCGCCACCGCGAGCGGGCGGGCAACGAAAACCAGCACGCCGGCCACCACCAGCGCCGGCCCCGCGGCGCTGGCCAGGCGGCTGGGGAAGCTGAGGAGCCCCAGCAGCACGAACATGGTAATCTGCGCCAACCAGGCCACGCCGTCGTGGAACAGATAGACGCCGCGCCGAAAGAGCACCCGCCGCGAGCCCACCACCACCCCGGCGATGTACACCGCCAGGAAACCGCTGCCCCCGACCGAGGCCGCCGCGCCATAGGCCAGGAGCGCGGCAGCGCCGGTGAGGACGGGGTACAAACCGGCCGCATCCAGGTTGATGCGGTTGATCGTGGTGGCCGTCACCCGCCCCACGACCCAGCCAATCACCGCACCCAACACCAACTGCCTGCCGAAGAGCCAGGCCACCCCGAACCCCGGCGAGAGGCGGCCAAGGAGCAGCTCGATGGAAGCCACCGTGAGGAGCACGGCCATCGGGTCGTTCGAACCGCTCTCCACCTCCAGGGTCGCGGCCACCCGCTGCCTGAGCCGCATGCCTTTGGAACGGAGCACGGCAAAAACCGCCGCGGCATCGGTGGACGACACGATGCTGCCCAGGAGCAGCGCGTCGAGCCACGGCAGCCCCAGGCTCATGATCGCCGCCACGGCCACCACCAGCGCGGTCAGCAGCACGCCCACGCTCGCCAGGGTCAGCGAGGGGCCAAGCGCCAGGCGGAAGGTCGCCAGCTCGGTTCGGAGGCCACCGTCGAACAGGATCATCACCAACGCGGCGGTCCCCACGCCGTGAGCCAGGGCGTAGTTCTCGAACGCGATCCCGCCCGGCCCTTCCGAGCCCGCCAGCATTCCCACCAGCACGAACAGCACCAGCACTGGAAGGCCGACGCGGGAGGAGAGTTTGCTGGAGGCGATCCCGAGGATCAGCAGGACGCCCGCCAACAGAATCAGGCGATCAACGGCAAACATATCCGCAAATGTAAGGACCCAACCCGACCGGACCATTGTTGCCCGACCGGCATCCGTCGCCCCATACTTGGTCGTTCAATTCATGGGAGCCGATCGCGCGATGCTCCACAACATGCGCAACCGCCGGAATGCTGCCCCGCTCATCCAGCGGGGCCGGTCGTCCGACCCGCTCCAGATCATCCCCGGCGTGGGGCCGAGCATCTCGCGTGACCTGCGCGCGCTGGGCATCCGCACCATCGCCCAGCTGCGGGGTCGCAACCCGGAACGCATGTACCAGCGGATCAACCGGCTGCGCGGCGTCCGCCAGGACCGCTGCCTGCTGTATGTATTCCGCTGCGCGGTCTACTATGCCAGCACGCCTCAGCCCCAAGCTCGCCTTCTCAAGTGGTGGCACTGGACCGACGCCTCGCGCTGAGCGCCGAGTGACGGGAGGGCGAGGTTAGACCCGATCACCACCCCCGCAGCAACGGCCCGTCTCCGAAGTCCCAGAGAACGAACGCCACCAGTCTGGCCGGTTTGGGATCCGGCCCCGCCACCGGCAGCTCGACGCCGGCCGATGCCGCCACGTGGCCCAAGCGAGACAACCGGACCCAGAGTTGCGGAACCAGCGCCAGCGCCGGTCGGCCCTCCCGGGGAACGGTCCAGCCCGCCTCGAGCATGGGAACCACCCGGCCGATCTGCCGGCCCACGCCAAGCCGCACCGCCGCGCCGCTGAGCCCCTCGGTTTCCTCCCACGACGCCAACACCTCGCCCTGGATCGCCGTGGCACCGCCACCCGGGTTCGCCCCGAACGCGACGAACGGCTCGATCTCCCAGAGGCTCCGCGCCTGGAGCGCGGGGGTGACCTCCAGGCCGACGCTCACCAGCGCCCGCTTGGCGAGGCTGTGCCATACGTTGTACTTGACCGCGGCCGTCGCACTCTCAAACCCCCCGCCTGAATCGACCAGCGTGCGCACCACGCCCTCGACCTGGAGGCGCCGCCCCACGCGCCGCTCGTAGATAAACTCCTGCCCTCGTCCGTGCGCCTCGATGACGATCTCATTCTCGGGGAACGCCTTTTCCGCCAGGAAGGGGCGAGGCAGATTGAGTTCACCCGGCGGCCAGCCAGTCTCGCCGCACAGCGACTTGACGTACCGGACCACCGCCCGGATCTGTTCGGTGGTGGCGCCCTCCTCGAACGCCGGCATGTCAATGGACAACCCCACCGACGGGCCGCCATGCCGCACGATGTCTACCCAGAAGTCCTCGGGCTCCGCCGTGCTGACGGCACAGTTGGCCAGATCGGCGGCAGGCACTTCCAGTCGGGCCGTCGCGCGCGAGTCTCCTCGCCCGGTTTCCCCGTGGCAGGAGCTGCACCACTCGCGGTACCACACTCTCCCGGTGTCCGGTTGAACCTGGAGCGCCAGGCCGAAGGCGACGACCGCCGTTGTCACCATCGTGTGTGGCTCCTTCCGGTTTGATGAGCTCGCCGCTCGCAACTGGTGCCGAGCGCGCGGCGCGGTAAGCTTATCGGCCTGTTGTTCAGGGAACCAGCCGTGTCCCCGCCCGGCAACGCAAGGAGAAACCCATGACCATCCGGATTCATTGGGGGGCGATCGTGCTCGCCCTTGCCCAGAGCGCCTTCTCACCGGCGCTTGGCCAAAGCGCCCTGACCACCGATCCCCGCATTGTCCAGCTCCTGGCCGGCATCTCGGAGGAGCGGCTGAAAGCCACCGTAGACCGGCTGGCGAGTTTCCGGACCCGGAACACGCTTTCGTCGGTCACCAACCCGGCCGCGGGCATTGGAGCGGCGCGGCAGTGGATCCTGAACGAGATGAAGGACGCGAGCTCCCGGCTTCAGGTGAGCTTCGATCGCCACCTGGTCCCGCCCGCCGGGCGCATCACCCGGGAGGTGGAGCTGATGAACGTGATGGCCGTGCTCCCGGGCCGGAGCCCGCGGCGGGTATACGTGAGCGGGCATTACGACACCGTGGTGCCGCGGCCTCCTTCGGAGGACTCCGCCGCCGCGCGCACCAACGATCACCACGCACCGGGGGCCAACGACGACGGGAGCGGCACCGCCCTCACCATGGAGTTGGCGCGGATGTTCGGGCAGAGCGGCCTGGAATTCGACGCCACGCTGGTGTTCATCGTCCTGGCGGGCGAGGAGCAGGGACTGGTGGGCGCGCGGGTCCATGCCCAAAAGGCCCGGGCCGACAGCGTGCGGATTGACGCCGTGTTCAACAACGACATCACCGGCAACAGTCAGGGCGGGTCCGGCGCCGTTGACGGGTCCACCGTGCGGGTCTTCTCCGAGGGTCCGGAGGACTCCCGTTCTCGCCATCTGGCGCGGTTCATCAAGCGACACGCCGCGCTGTACCTGCCGGGACACGTGGTGCGTTTGATCGCACGGGAAGATCGTTTTGGCCGCGGCGGCGACCACACCGCGTTCAACCAGAACGGGTTCACCGGGGTGCGCATCACCGAGTCCAAGGAGAACTACGCACGCCAGCACACGGTGCGTGACACCCCGGACGGCGTGGACCCCCGCTACCTGGCGCAGAACGCGCGGGTAAACGCAGCGGGCGTGGCGACCATCGCGCTGGCGCCGCCGGCCCCCGTGGTCCTCGGCGCCAACGGCGCCCCCCTGCTCACCCGCGGCGAGTCCGGCTACGACACCCACCTCCGCTGGGACGCGTCCCCGGGCGCCGCGGGTTACCGGGTCTTTTGGCGGGAGGCGTGGACCCCCGACTGGCAGTACGAGCTGTCGGTCGGCGACGTCACCGAGTATGTGCTGCCCAATATCTCGATTGACGACTACGTCTTTGGCGTGGCGGCCGTGGGGCCTGGAGGGCACGAGAGTGTGGTGTCGGCCTATGTGCGGCCGCCGCGGGCCAACACCCCGGTGGGCACGGTGAGCCGCTGAGGCCTACGGCGGCGCGGCCGGTGGCGCCGGGGCACGCTCCCGGGGCACGCGCAGCGTCACCGCCCACGCCATGACCATCGCCGCTCCCGCCGCCAGAAACGCCGTGCGGGGACCGATGCGATCGTACAACTCCCCGAACAGAACCGGCCCGGAGAACCGCCCGAGGGCCGAAAAGGACTGCGCCGCCCCCAGCATGGCGCCCTGCTCCGTCGCACCGGCGAACCGCGAAATCAAGCCCATCAGCGCGGGCGAGCAGGCGCTGTTGGAGAACGCCAGCACAAAGACCCACGCGTAGAGGGCGGCGGAGCTGCCCACGAACGGAACCACCGCGATCGGGAAGGCCATGCCGAGGGTACCGAGAATCATCAGCGGGCGATCGCCAAACCGCCGCGCCAGCTTCCCGAACAGGTAGCCCTGCACGCTCGCGGCAACCACTCCCACAATCGCGAAGAACACCCCCAACTCCCGCTCGGCCCATCCGAAGGTGCGGCCGGCGTACAGCGGCAGGGCGACCATGTACCCGGAGAAGGCGAAGGGGATCAGACCGAACACGATGAACAGGGGCCGGAAGCTGGCGTCTCGCAACCCGGTCACAAGATGTTCCACGTCCAGCAGGCGGCGGGTCACCCGGTGGTCGGCGCGCAGCGACTCCTGAAGCACCAGGTACGCCCAGACCAGGTTCACCAGGGCCAGGCCCGCCGCGGCCAGACCGGCGGCGCGCGGGCCGCCGTAATGTCCCGCGATCCCGCCGAGTGCCGGCCCCACAATGAACCCCAACCCGAACGCCGCGCCGATCAGGCCCATGCCGCGGGAGCGCTCCGCCGGGCTGGTCACGTCCGCGATGTAGGCCTGCGCTACCGAGAGGTTGCCGGCCGAGAAGCCGGAGATGGTGCGGGCAAGGAACAGCACCGGATAGCTCCCGGCGAACGCAAAGGCCAGGTAGCCGGCCACGCTGAACAGGATGGAAACGAGCAAGATCGGTCGGCGGCCCACCCGGTCCGACAGCCGGCCCAGCACGATCGTCGCCCCGAACTGCATCAGCGAGTAGACGCCGATCAGCGCCCCGAATTCCAGCCCGCCCGCGCCGAACCGCTGGGCATAGTAGGGGAGGATGGGCAGAATGAGCCCGAAGCCGGCCAGATCAAGGAAGACCGTCAGGAAGATGACCCACAGGCGGGAGCGGTGAGTGGACATCCGCGGCGGAAGGTAACCAGAATAGGGGTATGCAAACGCTCATTGACACTCTGGGATGGATCGGCGCGGCGGCGGTGCTCGTGGCCTACTGGATGGTCTCGTCGCACCGGGTAACCGGCGGAGCTCGGCTCTATCAAGCGCTGAACGCGTGCGGAAGCGTCTTTCTGCTGGCCAACACACTGTACTACGGGGCCTATCCCTCGACCTTCGTGAACGGGATCTGGCTGGGAATCGCGGTGTGGGCGCTGACGCGTGCGAGAGCGCGGAGGGCGGAGCGTATGGAGTGAAGCGACCTGAGTGCAGAGCGAGGCGCCACCGACGGCCGGAAGGGCGGTTCGGGCGGCGGTGAAGTAAGAGGCGCTCGCCCGTCCGCCCGTCCGTCTTTGTTCCGCCCCTAGTTCAGCCTAAACCTCAACCCCAGCCCCACCATCGGCCAGTACTTGAAGAACTTGATGTCGTCTTCAATCTGGTCAATCTCGGTCTGGACCTCC
>Ga0214471_10002861_pt1 | contig 13448 bp, 18 predicted proteins | sample RVTome_5_FD_207665 | JGI IMG/M metagenome (GOLD analysis project Ga0214471, IMG submission 207665) | Soil microbial communities from uranium-contaminated site in the Upper Colorado River Basin, Wyoming, United States - RVT142D155 | ecosystem: Environmental > Terrestrial > Soil > Contaminated >...
TGTTCGAGACGATCCGCGAGACATGGGGCCGTCTCGACTTCCTGTTCCACGCGATCGCTTGGGCGCGCAAGGAGGATCTGCACGGCCGGCTGACCGACTGCTCGGCCGAGGGCTTCGCCGAGTCCATGGCGGTCTCCTGCCACTCGTTCATCCGCATGGCCAAGCTCGCGGAACCGCTGATGGACAAGGGCGGCAGTCTGATGACGCTGAGCTACTACGGCGCCGAGAAAGTGGTCGACCACTACAACGTGATGGGCCCGGTCAAGGCGGCGCTGGAGGCCTCGGTCCGCTACCTAGCACACGAGCTCGGGCACAAGTCGATCCGGGTCAATGCGATCTCGGCCGGCGCGGTGCGGACCCGTGCCGCCTCCGGCATCGAGCATTTCAACGAACTGCTGAACGAGACCGTCCGCAAGGCGCCGCTGCGGCGCACGGTGGACGCCTGCGAGGTCGGACGGTCCGCACTGCTGCTGGCCAGCGACTATACCGCCGCGATTACCGGCGAGGTGCTGTACGTGGATGCCGGCTTTCACATCGAGGGAATGGTGTTTCACTGATGGCGGAATTCGCGCACGACATGCAGATCACTGCCACCGATCCGGTTTGCGGGATGGATCTGCTGGTGGAGAAGGTTGCCGCCCACGAAGACTACCGCGGCTGGGCGTATTTCTTCTGCTCGGCGACGTGCCGGGACGCCTTCCGGGCCGCGCCGGACCAGTATACGCAAGACACCATGCCGCAGCCCGCGGCGATATTCAATCACGGAGACTGATATGCGAACAACGTTGAAATACGCACTCCTTGCGGCGGCGACTGGTCTTGTGCCGCTTTCCGCGCAAGCTCAGAGCTACGAGCGGCCGGGATGGGGCCACGGCTGGGATTGGGGTTGGGGGGGTATGATGTTCGGTGGCGTCATGATGATCGTCTTTTGGGGCGGGATCATCGTCTTGATCGTCCTCGCCGTCCGCTGGCTCGGTACCGGGTCGCCCGGCGTTTCCGGTTCGCACTTTCCGCGCAAGAGCCCGCGCCAGATCCTGGAGGAGCGCTTCGCCCGCGGCGAGATCGACAAGGACGAGTTCGAGGAGCGCAAGCGGCTCTTGTCCGACTGATAGGGTCGAAGAACAGCCGATGCAATCGGACGTCGGCGATACCTGTGCCGACCGGGTTTTGAGAGGAAGTGAGTTATGGAACAAGTCGTAAAGCAGTCCGAGAAAAGCCGCGGACGCGAGGCGCCCGCGCCGGCGGGGGTCCCAACTAGGCACCTCGATCTCGCCATCGGGGGCATGACCTGCCCCCGTTGTCCGCCCGCGGTCGAGAAGGCACTGAAGGCCGTGGCCGGCGTCAGCGCGGCGCATGTCAATCTCGTAAACGGCCTCGCGCGAGTCGACTACGACCCGACACGAGCCCCGGCGTCGGACCTCGTCCGCGCGATACGGTCGGCTGGCTACGCTGCTGGCACGGCGAAGATGCGAATTCCCATCAAGCACATGCACTGCGCCTCGTGCGTGACGCGGATCGAGTTCGCCCTGCAGATGACCCCGGGTGTGGTGTCGGCGCGGGCCAGCCTCGCGCCCAACGCAGTCGATGTCGAATACCAGCCCGAGATGGTCGACTTCGCGGGCGTCCGCCGGGCGATCGAATCGGCCGGCCACAAGGTGGCGGAGCCCAAGCCGGCCGAGATCAAGGCCGCGGTCGAGGAGGGGGTAGACCCGGAAGAGGCGGCGCGCGATCGTGAATACCGCACGCTGATGCGCAAATTCTGGTTTGCCGCCGCCGTATCGGTTCCGGTCATGGGGCTCAGCTATCCGGACCTGATCCCGGGCCTGCGGGAGTGGATGCCGGCTGGCAGCGATGCCCGGCAGATCGTCTGGGCGCTGCTCGGGGTCCTCACTCTGCCGGTACTGCTGTGGTCGGGCTCGCAGTTTTTCTCGGGCATGTGGGACGGGCTCAAGCACCGCTCAGCCAACATGCACACGCTGATCGCCATCGGCATCACGGCCGCCTTCGTCTACTCGGTGGTGGCGGTCGCCTATCCGGACATGTTCCCCTCGGCCGAGCTGGCGGAAGTGTTCTGGGACGTGACCGCGGTGGTCACGGCGCTCGTGGTGCTCGGCCTGGCGCTCGAAATCAGGGCCAAGGGCCGCACCTCGGAGGCGATCAAGAAGCTGATCGGACTGCAGGCTAAGACAGCCCGCGTCATGCGCGACGGCAAGGAGGTCGATCTGCCGGTCGAGGAAGTGGTCCTCGGCGATGTCGTGATCGTGCGTCCCGGCGACAAGATTCCGGTCGACGGCGAGCTGACACAAGGATCGAGCGCGGTCGACGAGTCGATGATTACGGGCGAGTCGATGCCCATCGAGAAGCAGGTCGGCGACGAGGTGATCGGCAGCACGCTGAACAAGACCGGCAGCTTCCAGTTCCGCGCCACCAAGGTCGGCAAGGACACGGCGCTGGCCAGCATCATCCGCATGGTCAAGGACGCGCAAGGGTCCAAGGCGCCGATCCAGCGGTCGGTAGACCTGGTGTCGGGCTATTTCGTGCCGACGGTGATGATCCTCGGCGTCCTTGCCTCGGTTGTCTGGTATTTGATCGGGCCCGAGCCGCGCATCATCTACGCGACCATCGTCCTCGTCACGACGCTGATCATCGCCTGCCCCTGCGCGCTCGGGCTGGCGACGCCAACCTCGCTGACAGTGGGCATCGGCAAGGGGGCGGAAAACGGTATCTTGATCCGCTCCGGCGACGCCCTGCAGACGTCGCAAGGGCTGGATGCGTTAATCCTCGACAAGACCGGCACGATCACCCGCGGCGAGCCGGCGCTGACCGACGTGGTGCCGGCCGGCGGCATGGACGAAGCCGAGATCCTGCGGCTCGCCGCGTCGCTGGAGCGCGGGTCCGAGCATCCGCTTGGCGAGGCGATCGTCAAGGGCGCGGAAGACTCCAACATCGCGCTGACAAGCGCCGAAGGCTTCGCGGCGATCCCTGGGCACGGGGTCGGCGGGCGGATCGATGGCAAGGACGTGCTGCTCGGCAACGCCAAGCTGATGCGCGATCGGAAAATCGCGATCGACTCCCTGACCAGCGATTGGGAACGTCTGGCTACCGAGGGCAAGACGCCGATGTATGTGGCGGTCGATGGGCAGGCCGCCGGCCTGGTCGCGGTCGCGGATACGGTCAAGCCGGACTCCAAACAAGCCATCGAAATGCTCAAGAAGATGGGCATCGAGGTGGTCATGCTCACCGGCGACAATCAGCGCACCGCCGACGCCATTGCCCGCGAGGTCGGGGTCGACCGGGTGCTCGCCGAGGTGCTCCCCGACGAGAAGGCGCACGAGGTGCAGAAGCTGCAGCTCGAGGGCAAGACGGTCGGCATGGTCGGCGACGGCATCAACGACGCGCCGGCGCTCGCCCAAGCCGATGTCGGCTTCGCCATCGGCACCGGCACCGACGTCGCCATCGAGGCGAGCGACGTGACCCTCATCAAGGGCAGCCTGATCGGCGTGGTGACGGCGATCGAGATCAGTCGGGCAACCATGCGGAACGTGCGCCAGAACCTGGTCGGGGCATTCGGTTACAACACACTCGGCATCCCGGTCGCGATGGGATTGCTGTACCCGTTCTTCGGCATATTGCTGTCGCCGCTGATCGCGGCGGCCGCCATGGCCTTCAGCTCGGTCACGGTCGTGAGCAATGCCAATCGTCTTCGTTTCTTTCAGCCGAGGAGGGTCGCAAAATGACTCCGGATCGTTGGATTGTTCTCGTCATCGGGCTTCTGCTCGTCGCCTTCATCGTCTGGTTTTTCTGGCTCAAGCGCGCCAAGGGCGTGCGGGCGGCCGAGGCCTCGAGCGGTCGCCAGGAGGCGATGATCCTGGTCAAGGGCGGCTACACGCCGGACACCATCATCGTGCGCCACGGCAAGCCGGTGCGCCTGAATTTCCGGCGCGAAGAGACGGCCTCCTGCTCGGAGAAGGTGATCTTCGCCGACTTCGGCAAGAGCGCCGACCTGCCGACCGGCGAGACCGTCGCCGTCGAGTTCGTGCCCCAGGAGCCGGGCGAGTACGAGTTCGCCTGCGCCATGGGCATGTTCCGCGGCAAGCTGATCGTGGAGTAGCCCGTCGCCCCCACCAAGACGCCAGGCAGTGACGCATAACCGAGGAGCCGCCGATGATTGCCATCAACATTGCACGACTAGCCGCCGTCGCGGCGGTGGCGATCTTGGCCCTGCTGGTTTCGGGGCAGTCGATGGCGGACACCCACAGCGGCTATCTGGTGGACCACGGTGTCGCGGTTTATTACGCGGTCATCCCTGCCGAGATGATTCGCGGGCATGCGAAGCAGCACCCCGAGGCGACGATGCACGGCGGCCCTCCGAACCGCCCGCACGTCCACCACATTATGGTCGCGCTATTCGACGCGGCAAGTCTCGAACGGATCGTCGACGCTCAGGTCAGCGCGACGGTCGGAGAGGTCGGGCTGGCTGGCCGGCAAAAGAAGTTGGAGCCGTTCACCGTGGCGGGCGCGCTCACCTATGGCAACTATTTTGATATGCAACCAAACACGAACTATCGGGTCGCCGTCGACGTGAAGAGGCTGGCTGGGAAAGACCCGGCTCGCGTCGAGTTCGAGTTTAAGCACCAATGATTGCCACAGTTTCAGATTTTGGCCGCCATCCTGCCGACCGGGATCAGTCCCAGAGGTCGGATCGCGCGACCATTCGATCGAGGAGGAGTCCATGAGAGAAGTATTCTTGTTCGTGCATCCGACGCTTGGTGTTCTTGGGATCCTCGCGGCGCTCTGGGTCTATGTGGAAGCCTACAGTGTCGATGAGGCACGCCTTCGGCGCATGAAAATTGCCAGCTTCGTGGTCCCGGCGCTTTTTCTCCTGACTTGGGTCTCGGGCGGCCTCTGGGACAGCTTTTTCTATGAGGCTGACCGAGCGGTCATGGAGAAGGGATCATGGGCCTTTGTGGGCGACACGGCGATGGAAATGAAGGAACACCTTTTCGTCGTCGTTCTGCTTCTCGCCCTATACCTGCCGATCCTGGCGTCGGCCATGGACCTGCGGCGTGCGGCCGAGACACGCCTGCCGACGATGACCGTCTCGGCGCTGATCGTGCTCCTCGGGTTCGCCATGGATGGCGCCGGGGCGATCCTCGCCGGGTCCGTGCATGTCGGCATGACCACGTTACTTGGATCATAAGGAGACACCAATGGACCGATACATACACTCGTTTGGCGGATCCTTCGCCATTGCCGTTCTCCTGACCGCCCTGGTATTTGCCGTCAAGGTGGTTTCGCCCGGCTTCGAGGAGTGGGGCGAGGAGACTTTCGGACATGCTTGGCTCTACATGGGCGTGCTGGCGATCGCCGTGTTCATCGGACTGGGTCTCGCACCGCTCCGATTGACGCCGAGCAGCCGCGCCCTCGCGACGCTGGTTGGCGGCACGGCCGTGATCAGCAGCCTGATCATCGCGGCGGCGGCTATCGCGATGGCGGCTCTCGAGTAGGGCGATCGCCGTGGCTTCTCGCGCCAGGAAACAGCGGCGTACTCAAGGACGCCCGTCCGTGCCGATTTCAGCAACTGCGCCGACCTGCGCACCGGGTCGAGACCCTCGCCGTCGAGTTCATGCCCAAGGAATCCGGCGAGTACGAATTCACCGGCCCCATGGGCATGGGCCAGGAGTGGCCGGTCCTCGATTGCGGGCCACTCCGCCGCCCAAGCCGTCGGTCAAGATATAGAGAACGTCCGTTGTGATGCACCACTGCACGCATAGCGAAATGGAGAGACACATCGTGAATGCAATAGGAATTCTTCGGCCCATGGCTTACGCCGGCATGGTCACCGTCCTCTTGGGAATGCAACCGGCCCTAGCCGAGCCTTTCATGTACGTGCCGCTTGGCGGAGAGGGCAAGATCGTCGTCATCGACGCCGCACAAGATAAGATCGTCGATACGATAAATGGCTTGGTGGCTGTTCATGGCCTCGCGGGAACGCCGGACGGACGTTTTCTCATCGCCGGAAGCTTCGAGGCGCGCGAGCCGGGTGGCGCGGTGCCCGAAAAGCCGACCGGTGTGACCGAGGAAGATCATGCCGCGCATCATGGCGGGGCACCCGCCGGCGCCGAGAAGGCCAGCGCGGTTGTCAGCACCGTCTCGATCGTGCGCATCTCCGACGCATCCGTGGTGCGCCGTATCGACGTTCCCGGCGTCGTCCATCATGTTGCAGTCAGTCCGAACGGGCGGTTTGCCGTCGTGACTCATCCCAACGAAGGCGGGATCAGCGTGATCGACTTGACCTCCTACGAGGTCGTGGCAACCGTCGCGACCGGTCCGTCCCCAAACTACGCGGTTTTCAGCCTTGACGGTGGCCAGGTCTACGTCAGCAACGCCGGCAATGGCACGGTGAGCGCGGTCGATACCGGGCGCTGGATCATCCGCTGGAACGTTGTCGTCGGCACCAGCCCGGAGCACCTCGTGCTGTCCAAGGACGGCGAGACCCTCTACGTCAATAACGTCGAGGACGGCTCGGTGTCCGTCATCGGCGTCGGCGAGCAGAAGGTCGTGAAGACTATTCCGGTCGGCACGACGCTTCATGGCATCGATCTTTCCGACGATGGCAGGACGCTCTTCGTGGCCGATTTGGGAGAGGACAAACTCGTCAGTGTCGACTTGGTGACCGGGGCCACACGTACCGCGACCCTGGCTCCGGCTCCATATCATCTCGCCATCGTGCGCGGCACGGGGAAACTCTATGTCTCGAGCGCCGACGACCCCAAGATCTGGATCGTGGATCGCAACAGCCTCGCCGTGCACGGGGAGATTCCGATCGGCGGCAAGGGACACCAGATGGTTCTCCTGGGTCCGGGCGCTTAGGGGAAATCAGGCACCGAACGCGCAAGGTCGCCAACCAGAGGTGCAAAGCATGCGACAGTTCCTGTTCTCCAGATCCGGCCTGGTGCTGCTCGGCTTCCTGGCGGTCGGCGGATACTTCCTGTGGACCGAGCATCAAGCGCACACGATTGCCGCCCTGCCGTGGCTCCTGGTCGCCGGCTGCTTGGTCATGCACCTCTTCATGCACGGCGGCCATGGCGGACACGGAGGACATGGAGGCGGGACGGACGGCGATTCCGCCGACCGCGAGCCCGAAAGCGACAGCCGGAGGGCGCCATGAGCGAACAGGTTCCGGCCTATGGTCTGTGGACGCTGGTCATCATCAACTCGGCCGTGTTCATCCTCTTCGCCTTGAGTTTCTTCAAGCCGCGGACGAGGCGTGACTGGCGTTCCTTCGGCGCGTTCAGCGCCTTCCTGGTGGCGCTCTTCACCGAGATGTATGGCTTTCCGCTGACGATCTATCTCGCGTCCGGATGGCTCCAAGCCCGCTACCCCGGCATCGACTGGTTCGGCCACGACGCCGGCCACCTGCCCGAGATGCTATTCGGCTGGCAGGCCAACCCGCACTTCGGGCCGTTCCACCTGCTCAGCTTCGCCTTGATCGGCGGCGGCTTCGTGCTGATCGCGGCGGCTTGGCGGGTGCTCTACGAAGCACAGCAGCGCCGTGTCTTGGCGACGTCGGGGCCCTACGCCCATGTGCGCCATCCGCAGTACGCCGGGTTCATCCTGATCATGCTCGGCTTCCTGTTTCAGTGGCCGACCATTCTCACGCTCGCGATGTTCCCGGTACTCGTCTGGATGTACGTGCGCCTGGCCCGGCGCGAGGAGTGGGAGGCGCTGACCGCCTTCGGCGAGGCCTACGCGCGCTATGCAGCGCGCGTGCCAGCCTTCGTCCCGCGAATAACGCTGTTTCAGCGAAGTAGCGGACAACCGCCCGACGGCCCCGGGTCACCGAACGATTTGCGCATGCTTTAACCTCTGACAGACAAGGACACCATCCATGCCCGAACTTTCCCGCCGCCACTTTCTCATCGCGGGCACCGCGATCGCCGCGCTGCCGACAGTCTTGGGTCGAACCGGGACGGCCTTTGCCGCCAAAGATTCGCCGGTCTCCCTGGAGGTCGCTACCCGGTCGATCGAGGTCAACGGAAAAGCCGCCACGGTCCACGGCATCCTACAGCCGGACGGAACGCACGGCCTCTACACCGAAGCCGGCACCCGGTTCCGGGTCCGCCTGGCCAATCGTCTTTCCGAGCCGACGCTGGTCCACTGGCACGGCCTGACGCCGCCCTACCAGCAGGACGGCGTACCCGACCTGTCCCAGCCGGCGCTCGCGCCGGGGGTGGCATACGACTACGACTTCGCCCTGGCCCGGCCCGGCACATATTGGATGCACTCCCATGTCGGGCTGCAGGAGCAGCGGCTTCTCGCGGCGCCTCTGATCGTGCGCGATCCGGCCGAGGCGGGCCTCGACGAGCAGGAGATCGTGGTCCTGCTGCACGATTTTACGTTCCGCGATCCGGAAGAAGTCTTGGCCAGCCTTCGGCAAGGCGGCGGCCACGCGATGGAGATGGGTTCCGAAACGCCCGCGATGCCGATGGGGACCGAACAGACGGGCATGGCGCACAGCGGCATGGCCATGGGTGGCCAGCCGTCCGCCGCGATGACCATGGACCTCAACGACATCGACTTCGACGCCTATCTGGCGAACGACCGCACGCTTGCCGACCCGGAGGTCGTCCGGGTCGAGGCTGGAGGTCGGGTGCGGCTGCGCATCATCAACGGCGCGGCAGCGACCAACTTCCTTATCGACCTCGGCGCGCTAAGCGGCGAGTTGATCGCCGTCGACGGCCATCCAGTCGAGCCCCTCGCGGGAAACCGCTTCGAGATCGCCATCTCCCAGCGGCTCGACATCCGCCTGCGCCTGCCGGGCGCTCAGGGCGCCTATCCGATCCTGGCGCGGCGCGAGGGCGAGGAGGAGCGGACCGGGATCGTTCTGGCGACGAAAGGCGCGCAAGTCCAACGGATCGCGGATCGCGGCGATGCCGGTGTCCCGCCGATGGGGCTGGCACTCGAGCGGCGTCTGCGGGCCGCCGCGCCCCTGGCCTCCCGGTCGGCCGACCGCAGCATCGCGCTCGACCTGACCGGCAGCATGGCCAGCTATGCCTGGACCCTGAACGGCGCGCGCTATGGCGAGCACCGGCCCTTGACGGTCCGCGCGGGCGAGCGGGTCGAGGTCACACTGCGCAATACGACCGAGATGTCCCATCCGATGCATCTGCACGGCCATGTCTTCCAGGTCGTGGCAATCGACGGCGAGCGCGGCGCCGGCGCGCTGCGCGATTCCGTGCTGGTACCGCGCAACTCATCGGTGACTTTGGCGTTCGATGCCGATAACCCGGGCCGCTGGGCCTTCCACTGCCACCATATGTACCACATGGCGGTCGGAATGATGACGTCGATGGAATACATCGTGTGAGCGGCTGGCGCGTGTCGACAGCGTGAACACATGCTTGGCCAATCAAGCAAGAAAGAGGAGGAAAAAATGCGTGGACGACAACTGATGTTGATGGCGACGATCCTTGGCATAGGCCTTATCGCTTATGAAGCGCGGGCCGACAACACGGCCGCCCATGGCCACAGCGACGCGCCGGCAAAACCGTCTGAGCTCGCTCAAGGCTCGACCGGCCAGGGCATGATGGGCCAGGGCATGATGGGTCAGGGTCTGATGATGCCGTCCATGGACCCTACCCGCGGACGAACACTCTTCGCCAGCAAGGGATGCGTGGTTTGCCACTCGATCAATGGAATCGGTGGCGGGGACACACCACCGCTGGATGCGGCCACCATGCCCGGCCCCATGAACCCCTTCGAGTTCACGGCGAAGATGTGGCGCGGCGCCGAGGCGATGATCTACGTCCAGCGCGAGGAACTCGGCGAGCAGATCGAGTTCACCGGTGACGAGCTCGCCAACATCATCGCCTTCGTCCATCACGCGGAAGAACAGAAAAAATTCTCCGAGGCCGACATTCCTCCCCGCATCGAGGAACTAATGCATCACATGGGTGAGGATCAAAATGAAGAACACAAGAAGGAGCACGAGACTGACAAGCCCAAGGAGTAATGGAGTCGAGGCAGGTGAACAATTCCGCGCGCGCCAAGTGCGCGGAGCGGCCCGTCACAATCGAAATTTTCGTCCGCCACATCTCAATCTACGACATGGACGGCTGAATCAGGCGCGGAGCGGCGCCGACCAACTTATTTCTGTCGCTCTATGTGAATACCGACAGCGAATTGGTTCGAATCGGCTGTTTTGAACAACCGAGCCAAGTATGGCTCGTCAATCCACCATGTTCAGAGGGCAAAATTGAGCCATGAAATTATCCGATCGGGTGTTACCGTTGTTCGTTGTGGGTGTTCTTTTCCTAGGCTTCGGCACAGTTGCGGTGCGCTGGATTTGGCCCGGAAGCGCGGCAGACACCGGCGTGGCGTTACCAAAATTCTCGACCTTGGCAGCCCGGGGTAAGATCGCGTTCGACGCCAATTGTGCCCAATGTCATGGGCGCAATGCGACCGGAACGGAAAAGGGCCCACCATTTATCAACCGCATTTACAACCCGGGCCATCACGGCGATGAAGCTTTCTTTCTGGCGGCTCGGCAAGGCGTACCTCAGCACCACTGGCCCTTCGGCAATATGCCGCCGCAGCCTCAGGTGACGGACGAGGAGTTGGCCGCCATAGTCCGCTATGTCCGTGAGCTTCAGGAAGCCAACGGCATCTTCTACCAACCCCACACAATGTGATGCGAGAGTGCCATGCGAGTCCCTCCTCGACGGCTCAGCGCCTATCCATGGTACATCCGGCCCTTCCTCTGGCGTCAGCGACGCAAGTACGGTGCCGTCCTGGACTCTGCCTTGCTCTGGGCGCGCGCGCCTAGGCTCTTCCTCGGCGTGGCCCTGCTCTACGGCATGATTGACCGAAAGTCCTCACCGATCGAGCCGGCGCTGCGATCCCTGATCACGGTCCGGGTGTCGCAGATTAACGGCTGTTCCTTCTGCGTGGACCTCAACTCGGCCACGCTGCTCCAGCGCGGCGCCTCCTTGGACAAGGTGGCGGCGCTGAGCAAGTGGGCCGAGAGTGATCAGTTCGACGATCGCGAGCGTACGGCGCTCGGCTACGCGGAGGCGGTGACTCGATCCGACCGAGAAGTGGACGACGAGATGTTCATGCGGCTTCGAGAGCACTTCCACGACGATGCCATCGTCGAGCTGACCGGCCTGATCGCCTTTCAGAATATGTCGAGCAAGTTCAACAGCGCGCTCGGTGTACCACCTCAGGGATTTTGCCAGATTCCGGTAGCAGGGATCGAAGATGCCATGACCTGCCCGGCACACCCGGACCGGCAGACCTGACCCGTGGGGACGTTGCGGAAGCTCTTTCCTTACGAGCAGACCTCCGGCCTGCTCATGATCGGCGCATTGCTGCTCGCCTTGGCGGTGGCGAATTCGCCGCTTGCCGCTTTCTATGCGGCCGTACACCACGTGCCGATCTACATTGGTGTCGGACCATTCGTCATCGACGAGCCGCTCATAGGCTGGATCAACGAAGGTCTCATGCTCTTCTTCTTCCTTTCGGTCGGCTTGGAGATCAAGCGCGAGCTTATGGAGGGCCATCTGTCGACGCCGAGACGCGCCGCACTGCCGGCATTCGCCGCGCTCGGCGGGATGCTCGTGCCGGCGGCGATCTACGCGGGACTGAACTGGAGCGATCCCGTCGCCATCCGCGGCTGGGCCATCCCGACGGCTACCGACATCGTGCTTGCGCTCGGCGTGCTGTCGCTGCTCGGATCCCGCGTTCCCGTGGGCCTCAAGATTTTTCTCACGGCCCTCGCCATATTCGACGATATCGGCGCCGTTCTCATCATCGGGCTGTTTTACGGCGGGGACATCTCGCTTGCGCCCCTGTTTGTCGCCGGTCTCGCCATCGCGGCCCTCTCTCTTCTCAACGTCTTCCGTATCACGCGCTCGGTACCGTATGTTGCGGTTGGCTTGGTCCTGTGGGTGGCCATGCTCGAGGCCGGCGTCGAGGCCGCGTTGGCAGGCGTGCTGATCGCGCTTGCCGTGCCCCTGCACATCCCCGGCCGCCCCTATTCGTCGCCGCTCCGGGCGACAGAGCAGCGCCTGCATCCCTGGATCGTCCTGGTCATTGTCCCCGTTTTCGCGTTTTTCAACGCCGGCATCGCCATCGACGGCGATGCGTTCGCGTCGTTGTTGGGACCGATTTCGCTGGGCGTTGCCGGAGGGCTGTTCGTCGGCAAGCAGATTGGGGTTTTTGCCGCCACCTGGCTTGCTGTCCGCTTCCGGCTCGGACAGTTACCGGAGGCCGTTGGCTGGGCCCAGGTGTACGGCGTTGCGTCGCTGGCGGGAATCGGTTTTACGATGAGTCTGTTCGTCGCCTCCTTGGCGTTTCCGGAGGCGGGGCTAGTCGCGACGGCGAAGCTAGCGATCCTTCTGGGCTCTCTTCTATCGGCCCTGACGGGCATCTGCGCGATTTACCTGTCGGGTAGATTTCGGTGCCAACGGTGAAAGAAATCGACGGAGCATCTGCTCTCGAGTTGAATGGCAGTGTCAGAGCAAATCCATTTGAGGCGGACGGGGGAGTTTCGTAATTTGCAGCGATGCAAAACCCCTTTCGTTATTTCAACAGTTCACCCGAGGTAATCCGTCTCGCGGTCATGATGTATATCCGCTATCATTGCGGCAGGTCGAGTATCTTTTGTTTGAGCGTGGCATCGATATCTGCTACGAGACCGTGTGTTTCTGGTGGAACCGGTTCGGTCCGATGTTCGCCGCGGAGATCCGCAAGCGGCGCGTTCGTCGTCGGTCATATTCGCAGTGGCGATGGCACCTGGATGAAGTGTTTGTCCGGATCAACGGCGAAACCTACTATCTCTGGCGCGCAGTCGACCACGAGGGCGAGGTTCTGGAGGCGTAGGTTACGAAACAGCGGGATCGCAAGGCTGCGCTGAGATTCTTGCGAAAGGCGATGAAACGATATGACCACCCCGAGGTTATCGTGATGGACCGACTTCGGTCCTACCGCGCGGCGATGAAGATCATCGGAAAAGCCGAACGTCAGGAGACGGGCCGCTGGCTCAACAACGGAGCCGAATACTCACACCAACCTTTCCGGCGACAGGAGCGGGCGATGGCGAAATTCAGGAGCGCAAAATCACTACAGAAATTCGTTTCGATCCGCTCATCAATCCACAACCATTTTACTCAGGACAGTCACCTCAACCGCCGCGACATTTTCAAGCAAAATCGCTCCGCCGCCTTGGCAGAGTGGCGTCAACTTGCGGCCTGATGCGCCTAAAAATAGGCGAATTTGGGGATTGGTTCGCTTTAACCTGACAGCACCGTCATACCTGCTAGAGCGCGATCGGGTTAAGTTGACCGATATCCGGCATGGCTGATGTAGCTTGCGCATTCGGCGGGGCTGAAGGCGTCGAGGAAGGAGCCGATGCGTTTCCAGACGGCTTCTGTTGAGCGCTCGTC
>Ga0214471_10002862_pt1 | contig 13436 bp, 8 predicted proteins | sample RVTome_5_FD_207665 | JGI IMG/M metagenome (GOLD analysis project Ga0214471, IMG submission 207665) | Soil microbial communities from uranium-contaminated site in the Upper Colorado River Basin, Wyoming, United States - RVT142D155 | ecosystem: Environmental > Terrestrial > Soil > Contaminated >...
GCCGAGCCGAACAGGGTCCACGCCCCGTCCACGACCATGAGCTTCGAGTGATCAAATGGGGGCGGGGAGAAGAACACCTTCACGTCCCGCTTCACCACCTGCCACAGCAGCGCCTGGGTGGCCCAGTGGACGTACGGCAGGTTGCTCCTGGCCGGCAGCACCACCTCGACCGTCACACCCCGCGTGGCGGCGACCGTGAGCGCCGTGATGAGCGAGGCGTCGGGCACGAAGTACGGCGTCACCACCCGGACCGACGCGCGCGCGCAGGCAATGCCACCCAGAATGACCTGGTGAATCGTCTCGAAGTCGGCGTCCGGACCGTCCGGGATGCCCCGGGCCACCACCGGTCCCGCGTGCGCCACCTCCCGGAGCCAGGGCGGGCCGGTCAGCACCTCGCCGGTCGTGAACGCCCAGTCCTCGGCGAACGCGCCCGCGAGGTGCGGCACCACCGGTCCGTCGAGCCGGAAGTGCAGGTCCTGGGTCGGGGACGAAGGCTGCCGGGCCAACAGTCTGCCCGCGCGGATGTTCATCCCGCCCGTGAAGCCCACGCGGCCGTCCACGACCAGGATCTTGCGGTGCGTCCGGAGGTTCCAGAACGGGGCGCTCCACGGCTTCAGTGTGGGCATGAACCGCGCGACCGTGACGCCCCGCTGCGCGAGCGCCCCCACGACGGATGGGCGGGAGTAGCGCGCTCCCACCCCGTCCACGAGGACGCGCACCGCCACCCCGCGCCGGACCGCCCGGGCCAGCGCGTCCACGAATTGGATCCCGACCTGGTCGTGGTCGAAGATATACGTGGCCAATGCCACCGACTCGCCGGCCGAGTCAATGGCCGCGAGCATCTCCGGATATGCCGCGTCCCCGTTGACGAGCTGGCGGACCGCATTGCCTCCCGTGAGCGCGCGCCGGGTCACGCGGTCGCCATAGCGCCCGAGCGCCACCAGGTGCTGGTGCTCGGCGTCGAGCCCGGGCCCCAGCACCCGGTCGGCCCCATGGAGCACGGCATACTGGCCGGTGAACCGCGGGCTGGCCTGGCGGATCTCGGAGGCGCGCCGCCGGATCCGGTTCACGCCCAGCATCGTGTAGAGCACGGCGCCGATGACCGGCACCAGGATGATCAGGCCCACCCAGCCGGCGGCGGCCCGGGAGTCCCGCTTGTAGAGGATGGCATGGCCGGCCGCGCCCACGGCGAGCAGCACCGTGAGCACGGCGGCGACGTAGTTGCCGACCTCGGCCAGGAGCGCAATGACCGCGTTCACGCCCCAGTATACGACGGCGGATATGCTTGACAAAAGCGGGCCCGCGCCGCACGTTCGACCGGGAAGACGTCGTCAGTAACGACTCGTGCATTTCGGCTCGACTCCTCGCCGCACCGCTGCGGACTCCCCCGCAAGCGGTGCGTTTTGCTTTGGCATTTCCGGCTGCGAGGGCCGGTGTGTCTGACGGGCAGCGGCCCCTCGAGGACAGGAGCGGGTGACGTATGCCGCAGGGCGTGGTGAAGTGGTTCAGTGACGCCAAGGGCTTCGGGTTCATTCAGCAGGAGAACGGCCCGGACGTCTTCGTCCACCACACGGCGATCCAGGCGGAGGGATTCCGCACCCTGGCGGAAGGGGATCGCGTCGAGTTCGAGACCAAGGAGGGGCCGAAGGGGCTCCAGGCCGCCAATGTACGCCGCGTTACTTAGACGCGGAGACGCCTGGGCGCCTAGACGCCCTGTATAAGACGCCGAGGCGCCGAGGCGCCGCGTGGTAGTGAGTCGTCGAGAAGCGAGGGGGTGCCGATGAGGCAGCGGCGCCCCCTCGAGACTTGTTACTCAAGTCCACTGCGCGCCTGCGGCGCCTCGGCGTCTTGTTCAGGGCGTCTGGACGCCTACGCGTCTATACTGTCTGTCATGCAGTACATCTACACGATGAACGACCTGCGCAAGGTCGTGCCCCCCAACCGCGAGATCCTGAAGGGGATCAATCTCGCCTTTTTCCCCGGAGCCAAGATCGGCGTGATCGGCGCCAACGGCGCCGGGAAGAGTTCCCTGCTCCGCATCATGGCGGGCGTGGACCACGACTTCCAGGGCGACGCGCGGCCCGCCGACGGGATCGAGGTGGGCTATCTGCCGCAGGAGCCCGTGCTCGACCCCGCGAAGGACGTGCGCGGGAACGTCGAGGTCGGCCTCCAGCACCTGCGCGACCTGCTGACCGAGTTCGAGCAGCTCTCCCTGAAGTTCGCGGAGCCCATGGACGACGACGCCATGAACCGGCTGCTCGAGCGGCAGGGCGACCTCCAGAACCGGATCGAGGCCGCGAGGGGCTGGGAGCTGGAGCGGCGACTCGACGTTGCCATGGACGCGTTGCGCCTGCCGCCGGGCGACGCCGACGTCACGACGCTCTCGGGCGGGGAGAAACGGCGGGTGGCGCTGTGCCAGGTGTTGCTCCAGCAACCCGATCTCCTGCTGCTCGACGAGCCCACCAACCACCTCGACGCGGAATCCGTGGCCTGGCTGGAGCGGCACCTCGCCGAGTTCCCGGGCACGGTGGTGGCGATCACGCACGACCGCTATTTCCTGGACAACGTGGCCCAGTGGATCCTGGAACTGGACCGCGGCCAGGGGATTCCCTGGAAGGGGAACTACTCCTCGTGGCTCGAGCAGAAGCAGCAGCGCCTGGCAAGCGAGGAGAAACAGGCCTCGGCGCGGCGCCGCACGCTCGAGCGGGAGCTCGAGTGGATCCGGATGGCCCCACGCGCGCGCCACGCCAAGTCCAAGGCCCGCATCAGCGCGTATGAGAACCTGCTGGCCCAGAAGGGCGCCGAGCGGGACGCCGGGGCCGAGATTCTCATTCCCAGGCCCCCGCGGCTGGGCGACGACGTGGTCGTGGCCGAGGACGTGTCGAAGGCGTTCGGCGACCGGTTGCTGTTCGAGGGGATGCGCTTCCGGCTGCCACCGGGCGGGATCGTGGGCGTGATCGGCCCCAACGGCGCCGGCAAGACCACGCTGTTCCGCATGATCATGGGCGACGAACGCGCCACCACGGGCACCCTCGCGGTCGGGAAGACCGTGGTGGCGCGCTACGTGGACCAGTCCCGTGAGGCCCTGAACGCGGCGAACACGGTCTTCCAGGAGATCACCGGCGGCCACGACACGCTCGACGTCGGCGACCGCGAGGTTAACGCCCGGGCCTACTGCGCGAGCTTCGGCTTCCGGGGCGCCGATCAGCAGAAACGGGTGGACACGCTCTCCGGCGGGGAACGGAACCGGCTGCACCTAGCCAAGCTGCTCAAGGGCGGCGGGAACCTGATCCTGCTCGACGAGCCGTCTAACGACCTGGACGTGGACACCTTGCGGGCGCTCGAGGACGCATTGCTCGCGTTCGCGGGCTGTGCCGTGGTCGTGAGCCACGACCGCTGGTTTCTGGACCGGATCGCGACCCACATCCTGGCGTTCGAGGGGGACAGCCAGGTGTTCTGGTATGAGGGGAACTATCAGGAATACGCGGCGGACTACAAGAAGCGAAAGGGTGTGGAGGCGGAACGGCCGCACCGGATAAAGTACCGCCGCCTTGGCTAGACGCGGAACGGCTAGAAACCCGTCACTCTCCCAACATCAACGTACACCGTCCCGCCCTCCGCCCTCCGCTGATTCTCGTTCCGCACCTGGGACAGCCGGGCCTCGTACGCCTCCTGCGCCACGCGGTTGGCCACCACGTTGTCGGGAAGCCCCCTGCCGGGGCGCGCCGCCCAGAAACCGATCACGCCGGCGGCGACGAACCCCTGCGTGAGGAAGAGCTGCAGACCCTTGGAGTCCGTGACCTCGGGTGTCAGGTAGTAGGCCGCGGTGGCGGCGCCGAGCCCGAGCACCAGCCGCGCAATCCCCGGCCCCCACGGCTCCCGCTCCGGCAGCAGGGTGGGCGGCGTGGGTGCCGTGAGCGGATCCTCCGGCGACCGCGTCACGTGCACCGGCAGCACCACGCGACGGTGCACCCTGCCCCGACCGTCCAGGGAGGAGACGCCGATCACGAAGCCGCCCACGGGCGCGCGCGCCCCCTGCCGGCCTCTCGCCGTCCAGTGGACAGTCGCGGTGTCCCGGACGCGATCCCGGAACACGGTATCCAGGACCGTGCCGTTCGTCGTTTCGGCCGTAACCACGACGACGTGGGGCGTATTGGTCCGCAGGTGCACGGGCAGCCCCGGCGCGCCCGGCGGGAACGACGTCCGCGCCGCCGATACGTCCACGACGGGGTTCAGGCGCCGCGCATCCGCGAACACGGCCTGCACGTCGGGACCGAACACGAGCATGTCGAGCCGGTGGTGGGGTTCCAGCCGGATGAGCTGGCCGAACGCCGACAGTGCCGAGTCCCGGCGATCCCGGTAGAACTCCGCGGCGCCGAGGTACCCGAGTGCGGTGACGCGCTGCGCGCCGTCGAGCTTGTTGCCGGTCAGGGCCTGACGGAGCAGCCACCCGGCCGACTCCATCTCCAGCTCCTGATACGCCGTGATACCCTGCTCCAGCGCGCGCTTCGGGGTCTGGGCACGGGCGGCCGGGGCCATCAGGGCCGCCGCGCACACCGCAATGAGGATGAACCGATGTCTCATGGGCGTCTCGCCTGCATGCGAAGGCCGGTGAGCCGGACTTCCGCGCCGGGCTCGACGGTAATCTCGCGTTCAAAGGGCTCGTAGCCGTCATGTTCCAGTCGCACCTGGTGCCTGCCGGGAGCGATGGCCACGCCGATGACCGGGGTGCGCCCGACCTTCGTCCCGTCCACGATCACGTCCGCCCACGGCTCGGCGGAGATCCACAGGCGTCCGGGCACGGGCATGGGCGTGGGCGGCGCCGGATCGGTCATGGGCGGTACGGCTTCGCCGGTCCGCGGCGGGGTGACCGGCGGCCCACCGAGCAGGGAGGGCCCCACCACCACGGCGCCGGCCACCACGGCCATGGCAGCGGCGGCGAGCATGAGCCCCCGCCCGCGGAGCCGCCGCTCCCGCACCGACTTCCGCAGCGGCGCCGTCGTGGCCGCGCCGATGGCGGATTCGAGCCGGTGCGACGGCGGGGCGTGACGCGGGCGCCGGCCGCCCATCGCGGTGAGGAACTCGGTCACGTCGTCGAACCGGTCGGCCGGACGCTTGCTCATGGCCTTCGCGAGGCCATCCGCGACGCGCGCCGGCAGGTCCGGTCGGATGTCCAGCACGGACGGCGCCTGCTCCGAACAGTGCTTCTGGATGATCTCACCCACGGATTCGGCCGCGAACGGGTTGCGGCCCGTCAGCAGCTCGAACGTCATGACGGCCAGCGCGTACTGGTCCGAGCGGCCGTCCAGCTCCTGGCCGTACAGCTGCTCGGGCGACATGTAGAGCGGCGTCCCCAGCGTCCCGCCCGTTTGCGTGAGCCGCGGGTTGCCCAGCGCTTTGGCGACCCCGAAGTCGCACACGTAGGCCCAGCCGTTCTCGTCGAGCATCACGTTGGCGGGCTTCATGTCGCGATGGACCACGTCGCGGCGATGCGCGTACGAGAGCGCGCCGGCGATCTGCTCGATCAGGTTGAAGCAGTCGTGCAGGTCCAGCGGACCCACGTCGTGGAGCAGCTCGGCGAGCGACCGGCCGCGGATGTACTTCATGGTGTACCAGAGGCAGCGCGGCGTGCTGCCGAACCGGTGGATCGGCACGATGTTGGGGTGGTCGAGCGACGCCGCGATCATCGCTTCCTGCTTGAACCGCTCGGCGCTGGACGACTCCTTCATGGAGCGCTTGGGCAGCACCTTGAGCGCCACGAGCCGGTGGAGGTTCAGCTCGCGCACCAGGAACACGACCGACATCCCGCCCTGGCCCAGGAACCCCTCGAAGTGAAAGTCGCCTTCGAGCACCTCGCGCACGGCGAGATCGGCCTCGTCAACGATCGTGAGATCGTCGCCGGGCTCGGGCAGGATCCGTCCCGCGAGCGCGTCGCTGGCTCGCACGGCAATCGCCATCGGTCGCTTCCGTTTCGTACCCTGTAAAGAGACGTGGAAACGCGGTTCAGGACCGTGACCGATGTCACCGGCGGCACGCGTGGATCGGGGAGGCGCCGCAAGGAAGGCGCGGAGACCCCAGGCGCGCAGCGCGGAAAGGCCCGCAACCGATCCACGCCGTACCCCGCGGTGACTGGGGGAAATCCCCCAGTTCACGATCAACATTACCAGTCGAGATACCGCTCTAACTGGTTGTGTAACAAGGAGATCAGGCGATCGGCGGCGGGGGCATTCGCCGTGCAGTGGTCGGGCACGCGCTGTCAGCCCGTCCATCCCCAAGTGGGCTCCGCTGGGACGGTCGCCAGCATCCACGAGCACAAGGGGAGGTGCCGCATGAACCAGAAGCCGGGAGTGCCCGTGGGAGCTGCGCACGCCTGGCTGCGCCACCGGTTTGCGTTGGACGCAGTTGATTATCCCGTCCCGGCAAGCGCCAGCCGTCTTGACTTCATGCTCGGCGGGTTGACCGCGACCGCGCTGGCCATCCTCGCGGTGAGCGGGATCGTCCTCACCCAGTTCTATGACCCAAGTCCCCTCGGCGCATACGACTCAGTGGTCTACCTGGCCACCAGGGTTCCGGCAACCGGCTGGCTCCGAGACCTGCACGTGTGGAGCGCGTCGGCGGCCGTCGTCCTCGTGTTCGCCCACCTGGCGGCCGTGTTCTGGCGCGGGGGGTTTCGCCGGCCCCGGGAGGGGTTGTGGTGGAGCGGCGTGCTCCTCCTGGCCCTGGTCTTCGGCATGGCGTTCACCGGTACCGCGCTCCGGGCCGACCAGGAGGCCGTCGAGGCGGTCGCCCACGCCGTGGCGGGAGCGCAGATCGTGGGCGCGCCCGGTGCGTTGCTCCGGCCCGACTTCACGCCTTCGAGCCCCCTGCTCACCCGGCTCTACGCGTTCCACGTTTCGGTGCTCCCGCTCGCGATGGTCGCCCTCCTGGCGTTACACCTGTGGCTCATTCGGCATCTGGGAGTGAGCGCCGGCGGGCAGGCACATGTCCCGTTCCGTAGCCACGTCCGGCTGCTCGCGGGGTTCGGCTTTCTGCTGGTCGCTGTCGTGGCCGCGCTGGCCCTGGCACTCCCCGCCGGTCTCACCGCGGCCGGCGTGGACGGCTACGAAGTCACCAAACCGTTCTGGCCGTTCCTCTGGGTCTACGCGGCGGAGAACCTCCTGGGGATGCGCGGCATGCTGCTGGCCCCCGGCGTGCTGTTTGGCTTTCTGGCGCTCGTCCCGTTGGTGGACCGCGGCGCGCCGCGGACCGCGACTGCGACACGGATCGCGGGTGTGACCCTGCTGGTGCTGATGATCGCCGCTATCGTCTACGCGGCCCTGGCCCCGGGTCAGCGTCACCTCGGCATGGACATGTAAGGAGAGGAGCCTCTGATGCATCCCCGTCGCAGCGCTTCGAAGAGACTCACCACGTTGGTGGGCCTGGTCGCCCTCACGGTGGCTGCACCGCTCCACGCGCACGAAAAGGGCGTGCTCACCCCCGCGAGCCGCGAGCTGAGCCCGGGCGACAGCGTACGGATCGCGGGCGCGCGCTTCACGCGGCGGGCGTCTCTGACCCTCACCCTCGTCGGGGTCCACGGCAGCGTCCGGCTGGGCCAGGTCGGCACCGACTCCGCGGGCGCGTTCGACGTGGCCGTGTTCGTGCCCGCCCCGACGGCCCCCGGCGCGTATCGGCTCGTGGCAACCGCCTCCGACGGCGACGAGGTCGCGGCGCTCGACGTCGTGGTCTCCCCACCGGTGGCCGCCCACACGCAGGACACGCACGTCACGGCACCGGCCATGGCCATGCCCACCGGCCACCCGCTCGCGCTCGACCAAGCACGCGGCCCGATGGTGACGGGAGCCGTGGTGGTGGGGATCGTGCTCGCGCTCGCGGCCGGCGCGGGGCTGCTCCGGAGGCCACATCCGCCGCTCTGATGCCAAGGGGCGCTCTCGCTTGCTGATGCCCGGAGGGGCATGCAGACTTCGGCGTCCCGCAGATCGGCTCGTGTCCTTCGCCGGACCGTCCCCATGACCCACCCGTCGCCGCCACTCCCGCTGCCGGATAGCTCCGCCCGAGCCGAGGGGGGGAGCCGCGGCCCGGGTCTGCGCGCGAAGCTGGTGGCGCTCCTGCTGCTGTTCGGCCTGGTCCCGCTGATCGCGTTCATCCTGATCGGGTACGCGGTGAGCCGCGGCGCGATCATTCGGCAGGCGCAGAACGCCCTTCAGGCGCTCTCCCAGCTTCAGGCGGTCCACCTCGCGACGGAACTGGAGCGAGAGCGCCTTCTGCTGCGGACCATCGCCGGCCAGCTGCCGGCCGCGGACGAGCTGCGGCGCGCACCGACCAGCCGCGTGCAGCACCTCCTCACCCAGGCGCTGCCCGAAGGCGGCGTCTTCGACGGCCTGCGGCTCGTTACCGGCGACGGGGCGGTCCTGGGCGCCGTCGCACTGCGTTACGTGGCGCCCCACTGGCCACCTGAGATCCCGGCCGCCGACTGGGCCGCGCACGCCGTGGTCGTCCACCGCGAAGGAGCGGCCGTGCTGGCGTATCTCGTCGCCACTCCGCTGCCGGGCTCGCTCGACGCCTGGCTCGAGGGCCACGTGCGCCGCGAGGACTTTCGGCAGGTGTTCGCGCTCGCCGATCATCTGACGGAGGGCGTCGAGTCCGCCGTGTACGAAGCGACGGGACGCCCGGTGTTCGGCCTCCACGATCACGCGACCGACGACCTTGCGGCGTTTGCCCCCGGCCGCATCGAGACCACTCGAGGTCCCGCGCCGGCGGCACTCGTGTCCACGGCGCCCGTCGCGACCACGGACTGGACCTTCGTGGCGGCGCTCCCCTACGAGGTGGCGCTCGCACCGCTCGCCAGGTTGCGGAACACCGCGGTGGCGGTGCTGGCGGGACTCGGACTGCTCACCGTGTTCACCGGCGTGTTCGCGGCGCGCTCCGTCACGACGCCGCTGCATCAGCTCGCCACCGCCGTGCGCCGGTTCGGCAAGGAAGGGGAGCCGCCGGTCATCACCCCCCGCGGACGGGACGAAGTCGCGACCCTGATGGACGCGTTCAATCACATGACCGCGGACCTGGAACGCTCGCGCGCGGAGATTGACGCGCTGCACGCCCGAGACCTGGAGCGTGCGCAGCAGCTGGCCACAGTCGGCGAGTTGGCGAGTGGCGTGGCGCACGAGATCCGGAATCCGCTCACCGGCGTGCGCGGGGCGCTGGACCTGGCCTTGCGCGGGCTGCCCGGGGACGGGAAGCACCGCCCGCTGCTCGAGGAGGCGCAGCATCAGCTGACGAGGATCGAGAGCGCTACGACACAACTGTTGCGGTATGCCCGCCCACCGGAACTGCGCGAAGTGGCCGTGGACGCCAACCTGCTGGTCGAGCGCGCCATGTACGTCGTGGCGGCGCCGGCCGTCTCGGCGGGCGTGACGGTGACCAGCGAGTCCACCGCCGCGGCGGTCCCCGTGTGGGTGGATCCCGAGTTGATGGTGCAGGTCCTGGTGAACCTGATGCTGAACGCCATTGACGCGATGGCGCCCGGCGGATTGCTCACCGTGTGGGCGGCACGCCACGGCCCGGACGTGTGGATCGGCGTGCGGGACACCGGCGCCGGCATTCCGGCGGACACCCGATCCCAGATCTTCCGCCCCTTCTACACGACCAAGCACCACGGGACGGGCCTGGGCCTGCCCATCTCCCGTCAGATCGTGGAGCGCCACCAGGGCACCCTGCGCGTAGAGGACACGCCGGGAGGCGGTGCCACGTTCATCGTCGCCCTGCCGCTCGCCCCATCGGAGGAGTCCCCGTCGTGACCGCCCGGCTGAAGGCTCGCGTGCTCGTCGTGGACGACGAGAAGCTCATTCGGGTCTGGCTCGAAGCCCATGTGGGCGACGCCGGCTACGAGCTGACCGTCGCCGCCGACGCGCGAACGGCGCGAGCCGCGTTCGCCGACCGCCTGCCCGACGCGGTGTTGCTGGACCTGCGGCTCCCCGACGGCGACGGCATGAGCTTGCTCCGGGAGTTCCTGGAGGCCGATCCGGACCTCGTGGTGGTGATGCTGAGCGCCCACGGCGACATCACGACCGCGGTGGAGGCGGTCAAGGTGGGCGCGTATCACTTCCTCGAGAAACCGCCCAAGCTGGAAGACATACTCGCCACGCTGGAGAAGGGGCTCGAGCGGCGGGTCTTGCGCCGGGCCGTGTCCGGCTTGCGGCGTCAGGCCGGGTGGCAGTTTGCGGGCGTCGAGATCGTGGGTCGGTCAGCGGCCATGCAGCGCGTGGTCGAAGCGGTCGGGAAGGTGGCGGCGAGCGAGGGCACCACGGTGCTCCTCCGCGGCGAGAGCGGGGTGGGCAAGGAAGTCGTAGCCCAGGCGATCCACGCCCGGAGCGCGCGCCGGGACTTTCCCTTCCTGGAGATCAACTGCACCGCGCTCCCTGAGACGCTGCTCGAGTCCGAGTTGTTCGGCCACGAGCGCGGCGCCTTTACGGACGCCCGGGAGCGCAAACAGGGATTGCTGGAGCTCGGCGACCGCGGCACCGTGCTGCTGGACGAGATCGGCGACCTCTCGTCCGGCGCCCAGGCGAAGTTGCTGCGGTTCCTCGAAACGCGAACGTTCAAGCGCGTGGGCGGCGTGCGCGATATCACGGTGGACGTGCGTATCGTCGCCTCCACCAACCGCGACCTGGAGGCAGCGGTACGAGACGGCGGCTTTCGGCGGGATCTTTTCTTCCGGCTGAACGTGGTGCCGATCGTGATTCCGCCGTTGCGGCGGCGGGCTGAGGACGTCGAACCGCTGGCGCGGTTCTTTCTCGACCGGATGACCGGCACCATGCGCCGTCCGCCCCGCACCATCGGCAAGGACGCCCTGGCCATGCTGGAACGCTACGGCTGGCCGGGGAACGTGCGGGAGCTCAAGAACGTCATCGAGCGCGCCGTGATTCTCGAGGAGCACGCCGAGATCCTGCCGGACCACCTGCCGGACGAGTTGAAGCCGGGTGGGAGGGCCCTGGACCTGGAGCCGGGATTCCGCCTGCCGGCGGCCGGAATTGACCTGGAGTCGCTGGAGAAGGACCTGATCCGGCAGGCCCTGGATCAGGCCAGGGGGAACAAGACGCGCGCGGCCGCGCTCCTCGGGCTCACGCGCGACACGCTCCGCTATCGGTTGGAGAAGTACGGCATCTCCGACGCGCCGCCGCCGACCTGACCGCCGCCGATTGAGAAGCGACGCGTGCACCCCAACGATGGCCTCGGGACCCGGGCGTCAGGGCGTCGCGTCGGTCCCAGCGCCGCCGCGGGGGACTTGCCCCGCTCCCCGGGGCAGCGCGCCCGCCGGCCCGCACCCGTGCGCTCGGAAAGGACCCTGGGTCGTCCTATGCGCCGGGGGACAGGGGCGGCCCGCCCGCGCTTCGGGGGTGGACCGTGACCACATTGACCTGGGAGCGGTACCGGTGGGACGATGGGTCGAGGCCGTCTTCGTCGTGAGCAACGCCGGCACGGGAACCCTCCGGTTCACCAAGCCGCCTACGTCGAGGTGGCCACCGGCTGTTGACCGCCGGTCCCGGCCATCGGTTCGATGGCCCTCGGCCCTGGTGAACGGACCACCGTCTCGCAGTGGTTCATGATGCATGGCGACATGGGTGGTCTCCACGATTTTCGGGTTCATTTGCCAACGAACGACTCAGCCTCGGGGGAACGGACGCTCACCGTCCTGTCGAATTGGGTCGCGAGCCCGCGCTGAATGGGGGTCGCGCCCGACGGCGAGGGTGTAAGAGCCCACAGGCCCCGTGCGTCAGCGGATGTGAACCCGCAAGGAGGGGCTCCATGGCCGAAAGGAAGAGCGAGCGGAGGGAGCCGTGAGAGATCCCGTCTGCGGGATGGACGTTGCGCGGGAGCGGGCCGCCGGCTCGGTGGAATACGGGGGCACGACCTACTACTTCTGCTCCGCCGGATGCGTGGCGAAGTTCCGCGCCGATCCCGCGCGGTACGCCGGCGCCGCGGGCGAGCCGGCCCACCCTCCGCGGTCCCACGAAGCGCCGGGCCCGCCCATGGTCCGAACGCCGTCGCCCACGCCGGCGGCGGCCCAATGGACCTGCCCGATGCATCCCGAGATCGTGCGACCCGGGCCGGGGATCTGTCCGATCTGCGGCATGGCGCTCGAGCCGCGTACGGTTGCCGCGGAAGAGGGCCCGAATCCCGAGCTGACCGACATGACCCGCCGGTTCTGGGCAGGGACGGCGCTGACCGCGCCGCTGGTGTTCGCGATGTTCGCCGGCATCCTGCCGGGCGGCCGGCCCCACGCCCTGATGGGCGGCGCGTGGCGCTGGATCGAGCTCGCGCTCGCCACCCCCGTGGTCCTGTGGGCAGGAGCGCCGTTCTTCCAGCGAATGTGGGCGTCCATCGTTCAGCGTCACCTCAACATGTTCACCCTGATCGGCCTGGGCACGGGCGCCGCGTGGCTGTACAGCGTGGCGGCCCTTCTCGGGCCCGGTCTCTTCCCCGCCCCCTTTCGCGAGGCCGACGGTACCCTGCCCGGCTACTTCGAGGCGGCGGCCGTCATCACGGTGCTGGTCCTGCTGGGGCAGGTCTTGGAGCTCAGCGCCCGCAGCCGGACCAGCGGCGCCATTCGGGCCCTGTTGGGCCTGGCGCCCAAGACGGCGCGCCGCGTCCGGGCGGACGGCGGCGATGAAGATGTCCCGCTCGAGCAGGTGCAACCCGGCGACCGCCTGCGCGTGCGGCCAGGGGAACGCGTGCCGGTGGACGGGGTGGTGGTCGAGGGCGGCAGCGCGGTGGATGAGTCAATGATCACCGGCGAGCCAATCCCGGTCTCCAAGGGCCCTGGCGACCGCGTCACCGGCGCCACCGTCAATGGCACCGGCAGCTTCGTGATGCGCGCCGAGCGCGTCGGCCAGGACACCGTGCTCGCTCGCATCGTGCAGCTCGTGGGCGAGGCGCAGCGCAGCCGCGCGCCGATCCAGCGGCTGGCGGATCAGGTCGCCGGGTGGTTCGTGCCGGCCGTCGTGCTCGTCGCCGTCGGAACGTTCGTTATCTGGGCGCTCGTCGGCCCGGAACCGCGCCTGGCCCACGCGCTGGTCAACGCCGTGGCCGTGCTCATCATTGCGTGCCCGTGCGCGCTGGGGCTGGCCACGCCGATGTCCATCATGGTGGCCACGGGCAAGGGCGCGACGATGGGCGTGCTGTTCCGGAACGCCGAGGCCATCGAGGTGCTGCGGACGGTGGACACGCTGGTGGTGGACAAGACCGGCACGCTCACCGAGGGCCGGCCGAAACTGGTGACGGTGGTCCCGTACGGAGCGATGGATGCACCGACGTTGCTCCGCCTGGCCGGCACGCTCGAGCGGGGCAGCGAGCATCCCCTCGCCGCCGCCATCGTCCAGGGCGCCAAGGACCGGCAGGCGGCGCTCTCCGATGCCGTCGCCTTCGCATCGGTGACCGGC
>Ga0214471_10002863_pt1 | contig 13434 bp, 10 predicted proteins | sample RVTome_5_FD_207665 | JGI IMG/M metagenome (GOLD analysis project Ga0214471, IMG submission 207665) | Soil microbial communities from uranium-contaminated site in the Upper Colorado River Basin, Wyoming, United States - RVT142D155 | ecosystem: Environmental > Terrestrial > Soil > Contaminated >...
TAAGCGGGATCTCGAATCTTGATTTGGCGAGTTATGGCACGCTCGATCAGGTCGCCAAGCTCACCTACGATGGCGCTGGCACACTGACCGTCACCATCGGCGCGTCAACCGGCGTATTCGACGTCAGCGCCCAGGCCGCCCAGACTTATGTCAGCACGGGTACGCTTGCCGGCATGGAAATCACGCTCGACGGTACCTTTAACTTCAGTGCGGCTATCGCCACGGCGGCCAATACACAGGTCGTTAATACCGGTACTCTGGCACTTGCCGGTGCGGCACCGGTACTCAGCAACTTCAATGCCAACGATCTGGCGGCGCTGGATACGACGGCGATGTCATTTTCCGTGACGACTGCCGGTGTCGTGACCATGACCGCCGGGCCGACCGGTTTCTCGGTCGATCCAACCAGCGATACCGTGGCAGCGACCGGCAACCGGGTTATCACGATCACAGATGGCACCAACTCCTTCGATATCACCCTGGACGTGACCACCGCAAACGGCGGCGCGGTGGCAACTTTTGACGTCGATATCCAGGAAGTGCTGAACAGCGTCGGCGTCGGCGCGCCGGTGACGGGCGCCACGTTCTCGTCGGCGGTTCAGATCTTCGACTCCCTGGGAAATGCCCATGATCTGGTCATCCAATACACGAAGGTCGCGACCAATACCTGGAACATCGATGTGAACGATCCTGTGCTTGCCAGCACAGGCATTGCCAGCGGCACCGTTACGCCGGCGACCAGAAGCATCACCTTCAATGGCGATGGCACGCCGGCGACCATCGTTTTCCCTCCTGTTGCAATCACCGCCTGGACGACCGGCGCTATCGACAGCACCGTGACAATGAACGTCGGCACCGTCAACCAAACCGACGGCATCACCCAATTCGCCGGTCAGTTCGCTCTCAACTCGGTCGATCAGGATGGTGCCCGCTATGGTGGTTTCATCGGGGTGAGCATCGGCAATGACGGCGTCGTCACGGCGCTGTTCGACAACGGCGAGCAGCTGGCGGTCTATCAGTTGCCGATCGTCATGTTCGCCAACCCGAACGGTCTTGCGGCCCGCAATGGTAACGCCTACTCCCAGACGGATCAGTCGGGCGATATCATTCTGCAGCAAGCCAATGCGGGCGGCGCCGGCGTGGTGGCCTCCTCGGCCCTGGAATCCTCGAACGTCGACCTGGCCGAGGAATTCACCAAGATGATCACCACCCAGCGGGCCTATTCGGCCAGCGCCCGGATCATCACCACGGCCGACAACATGCTGGAAGAACTCACCCGTATCGGCCGGTAACCCATAAGACCAAGCCCATGAGGCCGGGGCCGGTCTAGGACGACTATCCTAGATCGGTCCGGGCCAAATGGCTTGGGCAGGCTACTTTTCAGCCCCTGGCGCGGCCGTCCCGAGGCGATCTCAATTTTAGCTTAATCTTTGGAATTAATGGTTTTTCAAGGGCCGAAGGGTAGTCTGCCTGTGACACGCAGAGCGACTGTGCACGATGGAGAGGAGTCGATGGACTCGGACCGCCCAGGTAGGCCCACGAACGTGATTGGACCGGCAGGAGAGCCGCTGACCATTGCCGATCTGCCGCCCCCCGAAACCAAACGCTGGGTCATCCGGCGCAAGGCCGAGGTGGTGGCCGGCGTTCGCAATGGCCTGATCAGCCTCGAGGACGCCTGCAATCGGTATAAGCTCTCGGCCGAGGAGTTCATTTCCTGGCAGAAGCTGATCGAGGAGCATGGCATGCGCGGCCTGCGCACCACGCGCCTACAACAGTACCGGAAGCCGGGCAGCGAAGGTCAATCCGAACCCCACGTGCCTCAGCTCAGCTCCAAGACATCCTCCTAGGCCCCCGCGGGCCTGCCCTCCCGTTCCCAGCTAGTTCCTACCCCCCCCTGGGCGTCCCCTGGAAAGGGTTCCGGATGGGACCGGGGCCGCGTCCAGGTCCGCGCCATCTAGTGCCAAACCTGATGCCTGGATCGGGTGTCCGAAAAGGCACCCGCGCGGGCAACCGGCAGCGGTGCCCGAACGCATCGCGGATTCGTCCCGATTGATCCCCCGGCACGGCAAAATTTGCCGATCCAGCTAGGCAAGAATTGCCTTTGTTAACTGCAACTTTACTCGCCTCCCTTAGGTTACTTGAAAGGGGCACGGGAGGCGGACGAGGGTCTTCCAAATTCCCATAGAACCAATGTGTTTTTTTGGCGTTGTCCCTCTCGGACAGCGGTATTCCAGGACGGTCCGATTTGAACTCATTCTCCGATACCTTCCGCAGCCTAGGGGCGGCCCGCTTGGGCCTGATGGCCGCTGTCGCCGCGGGCGTCATCGCGTTCTTCATTTATCTGACCAGCCACCTGGCGGTTCCGGACATGTCCCTGCTGTATGGAGATCTGGACCCCCAGGACAGCAGCCAGATTGTCAGCCGGCTCGAACAGCAGAACATTCCATTCCGCGTGGGCACCGACGGCAGCCAAATCTATGTGCCCGCCGATGAGGTGGGGCGCATGCGCATCGCCATGGCCGGGGAAGGCCTTCCGGCGGGAGGCTCGATCGGCTACGAAATTTTCGACCGGTCGGAGGGTCTCGGCACCACCAGTTTCGTGCAAAATATCAACCACGTCCGCGCCCTGGAAGGGGAGCTGGCGCGCACGATTCGCGCCGTAAACCGCATCAAGCAGGCGCGCGTTCACCTGGTGCTACCAAAGCGCGAGTTGTTCAGCCGCGACCGGCAGGAGCCGACGGCCTCCATCGTCATCGCCATGGCAGGCGGCCAGCGGCTGGAGAAGCAACAAATTCAGGCCATACAGCATTTGGTCTCCGCGGCCGTGCCCGGATTGAAGCCAACCATGGTTTCAATCGTCGATAGCAACGGCAACCTGCTGGCCCGCAACGCCGAGGATGGCGATCTGCAGGGCACATCGACCACCGCCGAGGAAATGCGGGTGGCCTATGAAACACGCATGATTCGCACGGTCGAGGAGCTGCTTGAGCGCTCGGTCGGCCGTGGCAACGTGCGCGTCCAGGTCTCCGCCGACATGGATTTCGACCGCGTCACCGAGAACGCGGAGACATTCGATCCGGATGGCCAGGTGGTGCGCTCGACCCAATCGGTCGAGGAACAATCAGACAGCTCCGACGGCCAAGGTTTGCCGGCGGTTTCCGTCGGCGGCAACTTGCCGGACGCAGCCCTTGGCGGCGCGGACGGAAGCAGCACGCAGAATAGCGCGGTTCGCAACGAGGAGACCGTCAACTACGAGATTTCCAAGACGGTCAAGACGCACGTGCGCGAAAGCGGCGCGGTTCGGCGCCTGTCTGTGGCGGTTCTCATCAATGGCAGCGCGACCACGGCCGCCGACGGGACCGTAACCTATGAACCCCGGGCCGAGGAGGAGATGCAAAAGCTCTCGGCCCTGATTCGTTCGGCCGTTGGTTACGACGAGGCGCGCGGCGATACGCTCGAGATCGTCAATCTCCAATTCGCCGATCCGGAGCCGCTCCTGGGTGCGGGTGATGACGGGTCTTTCTTCGGATTCACCGAGCAGCAACTCATGCGCGTTGCCGAAGTTCTGGTTCTCGGAATCGTCGCGATTTTGGTCCTTCTTCTTGTCGTACGGCCGTTGGTCGGCCGCATGGTCGAAGGCGGCGAAGGCGGGTCAGGCGTTGGCCGGCTGACGGATCGTTCGAGCGCGGGCGCCCGGGTCGCGCTTGCCAGTCCGGAACATGGTGGCGATGCGGCGCGATTAACAAGCGACACAGATATGGCCGCCGAGGAAATCGATCAAATGATCGACCTCAACAAGGTCGAGGGCCGCGTGCGCGCATCCTCTGTCCGCAAGATCGGCGAAATCGTCGACAAACACCCGGATGAAGCCGTCACGATCATCCGAAACTGGCTCTATCAGGAAGGCTAAGGGACTCAGGTCATGCGTTTGCGTGAAGACTATCGCACGATGACCGGCCCGGAAAAGGCCGCGTTGTTGATGATGTCGGTGGGCGAGGAAAACGCCACCCGTCTGTTCTCGTTGATGGATGACGAGGAGATCAAGGAGCTTTCCCAGTCGATGGCCAACCTGGGCACGGTGAGTGCCCAGATGGTCGAACGGCTTCTGGTCGAATTCGCCGACCAGATTTCAAGCACCGGCTCCCTCGTCGGCAACTTCGAAAACACCGAGCGTCTTCTGGCGAAAGTTCTCGGCGAAGACCGCGTCGGCACCATCATGGAAGAAATTCGTGGTCCAGCCGGCCGGACCATGTGGGAGAAGTTGACCAACGTCAACGAGACGGTGCTCGCCAACTACCTGAAGAACGAGTATCCGCAGACCGTTGCCGTGGTGCTGTCCAAGATCAAGCCGGAACATGCCGCCAAAGTCCTGGCCTTGCTGCCCGAACCCTTCGCCATGGAAGTCATCATGCGCATGCTGCGCATGGAGTCCGTGCAGAAAGAGGTGCTCGACGACGTCGAACGCACATTGCGCAACGAATTCATGTCGAACCTGGCGCGCACGAACCGGCGCGATTCGCATGAGATGATGGCGGACATTTTCAATTACTTGGATCGCAACGTTGAAAATCGGTTCCTCACCGCACTGGAGGAACGCAACCGGGATTCATCTGAGCGCATCAAGGCCCTGATGTTCACCTTCGAAGATCTCGGCAAGCTGGATCCGGGGGGTGTTCAAACGGTTCTGCGCAGCGTCGACAAGGACAAGATCTCCATCGCCCTCAAGGGCGCGTCCGAGGAACTGCGCGACCTGTTCTTCTCGAACATGTCGGAACGCGCGGCAAAGATCATGCGTGAGGATATGCAAGCCATGGGCCCTGTCCGGCTACGCGACGTGGACGAGGCGCAGATGTACGTGGTCACCCTGGCCAAGGATCTTGCCGCCAACGGCGAGATCGTCATTGCCGACAGCAAGGGGGATGACGAGCTCGTCTATTAAGACGATGCCGCACGCAGCATGAACGCACCTCGCAAATTCCTCTTCGATAAAACGTTCGAAGGCCCGGAGAAGGCCGGCGCGCCGCAACGCGCCGAGCAGAAGCCGGTTGTAAAGACGTACACCGAGGAAGAGTTGAACAAGGCGCGGGAAGACGGATTGGCGGCCGGGAAACAGGCCGGCCAGCAGGCGGCCCAGAACTCGATGGAACAGCAAGTGGCGCAAGCCTTGACCAGCATGACTCAACAGGTAGCCGAGTTAAACAAGGCACACGCCACAGCCGTGGAACGCCAGGGCCATGAGGCCATCGAGACGGCATTGACGATCGTGCGCAAGCTCTTCCCGCGCCTCGCGAAGGCCCATGGAATGGCCGAGATCGAGGCGGTGGTCGGTGAAAGCCTGAGCCGCCTTCGCGACGAGCCGCGGGTCGTCGTCCGCGTCGCCGATTCCCTGCTCGATGCCGTCAACGAGCGAGTCAAAGAATTGGCCGCAAAGGCCGGTTTCGAAGGCAGGATCGTGCTGATCGCGCAGGACGATTTGCAGGCCGGCGACATTCGCGTCGAGTGGGCCGACGGCGGCGCCGAACGCGACAGCGGCGCGCTCTGGCATCAGATAGACGACATCATCGAGCGCGTCATGGGTACGCCGTGTCCGGTCGAGACGACAACGCATACCGGCGCCACCGCGCCATCAGACACGACGGGCGTCGAGGACGCACAGGAATTGGACCGGCTGCGCGCCGTATCCCAGTAGGAGGACTATCATGGCCGAAAAAGAAAACCTGGACTTGCAGGATTTGGAGCAAGACGGGTCAGAGGGGCAAGACGAGTCCGGGCGAGCCGATGCCGGGCGATTGCCGACCAATGCCAAGGAGCTGGAGGCGGTCTACGATATCCCCGTGCAGGTCTCTGCCGTGCTTGGCCGGTCGACCATGCAGGTCAGTCAGTTGCTGAAGCTGGGCCGCGGCGCCGTGGTCGAGTTGGACCGCAAGGTCGGCGAAGCCATCGATATCTACGTCAACGATCGCCTCATAGCCCGCGGCGAGGTTGTTGTCGTGGAGGATCGCCTTGGCGTGACCATGACCGAGATCATCAAGATGGATCGGTCGTAAGGCTTCGAGTCCGACGAAAGCAAAGAGCATGGCAAGCGTAACCTCAGCCGAGAAAGACAGCACCCTGTCCAGGGGCACGACACCGGTGAGCTATTCGACCAGCATCGACGTGGCGACGCTGCTTGGATCGGTGGGCGCGTTCGCCATCATCGGAACGGCCATGGTTCTCGGTGGTTCGCCCAAATCCTTCCTCGACGTGCCGGCCCTGCTGATCGTCTTTGGCGGCACCTTCCTGGTCACCACGATTTCGTTCTCGTGGGATGAGGTCGTGCGCGCCCAGGGCGTCATGTTGCGTGCCGTCTTTTATCAATCCGAGTCGCCGGCTGATGCGGCGATGCGCATGCTCTACGTGGCCGATCGGGTTCGCCGCGAAGGTCCGCAGGTGATGGAAAGCGCGATGAAAAACGCCCATGCGGGGCGGTTTCTGCTTCAGGCCATGTCCCTCGTGGAGGATGGCCTGCCGGCGGAAGAGATCGAGCAGCTGCTTGTCCGCGAGAGTCTCGCCACCCGGGACCGGCATGTCCGGTCCGCCGGCGTGCTGCGCCGGGCCGGCGAGGTCGCGCCGGCCATGGGCCTGATCGGCACCCTGGTCGGCCTGGTGCAGATGCTGGGCAATCTGGACGACCCCTCGTCCATTGGCCCCAGCATGGCGGTTGCCCTGCTGACCACGTTCTATGGTGCCATTCTGGCCAATATGTTCTTCAACCCGTTGGCCAACAAGCTGGAGCGTAATTCCGAGATCGAATTGATGGTCAATCACGTCTATGCCGTCGGCGCCACCTCGGTCAGCCGCCAGGAGAATCCCCGGCGTCTGGAAATGATGATCAATACCGCCCTCGCGCCCGTACAGCGCGTGAACTACTTCGACTGACCCAGGTACCGGGAGAGATGGGATGAGGCTACTTATCGTTGGCACGCTTGACGGTCATATCACGACCGCAGGAAAGATCGCGCTGGACCGCGGTGCCAAGGTCGCGCATCTCGACACGGTCGATGGCGCGCTGAACGCCCTCAGGTCCGGTCAGGGTGCCGATCTGGTGATGGTCGATGTCCACCTGGACGTCGGGCACCTGTGCAACAGCTTGAAGACAGAGCGCATCTCGGTGCCGGTTGTCGCCTGCGGCATTGGCGCCGATACGAAGCTGGCGGTTGCGGCGATCCGCGCCGGTGCGAAGGAATACATCCCGCTGCCGCCGGATGCGGAATTGATCGCCGCGGTCCTGGCCGCGGTGGCCGAGGAGGCCAACACCGTCATCTACCGCGACCCGGCGATGGCCGAGGTGATCCGCCTGGCCGATCACGTCGCGCCATCGGACGCCAGCGTGCTGATCACCGGCGAGTCGGGAACCGGCAAGGAGGTCCTGGCCCACTATCTGCACAGCAAGTCGAAGCGGGGCCGCAAGCAGTTCATCTCGCTCAATTGCGCCGCCATCCCCGAAAACCTTCTGGAATCCGAGCTGTTCGGACACGAGAAGGGCGCCTTCACCGGTGCCATCGGCCGGCGCATCGGCAAGTTCGAGGAAGCCCATGGCGGCACGCTTCTGCTCGATGAAATCTCCGAAATGCATCCCCGCCTGCAGGCCAAGCTTCTGCGGGCCGTGCAAGAGCGCGAGATCGACCGGGTGGGCGGGTCACAGCCGATCAAGATCGACATCCGCCTGCTCGCCACCTCGAACCGCGATCTCGAGGCGGCGGTGCGCAGCGGGGATTTCCGTGAGGACCTTTATTTCCGCCTGAATGTCATGACCATCGAAGTACCGCCGCTGCGCGAGCGTCGCGAGGATATCCAGGTCCTCGCCAAGCATTTCCTCGTCAAGTACGCGGACTCGAACGGCGCCCCGGGTATGACCCTGAGCTCGGAAGCCTTGGCGATGCTGCACACGCATCACTGGCGCGGCAATGTCCGAGAGCTTGAGAACACCATGCATCGCGCCGTGTTGCTGGCGGAGGGCAAGGTGGTCCGGCCGGAAGCGATTCAACTGACCGGCGCCTCGCTGCACCAAGGCGGCAATGGCGATGACGGGCGCGACGAAACCACCGCTGCGCGCATTGCCCAATCCCGGGCCGCGCTGGCGGCGGGCGGGCGCCACATGGTGGGCCGGACCGTCGCCGACGTGGAGCGGGATCTGATCATCGACACGCTGCAGCACTGCTTGGGCAACCGCACTCATGCGGCGAATATTCTTGGCATCTCTATTCGCACCTTGCGCAACAAGCTCAAGCTCTACACCCAGGACGGGGTTCCCGTGCCGATGCCGGGCGAAGCGGAACGGTCGCCGGCTTGAGCGCACCTTACCGTTGTCCAATAGGCCCTAGATCATGATCGATACCGGCGCACAGAGCAGCCGCAGCACCGACGTCCCAGCCGGTGTCAACGCCCCCTTTGGCGCCATGTTCATGGCAAAGATCGTCGAACCGCTGCGGCGCGGCGACATCGCCCTGGCGCTTGGCGTCGCCAGCATCCTGGTGGTGCTCATCCTGCCGATGCCGAGCTGGATGCTCGACATCGCGCTGGCCATTTCGATGACCCTGTCGGTCCTGATCTTGATGACGGTTTTGTTCATCACCCGGCCCCTGGACTTCAGCTCGTTCCCGACCATTCTGTTGATCGCGACTATGTTGCGCCTGTCCCTGAACCTGGCCTCGACCCGCCTGATATTGGCCGATGGGCACGAAGGCTCGGATGCCGCCGGTCATGTGATCGAGGCGTTTGGCAATTTCGTCATGGGCGGCAACTTCGTCATCGGGATTATCGTCTTCGGCATCCTGGTGATCGTCAATTTCGTGGTGATTACCAAAGGTTCCGGCCGTATCGCCGAGGTTTCGGCACGTTTCAGCCTGGATGCCATGCCGGGCAAGCAGATGGCCATCGACGCCGATCTGTCGGCCGGCCTGATCGAGGAAGCCGAAGCGCGTCAGCGCCGCAAGACCTTGGAAGACGAGAGCAACTTCTTCGGTTCGATGGATGGTGCCGCGAAGTTCGTGCGCGGCGACGCCATTGCCGGCCTGCTGATCACCTTCATCAATGTCATCGGCGGCATGATCATTGGCGTCGCCCAGCAAGACCTCTCCTTCGCCGAGGCGGGCAAGGTCTATACCCAGCTGACCGTCGGCGATGGCCTGGTCACGCAAATTCCGGCCATCATCGTCTCCACCGGCGCCGGCCTGCTGGTTTCAAAATCATCGGCGGTCGGCTCCACCGACAAGGCGCTGTTCGGCCAGCTTGGCGGCTATCCGCGCGCCCTGGGGCTGTCTTCGTTCCTGATGCTGACCTTGGCCCTGCTGCCGGGGATCCCCGCCCTGCCGTTTCTCATGCTCGCCGGCGTTGCCGGAGGGCTGGCCTGGTCGTCGTCGCGGCGCGGCGCGGCGGCGGTAGCAACCAAGATCCAAGCCAGCGAAGCGGAGAAAAAGGCCGTGCCGACGGCCGAGGAGCCGATCAGCAACACCTTGCAGCTCGACAACCTGCGCCTCGAGCTGGGTTATGGATTGCTGCCCATGATCAGCAACCAGGGCGGCCAGCGGCTAACCGATCAGATCAAGGCATTGCGCCGGCAACTGGCCCAGGAGATGGGATTCGTCCTGCCGTCCGTGCGCATTCAGGACAACCTGCAGCTGTCATCGAACGCCTATTCCGTGCGGGTGAAGGAAATCGCCGCCGGCCGCGGCGAATTGCGCCCCAGCATGTTACTGGTCATGGATCCGCGGGGCGAGAAGATCACCCTGACCGGGGAAGAGACCGTCGAGCCGACCTTTGGCCTGCCGGCCATGTGGGTCGATCCGAGCGCCCGTGAAGAAGCCTTGTTCCGCGGCTATACGGTCGTTGACCCGCCGACGGTCATCACCACCCATCTGACCGAGCTGGTGAAGGACAACATGGCGGAGTTGTTGTCCTATGCCGAAACCCAGAAGCTGCTGGACGAACTCGGCGCCGATCATCAGAAGTTGATCGCCGATTTGATCCCCACGCTGATCTCGGTCGGCGGCCTGCAACGGGTGCTGCAGAACCTGTTGGGCGAGCGCGTGTCCATCCGCGACCTGCCGACCATTCTGGAGGGCGTATCGGAAGCCTGCGGCTATACCCGCAACGTCAGCACGATCACCGAACACGTGCGCTCGCGCCTGGCCCGGCAGATCTCGAATCTGCAGATCAACGAGCAGGGCTTCATTCCCATGATCACGCTCACGCCGCAATGGGAGCAGGCCTTTGCCGAGTCCATTGTCGGCGACGGCGACGACCGCCAGTTGTCCATGGCGCCTTCGAAGTTGCAGGAGTTCATCAAGCTGGTGCGCGCCGCGTTCGAGCGCCACGCCATGCTGGGTGAAACGCCGGTGCTGCTGACCAGTCCCGGGATTCGGCCCTATGTGCGCTCGATCATCGAACGCTTCCGCCCGCACACGGTGGTCATGTCGCAGAACGAAGTGCACGCCAAGGCGCAAATCAAAACCCTGGGGCAAATCTAGCGGTGACTAAGAGGTTAGTCACACAAACGGCTGTAAACGACTGATGAGACTGCGAAGTTTCACTGGCAAAACCCTGCCCGATGCGATGGCCCGGGTCCGCGATGAATTGGGTCCGGATGCGGTCATCTTGTCCACGCAGCCGGCGGAATCCGGCGGCGGCGTGCGCGTGACGGCAGCCTTGGAGGACAGCCCGTTCGAGGAATTCAACCTCGGCGAAAGCGGAGGCCTGCAATCCATCGACGATATCGCCGAGGCGCTGACCTACCACCGGCTCTCGCCCGGTCTTCTGGATCGGCTGGTGGGCGCCGCCGCCGAACTGGCATCAGCCGATCCGATCATGGCGCTGGCCGGGGCGCTGGATAGCCAGCTGGCATTCGCCCCCCTACCCGATGCGCGCGCGCCCCGCCCGATCATGGTGGTCGGGCCGCATGGCGCGGGCAAGTCGGCAACTGCCGCCAAGCTCTGCGCCCGGGCACGGCTCAAGGGCGGCAGCGCGCGGCTGATCACCATGGACACCGGTAAATCCGGCGGCCTGGCCCAAGCCACCGCCTTCGCCCAGGCCCTGGGCGCCGATCTGGATCAGGCGGAGGACAGCGAAGATTTGGCCACGAAGCTGAACAAAGGCACCGGCGATGGGATGGTGATCATCGACACCGCCGGTGCCAATCCCTTCCATGACGACGACCTGGCCCGGCTGTCGCGCGCCGCCAAGGCGACCGGCGCCGGCATGGTCCTGGTGCTGCCGGCCGGCGGCGACATCGCGGAATCGGCGGAGACGGCCATGGCCTTCGCCGGCATCGGCGCCGACCGCATGATCGCCACGCGACTGGATACGGCGCGCCGGCTGGGCGGGATCCTGTGCGCCGCGCAAGCCGGCTGCCAAGCCCTTACGGCGATCAGCTCGTCGCCGCACATCGGGACAGCCTTGCTGCCGATCAACCCCGTCTCGCTCGCTCGCATGTTGCTGCCGGGCTTGGTCGAGGCGGCAAACACCACGCTTGTCAGGGAGATCGGCTGATGGTCGATGTGGCTCAAATCCGGCCCAGCACGACGGCCGCCGGCGCCTTGCCCAACGCCGTCGCCATTGCCTCCGGCAAGGGCGGCGTCGGCAAGACCTGGCTGTCGGTCACCCTGTGTCATGCCCTGGCCCGCGCGGGCTGCAAGGCCCTGCTCTTCGACGGCGATCTCGGCCTGGCCAACGTCGACATCCAGCTTGGACTGACACCGCACCACGATCTGGCCGCCGTGATCGCCGGCCGATGCAAACTGGACGAGGCCATCATCAACTATGGCGAGGGCGGCTTCGATGTGTTGGCCGGCCGCTCCGGCTCCGGCAGCCTGGCCAATCTGTCGCCCGAACGCTTGACCGCCTTGTCGAAGGCGCTGGCGGCGATGGCCCCGGCGTATGACCGCATCGTTCTCGATCTGGGCGCCGGCGTTGAGCGGACCGTGCGGCAACTGGCGGCGCAGGCACGGTCGTGCCTGGTGGTGACAACGGATGAACCGACGGCCATGACCGATGCCTATGCCTTCATCAAACTGCTGCTGATGCAGCAGCCGGATGCGGAGGTGCGCATCGTCGTCAACATGGCCGGATCGGAGAGCGAGGGCGAGCGGACCTATGCGACCCTGCGCAAGGCCTGCGCGTCGTTCCTCAAGACGGCGCCCGTGCTGGCCGGCATCGTTCGCCGCGACCGCAAGGTCAAGGAGGCGATCCGTCATCAGGCGCCACTGTTGATGCGCTATCCGAATTGCACGGCCGCCGAAGACGTGGAAGCCCTGACCCGGCGGTTACTGGCGACACCATGAGCGACGCGCTGCGGCCCTCGTCCCTGTTTACAACGGCCGCCCCGGCGACCGCACCGTCCGGCGTCCTGGCGACGCTGCCAAATCCACCTCCCGAGGTCTCCCAGCTGCCCATCGGCACCACGGTGCGGGGCACGGTGGTCGGCCACGACGATCAAGGGCACCTGCTGGTGCGTACCGATCTGGGCACCCTGGCCGTGTCGACCAAGGCCAACCCGCCGCCGGGCAGCGACGTGGTGCTGCAAATCCGCGCCTCCGGCGCCCAGTTGCATATTCTGCTCATGCACAGCGAAACCGCTGCCAGCGGGGGCGGCTCCGGGGGCGGTGCCAAGGGCGTTCCGGCTGCCCTGCCGGCGGGCGGCACCCAGATTCCGGATCAATTGACCCTCGGACACAACCTCCGCGCCATTTTGCAGACGCCGGTTTCGATTGGCGTTGGCCCGGCCGGCACCCCCGGCGCCGGTGCCCTGGAGCCGACCTTGGCCGCGGCCCTGGCCCGCCTGACCCCGGGCAGCCCGATCGTCCTGCGTATCACGGCCGTCGACGGGCCGGCCGGACCGCTTGGTGCACCAGCCGCATTATCGCCCCAGGGGGCAACGCCAGCCGGTCTCCCGGCTGGCCTTCCCACTGGTCTTCCCACCGGCCCCGCGACCAATCCCGCCCCAGGCGCTACGCCCGGCCCGGCCGGGAGCCCGGTTGGGGGCCAGGCAGCCGCCCAGGCTGGCCTACCGGCCTCTCCCGCATCGCCGCCAGCCGCCCCTCCGGGAACAGCCCCCGTGGCCGGTGGAGTGCCCCAGGCCGGGGTACAGAGCCTTGCCGGGGCGCCGGGAGCCACCCCGCTACCCTCGGCCATCTCCACGGGCCCGGCGCAGGGCCCGCTCTCCACGCCCCAGGGCCAGGCATCCTCTCCGGGCCCCGTCAACCCGGGGCCAGCCGCCAATACGGCCCCGCCAAAGCCCGGCGCCACGCCAGGGGCCACAGCCCCATCGGGCCCATCCGTGGGAAGCGCCATCCCGCCGGGTCTACGGTCGGCCGCCAACGCGGCGGGTGCCGCCTATGGCGCCGCCGTGCGCCCGCCCCAGGGGTCCGCACCGCCGTCCCCCGCAGTTGGCGGGTCGGC
>Ga0214471_10002865_pt1 | contig 13432 bp, 23 predicted proteins | sample RVTome_5_FD_207665 | JGI IMG/M metagenome (GOLD analysis project Ga0214471, IMG submission 207665) | Soil microbial communities from uranium-contaminated site in the Upper Colorado River Basin, Wyoming, United States - RVT142D155 | ecosystem: Environmental > Terrestrial > Soil > Contaminated >...
GACGTTGTAGTCGCGGTTCGAGTTGAACGGGGGGTCGAGGTAGATCAGGTCGACGCTGGCGTCGGGCAGGTAGCGGCGCAGGATGTCGAGGTTGTCGCCGTAGGAGAGGACGTTGGTGGCGAGCTCGGTCATCGGTCCCTCGCAACATTCAGGTTGCCAAGCCAGGAGCGAACGACCTCTGCGACGACCTCCGGCGCCTCGTTGTACGCCGTGTGTCCCTGACCAGCCAGGACCTTGATGGTCGCGTGCGGCAAATGCTCGGCGAATCGTTGGGCGGGCGGTTCCATGGTGTTGCGGTCTCGTTCTCCGCAGAGCAGGAGCACCGGCTTCTCAATTGCGCGCCAACGCTCGTCTTCGACCGGATGTTCTTGCCAGTACCGCTCCCACCCGCGGATCTCACGCGGGAAGGTGTGCGCCGTCGCGACCCGATCAACGTAGTCGGCTAGCAGGCGCGTCTGCTCGATCTCCTCTGGGGGATCGCCGTAGTTGAAGGCTTCTTCGTAGCGGCCGAGCGACACCAGGCGCTCGATTCCCTCGAGCACGTCGCGGGGCATCTCACTCAAGGGCGAGGCCCAGGCCTCATAGAGAATCACGGCTCGAACGGCATCGCTGGTCCTGGCCGCCTCGAGGGCCAGTGGGCCGGCCAAGGAGTGCGCGAAGACAACCACCCGGCCAAGCGTCGCTGCGACAGCCGCGACGTCCTCGATCTCACGCTCGAACGCGTACGGCGTGCAATCGCCACTCTCGCCTCGTCCGCGACGATCCATGGTGCAGGCCGTGAATTCGCCGCTGAGGCGCTCGGCAACCGGTTGCCAGTTGACGTGGCTGCCCGAGAGACCATGGACAAACAGGATCGACTTGCCGCGGCCGAAGCACCAGTACGCAATCTTGGTGCCATCGGCTGACGTGGCGTGTGTGGACGTCAGGTTCTCCACGGGTTGCCGGATTCGTCTTTGACAGTGACGTTGGAGTCGCGGTTCGAGTTGAACGGGGGGTCGAGGTAGATCATGTCGACGCTGGCGTCGGGCAGGTAGCGGCGCAGGATGTCGAGGTTGTCGCCGTAGGAGAGGACGTTGGTGCGAGCTCGATCATCGGTCCCCCCGCGTGGGCGTGCGGGTAATGTGAGGAAAGCCTAACAGGGGGGAACCTGCCTCGGGTCGTTCATTCCTTGCCAGGCGGAACTGAGGGAACGACGCGATAGAGTGGCCAGCGGTCGGGCACGCCCTTGAGCTCATGCTCTCCCGCATCTTCAAATCGCAGCCCACTCCCCGCGGTCAGATCCTTGACCGTCCCGGAGACAAGGATCTCTGAGGCGCCAGCGAGTCCGCCAATCCTCGCTCCGATCACGACCGCAAGGCCACCGGCCTTGCCATCCACGGTTTCCACCTCGCCGGTGTGAGCGCCCGCCCGAATCTCGATCCCCAGGGGCCGAACGGCCTGGACCACGGCTTCGGCGCATCGGACGGCGCGGGCGGGGCTGTCAAATACGAAGAAGAAGCCATCGCCGACGGCGTCGACTTCGGCGCCTCGAAAGCGCTCAACAAGCTCGCGGGTGCGCCGGTGGTGATCGGTCAGCAGCTGCTTCCAGGCTCGATCACCCATCGATGCCGCCATGCTGGTGCTGTCGACAATGTCCGTGAACAGCACGGTCACCAGCACTCGGTCCAGATCGACCGGGGACAGTCGACCCTCGACCCCGCCCCACGTCAGCCTGACGAATGGATCGTCTCCGATGACCCACGCGTCGTGGCCCGCTGGAATGTCGACGACGTCCATCGGTCCGGCCTCAAACTCGGTTCCATCGCGAAGGTGGATCCGCATTCGCCCGCTGAGCACCACGCCCACGTGATGGGTCTCGCACCACTCCGTTCCAACCAAGGGCTGGACATGTGTGCGCCATCGCCATCCAGGCTCCTGGATGTCGTAGGAGACCTTGACCCCGCCGATGGTAATGACCTCCGAATGGAGGCCCGTCAGGTCGATCTGCTCGTCGGGCGACGAGAACTTCCGGACGAACGGATTGGGCGGCTGTTCATCGGTCACGGGACGGCGCTCTCCAGTCCGCGGAGTGGTCGCCGGGTCGGGAGACGAACTCGTCGCGGAAGATGACGTTGTAGTCGCGGTTCGAGTTGAACGGGGGGTCGAGGTAGATGAGGTCGACGCTGGCGTCGGGTAGGTAGCGGCGCAGGATGTCGAGGTTGTCGCCGTAGTAGCGGACTTTGGTGGCGAGCTCGGTCATCGGTCCCCCCGCGTGGGCCTTGCGGGTGTAGTGGGGAAAGCCTAGCAGCGGAAGCAAGGGCGAACGCTGGTCAATCGGTCAGTAACCGATCGTGGCTAGCCTGCCGCGAGTGCCCACGGTCATGCGTGCCGGTCCGTATCGCTTCTTCATCTGGAGCCATGAGCCACCCGAGCCCGCGCACATCCACGTCGAGTCAGGGGACGGCCATGCCAAGTTCTGGCTCGACCCGGTAAGCCTGGCCGAGGCCGAGGGCTACAATCCTCGCGAGGTCGCGCGGATCCGCCGCATCGTGGTGGCGAACCGGTCAGAACTCAGGGAGCGTTGGCGTGACATCTTCGGCCACTAGCCCGGTCCGGGCCATCGACGTCAAGGTGGGCAAGGTCTACCTTGAGGTTTCGCTCAGCGACGGTCGAGCGGTGCGCGTTCCCATCTCGTGGTACCCCCGCCTGGCGGCGGGTTCGCGCGAACAGCGTCAGCGCTGGCGGTTGATTGGTCGCGGCATTGGGATCCACTGGGAGGAGCTCGACGAGGACATCTCGGTCGAGGGACTTCTCCGCGCCTAGGGACGTGACGGGCCTACGCACGAGTTTGCGCCGGTCAGGAATGGACGAGGATCGAACGTGAAATACGCCGTTGTCTACGAGAAGCCTGGCCGGGTAGTGACTCAGTTTGGGCCCGCGAACCGACGCGCCCCGATCGCGGCCCGTACCATGGCTGAACGACGCGAATCCTGTAAGGGAGGCGGGTGATGCACGTTCAGATCGTCACCTACCGCGTGGAAGGCGTCAGCGACGCCGACTTCATCGAGGCGAACAGGGAGTTCGCTGAAGCGATGGCAGTCGTGCCCGGGCTGCTCGCCAAGGTGTGGCTGAAGCGGCCCGACGGGGGGGTCTACGGCGGCCTGTACCTCTGGCGGGACCACGAGGCTTACGAGGCGTTCCTGACGAGTGAGCTGTGGGGTGAGGTTCTCAACGACGCCTCGATGCTCGACGTGGGTTCCGCCGACTACGGCGTCATGGAGGAGCTCACCCGGGCCACGCAGCCTGGATTGAAACTGCTGTATTCAAACTGAGACACCACCCCTGGCCGAGTGCTCGGGTTGGTTATTGAGTGGGCGGTGATGCACCAGACCGAGCTGGAGTCGGACTGGGAACTCGCGCGTTTACAGCTGCCACCGCAGAAGATTGCGCCGCTCGGCTAGCATCGGGCTGTGTTGACGATTCAGGCAGTGACACCACTCGACGACTATTGGGTCAGGCTGCGGCTGAGCAACGGGCAAGAGGTCGAGCGAGGTCTGCGAGACGCTCTGTGGGGACCGGTGTTTGAGCCGCTTCGTCGCGACTACGAGCGGTTCCGGACGGTTCGTGTCCGGTGGGGAACGATCGTCTGGGGACGTGACCTCGACATCGATCCAGAAACGTTGATCTGGGGAGGACCGCCGCCGCGAGACGCGGCCGCCCGTCCGGTTGCGCGCCTTGAGCTAGGACGGCAGGCGGGCGACGAGCCGATCGTTCAGCTCTGACCGACTACGACCAGCCGCGTGCGGGCAGGGGGCTCGGTCATCGGTCCACGTCTCAGCCTGGGCGGATGTTCTGGTTCAGCCGGAACAGGTTGCCAGGGTCGTACTTCGTCTTGAGGGCCTTGAGGCGGTCGTATTTCGCGGGACCGTAGGCCTGCCGCACCCGCTCCTCGCCCTCCTCCATGAGGAAGTTCACGTACACGCTGGTGTGGTACGGCGCCAGCGCCGACCAGAGGCCGCGCGACCACGCGCGCTCCTCGTCGAAGCCCTCGGCCGTGAGGGTGGTGGCGTTGATGTTGAAGGTGTGTCCGGCCTGGCGGCTGCTGAACACCGTCTCGTCGTCGCCGACGCGTGCGACCGCGCCACCCAGCTGGAAGATCGGGAAGGTGTTGATCGCCGACTTCATTCGCAGCGCGTGATCCGCGGTGATGTCGATCACCTCGTCGCTGAGCTCCGCCACGTCGCAGGAGCGGAAGTAGTACCAGTAGCCGGACGGCAGCGAGGCATCGAACAGCGCCTGGTGGTCGACGAAGCGCGACGGTCGGCAGAGGTCGAGCAGCGGAGAGCCGAATGCGCGCAGCGAGCGGACAGTGCGCTCGCCGTCCTCGATCGGTCCGGCGTAGCAGACCGCCACTGAGACGACCGGCCGCCCGTGCATCTCAGGCGGGATGAACGGCAGCGGCGGAGCCATGCGATGGACGACGATGGTGGTCAGCTCGTCCGGCGCATCGGCGATCCAGTCGCGATAGAAGCGCAGGACCCGCGGCGAGTCTTCCATCGGCCAGAAGATCGGACCGGCCAGGACCGTGGGCCCGACCGGGTTCAGCCGGAACTCGAACTCGGTCACGATCCCGAAGTTGCCGCCCCCGCCGCGCAGGCCCCAGAAGAGGTCCGCGTTTTCGGTGGCACTGGCTCGCACGAGCTCACCCGAGGCGGTGACGAGATCGGCCGAAAGCAGGTTGTCGATGGTGAGCCCGTACTTGCGCATCAGCCAGCCGATGCCGCCGCCGAGCGTCAGGCCGGCAAGGCCGGTATGGGTCACGATCCCGGCCGGCACGGCCATCCCGAATGCCTGGGTCTCCTGGTCCAGATCGCCGAGCCGCACGCCCGCCTGGGCACGAACGGTCCGCCGATCCGGATCGACGCGGATCCCCTTCATGAGGCCCAGGTCGATCACCAGCCCGTCGTCGCAGACCGACAGGCCGGGGAAGCTGTGCCCGCCACCTCGCACCGCAACGAGGACGCCGGTCTGGCGCGCGAAGCGGACCGCGGCGATGACGTCGGCCACCCCCGCGCAGCGCGCGATCAGCGCCGGACGGCGGTCGATCGATCCGTTCCAGACGGCGCGGTGCTCGTCGTATGCCGGGTGGTTAGGACCGATCAGCTCGCCTCGGAAGGCGTGCCGCAGCTCGTCCACGGCGGCCGCGTCCAGCGGCGAGGCGTGAACCTGAATCTCCGATTCGGACGTGACGCTCACAGTCGCTCCCTCCGTTCTTTCCCGATGCCGTTGATCGGGGGGTCGAGGTAGATCGGGTCGACGCTGGCGTCGAGCAGGTAGCGGCGCAGGATGTCGAGGATGTCGAGGTTGTCGCCGTAGTAGAGGACGTTGGTGGCGAGCTCGGTCATCGGTCCCCCCGCGTGAGACTGGCGGGTGAGGCTCCAGTAGGCGCCGGAGCGTGCGCAGAGGGTAGCAGCGGGGCAAGGGAAGACGCGAATCCGCCTCGTCGGCCTTCGAGGACGCCGCCGGGCTCGTGGACTTTGATCCGTGGCATTCCGGCGCGGAGGATCGGTCCAGGCTCATCGGCATGACCAGTGTCGGCCTTGTCGTCGTGGTTGCCTTCACCGCGCGAGGCAGTAACATCCGGATCATCTCTGCAAGACCTGCTACGGGGCAGGAACGAAGACGCTATGAAGCCACATCGCCTCGACGACGCCGAAGAAGCTGAGCTCGAGAAGCCCTTCGACTTCTCGAATGCCCGGCCGAACCCCTACGTGGACCGCGCGAAGCGCGCCCGGGGTCGCTTCCGTGAGGTCGCCGACGAGCAGGACGCCGCGCGGCAAACGCCTCGTCGTCGGGGGGGACCAACCAAGGGTCGGTAGTTCGGGTCCAGGGGAAGCATCCACTGCCAGCGGTCCGGTGGCAGGCTCTGTCATCCGTTCGCCGCGGGCAGTAGCTCAACCAGTGCCGCGGTTGGCCGCTGAGAGGCCTTCCGTAGCCGTGGCCCCTGCCTACCGTCTAGACGCGTTCGTATACTTGGGCTGCCGATCGGCAGGCTGGACGAGCAGCAAGAGAGGGACGTGGTGGCGTTTCGAGAACGGCATCGGCCGATGGCCGCCATCATCGTTCTCCTCGCGTTGCTGGAGGGCGTGGCTGTCTCTGTTCTGGCGGCAGCATTCGGCTTTGATCTGCTCGCGGCTGCGCATTTCGGATCGCTCTTCGACCGAGGCCCCGGAGCGGCCGAGCTGCTGCGCTGGGGCGCCCTCCTCGACCTGGCAGGCTACCTCGCGCTCGGGCTGGTGGTGGTGTACATCGGGGAACGGCTGCTGCAGGGCAAGACCCTGGTCGTCGCGTCGCTCAGGCTGAGCGGTCTCGGCGCGGTGCTCATCGGTGCCGTGGGCGCGGTGCTCCTCGCGACCGTCGGGCCATCGCTGCTCTTGGACTATGCGACCGCCCCGGCATCGGAGCGTGAAGCGGCTCGTGTGGCACTCGAGGCGCTCGGTCGCGGCGTGGTCGCCGGCCTGTGGGGAACCTTGGAGCTGATCCTGCTGGGCGCTTGGCTGATCGGCGTGGGCTGGCTGCTGCGCCGAGAGTGGCCGCGCTTCGGTGGACTGGCAGTGCTGAGCGGCATTGGCATGGTGGCGTCGAGCCTGCGCACCGGCGCGACCGGTCGGATCCTCGTTGACGTCTCGGGTCCGCTGGACCTCATCATCGTCCTCATCATCGTGGGTAGCCTGGTCCTCCTGTTCGTCTGGCTGCTCTGGTTGGCCGTTGGCTTGTGGCGGGGACGGCCAGCAGGTCCTTGACCGCGGATCGCCATGGTGGCAGGGCGGAGTCGCGGTTCGAGTTGAACAGCGGGTCGAGGTAGATCAGGTCGACACTGGCGTCGGGCAGGTGGCGGCGCAGGATGTCGAGGTTGTCGCCGCAATAAAGGACGTTGGTGGCGAGCTCGGTCATCGGTCCCCCCGCGTGGGCCTGCGGGTATCGGTCCATCGAAGCCCAGCAGCGAGAGGATCGCGCAGCTACGTCCTGCGGGGACGTACCTCGAAGCCGGCGCCCTCATCGACGAGTTCCTCGGGGACGCCAAGGATGCCCGCCAGGCCAACATCCTCGTCGAGGTCGGGCCACCGGACTGCGGTGCCGAACGCCGTGATCTGCCAGTTTCGCCGTTCGGCGGCCGTCGCCCCATGGAGTCGAGGGAACCGGTCGAGCGGCACGCTGATCTCGCGCCCGTCGTCGAGGAGGGCGTAGAGGCGACTGGCATGGAAGCGGACGGACTTCAACAGCGCTGGACGCATCGGCATGGGCTCAGCCGAAGTACTCATGCCATCGCTCCAGGAACTCGGATTGGTGTGATCGGACAATCCTGACGATCTCGCTCATTTGACGGGGAGTGTAGCCCTTGGAGCTCGCCAATTCGACCTCGTCGATCCAGACCTTCGCGGCTCCGCCATGCCCCTCGACATGGACGTGCGGCGGCTCGGGCGCGTCGGATGAGCGAAATCGAAACGCATGCCCCTTTTCCTCCCAGACGGTCGGCACGGCTCGAGCTTGGCGACGATCTTGGGGCTCCAGTGGTCGTCAAACAGCGAGAGTTTCTCGTCAAGGTTGACCTTGTTCATCGGACCTCCTCCATGGTCATCCATCACAACTGCCAGTACTCGCTCGTGAGGCCAATGGTGGCGAAGTGGTCGAGCAGCTCTTGCTTCGAGGGGCGCACGTAGTCGAGGGCCAGCTTCCGGCCGTAAATCGGGATGCTCAGGGCATGGACCTCATCGGGCGTCAACGATGCGGCGGACTGGGGCGGAGCGCCCAGATCGGACGCGTCGCGATGGCCCGGCGAGGCAAAGAAGACCATCGTGTTCGAGCAGGTGGTGATGATGTCCTCCCACCACTCGGTGGGGCGCAGGGCGAGGTAGACGAGTGCGTCAGGGGGCTCAGCGTGGGTGGCGCGCCCATCGGTCATCTCGATCTCGATGGGTGCCGCGCAGTGGTGGCAGAACGAGTCGACCCGGACGTCGTCACCGAGCATGGCGTGGAAGGCGATGGCGTCCCACGCGCAATTCGCGAAGTACTGGCGATTGCGGACCGTGACGCGGAAGGGGGTGGCGACCGCCGAGAACGGGAAGGCCATCAGGATGCGGGCCGTGCCCTTCACCAGGGCGATGTGGCGGGCCGATTCCAGGGTGCGCAGTGCCTGGGTGGCGTCGCTGCGCGATACGGAGAACGCCGTCATCACCTGCTCCACGACCGGCGGGGCTGCGTGGTCCACGAAGTGCTCGAAGATGAACTTGCGGACGCGTTGGGGAAGCTGGTCGTTCAGGTCGACGGCTGTGGCGAGCTCGGTCATCGGTCTATTCGGTGACGGAGTAGGGGCCGACGAGGAACATGCTCAGGACGGCATCCTCTGAGGCGGTGAGGCGCACACAGACGACGGCATGGGTGCCGGGCGTAAGGGTCGCCTCGATGGTGCCTGATCCCATGGGGTTGAGGAGCAGGTGGCCGACCTCGGTCACCGATGATGGGATGCCCTGAGGCGGCTGGCCGGCAGCGATCCTGGCCTGCTCCTCGCCGACATGGGCGGCGAGCGCAGGAAACGATGATTCGAGCCGGAGCAGTTCGAAGCTGCCGAGGGATCCGGATTCGTTGCGGATGGCGATCGAGGCCGCGCCAGGGGGCAGTGATTCGGCGCCCGTCCGATCGCAACCATCATCGGTCAGGACCACGCTTGGCGGCGCGGCCGACCCAGGAGGGGCGCAGGCGGCGACGACCAGCAGGGCCAACACGAGTGCCGGGACGTGGCGAGATGGCGTGCGCATCGGGCTCCCCCGCGTGGGACTGCGAATATCGGTCCATCGAAGCCTAGCAGCGAGGGCAGTCCAAAAGTACCTGTTGGAGTCGAACTCCGGTTCACTGGGCGAGGTCTGTCCTTCGGTGCACCGTTGACCGTAGACAACGCACGCCAAGGGAGAGCACCGGTGAACCGTCGACAGCGTTTCATGATCGCCACGATCGTTGGGATCATGGTGTTCGCCACCGTGTTCGCGGTGGCAGCCTCGCTGAGCATCAGCGCCACGTCGCTGGGGGCGGGAACCGCGACCGTTGCGTCCTGTGACACCGACGGCGTGACCACCTCATTTGAAACGAGCTACAGCGCGGCGGCCGCTGGCTACCAGGTTACGACCGTTCACGTGGCGGGAATCGCGACGCCGGACTGTGCCGGCTTGACGATGAAGGTCACCCTCATCGGCGCGGGCGATGCGTCATTGGGCGAGCGGACGGTGACGCTGGACACGCCGGTTGCCAACCCGACTGACCTGAGCTTCACCGCCGACAACGTCTTGGCGGCATTGGTCGTCAAGGTCGCGGTGGTCATCGCTTGACCTGAGGGTCAGCCTCCGGCCGACTCGTCAGGCGGCCCGTGTCATGCGGCGCCTCGGTCTCGCGGTCGCCCTTCTTGCGGTTGTCGCCGCCCTGGAACTGGCCGCCGCGGCCACCATGCCGACGTCCGTTCCACCGCTAGGCGGAGGAACCGCGGACGTAAGCGCCTGTGACACCGACGGCTTCACGTTCCGCCACACGATCGACACCAGCGGGCGGATCACCAGCGTTACGGTCGATGCGATGGCCGCCCCCTGCGCCGGTGGAACCCTGCGCCTGACGCTGACCAACGGCACGACCAGCGTGGGGTCGGGATCCGCATCCCTGCCGTCGGTCGGATTCAGCGGATCGGCGACGGTCTCGGTCAGCCCCACGCCTCCGTCGAGCGGGGTCACGGCGGTGTATGCGGTGGTGGAAGGGCCGTGAGGGCGATGCGGGCTGGGGTGGGCCTGGCGGTGGCCGCCCTCATGTCCTTTGTGACCCCGAGCGTCGGCCACGCTGCCGCGCTGGGCATCTCGTCTGCCTACCTGACCGCAGCCACCCGCACCTATGGCGCGCCAGTGACCTGCACCCTGACCGCTGTCGCCGACAGCTACGTCGACCGGCTCCTGGCGACGACCAACTTCGGGACCAGCGGCGTCCTGAACGTGAATCCCTCGGCCGTGAGCACCGAGCGGGTCTTCGTCCAGTTCGACCTGACGGCGTGCTCGCCGGCGATACCGGCCGATGCGCTAGTGCAGACGGCGCAGCTCCGACTGACGACCGCCTCCGGGGTCCTGGCGACGCGGACGATCGACATGCGGAGCGTATCGGCATCGTGGACCGAGGCCGGGGTGACGTGGAACACCCAGCCTGCCGTCGCCGGGTCGGTGACAAGCTCGGCCGGGGTGACGCTGGGGCAGGGGGCAGGGACGGTGATCTCGTGGACCGCGACCTCCGAGGTCCAATCCTTCGTGACGGGGGCGACCACGGACTTCGGCTTCCGGCTCAGCGACAGCGCCGAGGGCGCTGCGGTGGGCGTGGTCTTGTCCTTCAGCTCGCGAGAGGCGGCGAGCGGTCGGCCGCAGCTCGTCGTGACCTACGTCGCATGATCTGGATCGTCGCTGGTCGCCTGCTCGCCGTGCTGGTGCTGGCCGCCGCGGCTGCGTGGTTCGTCGTCCTCCGCCCGCAGGCCATCGGCGGGCCGGCGGCGTACGTGCTCGTGTCCGGGGAGAGCATGGAGCCTTTCCTGCAGCCGGGAGCACTGGTCATCGCCATGCGCCAGGATGAGTACCAAGTCGGCGACGTGGTCGCCTATCGCATTCCGGCCGGCGACCCGGCGGCCGGGCTGTTGGTCATCCATCGGATCGTGGGAGGCTCCGCGGAGTCGGGATTCGTCATGCGAGGCGATAACGCGGCCGGCTCGGACTTGTGGCGACCGACGCCGGTGGACATCCTGGGCCGCTCGCAGGCCGTCATCCCGGGGGCGATGCCGACTCTGCTCTTCGCCCGCTCACCGATCGTGGCCGCCTCGGCGGCCGCGGCACTGGCGGTGTACCTCGTGCTCGGGCTGTGGGCCCCCGAACGGCGGCGAGTCACGCCGCAGCGGGTCCGGCCCGGAGGTCCGAGGACCGCGGAAGGCGCGCTGGTAGACGAGCTCTCAGTCGAGTTTCTGCTCCGCAGATAGGCCCACACATGCGTCAGGCGAAGCCCCGGTTTCTCCGAGGGCGCATCGGCTGATCACGGAGGTTCGTTTCTGCGTCGCCGAATGGGCGACACTTGCGTCGCCATGAGTGAACTGGAAGAGGGATTGGCCTGGCAGGTCGGGGTCTGGGACCGCATGTCCCAGGTCTACCGGCGCGAGATCGATCGCCGACTGGTGCCCGTGGTGGACCAGGTCCTGGTCCGGGCTGGACTCCAGCCGGGCGAGCGAGTCCTCGACCTCGGGACCGGGACGGGGGCCGTGGCGGAGAGGGCGGCCCTCGCGGTTGGGGTTGATGGGCATGTCCTCGCCGTCGACCCCAGCCCCGAGATGCTCGCACTGGCCGGACGGCGGGCCGACCAGGCATCAGTCAGGTTCCAGCTGGCGGAAGGGTCGGGGGAGAGCATTCCCGCCGCCGACGGGTCCTTCGATGTGATCCTCGCGTCGCTGTCGTTGATGTTCGTCATCGACCGAGCGGCTGCTGCGCGGGAGATGGCGCGCGTCCTGCGGTCAGGCGGTCGCTTGGTCGGCGCGGTATGGGCGGGGCCCGAGCGTTGCGATCTCGTGCTCTTCCAGCGGACGGTCAGCCAGTTCGCTCCTCGGCCCCCGGTTCAGGGTGTTGGTCCCGGCGCCCTGGCCGATCCGCAGCCATTCGTTGACGAGCTGGCAGGCGTCGGCATCGCGGCACAGGTGAAAACCGAGATGACCGGATTCGACTTCCCGAATCTGCCCTTCGCGTGGGAGGTGCTCGCCGGCGTCGTCGCGGCCTCGCTGACCCAGGAGCGTCAGCGGGAGGCCCAGCAGGCGATCCAGGACATCATGTGGCCCGACCCCGGCCAGCCTCGTCACTTCAGCAACCTGACCCAGTTCATCATTGGAGTCCGCGCCTGACTCCGCCCATCTGAGCCAGCCTTTCCCTGAGCGACGCAGTCAGACGGTGATGACGACCTTGCCGCGGGCGTGGCCTCTTTCGACATAGCGGACGGCCTCGGGGGTCTCGCTCAGCGGGTAGGTCCGGTCGATGACGGGCGTCACCTTCCCGGCTTCGATGAGCTCCTTCAGGACGAGCAGGTCGTCTTTGGAGGCGACGACCTTGTCCAGCCGCACGGATCAGCCTTGGGTCGTCACGACCGTCTTCCAGAACGAGTCCTTGCGCGACACACGGCCATCGCGGAACGTCCACAGGTCGCAGCCGCGGTACTCGAGCCGCTGTCCGTCGGTTGTCGTACCGGTCAGAGTCCATTCCGAGACCCCACGGTCTCCAATGACGAAGTGCGTGTCCTGGCCGTAGTGGACGTTGGGAATGTCCCGGATACGTCCTTCCATGGCCACCCGTACGGCCTGCTTGCCCTCGTGGCGCCGTCCCCACGGCTCGGGGCCGCGCGGCGATTCGAAGACGGCGTCATCGGTGAAATGAGCCATGAATGCGTCAAGGTCGTGTCGATTGAAGGCCACGACCATGTCCTGCAGCATCTCGACGGCGGACTCAGGTGTCACGGTCATCTGTCTCCTCTGCTCGTGGTATCTATCGTCAGAACGCCGTTTCCTTCGTCAACCGACCCGTCCGATCGAACGTCCGCCACACGCCGACCTGGCGGCCCCGATCGAACGTGCCAGAGCGCATGACGCTTCCGTCCTTGCGCAGGAACTCCCAATCGCCATGCATCTCCCTATCCAGCAGGAAGCCGCGGTAACGCACGGCGCCCGTGTCGTAGTAGCTGACCGTGGGCACCGGATCGGTCATGGGGGGTCCGGTTGCGGCGCGTCGCGTGGCTCCAGGATGACGACCTGGGTCTCGCGTGACCGCCGGCGGGCCCAGCCATCGAGGCCCTGGTCGTAGACGGCCCACCTGGCCCACAGGCGCTGTCGCTCGTCCCCTTCTGCGGCCCGGGCCCGGTACGCTCGTGAGCCGTCGGCCAGGTCGACCGTGACGTCCGGATGAGCCTGGAGGTTGAGCCACCAGGCGGGCTCGGGATCGCCCCAACCGTTCATGGCCATGGTGACCAGGTTCCGGCCGTCCTCGTAGTAGCCGACGATCGCCACACGCTCCGCGCCCGAGCGGCGCCCGACCGTCCTGAGCCGCATCATGCCCCAGTTCTTGGGCGTCGGAATCCGGAGGCCGATCCTTCCGCCCGTGACCGCGTAGGCGGCACGATGGAGCACCCAGAAGAAACGAATGAACCAGCGCGGCGGGAGTCGCGGGCCAAAATCGGGCTCTTCAGACATGTGGCCTAGGCTCGTTTCAGCATCGACTGAGCCGGCAGAGGTGCGGCGGCGAGAGCGCCTACGTCTTCTTGGTCCCGGACTTGGCCGTGTCCTTCTTATCCTTCTTCTTCTTCGTGGCCTTGCTCTTTGAGCCAGGTCCCTTGTCGCCCATGTCAGTCTCCTCGCGTT
>Ga0214471_10002866_pt1 | contig 13427 bp, 11 predicted proteins | sample RVTome_5_FD_207665 | JGI IMG/M metagenome (GOLD analysis project Ga0214471, IMG submission 207665) | Soil microbial communities from uranium-contaminated site in the Upper Colorado River Basin, Wyoming, United States - RVT142D155 | ecosystem: Environmental > Terrestrial > Soil > Contaminated >...
AGCCCGAAGCCGTGTCCGCCTGCACCGTGCCCTTGCGGAACAGCTTGGCGAGGTCGCGGTACGGCTGAAGGACCCCGGCCCCCTGCCGGCACTGGAGCCGGGCCTTCAACTTCTGGATGATGCCGGTAACGAGCGGCCCGAGCAGCACGAGGAGGGCCATCTCGAGGAGCACGAGCCCGAGCGGACTCTCGCCGGTCATCATGGGCCCACCCCGAACAGCAGGAGCGCCACGAAGAGGGTCCCGAGCACGAACCCGATGTAGCCGTAGATGCGGCCGGTGCTGCGGGCGCGAATCGTCCGCGAGAGCGCCGTGATGCCGCGCTGGACGCGGTGGTAAATCTGCGTCTCCGAGAGGTCCACGATCTCTCCGGCATAGTGGATGCGGCGGACGACGTACGGCGTCCCGGCGATCTCCCGGGTCACCTCGCGGCGGGGGCGGTAGAGCGCCGCGAACACGAACCGGAGCGGCTTGGCAAACGCCGTCGCCGTATAGTCGAACCGTGCCGTCGGGATCATCCCGCTCGTCCACGTCGGCGCGGTGCGGGGCGGGGCACGCCGCAATCCGCGGCGCAGGATCCACGCCATCGCGGCGAGCGCGATCAGGAGCGCGGCCATCACCGTCATTGAAATGGTCGTGGCGGAGATCCCCGACGACGTCAGCCCGGCCGAGAGCACCAGCGGTCCCCGGGCCGTCACGACAGCGCTCGCCCCGGGGCCGTGCAGCAGCCCGGCCGTCGGCGCGTCGAGCAGGCGCATCGCGTAGCCCGGCGCGACACCGAGGGCCACGCACAACGCTCCGAGCCAGACCATGCCGGCGATCATCGACGGCGGCGCTTCGGTGGCGTGCTCGGCTTGGGGCGTTCGCGCGCGGCCGAGGAACGTGACGCCGAACGCCTTCGCGAAGCAGGCGGCGGCGAGGCCTCCCGTGAGCGCCAGCATCGCCGCGGAGAAGACGATGGCGAGCCCGGCCGGGCCGTGGAAACGGCTGGCGCCGCCGAGGAGGGCCTGGAAGGTGAGCCACTCGCTGACGAACCCGTTGAGCGGGGGAAGGCCCGAGATCGCGACGGCTCCGAGCAAAAACAGCCCCGCCGTCCAGGGCATGCGCCGGGCGAGCCCGCCGAGCTCCTCGATGTTGCGAACGTGCGTGCGGCAGAGGACGCTGCCCGCGCCGAGGAAGAGAAGGCCTTTGAATGCCGCATGGTTGATGGTGTGCAGGAGTGCGGCGGTGAGCGCGACGGTCGCCAAGGTGCCGCCCGCGCCCTCCGTGCGCCACAGAATCATCGCCAGCCCGACCCCGATGAGGATGATCCCGATGTTCTCGACGCTGTGGAACGCGAGCAGGCGCTTGAGGTCGTGCTGCTGGAGCGCGTAGAGCACGCCGAGCACGGCCGAGATCGTGCCCGCGACGAGCACCGTCCATCCCCAGGAGGCCGGGAGCGGCCCGGCAACCGGGGCGAGAAGGTCGAAGCCGAAGCGCAGCATCCCGTAGATTGCGACCTTGAGCATGACGCCCGACATCAGCGCCGAGACGTGGCTCGGGGCCGCCGGGTGCGCGCGAGGAAGCCAGACGTGGAGGGGAATCACGCCGGCCTTGGTGGCGAAGCCCGCGAGCGCCAGGAAGAACAGCGTCGTTCGCGTCGTGCCGTCGAGGTCAATCGCTGCGGCGCGCAGGGCCGCGAAATCGAACGCGCCGGCCCGCTCGGTCAGGGCGAGAAATGCGACGAGGAGCAGGGCCGTGCCGCCGTGGGTCATCACCAGGTAGAGGAGCCCGGCCCGCGCGTTCTCGCCATCCCGGTCGTCGGAGACGACGAGAACGTAGCTGGCGAGCGTCATGCCTTCCCAGCAGAGGAGGAAGGTCAGCGCGTCGCCGGCGCAGCAGACGAACACCATGCAGCCCAGGAACACATTCAACGCGAACACCTGCGCCGCCTGCCGCGACGGTCCCGCGTCGGGCGAGTGTGCCCGGAGGTAGGCCGGACCGTAGATGGCCGCCGCGATGGCCACAACGGAGATGACGAGCAGGAAGTAGGCCGAGAGCCCGTCCACCGCGAGCGAAAGCCGGGCGAACGGGAAGAGGTCCGGGAGCGGCAGGGTCAGCGTGGAGCCCGGGTCGCCGAGGAGCACGCCGAGCGAAACGGCGAGGCCTACCACGGCCCCCGCAAGCGCGGCCAGGTGACCCACGCCGAGCGCGAGTCGGCCCGACCCCCTTGCCAGCAGGGACGAAAGCGCCCCCGCCCCGTAGCACGCAGCCATCAGCAGCATGCCCGTCAGCAGCAGTTCCTGGTCAGGTGACGATGAGATCACATCGGCATCAGGGGGCGAGCAGGCGCTTGAGATCGTGCTGCATTCGCGCGAATAGCGCACCGAAGCAGCGCAGGATCGTTTTCGCACCTCTGTGCTCGATCAGCAGGCAGACGAAGCCCGCCTTGCGGATCTCCGGATCGTGGTGCTCGGTCGTGACTAGAAAATAGGATGAGAGCGTCCCGATCGCCAGCCAGAACAGCACGATGCCGATGACGAGCTGGAGATGGGACGCGGTAGCGGCGGGCATCGGCTGAGTGCATGCGGCGCAGCCGTGACGGCCCGGCGGCGCGGCAAAGCGTCAATTTTATTCGCTTTGGCGCGAATCAGGAAATTTGCCGTCCCCAAAACAAGACGGGCGGCCGAGGCCGCCCGTTCTCGCGATTTCCGTCCGCGCCGGTCAGGGACGCAGGTACGCGTAACCTTCACGCTGCTGCAGGCGCGTGATCTCTGCCACGCCCGAAGGCACGAAGCTCGCTTCCGGTATGAACTTGCTCCGCGTGATCTTGCGATTGCGCAGCGTAATCTCGCACACGTCGAACTGGACGCCCTGCCCTTTCAACTCCTCCACGCGGATGTTGTACGGATTGCCGCCCTTGTCCTTGGCGCCGTCGAACAGGAAGTCGACGCCGCGGGCGTGCGTCACCACCACGATTTTCGCCTTTGGATTCACTTCAAGGTGGTTGCCGATATTGCGCAGTGCGTTCATCGCCTGGGCATCGGAGTCGTTGACGTGATAGACCACCTTGTCCGGCGCGATATTGGCCTTGGCGTCCCCGCCGCCGCTGGATGCACACCCGGTAATGGCCAGCAGAATCGCCGTCCCCAACGCAAATACAGATCGAGTCGTGTCCATCGTCCCCTCCAATACCAGTCGATTCAGGCAGAAAACGCAGAATACAGTAGAGCATTGTGTCCACCACTGCAACATGCGGCCGACTGCGCCATAAAGTAGACTGATCAATCCATAAAAAGCCGCGCACGACCCTGGTCGGACGAGACCTTCATGGAACGGACCGCGAAGCGCCTGCTGATTACCGGCCGCGTGCAGGGCGTGGGCTTCCGTTTTTACCTGCAACGCAAGGCGCGCGAGCTCGGGCTTGCCGGCTGGGTGCGGAACTGCCGCGACGGCAGCGTCGAGGCCGTAATCCAGGGGAGCGCCGAAGCGGTGGAAACGATGATCGCGTGGGCGCGGCGGGGCCCGGCCAGCGCCGTCGTTGCCGGCGTGCAGGTTACCGATGCCACAGGGGACTACGCCGGCTTCGAGACGCGGCCCACTGAATAAGGCAAGGATGAAGGATGAAGGTAGAAGGATGACCAGGTCTGCCTTCTGACTTCTGACTTGGCGGAAAGCGGGTTACCCCGATTTCCGGCGGATGATTTCCGCCCGGCGGCGGTATTTTTCCGCCTCGATCTGCCGGCCCTGCGCGTCGAGCGCCGAGGCCAGGTTGTCCAGCGTGTGCGCGATGCTGAGGTGGCCGGGCTTCAGGGCCTGCTGCTTCGCCGCCAGCGCGCGGCGCAGATATTTCTCGGCCGCGCCGTATTGCTCCTGCCCGAGCAGGATCGCGCCTACGTTGTGCAGGCCCGTGGCGGTGTGGACGTGCTTCTCCCCCAGCTTCTTCTCGAATACCGCGAGCGCCCGCAACTGCAATTGCAATGCCTCCGCGAACCGTTTCTGCGCGATCAGGATCTCGGCGGTGTTGTGCAACGCGATGGCCGTCGCCGGGTCATCCGGCCCGTACTGCCTGGTCCGGAGGGCGACGAGCCGCTGCGCGACGGGCAGCGCCTCATCGGGCTTGCCGGCGAGGCGCAGGGCGAGCGAGAGCGTGGAGAGGCTCGTCTCCGTGGCGCGATGGTCGGCTCCCAGCGTCGTATCGGCCTCCTTGAGCGCCGCGCGCGCGAACAGCCCGGCCTGCTCGAACTCGCCGCGTTGAAGGCGCGCGGCGGCCTGATCGTGCAGCCGTTTCCACTCCGCCTCCCCGGCGCGCGCCGGCGGAGCGGCGATCAGCCCCAGCAGCGCCACCGCCGCGAGCGCGCGGATTGCGGTTCGCGGGTCGCGGGTGGGGAACTGCCGAGCACCTGGAATGCGTGATGCCGTTCGGGTCGAATCACGAGTCACGAGTCGCGAGTCACGCCTTCGCTGTAAAGAATGCGGACGTTCTCGGGCCTGAACCACTCCGAGAGCGACTTGATCAGGTCCTCGTGCAGGTTGACCCGCCAGGCCTCGCCCAGGTCGATCTCGCAGCTCGCTTCGCGATTCGCGTAAACGATCGACACCGGGCAGCGCCCGCTGCGATACGGCGCCAGCACCTCGCGCAAGCGGCTGCCGGACGAGGCGCCATTGCACGTGATTCTCACGCCGCGCGCGAAGCGGTTCCGCGCCTCCGCGAGATCGAGCACGTTGAGCGCCTCGATGCGCATCCCGAAATCGGTCGCGGCATCGGCCTCGCCGCCGGCCATCGAGCGCGCTCGCGCCGCCCGCAGCCTGACTTCCAGGACCAGCAGCTCGTCGTCCTTGAGCTTCTGGCGGTGCTTCTCGAACACCTCGCGGAATGCCACGACCTCGAAGCGCCCCGAGTCGTCGGCGAGCCGGACGATACCCATGCGGCCGCTCGCCGTGGTCTGCGTCCGCGTGCCCAGCACCACGCCCGCGATCCAGTACGTGCGCCCCGCGGTGTCGCCGTTTCCCGGGGCGCCCAGGTCGGCGAGGCGCGTGTGGATGAAGCGGCGCACCTCGTCGCGGTAGCTGTTGAACAGGTGTCCGCTGAAATAGAATCCGAGCGCCGCTTTCTCGTGCTGCAGGCGCTCCTTCTCGCTCCAGCGCGGCGCGTTAGCCAATGCCGGCCGCTGTGCGCTCTCTGCGAGATCCCCGAACAGGCTGACCTGGTGCGCGGCGCGGCTCGCCTGCTCCGCGCTCTCGAGCGCCACCCCGACGCTGGCAAGCAGGCTCGCGCGGTGGTCGTTCAGGGAGTCAAAGGCGCCGGCGCGGACCAGCGACTCCACCACGCGCCGGTTGACCAGGCGCTTGTCCACGCGGTGGCACAGGTCGAACAGGTCCGTGAACGGCCCCTGCTTGCGCGCCTCGACGATGGAGGCGATCGCGGCCTCGCCCGTGCCCTTGATCGCGCCCAGTCCGTAGCGGATCACCCCACCATTTCCCCCCCTTGGCGAGGGGGGGACGTCAGCAGGGGGGGTGCCGCCCCCGACCGGCTCGAAGCGGTAGTTCGACCGGTTGACGTCGGGAACCCGCAGCTCGATGCCGTGCGTGCGCGCGTCCTCGACGAACAATTCCACCTTGTCCGTATCGTTCATCACCGCCGACAGGTTGGCGGCGATGAAAGCCGCGGCATGGTGAGCCTTCATATACGCGGTCTGGTATGCGACCAGCGCGTAAGCGGTGGCGTGACTGCGATTGAACCCATAACCCGCGAATTTCTCCATCAGGTCGAACAGATCGTTCGCCCGGCGCTCGTTGATGCCGTTCTTCGCCGCGCCCCTGACGAAGATGCTGCGGTGCTGGGCCATCTCCTCGGGCAGTTTCTTGCCCATCGCGCGCCGCAGCAGGTCGGCGCTGCCCAGCGTGTAGCCGCCGATGATCTGCGCGATCTGCATCACCTGCTCCTGATACACCATGATCCCGTAGGTGGGCTTGAGGATCGGCTCCACCCGCGGGTCCGGGTAATCGACGCGGCCGCCCTGCTTGCGGCGCACGAATTCCGGGATCAGCTCCATCGGCCCCGGCCGGTAGAGCGCGACCAGCGCGACGATGTCCTCGAACCGGTCCGGCTTCGCGCGCGTGAGGAGATCGCGCATGCCCCGCGATTCGAACTGGAACACCCCGGTCGTGTCGGCGGCGGCAAACAATCGGTAGGTCGCCGCGTCGTCCAGGGGAAGCGCCGAGAGGTCGAACGATGAATGAGAGTCGCCCGACGCAGCGCCTTGATCTTCTCCAGTCTGCCTTCTGCCTTCTGCCTTCTGCCTTTCGATGAACTTCAGCGTCCAGTCGAGGACGGTGAGGGTCGTCAAGCCCAGGAAGTCGAACTTCACCAGCCCCACCGCCTCGACGTCCTTCATGTCGAACTGGGAGACCACGCTGTCGGAGCCGTCGGCCGCGTAGAGCGGGCAGAAATCGGTGAGCTTGCCCGGCGCGATCAGCACGCCGCCCGCGTGCATGCCGACGTTGCGCGTGAGCCCTTCCAGCTGCTCGGCCAGCGCGAGGAGCTCGCGCACCTCCTCTTCCTTCTGCTCGCGCTCCTTCAGCTGCGGCTCGATCTCGCGGGCGTCCGCGAGCGTCAAGTGGCGGCCGGGCTGGAACGGGATCAGCTTGGCGAGCTGGTCGCAGAACGTGTAGGAGAGATCGAGCACCCTGCCCACATCGCGCACCACCGCCCGCGCCGCCATCGTGCCGAAGGTGACGATCTGCGAAACGCAGTCAGTGCCGTAACGGCTTTTCACGTACTCGATTACCCGGTCGCGCCCGTCCTGGCAGAAATCGATGTCGAAATCCGGCATCGAGACGCGCTCCGGGTTGAGGAAGCGCTCGAACAGCAGGTCGTAGCGCAGGGGATCGAGGTCCGTGATGCCGAGCGAATAGGCGACGAGCGACCCAGCCCCGGAGCCTCGGCCCGGCCCCACCGGCACGCCGTTCTCCTTCGCCCAGTTGATGAAGTCGGCGACAATCAGAAAATACCCGGAGAATCCCATCTGCTGGATGGTGCGGATCTCGAACTCGAGCCGCTCGCGATAACGCGGCTTCTGGCGTTCGCGCTGCGCCGGATCGGAATGAAGCTGCGGCAACCTGAGGTCCAGTCCCTCCACTGCCCGGCTGTGCAGGAAATCGTCGAGACTGATGTTGTCAGGGGTCTGGAACGGCGGCAGCCGGATCTTGCCGAGCTCGATCGCGAGGTTGCAGCGCTGCGCGATCTCCACGCTGTTGGCTAGCGCCTGCGGCACGTCGCGGAACGCCTGCGCCATTTCCGCCTGCGACCTGAAGTAATGCTCCGGGCTGTAGAGCCGCGGCCGGCGCTGGTCGGACAGCGTGTAGCCCTGTGCGATGCACACGCGCGCCTCGTGCGCGCGGAAATCTTCGCGCTTCACGAATTGCACGGGGTGGGTTGCGACCACCGGCAGTTTCAGTGCGGAGGCGAGCCCGAGCGCGCGCTGGACGTAGGTCTCAAGCGGGACACTCGCCGCTCCCTGCACCGCGGCGCCCTTGCCGAGCCGCTGCACCTCGATGTAGAAGCGGTCCGGGAAGACTTCGCGCCACTCGCCGGCGAGCCGCCGCGCGTGCTTCGGGTTGTCCACCGCCAGGGCCTGCCCGACGTCACCCTGATGCGCGCCGGACAATGCAATCAGGCCTTCGCTTCCGGTTTCCCCAAGCCAGCTCTTCTTCAACTCGGCGCGGCCACGGTACTGGTTGGCCCGGTAAGCACGCGTCATCAGCTCGGACAGCCGCAGGTAGCCGGCCCGCGACTGGCAGAGCAGCAGCATGCGGTAGGGCTTGTCGCGATCGGACTCGTTCTCGAGCCAGACATCGCACCCGATGACGGGCTTCACGCCCGCCGCGCGCGCGGCCTGGTAGAACTTGACCATGCCGAAGACGTTGGCCAGGTCGGTCAACGCGAGCGCCGGCATGCCGTCCGCCGCCGCCGCTTCGACCGCCTCGTCGAGCCGGACGATGCCATCCACGATCGAGTACTCGCTGTGCAGTCGCAGATGGACGAACGACGGGCTCACGCGCCTATTTTACGGCGCGCAGCCCGCGCCTGAGAAGCGTAAGTACTCACCAATCACGAATCACGCTTCTAATATATGCGCGTAACGCGCCAGCCGCGCCGCTCCAGCAGCGCCAGCACGCCGGTGCTGCCATAGAGGTGCAGCGCGCCCACGGCGATGAACGCGCCCCCTTCCCGCAAGCGTGGCTCGGCGCGCTCCGCCATCCGGACATTGCGCTCGTGCAGCAGGCGGCGGGTGAAGACTTCATTCAACCGCCGCTCGTCTTCTCCCGCGCCGACGCGCTCCTGGCTGATGCGCCAGATGCCGGCGAGGTCGCGCGCGAGATAAGCGTCGACCACGCGGCTGATCGTGCGCGGCATGCGCTCGTACTCGTCCACCGCCTGCCTGAGCAGCGCCACCTGGTCCTCCTGCGACAGCCCCTCGAGGACGGCGATCTGCTCGTTCATGCTCTCCAGCTGGTGCACCGGCTTGCCCTGCTCCGCGGCGCGGCGCTCCAGCACGAGATCGAGCACGTTCGACGGGTCCTGCGGCGGAACGCCCAGCAATATCGCGACCGCCCACGGGCGGAATTGCCTCAATACCGGCTCGGGCAGCCCCAGCCCCGCCGTGAGCGTGGCCGCGCGATCGAACAGTTCCGCGCCCGCCACCCCGGGAAGATCGCGGCCATCATCGAATACCATGCGATTGGCGAGCAGCAGGATGCCGGACGGATCGAGTCCCGCCTCGACCGTGAGACTGCGTGCCTGATCGAGCGCCTGCGCGACGGCGCCCGGCAGGCTGCTCACGCGCGCGTCAGCCAGATGCACGGTCCCGAACACGTGGCTGGCCGGCGCGCCGTCCCCCTCGATGCGCCACAGCAGCCCGTGCTCGTAGCGCTCGGCCGCGATCGCGAGGGGTGGCGCAATGCCGCCGAGCGCGAGAAACAAGGCGAGGACCGCCGCGACGCGTGGCGGGCGCGCGAGCACCGCGAGTGCCAGGCTGGCGAGAATGCGCATAGGTATCGCTCGGGTCGAGGAGGATGCAGGGTCGTGCTCGAATCCTAGCAAACGCAGTTTGACGTATGGCAGGGCTTTCTTCACCATTCGCCGTTTCGCCCTGTATTCGACCGCCCGAATGAAAGCCAGCCGCTCGGAATTCCACGCGATCCGCGGATTGCGCTACCACGTGCGCATCTGGGGCGATCCCGCGGCGCCGCGGCTCTTCCTGCTGCACGGCTGGATGGATGTCTCCGCGTCGTTCCAGTTCCTGGTGGACGGTTTCGCGCGCGAGTGGTGCGCGATCGCCCCCGACTGGCGCGGTTTCGGCCTCACCGGCTGGTCGCGCGAGGGCTACTGGTTTCCCGACTACTATGCCGATCTGGACGCGCTCCTCGGCCGCTACCAGCCGGATGCGCCGGTGCGGCTCGTGGGTCACAGCATGGGCGGCGTCATCGGCTCCGTCTATGCCGGCGTGCGCCCGGACCGCGTGGCGCGCGTGGTCTCGCTCGAGGGCCTGGGGCTCGCGCGGCATACGCCAGAGCAGGCGCCCGCGCGCTACGGGCAGTGGCTCGCCCAGCTCCAGGACCCGCCCGGCTTCAAGCCGTACCGCTCCTTCGAGGAGGTTGCCGCCCGGCTCAAGAAGAGAAACCCCCGCTTGTCGCAGGAGCAGGCGACGTTTCTTGCGCAGCACTGGGCAAAGCGGCTCGACACGGGAGAGGTCGTGCTGGCGAGCGACCCGCGGCACAAGATCGTCAATCCCTATCTCTTCCGGATCGAGGAGGCGATCGCGTGCTGGCGGAGCATCACCGCGCCCGTGCTGCTGGTCTCGGGAAAGCAGTCGGAGATGCTCGCGCGCATGAAGGACTCGCCGGAGCAGCTCGCCGAGCGCAAGGGCGCCTTTCGCAACCGCCGCGAGATCGAGCTGGCCGATGCCGGCCACATGATGCATCACGACCAGCCGGAGCGGCTGGCGCGCATCATCGAGGACTTTTTCGATCAGGATTTCGTTGGCGGGGCGTAGCGCGGGCGTGTCAGCGCCTCGGGGCGGAGGATTTCGTCGAGCTTCTCCTGGCTGAGCAGCCTCTTCTCCAGCACCAGCTCGTAGATGCTCCGGCCCGTCGCGTGCGCCTCCTGCGCGAGTCGCGTCGCGTTCGCGTAGCCGATGTACGGGTTGAGGGCGGTCACGATGCCGATCGAATTCTCCACCGTGCGCCGCAAGTGCTCGCGATTGGCGGTGATGCCGGTGACGCAGCGGGCGCGCAGGGTGTCGCAGCCGTTCCGGAGATGCATGATGCTCTTGAACAGGCTGTGCGCGATGACCGGCTCGAAAGCGTTCAACTGCAGCTGGCCGGCTTCCGCGGCGAACGATACCGTCACGTCGTTGCCGATGACCTCGAACGCGATCTGGTTGACGACTTCCGGAATCACCGGGTTCACCTTGCCCGGCATGATCGAGGAGCCGGCCTGCATGGCCGGCAGATTGATCTCGTTCAGCCCCGCGCGCGGGCCGGAGGACAGCAGCCGCAGATCGTTGCAGACTTTCGACAGCTTCACCGCCACGCGCTTCAGCACGCCGGAGAGCTGGACGAACGCACCGGCGTCCTGCGTCGCCTCCACCAGGTTGGGCGCGGTCACGAGGGCGATGCCGGTGATGTCGGCGAGCCTGCGGCACGCGAGCGGCGCGTAGCCCGGGTGGGCGGTGATGCCGGTGCCGATCGCGGTGGCCCCCAGGTTGATCTCATGGATGAGCAGCACCGCCTCCTTGAGGCGCTGCTCGTCCTCTTCCAGCATCACGGCGTAGGTGGAGAATTCCTGGCCGAGCGTCATCGGCACCGCTTCCTGGAGCTGGGTGCGTCCCATCTTGAGCACGTCCGCGAACTCGGCGGCCTTGGCGGCAAACGCGCCGCGCAGCTCCGCCATCGCCGCCGTCAACCGCAGGATCCCGAAGTGCAGCGCAACCTTCACCGCCGTCGGGTAGACGTCGTTCGTGCTCTGGCTCATGTTGACGTGATCGAGCGGGTGCAGGAAGGCGTAGTCGCCCCGCTTGCGGCCCATCAGCTCGAGCGCGCGGTTGGCGATCACCTCGTTGGCGTTCATGTTGGTCGACGTTCCGGCGCCGCCCTGGATCACGTCCACGACGAACTGCTCGAGCAGGTTTCCGTCGCGAATCTCCTGGCACGCCCTGCCTATCGCCTGTGCCCGCTCGTCGTCGAGCAGCCCGAGCTCGTTGTTGGCCATCGCCGCGGCCTGCTTGACGCAGGCGAGCGCGCTCACCAGCTCGGGATAGATCGAAATCGCGGTGCCCGTGATCGGAAAGTTCTCGAGCGCCCTCAGGGTATGCACCCCGTAGTACGCGCTCGCCGGGACCGCCCGGTCGCCGAGCAAGTCGTGCTCGTAACGCACTGCATCGCTGGACATGGTGTCTCCTCCGGCAAACCGATTGGGGGCCGTAACCGCTAATGATAGGCAGTTTCGTTGGCCATTCCGCCACCCGGAGGAGCGGCCGCGCTCCGCGCCGCGCCGCCCGCGCGCTGGACAAGGCGCAGCCGATGGGCTAGATTGAATCGCCGCTGCCAGCACAATACGCGTCGCAAACCAAGCAGTTAACGCCTAAGGGACTCACCATGAAACGATTCGCAACTTTGTTCGCCGCGCTGATTGCCGCGGGCGCCATCGCCGGCGCCGCGAATGCCCAGCAGCTCACCGGCACGCTCAAGAAGATCAAGGATAGCGGGACCATCACCATCGGCCACCGGGACACGTCGATTCCCTTTTCCTATTACGACGACAAGCAGCGGGTGGTGGGTTACGCAATCGACATCTGCATGGGGATCGTCGATGCGATCAAGGCCAATCTCAAGATGACGAAGATCGACGTCAAGTACAACCCGGTGACCTCGGCCACGCGCATCCCGCTGATGGCGAACGGCACCATCGACCTCGAATGCGGCTCGACCACCAACAACCTCGAGCGCCAGAAGCAGGTCGCGTTCACCATCACGCACTTCGTGACCGCCAACCGCTACGTCGCGAAGAAGACATCCAACATCAAGTCGCTCAAGGATCTGAAGGGCAAGACGGTGGTCTCGACCTCCGGCACCACCAACATCAAGTGGGCGACCGAGGCGAACACCAAGCAGAAGCTCGGCATGAACATCATCGCGGCGAAGGACCACGCGGAGGCGTTTCTGACGGTGGACACGGGACGGGCAGTCGCCTTCTTCATGGACGACATCCTGCTCTACAGCCTGGTCGCCAATTCCAAGAACCCGCGCGACTGGGCGATCGGCTCCGAAGCCTACACGGTCGAGCCCTACGGCATCATGCTGCGCCGGGACGACCCGGCGTTCAAGAAGGTCGTGGACAACGCGGTGCGCAACCTGTACCAGTCCGGCCGCATCAACGCCATCTACGAGAAATGGTTCCAGAAGCCGGTGCCGCCCAAGGGCATCAACCTCAACGTGCCGATGAGCGCCCCGTTCAAGAAGGTGGTCGCGAACCCGACCGACTCGGGAGATCCAATGGTCTACCAATAGTTAAAACGGACGCGCCGCGCCGTTTTAACTGCGCGCGATGCAGCGGATGGAATTCGCCGCTGATCGCGCGCTTTTCATTTCCGGCTCACGCGATCCTTTAGGCCAGTGAAATACAACTGGAACTGGCAGATCTTCTGGGACCAGGCGCCGGACGGCACCGGCATCTACCTGTGGTGGCTCGTGTCCGGCCTGGGGTGGACGCTGGCGACCGCCCTTCTCGCATGGGCGATCGCGCTGGCGCTCGGCGCAACAGTCGGAACGCTGCGCACCACGCCGATCACCTGGCTGGTCCGCCTCGGCAACGCCTACGTCGAGCTGTTCCGCAATATCCCGCTGCTGGTGCAGATGTTCCTGTGGTACTTCGTGCTGCCGGAGCTGCTGCCGAAGACTCTGGGCGACACCATGAAGCAGATGGTGCCGCCGTGGGCTTCGTTCTGGCCCGCGGTGCTGTGCCTCGGCTTCTACACGTCCGCCCGCGTCGCCGAGCAGGTGCGCGCCGGCATTCAGTCGCTGCCAAGGGGGCAGCACATGGCCGGGACCGCGCTCGGGCTCACGCTGCCCCAGGCCTATCGCCACGTGCTGCTGCCGCAGGCCTTCCGCATCATCCTGCCGCCGCTCACCTCCGAGTTCATGAACATCATCAAGAATTCGGCGGTGGCGCTCACCATCGGGCTGATGGAGCTCACCGCACGCGCGCGCTCGATGCAGGAATTCACCTTCCAGGTATTCGAAGCCTTCACCGCCGCGACCTTGATTTACATCTTCGTCACGCTGATCGTGGTGCTCGGCATGCGCTGGGTCGAAAAGCGGGTACAGGTCCCGGGCCTGATCAGTGCCGGCGGAGCGCCCATGGCGGGCCACTGACATGTTCGCAGGC
>Ga0214471_10002867_pt1 | contig 13418 bp, 15 predicted proteins | sample RVTome_5_FD_207665 | JGI IMG/M metagenome (GOLD analysis project Ga0214471, IMG submission 207665) | Soil microbial communities from uranium-contaminated site in the Upper Colorado River Basin, Wyoming, United States - RVT142D155 | ecosystem: Environmental > Terrestrial > Soil > Contaminated >...
GGTCTCGGGCAGCGGCAGCCCGAGCTTGCCGCTGAACTCACGCGCGTCGATCGGGTTGGCGCAGACGTTGGGCGAGGCTTCGGTCAGCCCGTAGCCCTCGACGAGCGGCGCGCCCATGGCGCGCTGCCAGCGCTCGGCCACGTTGCGCTGCACGGCCATGCCGCCGGCGACGGAAATCTTCAGCGCGCCGCGATTGGCGCGGCACGCCGCGTCGAAGCCCGGCGCATCGAGCAGCGCCGCGTAGAGCGTGTTGACGCCGGTGATGCCGCTGAAGCGCGTGCGCTTCAGCTCGGCGACGAAGGCGGGCAGGTCGCGCGGATTGACGATCAGCAGGTTGTTGGCGCCGAGCCTGAAAAACAGCAGCAGGTTCGCGGTGAGCGCGAACACGTGATACAGCGGCAGCGCCGTGACCACGGTCTCCTCGCCCTCGGCGAGCGCCGCGCCGGCCCAGCCCAGGGTCTGGCGCACGTTCGCCGCCATGTTGGCGTGCGTGAGCACCGCGCCCTTGGGCCGCCCGGTGGTGCCGCCCGTGTACTGCAGGAACGCGACGTCCTCGGGACGCACGGTGGTCGCGGGAAGCTCGGGTGCATGTGCATCCCTGAAGGCGATAGCGCCCGGGATGCGCCAGGCAGGCACCATCTTCTTCACGTGCTTCACGGCGAAGTTGACGACCCAGCGCTTGGGCGCCGGGAAGGCGTCGCCCAGCTGCGTCGTGATCACGTGTCGCACGCGCGTGCCGGCGAGCGCGTGCTCCAGCGTGTGCGCGAAGTTCTCGAGCACCAGCACGGCCGCCGCGCCCGAATCTTCGAGCTGGTAGCGCAGCTCGGGCGAGGTGTAGAGCGGGTTCACGTTGACCACCGCGAGGCCGGCGCGCAGCGCGCCGATGAGCGCGATCGGGTACTGCAGGACGTTCGGCAGCATGAGGGCGACGCGCTCGCCGGGCGCGAGCCCGAGCCTGACGCGCAGGAAGGCGCCGAAGGCCGCCGAGCGCCGCTCGACCTCGCCGTAGGTGAGCGTGGCGCCCATGCTGGTGAAGGCGGGGCGCTCGCGCCAGCGCGCGCAGCTCGCCTCGAACAGCGCCTTCAGCGTGTCAGGCGGCGGCAGCGCGTTTGCCATGGCGCGCGAGCAGCGCGACCACCTCGTCGTCCTCGACCTGCTCGAAATGGCGGTAGAACTGGCCCACCGCCATGAACTCCTCGGGCGTCTCGAGGCACACGAGCTCGTCGGCGTAGGGCCGGATCTGCTCGAGGCTCTCGGCCGGCGCGACCGGCACGGCGCACACCAGGCGCGCGGGCTTCCTCGCGCGCACGGCGTGCAGCGCCGCGATCATGCTCGCGCCGGTGGCGATGCCGTCGTCCACCACGATCGCCACGCGGCCCGCGGGGTCCGCGGGCGCGCGCGCCGGCGTGTACTGCGCGCGGCGGCGGCGCAGGAGCTCGAGCTGCTCGGCCTTCTCGCGCGCGACGTAGGCCTCGTCCGCGCCCGTGGACGCGGCATACGGGGCGAGGTAGGTCCAGCCGCTCTCGTCGATGGCACCGACCGCGAACTCGGGGCTGCCGGGCGCGTGCAGCTTCTTCACCAGCACGACGTCGAGCTCGCCGCCCAGCAGCCGCGCGACCTCGGCGCCCATCGCCACGGCGCCGCGCGGGATGGCGAGCACCAGCGGATTGCGCCCCTTGTAGGCGCCGAGCGCCGCGGCGAGGCGCCGCGCGGCGTCGAGGCGGGAGTCGAAGATCTTGCTCATGAAGACATTCTTGCTCGCAAGGCTCCTGCCTTCTTGATCTAGCGCAAACCGGCGCGCAGTGCGGCGGCGAAGAGCGGCGCCACGGGCACGACCTCGACGCCCGGCTCGGCCAGCGCGCGCACGCTGTCGGTGGTCACGAGGCGGCGCACGCCGGCGGCGCGCACGCGCTCGAGCGCGCCCGGCGCCATGACCGCGTGCACGAAGAAGGCGTGCACCTCGGCCGCGCCCGCGGCGGCGAGCGCCTGCGCCGCGCCGGCCAGGGTGCGGCCCGTGCTTGCCATGTCGTCGACGAGCAGGCACGACGCGCCGCGCACCTCGCCCAGCACCTGCAGCGGCACGGCGAGGTCCGTGCCCGTGCGGCGCTTGGCCACCGCGGCGAGCGGCGCGTCGAGGGCCATGGCATAGCGCTGCGCGCGCTTCATGCCGCCCGCATCGGGCGACACGATCGTGTAGCCCCTGTCGCGCAGCAGCGGCAGCACCGCCTCGTCCGCGCGCAGCTGCGCGACCGGCATGGGGAAGGCGCTCTCCAGCGCGCTCGAGTGCAGCTCGAGCACGACCACGCGCTCGATGCCCGCGGCCGCGAGCAGGCGCGCGGCGAGCTGCGCGGAGCGCGGCTCGCCGCTCGCGCCGCGCACGTCCTGGCGCGCGAAGCCGAAGTAGGGCATGAGCGCGGTGACGCTCGCCGCGCCCGCCGCGCGCGCGGCGTCGGCGAGGAGCGCGAGCGTGACCAGCCGCTCGCCCACCGGCGCCGGGGTCGGCTGCACGATGCCGAGGTGCACGCCGCGCACGTCGGCCTCGATCTTCACACGCGTCTCGCCGTCGGCGAAGGCGCCCACCTGCGCGGGCAGCAGGGGCAGTCCCGCCTCGCGCGCGATGTCCTGCGCGAGCCGCGGGTGCGCGTCGCCGGCGATGAGGGCGGCGGGGCTCATTGCAGGCGCAGGCGGTTGTCGGGCGCGCGCTCGACGTTCGTGCCACTCACGCGCCGCAGCACGCCCGCCAGCCACTCGGCGTCCTCGCCGCTCGCGCGCTCGAGGCGGAAGCGCCGCAGGCGCAGCGGCCGCAGGACGAGCTCGCGCAGCGCGCCGCCCGCGTCGAGCGCGGGAAAGTACATCAGCGTGAGCTCGGGGCGGAAGGCGTCGTGGCCCGCGATGCCTTCGTAGTCGTTGATGAAGTCGCCGCAGGCGTAGAGGATCAGGCGCTCGCGGTGCACTTCGAGCGCGCCCGGGTGGTGCGAGGAATGCCCGTGCACGAGGTCCGCCGCGCCGGCATCGACGAGTCGATGTGCGAAGGCGCGCTGCTCGCGTTCGACGTCGTAGCCCCAGTTCGGGCCCCAGTGCAGGGAGACGATGGCGATATCGCCGGTGCGCTTCATGGCGAGCATGTGGCGGGCGACCCCTTCGGCGCTTGCCCGGGTGAGATCGGGCAGAAAGCTTACCCCAGGCCGGCGCTCTCCCGCCGCCCAGGCCGCCGGCACGCCCGAGCTTTCCAGGCCGTAGGCGTACACCAAGACCCGGTGCCCGTCCGGCAGGGGGAGGATCGCCGGCGCGGCCGCCTCCGCGGCGCTTCGCCCCGCGCCCGCGGTGCGGATGCCGGCGCCGTGCAGGGTGTCCAGCGTCTCCTCGAGGCCCGGGGCGCCCCAGTCGAGCACGTGGTTGTTGGCGAGCACGCAGCAGTCGATGCGCGCGGCGGCGAGGCACGCGGCATTCGCCGGGCTCATGCGGTAGTTGATGCCCTTGGCAGCACGCTCAGGGCTCGTCGTCACGGCGGTCTCCAGGTTGACGATGCGCGCATCGGGCCGCTCCTCGCAGAGGATGGCGAGCGCCTCGCCCCAGATATAGGCGGCATCCGCGCCGCGCGGGATCGGGCCGTTCGCGCGCTCGGCGAGCTCGACGTAGTCGCGCGCGTCCTTCACCCAGGGCTCGTCGATCGCCGGGTCGCAGGGCGCGGCGAGGATCTGGTCGATGCCGCGGCCGGTCATCACGTCGCCGCACAGAAACAGTTTCGGCATTGACTTGGCTCAAAGCGCCCCGGGAAACGCGGCGCATCCTGCGGTGGTCAACCCCAAGGAGGTGCCATGGCCCAATTCATCCTGCTGACCCGCGTGTCGGCGCAATCGCTGCACCAGCCCAAGTCCTTCGAGACGCTCGAGCGCCACGCCGCCGAGCAGGTGGCCAAGGCCTGCCCGGAGGTGAAGTGGCTCGCCAACTACGCGGTGCTCGGGCCGTTCGACTACGTCGACGTGTTCGAGGCCCCGGACGTTCACAGCGCGATGCGCGTCTCGGCGCTCGTGCGCAGCTACGGCCACGCGCACACCGAGGTGTGGCCCGCCACGCCCTGGGCCGAGTTCAAGAAAATGGTGCACGGCCTGCCCGCCCCCGAGTAGGTGCCGCGGCCCACGCCTTCGCCCGGGCGATGCCGATGCGGATCGCCTGGCCCTCCGGGCGCCCGGCCTCCAGCAGCGCGTTGGCAATCTCGATTGCCTTCGCGCGCACGCGCGGCGGCAGGTTCTTCATCGAGGCGGGGTAGAAGGCTTCGTTCCAGGGCATGCGGGAATTACAGCGCCGCCTCGCCGCCACCCCTTGACCTCGATCAAACGCGCACGCGGGCGGCGTGGCGCAATGGCGTCATGGAAAAGCCGATCGGCTCCCGCGCCTTCCGCGCGCGCGCGCTGCTTCTCGGCGCGCGCCTGGACCTGCGCAACTGGCCCGAGGCCGAGACGCTCTCGCGCGCCCCGCTCACCACGCGGCTCGCGGGTGGCGGCCTCGCGGTGCTGTTGCGCTACGGCGTGGCGGTGCTGTTCGACGCGGCCGGCGAGGCCGAGCGCTCGCTCAGGGAGCGGCTCGCGCTGCTCACCGAGCACCGCTACCGCAGCCCCGAGGCCGAGGAGCTCGACGTGCGCATCGAGGAGGCGCGTCCGGAGGGCTTGCTCGAGGGAGCGCTCGTGCTGCAGTCGGCGAGCCTTGAGCGCCTGCAGCTCGTGGCCGAGGCGCTCTCCAAGAGCGTGGTGCTCGCGCACTACGAGACGCGCCTCGCCGCCGACTTCGACCGCATCGAGCCGCTCGCGCTGGCGCTCGAGCGCAGGGGGCGCATCGGCGGGCGCACGCGCGAGCACCTGAAGCGCATCGGCGCGCTGCTGCTCATCGAGAGCCGCATGGTCGGCCGCGCCGAGATCGGCGACAAGCCGGAGCTGCTCTGGGAGCACCCGCGCCTCGAGCGCCTGAACGCGCTGCTCGAGGACGAGTTCGAGATCCGCGAGCGCCTCGCCGCGCTCGACCGCAAGCTCGAGCTGGTGGCGCGCACCGAACGCACGCTCGTTGACCTGATGGGCGCGCGGCATGCGCTGCGCGTGGAGTGGTACATCGTGGCGCTGATCGCGCTCGAGATCGCGCTCACGCTCTACGGCATGTGGGCGGCGTGAGCGGCCTAGCGCCGGCGCTCGAGCAGGATGCCGGCGACCTCGATCGCCACCGCGAGCGCGAGCACCGCCAGCCCGGCGAGCGTGTCGGGCGCGGCGAGCATGAGCACGACGCCGAACGCGCCCAGCGCGCCTGCGATCACCCTGCGATGGAAGCGCTCCAAGGCCATGGCGCCAGATTTTCACGCTTGCGGGCTGGCGGATTGATCTCCATCAAGTAAGATAGCGGTGCCGTGACCCAGAAGATCCCCGAGACCGCGCCCGAGTACGACCGCACGCGCATCGTCGAGCGGCCCGACGGCGTCTACTGGCAGGACAAGGACGGCGGGCGCGAGTACGGCCCCTTCGCCACGCTGCTCGAAGCGGTGCAGGACATGGAGCTTGGCGGCGACCGGAACCTCGAGCCGGGGGAGACGCTGGCGGAGGCCGAGAACGAGATCGGCATGTCGGACTTCATCGACTCCGAGACCGGGGGACCCGCCGAAGAGGGCGTGCCGCGGCTCGAAGACCACTGAGTCAAGACCGCTGAGTCGCCTGGGGCAGTCGCAGGCCCTCGAAGCCGCGCCGGGGGCAAGTAGGCGCCTTTGACCTGCGTCAAAGTCCGGCAACGAGGCTCACTTAGTGTGGTGCGCGCACACCCTTGCTGAAAGGAGCCATGCCATGAGAACGAGATCCCTGATTGCGGGAATTGCCGCGTCGTTCGCCCTCGCCGGGCCGGCCGCCGCCGCGGACGTGATCTGCTACAACTGCCCGCCCGAATGGGCCGACTGGGGCACGATGCTGAAGTCGATCAAGGCAGACCTCGGCCTGGAAGTGCCGCACGACAACAAGAACTCCGGCCAGACGCTGTCCACGCTGATTGCCGACAAGGCGAATCCGGTGGCCGACATCGCCTACTTCGGGGTGACCTTCGGCATCAAGGCGAGGGAGGCGGGCGTGGTCGCGCCCTACCGGCCGAAATACTTCGACGAGATTCCCGCCGGCCTGAAGGCCGCGGACGGCAGCTGGTTCACGATTCATTACGGCACCATCGGCTTCTTCATCAATGTGGACGCGCTGCGTGGGGTGCCGGTGCCAAGGGCCTGGAAAGACCTGCTGCGGCCCGAATACAGCGGCTTGGTCGGCTATCTCGACCCGACCAGCGCCGCAGTCGGCTACGCGGGAGCTACCGCGGTCAACCTCGCGCTCGGCGGCACGCTCGACAACTGGCGGCCGGGGATCGACTACTACAAGGCGTTGAAGAAGAACCGGCCGATCGTGCCGCTGCAAACCTCGTATGCGCGCGTGCTGTCGGGCGAGATCCCGATCATGTTCGACTACGATTTCAACACGCTGCGCGCGAAGTACAAGGACAAGTGCAACTGCGTGTTCGTGGTCCCGCAGGAAGGCACCATCGCCCTACCGTACGTGATGAGCCTGGTGAAGAACGGCCCGCACCCCGAGAACGCGAAGAAGGTGCTCGACTACCTGATGTCCGACAAGGGCCAGGCGATCTGGGCGAACGCGTTCCTGCGCCCGATCCGCGCCGCCGCCATGACCCCCGAGATCGCGGCGAAATTCCCGCCGGCGGAGGAGTACAAGCGCGCGCAGGTGATCGATTACGCCAAGATGGAAGCCGGGCAGAACGCGTTCCGCGACCTGTATCAGAAAGAGGTGAGGTAAAGTCCGCTTCACTGCATGAGGCGGCGGGAGAATCGCGCTCTTTTCGTGATGGTGGTGCCGGCGATCGCCGTCGGCGCTGCCTTCTTTCTGCTGCCGCTCGCGCGCCTGGCGGTGGTCGGCGCCACCGGGCCACTCGGGCCGCAAGCCTATCTTGCGGTGGTGACCAGCCCGCGATATCTCGAGGCGCTGCTCTCGACCCTCGTGCTCTCGGCTGCGGTCACTGCCACGACGCTGGTGATCGCCGGGATCGCGGGGGTGTTCCTCGAGCGCAGCCGCTTCCTCGGGCGCGAAGCCCTGCTCTCCATGCTCACGCTGCCGCTCGCGTTTCCGGGGGTCGTGATCGGTTTCATGGTGATCATGCTCGCGGGGCGCACGGGCCTCGTCGGCGAGTTGACCGCGCTGCTGGGAGGAGGACGGCTGGTGTTCGCCTATTCGATGGCGGGACTGTTCACCGGCTACCTCTACTTCTCGATTCCGCGAGTGATCCTGACGATCATGGCGGCGGCGGAGAAGCTCGATCCCGCGCTCGAGGAGGCGGCCAAGTCCCTGGGCGCGGGGCCGTGGCGCGTGGTGCGCGACGTCATCCTGCCGGCGCTTGCGCCGGCGCTGATCGCGTCAGGGGCGATTTGCTTCGCCACCTCGATGGGCGCGTTCGGCACGGCGTTCACCCTGGCCACCGACATCAAGGTGCTGCCGATCGTGATCTACACGGAGTTCACGCTGCTCGCCAACATCGCCATGGCGGCGGCGCTCAGCATCGTGCTCGGCGCGATCACCTGGGCGACGCTCGCGGCGTCGCGCGCGGTCGCCGGCGCGACGGCGGCGGCAGCGGGATAGGCGGCGATGGGCCGCACGCGTTACTTCTACCTGCAGCTTGGCTTCACGCTGCTGGTGTGCGCGTTCCTGATCCTGCCGGTGCTGATGTCGATCGTCGCCGGGCTCACCGAGAACTTCTTCATAGGGGTGAGGAGCGGTCTCACGCTGCGCTGGATCGGGGTGGTGTGGGAGCTTTACGCGCCGACCATTTTCCGCAGCATGTACATCGCGCTCGCCACGCTCGCGGTGACGCTGGTCCTCGGCGTGCCGACCGCGTACGTGCTGGCGAAGCGCCCCGGACTGGTCACCCGGATGATCGAGGAATTCCTGGTGCTGCCGGTGGCCATCCCGGGCCTAGCCATCGCGCTCGCGCTGATCCTCACCTATGGCGGCTTCCGCGACTTCCGCACCAGCTGGATGTTCATCCTCGTAGGCCACGTTCTCTACACCCTGCCTTTCATGGTGCGCTCGGTGCTGGCCGTGCTGTCGTCATTCGACTTCCGCATCCTCGAGGAAAGCGCGGCGAGCCTCGGGGCGGGGTTCTGGAGACGCTTTTTCGGCATCGTGGTGCCGAACGCGCGCTCGGGCATCGTCGCCGGCGCGCTCACCGTGGTGACGTTGTCGATCGGCGAGTTCAACTTGACCTGGATGCTGCATACGCCCGAGACCATGACGCTGCCCGTGGGCCTGGCCGACAGCTACGCTTCGATGCGCCTCGAGATCGGCAGCGCGTACACGCTGGTCTTCTTCGTGATGATTATTCCGCTGCTGATCGCGCTGCAGCGCTACGGCACGCAGCGCGTCAAGAAGGCGAGGCACGCGTGAGCACGCCCGGGTCCGGTACGGCGATCCGCCTGGTCGATTGCGCCAAGACCTTTCCCAACGGCACCCGCGCCCTGGAGCGCACTACGCTGGAAATGAAGAGTGGCGAGACCGTGGTGTTCCTCGGACCCTCGGGCTGCGGCAAGACGACCCTGCTGCGGGTGATCGCGGGGCTGGAATCGCCCGATCCCGGCGGGCGCGTGTTTTTCGACGACGAGGACGTGACCGCGCTGCCCATCGAGCGCCGCAACGTCGGCATGGTGTTCCAGTCCTACGCACTGTTTCCCAACATGAACGTGGAGGAGAACATCGCCTACGGCCTGAAGGTGCACGGCGTGCCGCCCGCGCGGCGCGCGCAACGCGTCGACGAGATGCTGCAGATGATGCAGATCGGCGAGCTGCGCGAGCGCCGCATCACCCAGCTCTCGGGCGGCCAGCGCCAACGCGTTGCCCTCGCGCGTGCCATTGCCGTGCAACCGCGCGTGCTGCTGCTCGACGAGCCGCTCACGGCGCTCGATGCGCTGCTGCGCGAAAGGCTGCGCATCGAGCTCGATGTCCTGCTGCATTCGCTGGGCGTCACTGCCGCGTACGTCACGCACGACCAGGGCGAGGCCATGGCCATCGGCGACCGGGTCGCGGTGATGAACCAGGGCGCGCTGATCCAGGTGGCGAGTCCTCGCGAGATCTACTACCGGCCGCGGAGCCGCTTCGTGGCAGACTTCATCGGCACCATGAACCGCGTGCAGGGCACCGTGCGCGACGGCGCCCTCGAGCTGCCGGGGGGCCGCATTCCCTGGACGCAGGGCGCGGCCGGGACGATCGAAGTCCTGTTCCGCCCGAACGACGTGCGTATCGTCGCCGAGGACGAGGCGCAGTTGCGAGGCAAGGTGGCGCAGCAGTTCTTTCTCGGCGACCGCACGCGGCTGCACGTGAGCGGCGTGGCCGACCGCATGGTGGTCGTCGAGACGACCGAGCATGGCGAGTTCACGCCAGGACAAGATATCTGCCTGCGCATCGACCCGGATACCCTGCTCAGGCTCAGGGAGTGAACATGCTTATCGCGCAAGTCACCGACACCCACATCAAGGCCGCGGGTCGCCTCGCTTACCGCAAAGTCGATTCCGCGGCGAAGCTGCGCGACTGCGTCGCGCACCTCAACATGCTCGATCCGCGACCGGATATCGTGCTGCTGACCGGCGACCTGGTCGACCTCGGCAGGCCCGAGGAGTACGCGCTGCTGCGCGAGATCCTCGCGCCCCTCGACATGCCGATGTATGCGATTCCCGGCAACCACGACGAGCGGGGGGCGCTGCGCCAGGCGTTTCCCGACCACGGCTATCTGCCGCGCGACGGCGAGTTCCTCCATTACGCGCTCGAGGACTACCCGGTACGGCTCATCGGCTTGGACACCGTGGTGCCCGGCGAGCAACGCGGCGAGCTGTGCTCGCGGCGCCTGGCGTGGCTCGAGGCGCAGCTCTTGCGGGCGCCCGAGCGGCCGACCGTGCTGTTCATGCACCATCCGCCGTTCGTGACCGGTCTTGCCAACATGGACTGGCAGAACTGCCACAACGGCGAGGCTCTCGGCGCGCTCCTCGAGCGGCACCGGCAGGTGATCCGTATCCTGTGCGGCCACGTGCACCGTCCGGTCCACTTGCACTGGCACGGCGTCACGGCGAGCATTGCGCCGAGCCCGTCGCATTCCTGCGTGCTGGACCTCAAGCCGGGCGCCTCGCACGATTTCGTGCTCGAGCCGCCCGCCTGCGAGCTGCATTACTGGCACGCCGGCGCCGGCCTCGTCAGCCACCTTTCATTCATCGGCGACTACGGCGGACGCTTTCCCTTCTACGATACAAGGGGAAAACTGATCGACTGAAGCGTGCGCGCCTACAACGGCTGTCCCCGCGCCGCCGGTTTGATCCCGGTCAAGACGCCGCCGCGCCGCCGCGCCACCCTGAGCTTCCATGCCGGTGCACAACGCGGACATCGCGGCGGCCTTCGAGGAGATCGCGGACCTGCTCGAGCTCGGCGACGGGAACCCGTTCCGCGTGCGCGCCTACCGCAACGCCGCGCGCGTGGTGGGCGGCCTGAGCCTGGAACTCGCCGCAAGGCTCGCCGAGGGCGCCGAGCTGCCCAAGATCCCCGGCATTGGCGCCGACCTCGACGGCAAGATCCACGAGATCGCTGCCACCGGCACCTGCAAGCTGCTCGCGCAGCTGCGCCGCAGGTTCCCCGCCGGCATCACCGCGCTGCTCGCGCTGCCCGGGCTCGGGCCGAAGCGCGTGCGCGCCTTGCGCGAAGCCCGCATCGGCTCGCTGGAGGACCTGCGGCGCGCGGCGCGCGCGGGGAAACTTCCCGCCCTGCCGGGCTTCGGCGAGAAGACGGCGCAGCGCATCGTGGCTGCCGCGCAGGCGCAGCTCGCCGCGCCGCGGCGCTTCAAGCTTGCCCTTGCAGCGCAGTACGCCGAGCCGCTGGCGAAATACCTCGGCGCGGTGGTCGCGGGAAGCTACCGCAGGAGGAAGGACACGGTCGGCGACCTGGATTTCCTCGTCGTCTCGGATGAGCCGGAAAAGGTCAGCGCACGTTTCGTGCGCTACCCCGAGGTGAAGGAGGTGCTGGCGAGCGGCGCGACGCGCTCCAGCGTGCGGCTCGCCTCGGGCATCCAGGCCGACCTGCGCGTCGTGCCGCGCGAGAGCTACGGCGCGGCGCTGCACTACTTCACCGGCTCGAAGGCGCACAACATCGCGGTGCGCAAGTTGGGGATCGCGCGCGGCCTGAAGATCAACGAGTACGGGGTGTGGCGGGGCGAGAAGCGCGTCGCGGGGGAGACCGAGGAATCCGTCTACGCCGCGGTCGGGCTGCCCTACATCGAGCCGGAGTTGCGCGAGAACCAGGGCGAGCTCGAGGCGGCGCGCCGCGGCGCGCTGCCGCGCCTGGTGGAGCTTGCCGACCTGCGCGGCGACCTGCACGCGCACACCAGCGCCACCGACGGGCGCAACACCGTGCGCGAGATGGCGCTCGCGGCGAAGGCGCGCGGCTTCGAGTACTTCGCCATCACCGACCATTCGCGGCGCCTGGCGATGGCGCACGGGCTCGATCCGCGGCGCCTGGAAAAGCAGATTGCGGAAATCGACGACGTGAACGGGGATCTGCGCGGCATCACTGTGCTGAAGGGCATCGAGGTGGACATCCTGGAGGACGGCAGTCTCGACCTTCCGGATTCAGTGCTCGCCAAGCTCGACCTGGTGGTCTGCGCGGTGCACGGCAGTTTCGGGCTGTCGCGCGCGCGGCAGACCGCGCGCGTTCTCAAGGCGCTGTGCAACCCGCACGTGTCCATCCTCGCGCACCCCACGGGGCGGCTGATCGGCGAGCGCGAGGCTTATGAGCTCGACATGCTCGCGGTCATGCGCAAGGCGAAGCGCCTGGGCGTTGCGCTCGAGCTGAACGCCCATCCCGACCGGCTCGATTTGAACGACGTGCATTGCCGCATGGCGAAGGACGAGGGCGTGCTGCTCAGCATCGGCTCGGACGCGCACGGGGTGGACGGGTTCGACGTGCTGCGCTACGGGATGGGGCAGGCGCGGCGCGGGTGGCTGGAGAGTAGCGATGTCCTCAACACGCGGCCGCTTGCAGAGCTGAGGCGCTGGCTGGCGCGCCCGACTGACTAGGACCGGCGGCTCGAGCTGGAACCATCAACGTCCGCTTGCGTCGATCGGTTGAACCCGCCACCCAAAGCAGACATTCGGGGGAGGACTGCACCCTGCAGACAGCGGTATCAGCGCAGCTCATTCGCAAGGTCTACGAGGCCGATCCGCTCGAATGCCCCAAGTGCAACGGGCGGATGCGCATCATTGCGTTGATCGACGATCCGGGGGCTGTGCGGCACATCCTCGAGCACCTGGGCCGCTGGGCGCCCCAGCCGCCGAGCTCAACGCATGTCCGGGCAGGCGCAACGCCCGGCCAGCCCGGCGTCACTCGAAGAGATACTCTCGCGCGAGCACGTTGAGCCGCTCGCGGTAGCGGTCGAACATCAGCGCGAGACGCAGGAAGATGTCATCCAGCTCGTAGGCCTTCGCGAGCCGGCTCGATGCGGCGTCCCGGTATCCCGTTCGCCCCATGTCGGCATAGTAGCCGGCGTTGAGCGGCCGCTTCTTGTAACGGTGACGGTCCTCGAGCCAGTTGGGGAAGATGCCCGTCAGATAGAGCGCGTAATTCCCGACGTGGGCGTGCAGGAGGAAGCTGCGCCGCTCGTCGGCACGCTGCGCCTCGGCCATGAGATCGACGAAGTACTCGTAGCTTCTGCTGTCGCCGCTCTCGGGGCGATAGACGCGATCGGTGCGCACGAAGAGGCTGAGCAGGTTCGCGAGGTAATTGATGACCGCGCGGTCGGTCGCCGTTCGCGGACTGCCGATGCAGCGGCGCAGCAGCACGTTGAAAAGCAGGAACGGCGAGATCTCGAGCAGCACACCTAGGCTCTCGAAGATCTTGCGGTGCACGTACTCGGCGTCAAGCATCGACTCGAGGGTGCTCGGCAGCGACTTGAAGATCGCGGCCATTTCCTCATAGCCATGCGCCGGCTGAGGGAAATTCTCGGCCAGGAAGCGAAAGTCCTGGTCGCTAAGTTGGTCGAGCGCCCTTACCGCGATGTCGGGGCGGGTGGCGTTCGATCGAAGCCCGGGCCTGCTCATTACTCCGACCAATATACACGTGCTGAAGGCCAGCTAACGCGGCCGAAGCGCGACGAGCGCCGCCGTCCCGGCGGTGGCGAAATGCAAGCCGGCGGAGAGATTGAGTATGGTGTGTTCCTTTGGTTCTGGTCGCTGGACATCAAGAAGCTTGCACCTGCGCCTCGATCAACGATTCGGCGGCGCGAGCAACGTTCCTTGCCGGACCGCGTGCGCCCAGAATCTGGGCGCTGACCTGCGCCCCTTCCATGAGGAGAAAAAGCTGGTCGGCCAGTAG
>Ga0214471_10002868_pt1 | contig 13417 bp, 13 predicted proteins | sample RVTome_5_FD_207665 | JGI IMG/M metagenome (GOLD analysis project Ga0214471, IMG submission 207665) | Soil microbial communities from uranium-contaminated site in the Upper Colorado River Basin, Wyoming, United States - RVT142D155 | ecosystem: Environmental > Terrestrial > Soil > Contaminated >...
AAGCCGGTCCGCAACCTGTCACTCGGGGAGCGGATGAAGGCGGAGATCGTCGGCGCCCTGCTCCATCGGCCGGCCGTCCTGTTCCTCGACGAGCCGACGATCGGGCTCGACGTGACGATGCAGAAGCGCATCCGGGCGTTCGTCGCGGACTACAACCGCCAGACCGGCGCGACGGTCCTCCTCACGAGCCACTACATGGCCGACGTCCAGGCACTCTGCCGGCGGGTCATCGTCATCCATCACGGCCGGATCCTGTTCGACGGCGCGCTGGCCGAGCTCGCTTCGGCGTTCGGTGCGCACAAGACGATCGGCGTGACGCTCCGCGATGGCGCGGTCGACCTGTCGGCGTATGGCGAGGTCGTCGGCGACGAGGACGGACGGATCCTGCTGCGCGTCGAGCGAGCCGCCGCCCCGGACGTCGCGACGCGTCTGCTGCGCGACATGCCGGTCGCGGACCTGACGATCGAGGACCCACCGATCGAGGACGTCATCGAGCACGTCTTCGCGAGCGCGGCGCCGACCGGGTGAACGTCCGCGCCTGGGCCGATATCTACGCGACCCAGATCCGGATCGCAATCGCGGACCAGTTCCAATACCGCGTCGCGAACTACTTCTACATGATCGGCATGATCGCCGAGCCGATCATCTACCTCGTCGTGTGGTCGACCATCGCCCGCCAGCAGGGCGGCCAGGTCGGCGGCTTTACGCCCGGCCAGTTCGCCGCGTACTACATCGTCTGGACGCTCGTCCGGAACATGAACATCATCTTCACGCCGTTCGGCTGGGAGGAGCGGATCCGGCAGGGCGAGCTGTCCGGCATGCTCCTCCGCCCGATCCACCCGATCCACTGGGATCTCGGCTACTTCGCCGGCTGGAAGTTCGTCGTGATCGTGCTCTGGCTGCCCCTCGCAGCGATCCTCGCGTTCCTGTTCAGTCCGGAGCTCGATCCGCGCCCGATCGACATCGCCGTCTTCGCCGTCGCGATCTGGGGCGCGTACCTCATCCGGTCCGTCCTGTACTGGATCCTCGGCATGCTCACGTTCTGGACGACCCGCGTGGGGCCCGCGTTCGAGCTCATCTTCACCGCCGAGCTCCTCCTGTCCGGCCGCCTCGTGCCGCTGTCGCTCATGCCGGACTGGGCCCAGCAGCTGGCGAACGTGTTGCCGTTCAAGTGGACGTTCGGGTTCCCGATCGAGGCGCTCGTCGCCCGCCTGCCGGAGGACCAGCTGCTCGGCGGTCTCGCGATGCAGGCGCTCTGGATCGCCATCGGGTCCGTTGGCGTCGCCCTCGCCTGGCGGGTCGCCATCCGCCGCTACGGCGCCGTGGGCAACTGACGATGTCGATGCCGACCGTCGAGCGCCAGCGGCGAGAGCCCCTTCGCCCGCTCCGGCTGTTCGGCCTGTTCCTGCGGGTGAGCGTGCTCAACGAGCTGCAGTACCGCGCGAACTTCGCGATCCAGCTGTTCCAGAGTGCGATCGCGCTCGGGACCGGACTCGCCGTGCTCGCCCTCGTCTTCGGCCAGACCGACGAGCTCGCCGGTTGGTCGCAGCCGGAGCTCCTGGCGGTGATGGGCGTCCATGTCCTGATGGGCGGGGTCATCGGCACGTTCATCCAGCCGAACATGATTCGCCTGATGGGGGACATCCGGCAGGGCACGCTCGACTACGTCCTGACCAAGCCGGAGGACGCCCAGGTCCTCGTGAGCATCCGCGAGGTGCGGCTCTGGCAGGCCGTCGACATCGTCATCGGCGGCGTTGTCATCGCGTTCGCGGTGGCCCAGCTGGGCGGCGGTGTCGGTGCCGTCCAGGCGGCCGCGTTCGCGGTCGCGCTGCTGCTCGGGGCGGTGATGATCTACTGCTTCTGGATGCTGCTCACGATCACGGCCTTCTGGGTCGTCCGCATGGATCAGATCGTCGAGCTGTTCGAGGGCGTCTACCAGGCGGGTCGCTGGCCGGTCACGATCTACCCGGGCTGGCTGCGGATCTCGTTGACGTTCCTCGTCCCGATCGCCTTCGCCGTCACCGTCCCGGCGGAGGCGGTGACCGGCCGGCTGACGCCGGAGACCCTGGCGCTGGCGGCCGGCTTCGCCGCCCTGCTCGTCGCGATCACGCGCGCCTTCTGGCGGATCGGGCTGCGCCACTACGGCGGCGCCTCCGCGTAGCGCGGTTCAAACCTTCGCCGTGCCGCGCGCCTCCCGGATCTGCGCGGCATGGTCGTGGGCGTGGCCGGCGTAGATCTCGAGCCAGCCCGCGACGGAGTACGGCCCCGACTCGGAATGCGTGCCCGTCCGCTGCCACTCGTCCGGGGTGAGCGATTCGAGCAGCTCGAGGCTCGCGGCGCGGACCGCCCGGAGGACCGCCAGGGACGTCGCGACCGGGCGGTCGTAGTGGAGCCGCCGCGCATACTCCGGCTCGTCGTAGCCGACGATGACCGGCTCGTCCTCCGCGATGAGTCGGCGGAGCCGGACGTACGCGTGCGTCTCGCTGTCGGCAAGGTGGTGGGCGACCATCCGGGCCGTCCAGCCGCCGCCAGGTGGCTGTCGGTCCAGGTCGGCGTCGGTCGCACCGGCTAGAGAGTCCTCAACGTCCGCATAGCCGGTCCGGAACCGGTCGAGCTGCGCCGACCTGTCGATCGAAGCGTGGTTCATCGACTGATTGTCGCAGACGGACGGGCCGGACCGGCCGACTTCGTTGACCGACCGACTATCGTTGGGCGAGCGCAAGCCGCGAGGGGGAGGGGAAGTGGCGCCCGACGACCGAGAGCCCGGAGAGGCGGCCGATCGCCCGACGTCCCGGGCCGACGAGCCGTTCGCCGCACTCGAGGCGTCCCCGCACGCGCTTCGCGCCGTCCTTGACGGCCTCGCCGAACGCGGTGGTCGCCGTCGACGCGGACGGTCGGATCACGTACGCGAACCCGCAGGTCGAGGCGACATTCGGGTTCCGGCGGAACGAGCTGGTGGGCCAGGAGATCGGGACGCTCCTTCCGGAGCGTGTGCGCGATCGCCATCTCGGTCACCGGACCCGCTACATGGCGACTCCGACGTCGCGGCCGATGGGGATCGGGCTCGATCTGCCTCACGCCCGTGGACACGTCGGAGGGAACCGTCGTGTTCGCGACGGTCGTCGACATCACCGCCCGCAAGGCGGCCGAGGAGCAACTGCTCCAGGCCCAGAAGATGGAGAGCGTCGGCAGACTGGCCGGCGGCATCGCCCACGACTTCAACAACATGCTGTCTGCGATCCGGGGCTACGCGGAACTGCTCCGCGACGACCTGTCGAGCGGGCGCGCGCTCGATGAGGCGACGATCCGGGAGAGCGTCGACGCCATCCATGGCGCCGCCGACCGGGCCGCGGGACTGACCGCACAGCTCCTCGCCTTCAGCCGCCAGCAAGTCCTGACGCCCCGGGTGCTCGATCCCAGACGCACGATCCGTGGGCTGGAGCCGATGCTCCGTCGCCTGATCGGCGAACAGATCCGGCTCGTGCTCCGCCTCGATCCGTCAACCGGACTCCTCCTCGCGGACCCCGGACAGCTCGATCAGATCGTCGTCAACCTCGTGGTCAATGCGCGCGACGCGATCGACGGCGCGGGCACCGTCACGATCGAAACGAGCAGCACCACGTTCAGCGAGCCGTACGCCGCCGAACACTTGGAGGTGCTGCCGGGGCACTACGTCATGGTCGCGGTCAGCGACACGGGTGCCGGGATCGAGCGCGCCGTCCGCGAGCACATCTTCGAGCCGTTCTTCACTACGAAGGAGCGCGGGCGGGGAACCGACCTGGGCCTCGCCACGATCTACGGCATCGTGAAACAGACCGGCGGGCATATCTGGCTCTACTCGGAGCCGGGCCATGGGACCACGTTCAAGCTCTACTTCCCGCTGGCGGAGGGTGCCATCGAACGCGAGCGGAGCGCGCCAGACGGCCAGCCGCACATCGGCAGCGGCACTGTCCTTGTGGCCGAGGATGAGGCCGTCGTGCGCGACTTCACGACGCGCGTCCTCGAGCGGGCCGGCTACGAGGTCGTGGCGGCCGCGTCGGCCGACGAAGCCCTCCGCCTGCTCGAGGCGGGAGGCGAGTTCCTCGCCGTCGTTTCGGACGTCGTCATGCCGGGGCTGAGCGGAACGGACCTGGCGGCGACCGTCCTCGAGCGCTTCCCCGACATTGGCGTCGTGCTCCTGTCCGGCTACACGGCCGAGACGCTCAACCTCTCCGGCGTCCTCGAACGCGGCGCCCGGTTCGTCGGCAAGCCGTTCACGCCGAGTCAGCTGACCGATGCCGTTGGAGCGTCACGTCGAGCTCGGATGGAGCCCGGATAGTCGCTGCCGCCGCCCGAGATCAGCGGGCGACGGGCTCGCCCTCGGCCAGACCGGCCAGATAGCGCCGCCGCCACGCCTCCGTGACGTCGATCGCGTTGAAGGTGTAGAAGTGCAGGTCGACGATGCCGGCGGCCGGGTCGGCGACGTGCGGAGCGAGTCCCTCGAGCAGGCCGTCCGGGCGGTAGAAGCCGCCCTGCCGGACGAGCCGGGCGACGAACCGGATGTTCTTGGTCAGGAAGCGGTGCGTGTCGGCGACGCCGATCCGCGCGGCGATAGCGAGCAGGCGCTGCGGCTCGGCGACGCCCGGGATCCCGAGGTGGACGGGGAGGGTGAGGCCCTCGGCGCGGCGAGCGGCGAGCCAGGTCGCGATGGCGCCCGGATCGAAGCACAGCTGGGTCGTCATGTACGCGGCGAACGGTGCCTTGTCACGGAGCGCCGCGAGGAGCGGCGCGTCGGGGATGAACGCGTGTCCCTGCGGGTAGCACGGGATCCCGATCTCGGCGAGCGGATGGCCGATCTCCGCCATGGCGCGGAGGAGCGACAGGCCGTCGACGAATTCGCCGGGCTCCTTCTCGTCGCCCCCGACCACGAACGCCCGGTCGACCCCCGCCCCCTCGAGCCAGGCGACGAGGTCGCGCAGGTGGGCGCGGTCGCGGATCATCCGCGCGGACAGGTGCGGCACCGGACGGAAGCCGCGCGCCTGGAGTTGCTCGGACAGGGCGACGGTCGCCTCGACTCCCTTGGCCGGCGAGGCGGTGACCGACACGCGCGCGCCGGGCGGGAGGTGCGCCGCCTGGTCGAGCGCGTCCTTCAGCGGGACGAGTTCGTACGTCGGGTCGCGCAGGACGCGCGAGAGCGCCTCGCGAGCAGGCCGGGTAAGGCGCGCCCGACGCCGGAAGAGCACTGCTCAGACGTCCGAGTCGGGGAACGACGCCTTCCGCCGGGCGATGAAGTCCTGGAGCGCCTCGTCGATCCCCGGATCGATCGGCGGCGCCTCGTACCCGGCGAGCATCCGCTTCCAGATCCGGTTCGCCCGCTGGGCGGCGTCGAGCGAGCCGTCCTCCTGCCACTGCTCGAAGGAGTTGTTGTCGGCCGTCTCGGAGCGGTAGAAGGCCGTCTCGAAGTTGGCCAGCGTGTGGGCGGTGCCGAGGAAATGCTGTCCCGGGCCGTTCTCGCGGATCGCGTCGAGGCCCTGGCCGTTCTCCGACAGGTCGATCCCGCGGACGAACGTGGCCATCATCCCGCACTGGTCGGCGTCGAGGATGAACTTCTCGTAGCCGACGGCGAGGCCGCCTTCGAGCCAGCCGGCGGCGTGGAGCACGAAGTTGACCCCCGCGAGGACGGTCGGGATGAGCGTCGCGGCCGACTCGTACGCCGCCTGGGCATCGGCGATCTTCGAGGCGCACAGGCTCCCGCCGGAGCGGAACGGGACGCCGAGCCTGCGGGCGAGGGCGGCCATCGCGTAGAGCACGAGGGCCGGCTCCGGCGTGCCGAACGTCGGCGCGCCGGACTGCATCGACATCGACGAGGCGAACGAGCCGAGCACGACGGGCGCGCCGGGCCGTACGAGCTGGACGAAGGTCATCCCGGCCAGTGCTTCGGCAAGCGTCTGGGCGCACACGGCGGCGGCCGTGACCGGGGCCATCGCGCCGGCCAGGATGAACGGGGTGAGCAGCGTCGCCTGGTTGGCCAGCGCGTACTCGCGCGCGGCACCGAGCATCGTCGCGTCCCACACGAGCGGCGAGTTCGCGTTGATGAGGCTGAGCACGACCGGGTGGTCCTCGAGGTAGTCGGCCCCGAACGCGATCCGGGCCAGCTCGACCGTGTCGCGCGCCCGCTCCGGAGCCGTCACCGAGCCCATGAACGGCTTGTCGGAGTAGCGGATGTGGGAGTAGACCATGTCGAGGTGGCGCTTGTTGACGGGGATGTCGACCGGCTCGCAGACCGTCCCGCCCGAGTGGTGGAGGTGCGGCGACAGGTAGGCGAGCTTGACGAAGTTCCGGAAGTCCTCGAGCGTCCCGTAGCGACGGCCGTTGTCGAGGTCGCGGACGAACGGCGAGCCGTAGTTCGGGGCGAACACGGTCGCGTCGCCGCCGATGACGACGCTGTTCGCCTCGTTCCGCGCGTACTGGGTGAACCCGCGCGGAGCGCTCGCCTGGACGATCTGCCGGCACATCCCGCGCGGGAATCGGACCCGTTCGCCGGCGACGTCGGCGCCTCCCTCGCGGAGGACCCGGAGCGCGTCCGGGTCGCCGCGGAAGTCGAGGCCCACTTCCTCGAGAATTGTGTCAGCGTTGTGCTCGATGAGCGCGAGCCCCTCCTCGTCGAGCACCTCGAACGGGGCGAGGCGCCGAGTGAGGAACGGCTCTCGGGCCACGTGCGAGGCGAGCCGGTGGGCGACCCGGCCGGCGCGGCCTCCCGTTCGGCGGCGCGGCGACTCCTCCATCAGCGATCCTCCCTCGCGGCGGTGACGGCCGCCCGGCGGCGGCGCTGGGCGGCCCGGCGGTCCGGGTCGTGGCCGACCCGGGGCGGCGGGGCGGGCAGGTCGATCACCCGGGCGAGATGGGTGGATGGCGCCGTCCGATGCGGGAACGCGAGCGCCTCGACGAAGTGCTCCTGGAAGCGCGGCTCGACCGCTGTCTCGACCTTCTCGACGCGCCGGACGACGGCCTCGATCTCCCGGCGCGCCGCGGCCGACAGGAGCGCGATGAGCGCACCCGTCCCCGCCGCGTTGCCGGCCGAGCCCACGTGTGCCAGGTCCGCGTCCGGAATGAGCCCGAGGACCATCGCGTGGAGCGGGTCGATCTGGCTGCCGAACGCGCCGGCCAGGCGGATCTCGTCGACCGCATCGACGCCGAGGCGGTCCATGAGCAGCCGCGCCCCTGCGTAGAGGGCGGCCTTGGCGAGCTGGATCGCCCGCACGTCGTTCTGGGTGATCGTCGCCCGCGGCTCGCCGTCGTGGAGCACGTACGAGAACGTCCGGCCGTCGGCGATAATCCGGGGGGTGCGGGCGGCGAGCGCGCCGTCGACGATCCCGTCGGCCGTGACGACGCCGGCGAGGAACAGCTCCGCAATCGCCTCGACGATGCCGGAGCCGCAGATCCCGGTCACGCCCGTCCGCGCAACGCCCTCGGCGAAGCCGGGCTCATCCGACCAGGCGTCGACGCCGATGACCCGGAAGCGCGGCTCGAGCGTGGCCCGGTCGATCCGGACCCGCTCGATCGCTCCAGGCGCGGCCCGCTGCCCGGCGCTGATCTGGGCCCCCTCGAACGCCGGCCCGGTCGGGCTCGAGGCGGCGAGCAGGCGGTCGCGGTTGCCGAGCACGATCTCGGCGTTCGTCCCGACGTCGACGACGAGCCGGACGGCGGCCGCGTCGCGATGCGGCTGCTCGGCCAGGATCACCCCGGCCGTGTCGGCCCCGACGTGGCCGGCGATGCACGGCAGGACGTACAGGCGGGCTCCCGGGTGCGCGCGGATTCCGACCTCGGCCGCCGTGGCCTGGACGGCGCGATCGGTGGCCAGCGCGAACGGCGCCGACCCCAGCGGCACCGGGTCGATCCCGAGCACCAGGTGGTGCATGATCGGGTTGCCGACGATCGTGAGCTCGAGGATCTCGCGGGCCGGCACCCCGGCCTGGTGGGCGAGCCCGACGACGAGCTTGGCCAGGGCCGCCCGGACCGCCCGGGTCATCTCGCCCGCGCCGCCGTCGTGGAGCATGGCGTACGAGACGCGGCTCATGAGGTCCTCACCGAACCGGATCTGCGGGTTCATCGCGCCGTTCGAGGCGAGGACCGCGCCATCGGCCAGGTTCACGAGGTGACCGGCGATCGTCGTCGAGCCCACGTCGATCGCGACGCCATAGGCGCGGTCGTGGAACCCGGGCCAGATCGCGCTGATCGTCCGGCCCTCGTGGACGGCCACCGTGACCCGGTAATCGCCGGCCTCGAGGGCCGGCTGGAGGGCCCGGACGACGTGGAGGTCCGCCTCGAGGTCGGCGAGCCCCCACTCGGCCGCCAGCGCCTCGTGGAGGCGGGCGAGGTCCCCGGTCGGCGAGGCCAGGTCCGGCTGGACGACCTCGACGTGGTGAAGCCGGACGACGGGGTCGATCTCGAACGCCCGGACGTCGATCCCCTTGCGCACGACCTGGCGGTGGACCTGGCTCTCCGGCGGCACGTCGACGAGGACGTCGCCGTGGACGGCGGCGGTGCACGACAGCCGGCGATCGGCGGCCAGCCCGGACGCGGAGCGGTACGCCTCCTCGACCTCGCCGACCGGCGAGAGGTGATCCGCGCGCGATTCGATCCCGTGTTTCGGGAACGCACCCTCGGCCGGCTGGACCTGGCAGCGTCCGCAGATCCCGCGCCCGCCGCACACCGAGTCGATGTCGACGCCGAGGGCACGGGCCGCGTCGAGGACGGTCGTCCCGGCGGCGACGCGCCCGCGGCGGCCGGATGGGGTGAAGATGACGAGCGGCTCGGCCGATCCGGTCACCGGCGTCGTGCCGCGGTCAGCCCGCGGCGGCGGCGGCCCGCCGGCGGTTGATGCGCCGGCCCGCCTCGCCCTCCGCCGGCGCGGCGCGAAACCGGCGGATCCAGCGTGACGCGTCCTCGTCGTTGCCGAGCAGCACGTCGCCGGCCATGACGGCGTGGCGGACGCCCTCGGCGAGCGGGTTCGTGATCGCCGAGGTGAGCCCGCTCGCCATGGCCATCGCGAGGTAGGCCGCGTTGATCCCCTCGCGGTTGGGCAGGCCGAACGATACGTTGCTCGCACCACACGTCGAGTTCACCTGCAGCTCGTCGCGCAGGCGCCCGAGGATCCGAAAGACCTGCCGTCCGGCCGTGCGCATCGCGCCGATCGGCATGAGCAGCGGGTCGACGACGACGTCCTCGCGCGGGATGCCGTGGTCCGCGGCGCGCTCGACGATCCGCTTCGCGACGGCGAAGCGCACGTCCGGGTCCTCGCTGATCCCGGTCTCGTCGTTGCTGATCGCGACGACCGCCGCGCCGTACTTCCGGACGAGCGGCAGGACTCGCTCGAGCCGCTCCTCCTCGCCGGTCACCGAGTTGACGAGCGCCTTGCCCTTGTAGACGGCGAGGCCGGCCTCGAGCGCCTCGACGATGGACGAGTCGATCGACAGCGGCACGTCGACGAGCGACTGGACGAGCTCCACGGTCCGGGCGAGGATCGCCGGCTCGTCCGCGAGCGGGATGCCGGCGTTCACGTCGAGCATCTGGGCGCCGGCCTCGACCTGGGCGATCGCGTCGCGCTCGACCCGACTGAAGTCGCCGGCCGTCATCTCCTCCATGAGAATCTTCCGGCCGGTCGGATTGATCCGCTCGCCGATGATGACGAACGGCCGATCGTCGCCGATCACGACCTCCCGCGTGGCCGAACTTACGACCGTCCGGGTCACGCGCGCGCCTCGGTGTCGGCCGCATCCGATCCGCCGTTGCCGCGCGACGTCTCGTCGTGGGCCGGGGGGAAGGCCGGCCCGCCCTCGACCCCGCCGGACACGATGAGCTCCGCGAGGCGGTGCTTCGTGTACTCGGCCTCGAGTCGCTCCGCCTGTCGGCCGACCTCCGCCTCGAGATCGTCGCCGCATGCCCGGCCGACCTTGCGCCACTCGGCGATGTAGTCGTTGTAGGCGCGCCGGCCGGCCCGGCTGGCGGCCTTGTCGATGGCGACCTGAAAGCGCGGATGGAGGACCTGCTTGCTCGCCCGGCGCCCGTTTCGGGCGAGGACCTGGGCGGGGATATCGCGCCACCAGATGACGGTCAGGGTGGCCATCGTCAGGCCGTCGCGGCGAGGAGGGCGGGCGCGAGGTCGCCATACCCGGTCGGCCGGTGCTCGAAGGCGAGCCCGAGGCGGTCGGCCGCCGCGCGGGCGGCATCGACGAGCGCCGGGTCGTCGGTCTGGGAGAGGTACACGACGCGCCGGTAGTTGCCGAAGTAGACCGGCAGCAGCTCCGGGTGGCGGTCGATCCCCAGGCCGCGGATCACGAGCGGGTCGAACGCGCGGACGAGGAAGTCGGTCAGCCAGAACGTGGCCGGTTCCTCGTCGGCCAACGTGGCGAACGCGGCCGAGCCCGCGAAGAACTCGTAGCAGTGCGCGCCGGGCAGGCGCTCGATCCCGGCCTCCTCGTCGAGCACGCGGTCGAGCAGCCCACCGGTGCCGCAGTCGGCGTAGGCGACGAAGACGCGCTCGTATCGGCCGGACGCGCGCGCCGCACGGACCTTCGAGCGGACCTCGTCCGGGATCCGCTCGGGGCGGTTGTGGAGGAGCGGCGGGAGGCACGTCACGTCGACGCCCGGCAGGTTCCGGGTCAGCGCCGACAGCTCGCGGGCGAGCGCGCCACAGCCGATGACCGCGACCCGGGTCACGGCTCCGGCGACCACCGCGTCAGGCTGCAGCACGTCGCTCGTCGATGAGGCGTCGCGCGGTCTCGGCCGCCACGCCGGCGTCGCGACAGTACGCGTCGGCCCCCACCGCCCGCCCGAACTCCTCGTTGAGCGGCGCCCCGCCGACGAGGACGATGTAGTCGCCGCGAATCCCGCGACTCACGAGCTCGCCGATCACGACCTTCATGTACGGCATCGTCGTCGTCAGCAGGGCGGACATCCCGAGGATGTCCGGCTTGTGCTGCTCGAGGGCGGCGATGAACTTCTCCGCATCCGTGTTGATCCCGAGGTCGACGACCTCGAAGCCGGCGCCCTCGAGCATCATCCCGACGAGGTTCTTGCCGATGTCGTGGATGTCGCCCTTGACCGTGCCGATGACGACCTTGCCGACCGGTTCTGCGCCCGTCTCGGCGAGGAGCGGCCGAAGGATCTCCATGCCGGCCTTCATCGCGTTCGCCGCGAGGAGCACCTCCGGGACGAACAGGATCCCGTCGCGGAAGTCGATCCCGACGATCTTCATCCCGGCCACGAGCGCGTCGTCGAGGACCTTCGTTGCCGGGAAGCCGCGCTCGAGGAGGATGTTCGTGCCCTCGACGATCTCGTCCTTCATCCCGTCGTACAGATCGTTGTGCATCTGCTCGACGAGCTCGTCGTCCGACAGGGACCGGAGGTCGATCTCCTCGTAGTCGTCCGCCACGTTGCGCTCCTGAACCGGCACCGGACCCAGGGCTCGGCGGCCCGTTCGTGTCGGCCGGCCGAGGGGTTCCACGATGCGGCACGGTGCCGTATAGTGGAACGCAGCCGGAATCTAGCCGACAAGGGGTCGCGTGTCCAGAGTCCAGTCCATCGAGCGCGCCTTCGCCGTGCTCGGCGCCGTGTCGGCCGGGCCGATCGGGGTGACCGATGTGGCCGACCGCGTCCGCCTGCCGAAGTCTACGGTCGCGCGGCTGCTCGCGTCGCTCGCCCGCGAGGGCGCCGTCGAGCAGGTTCCGGGCGACTCGCGCTACCGGCTGGGGCCGCGCGTCTCGACCCTCGCAGCGGCATCCTCGCCGGAGCGGCTCCTCGTCGCCGCCGCCCGGCCGGAGATCGAGGCCCTCGCGGCGTCACTCGGAGAGGCCGCCGGGCTGTCCGTCCGCGACGGCCGTGAGGTTCGCTACATCGACCAGGTGTCGGTCGACCACGAGGTCCAGGTCCGCGACTGGACGGGGACGCGCGCGCCGCTCCACGCCGTGTCGTCCGGGCTCGTGCTCCTCGCCTCCGTCTCCGGCCCCGATCTCGACACGTTCTTCGCCGGCCCGCTCGAGGCGCTCACGGAGCGAACGGTGACCGACGCGGTGGCGCTCCGCGCCCGGCTCGCGCGGATCCGGACCGACGGCTACGCCTGGGTCCGGGACGAATTCGCCGAGGGTCTGTCGTCGGTTGCCGCGCCGGTCGTGGTCGGTGGCTCCGTCGTGGCGGCCGTCCACGTGCACGGCCCGTCATACCGCTTTCCGCCGACCGGCTCGGAGGGCCGCCTTGGCCGAATCGTCACCGCCTGCGCCGAGGCCATCGCCCGGAGCCTGCTGCGCGTGGGTGCGGCCGCTCCCCCCGTCGACCTCGTCCGCACCGCGCGTTCGGTCACCGAACCGCTGCGCTGATCCATCGGCGCCCGGGCGCCGTGGCCAAATCGCCTTCGCGCAGTGGCTCGCCGTCGCCGGCTTCGTTAGTCGCCGGCTTCGTTACTGGTGGTAGCGCCGAGGCGAGGGGTGACCGCGAGCGCCGAGGCGGTGGGCCGATCGACTTGACGGGTCGTCACGATCTGACCAGAATAGTCAGATGAAGACGGCCACGATCACCGAGGCCAAGAGCCGGCTGAGCGCGCTCATCGACCGCGTCCGCGCCGGCGAGAGCGTTGTGCTCCTCGACCGCGGCACGCCCGTGGCTCGACTCGAGCCCATCACCGCACGCCCGGATCCGAGCGGGCGCCTCATGCGCCTCGAGCGCGCGGGAATCCTTCGGGTCGGAAGCGCGCCGCCGCCGATCGACCTGCTCCGGTCTCCCGGGCCATCGGTCGCCGGTGGGGCATCGGTTGTCGCAACCCTGCTCGACGAGCGTCGGTCCGGTCGATGAGGTTCTGGGACAGCTCGGCAATCGTTCCGCTTCTCGTCAACGAGATCAGCAGCAGCGCGGTCCTGCGCACGTACGAGCGCGACCCGGAGATGGCAGTCTGGTGGGCAACACAGATCGAGTGCGTGGCCGCGCTCGCACGCCACGAGCGCGATGGGACGATCGGGGCGGCCGGCATTGCCAACGCGATCGATCGGCTCGACGCCCTCCTGCTCGCGTGGCGCGAGGTCCAGCCGGTCGAGCCGGTCCGCCGGCTGGCAACGCGCCTGCTCCGCGTCCACCCCGTGCGAACGGGAGACGCCCTCCAGCTCGCGGCAGCCTTCGCCGCAGCCGAGGATCGGGCCGACACGCTCGCATTCGTGACCCTCGACGAGCGACTTGCACTCGCCGCCCAGCGGGAGGGGTTCCCGGTCGTTCAGCCCTCCTCGGAGTAGCGAGGAGTCCGGATCTACACGGGCGGAGAAGGCGGCAGGACGTAACCGGCGATGAACGCGGCGAGCGCGTAGGCGGCGAAGAGGGCGAGCCACACCCTGGCCGACGCCCGCCGACCGCGAACCGCCTGCACGATGGCCGATCCGAGCAGGATCAGGCCCAG